>ERZ500990.416-NODE-416-length-14888-cov-4.354075_pt1 | contig 14888 bp, 11 predicted proteins | sample MGYA00248876_ERZ500990 | MGnify/ENA primary metagenome ERZ500990 (study PRJEB25958, sample SAMN03398517) | human skin metagenome | study: EMG produced TPA metagenomics assembly of the Human Skin Microbiome Metagenome (human skin metagenome) data set.
AAGCACCAGATACATCAGCTGCCCTGTACATCGACATAGCATCTTCGCTCATAGCAAAAGCGTCTTCTTCGTGAATCTGTGCCGGAGAGGGCTGGACTGACTTGGCAGTTGCTCGTGGCCGGCGCACGATAATCTCAATGTCATCGACATCATCGCTGTTGGTGTTGCGAATACGACTAGCATCATTCGCATCTGCACCGCTTTTTGCAGACGCCAAAAACGAACGAAGGTGGCGACGCCGGTCCAGCTTGCGCTGTCGCTCGGCACTAGGACCCAGAGCTATGCGTTCGCTCGCAGCCGTGTATTGTGCGTGCTCGTCTTCACCATTATCAAGCTCATTCTCTTCACGTGGAAGACGTGATTCGTGCCTCCGGGTGTGCTGCGGGCGCGATCCCGTCAGGGGTATGTAACCGTCTTCATCGTCTGAAGGAACACTTGACAACGCGGCTACAGCCGAACGACGCATGTGCTCGCGTTTTTTTCGTGCGAACGCGACCGTCGTTGCCTCGGCGGCGGAAGTCGCGCTACTGAGCGCGTCTTGGTTTCCATAGCGTTCCTGCAGCGCGGCTTGTAAAGCACGTCGATCTGCCATACTAAGAAACAAACTACTAATCTTTCGCCCAAAGTGGCAAGAGGAACTCATAGGGTAAGAGCTCCACTTCGGAAGGGGTAGAATTTGTCATGCACATTATATGCATAATGTATCTTTACACCAATGACATAGCAGAACATGTAATTCTGCCGCATATTTCACAGCGTTCCAGTCAGGGAGGGAATGAAACCTGCATGCGGGTGGCACTTTTTGGTTGAACCATTTCCAGTTTGGGATGCCGTACGCGCCAGAGGACTCGAGAAATATTTCCGCACATGTCAGTGCCTACGCTTTAGGCTTCGGTCTGGCTGGGCCGCCTGAGGGAGAGGGATCCTACGTGCGTGGGTGAGATTTATCCTCATCCTTGACTCTTCCTTTTGGCAATGCCGGGTGGTCTTCCAAAGATGAACGCCGTGTACGTATGGTGTGAAGCGTAGCAGCATAATTTCTGACCTCTTAGTATGGGCGTAGCAAACAGTTGCCTCTGGTTTGGCGAGGCTCTTAACATTTGCGGTTGGTTTATCAGCTTCATCTCTCAGTGTTACGCGCAAAATCATGGCCATCTCAGCGTCGTGCTTGGCCGGACGGTGTGGTTCACGACATTCCTCGAGCTGTTTCTGTGCTGTGCCGTATTCCTAATCATGTTTATGGGCACGCCTATTGTACTAATGACTTCCATCATGTTTGGGATTGGTACACTTCTTTCCGTCTTGCACACCGACTTCGGCATCTACTCGGACCACGGTGATCTGGAGGCATTGGGCGCTGGCTACTTGATCCTTGCTATCGGAAATCTGTTATGTCTGATTTACTTTGCCATCAAGTACGAGATGGACCACATGGCTTGCACGGGTGTGCAGTCGTCTTCGATGGGCCGCAATAACATGATGTACACAGACAACACAATGAGCGGCAAGGCTAATGCCAGTGGTATGGATGGAATTATTGGTACTTTCTCAGGAAGTGGCTTGCGTAACCGCAACGGCGGCGGCAATACTTTCAGTGGCCCTGACAATTCTAAGATGTCTGAGAACAGGGCCATGGACACCATTGGCGACAACAATATGTACTCGTCAGAGGCGGGTCTTAGGTCACCAAACCTGGGTACACCATCAGCACTTGGCGCTGATCCACTTTCTGGTGGCTACTCGCAGCAACCAGAAGATGTTTCAATCAACATGGCTTCGAATGGTAGCGCTGCCCGTGCTGGCGGCAACCATGGTGAGCCTGCGGATGCATCTGCTGCGACGGCTGCACCGGCGTCGCAGTCGACGACGTTCGCCTCTATGGTGCCCAACGGTGGGGGTGTGAATGGAAGCAACCTCGCACCACCGATCACCACCTCTAACTTCGGCAGTGCCGGCGTTGGTGCAGGTGCTGTTGGTGTGGATGGCTCGGCACCTGCGTCATCTGCTCCTCTGGAAACGGGCATGGGCTCTGTTCAACGAGCCGAGGCTCTATATTCATACAAGGCCAGCGAAGACGACCCAACGGAAATCTCATTCACCAAGGGCGATATATTACAGATTGTCGACAGTTCAGGCAAGTGGTGGCAAGCCCAGCGTCCGAACGGTGAGCTCGGCATCGTCCCCAGCAACTACCTTCGTTTGATTTAAGTAATCATTATTTGCTAACTGCTTCGTTTTCTGTGTATGGAGAGAGAGAGAGAGAGGCTCCTGCGCTGCGATCTACATCGTACACGTTCGCAATCATGGCGAGGGGCCATGCAATTTGTATCCTTTTTTTTGGATGATAATACCAGGGTATTAGGGACATGGTCACTATGCTGATTAGTAGTGCTAAGGAATGCGAAGACCAAGCCCCCTCATACTTAGGTTTTTCTATAGATGTAATGCCAAAGGATGTCTTCTTCAAGCGTCTACACAGGAACCCTTGCTTGCACACAAGTACATCGTTATACTTGTGTCCGATTCAGAGCGGTTTCAATTGATATATATATGAGTGTGTATGAGTGTGTGCGTTAAGGACTACATAAAAATATTCTCACAAAAACGACCACAACTTCATCACAGAGCTTGTAAAGTGTTTAGTGAGCGTGGTCCTCAGGGCCAATGTACTCCAGTTCGTACACTGTGTGTGTATTAGTACCTTCAAACGTTTCTTCTGAATACAAAAACAAGCAGAAGCCGTATACGTACCATTTCCACTGAGGGGGCAACGAGCCCGTGGGTGCTCGAGATCAAGCTTCATCCACACCGTGTCGAACGAGTCGGCTGGGTAGCCGGTGCTGCCAATCAATTGCTCCTTAGCCTATCGCAAAATGTGAGCTCTGGCATCTGACAGCGGTGTCTAATTATAGACTAAACTTACCATGCTCTGGACCTTGATTGGGTTGGCAACTGTTCCCTGACGGGAGGCGTCAAGTGGGCTCATATCGAACACGTCGACACCCTGGAGACGGCCCATCAGTTCAAAGCGCTCAAGACCTGTGCTCTGCTGCTCATCCGATGCAATCTCACCAGGCTTCGGACCCTCACCTTGGATGATCGGAGCCTGATGCTCTGAGAAACGCAAAGGCGAAGTAGAAAGAGCACGGAAAGCGACGCGCGGGGCAGTTGCTGAACGCAGAGGAGCGCGAAGGGTCGAAGCAATGCTGCTGCGAAGGAACGACATTAGTCTCTGTTCTCGGGTGTTACAGGATGAGGAGAGAGATTTAGCCGCCCGTCTCAGGACAAAAGCCAGCGGCACGTGCTTGACCCGCCTTTTCCACGAATCGCATCAAAGAATATTTCAAATCTACCACAACCTTGGCGCGAATCGCCTGAAGTGCTACACCGAATCAACGCCGTGGAACAAAGCGACACCGACTTACGTTTATGCCCTAAGATTTCGTATCCCTTAGCTTACTTTGTTAATTCTTTGCAATGCGTCATAGCAATTCTTGTAGTTTTTTGGGATTCATTATATCTTGGTGCCTTCGAGCGAGTCGTCACGATCTTTTACTGAATGCAAGCTGTGAGTCGCATCGTTTCACTCAGGCATATCAGCCTTAGTTTTGGTTCAGCTGCGTAGAGAGACCCACTTTCAAATCTAGTTTTTGGTGCTTGCCGTCCGGTAAATGACGATGTGAGTAAAGCCTATGTCTATGATATAAGGACACCGCTGTTGGTGATGTGGAGTAACCTGGATCGCCATGACGATGTCACATCCAGGCTCGTTGCTTTGGCAGAACAATGGGCCAGGAGCCGTTCTTGCACAAGTAGCAGTTTCTTCTTTTGTCCTCTGTGTGATAGGTACCGGCATCTACAAAGTATGGGATGGATCTTTTTCTGTCTTTGCTTGGCACCCTATCCTAGTCACACTTGGCCTATTTTGTTTGATTCAGAGCATTCTTGTCGTCCAGCCTACCAAGACGCCTGCTGAAAAGCAAGCTGGTCTCAACTGGCACAAGACGATCGTCTTGTATCTGGGATTACCCCTCATCACACTGGGCGCATGGGTTGTTTGGTATTTACATGACCTTCCCGGGCAGAAGCATTTCATTTCTTGGCACGGCATGCTAGGCTGCGCCATTATTGTTCTGATTTGGACACAAGCCGCATTCGGTGCGACGACCGTCTATTGGAAATCCTACTTCTATGGCACAGAATCACGGGCCAAAGCCATGTGGAAGTACCATCGGTATGTATTATTGTAGAACTTCCAGCATGATTGACTTTTCCTAGCATGTTTGGCTACACATTGTGTTCATTGCTAATGGCCGAATTACTTCTGGCATTCTGGGAAGTTGAATGGATGTACCGAACTGGCGGTTTAGTTCTAATCGTCTTGTCCACTGTGACCATGCTCTTGACGGCCTATGGGGTAGCCACTCGGGTGCAGACGTCGAAATGGGGTTTTTGAGAATCTTGCTCACACAATGATGGATAGCGAAACATCAACTTGATCGTCAGCTTGTGGATGTGTAGGGATACAAAAAGTTGGGGAATGGGTATTTAGTGTAGACAATCGAATTGAAGAGCAAGAGCTTTAAAAGCCACGGCTCTCTAGCCAAGCCTTGACTTCTCTCGATACATTCGAACGTAGGTGCACTGTCTTGGGGCCAGCACTATTCGTTACTCGCAAGAGCATACGTGCGTTCGGATTGCATTTATCATAAGGGTTTCCCCAACCCATGTCATCAAACAAGTCATGACACAAAGCCTTCGAGATTGTGTAAGTTGTCTGCTTCTTGCGGTGTGACTCTCGACTTTGTAACGTACCGATACATCTCCTTCCACTTTACGAATCTGAGTGATCCATTTCGATCCACCATGTCGAATATCAGTGTACACCGGCAAGCTTGTTCCTGCCATACCTACACGTGATACAAAGTATGGGTATCGAATTGGTTTTGGCATCGAAGCTTGCGGTGTGTCTGATAATGTGTGGTCTGCCACAGTGCTTTCGAACCGGCTACTTTGCACATAAGCGGGCATGCGCGCGACTGATTGTTCAACCACAGGCAGCCCTCGAGCCGCTGCTAGCCTTAGCATGGTGTTGCTGGATTGTGACAGGAAAGCTGAAATTCTGGGATCAGGCGTATTTCCTCGTCGAATGCGCGTGTGACCTGCGTGTCCTTCGCTGCGGGTTCATTGAAGAAATCAGCCAGACACACACGACGAGCACACCCAGCGAGGGTGTCAGCGGAATCACGTGATCCTCGAGTGCCTCTCGATTCGTACTGGGACCTGGCACGGCGTCGCGCTGTACGGGCGTCAGTCGAAACAATTGCGATCATGTCGGAGCGGATTCGTGAGCTAGCACAGGAGCCTGTGGCTTTCTTAAATGAAGGTACACAGTTTTTGAACCGTTGCACGAAGCCAGGACGCAAGGGTATGTTTAGATCTCATTTTGCGCTTCCTCTGTGACGAAAAAGTGAGAATCTGACACGCGCTAGAATTCATTCAGATCTGCCGCGCTGTTGGCACCGGGTTCGTGATTATGGGCTTTATTGGCTATCTTGTAAAGCTGATTCACATTCCCATCAACAATATTGTACGTGCGCATCATAACACACAACGTGAGTGATATAAACTTACGCCTCTCACTCGTGCTCGGTCCACATGGACTTGCATTCGTGTTTCTCTATCGACTACGTTTTCTCTTTCACAGCTTGTGTACGTATTTCTATGTTTCTTTCTTACCTTGCAGAAGCAGCGCCTAAATCAATCATTCCATCAGTGGGAGACGACACTGTCCTTTCGGATATTGCAATAATGATTCATTCGTGTTTCGGAAGCCTCTTCGAGCACATGCGAATGTCCGGTAGCGTTCGAGTATGAAGAGGCTAGTACTTTCCGAAACCTCTCGTGAATCTTACTAGCCCGTTCTAACACTCTTACTTAAGTTGGATAGAAGCACACTGTCATTGCACACCATGATCTTGTTAGCTACAAGGCTTACGTCACATGGGAAAGTATGTGCGCAAATGCGCGACTCTATATTCCTTTTGGTTTTGGTAGGGGGAGAGCAGGTAGCAAGAGCTACAGAGGCAACGTGATGGCTTAATACAAACAATACTGCATGTACACGCCGCCAGTCACATAATAGTAAGCACAGGTGTCACACATGTTCATAGCCCAAATAAAAACTCATGAGTCATGCGTCATTTACGCCTTGAGAACGTAACGACGGACACCGAAGTGAACATCCTTCTTGTGCTTGCGCTCGGTCCTTTGCGAGACCTCGTACTTCGTCATCTTCCTGCGAAGAGCGCGGGTCTTCTTTGGACGGAGGTCAAGCGGCTGGAACTTCTTGCCCTTGTAGAACTCACGCATGTTCGCACGCTGCTTGAGGTTGATAACAGTAAGAACACGCGCAATGTTCTTGCGGACGGTGTGGCTGAGAAGTCAGTTTTGCCAAGTTCCATAACGAGACAAAATTCAAGCATCGGTGTATACGTACATGCGAGCGAGCTTACTCGAGGCACCACCGGCCACCTTCTGAACTCGGAGCTGAAGCAGCTCCTTGCGCAGCTCAGCCACTTGGTTCAGAAGGTCCGCCTTCGACTTGTTCTGGAGATCTTGAGTGCGAACCTTGGCCTGCGGCGATTGCGTTAGTACTTGAGCGACAATATGACAGACAAGCGCGTGTGGGTCTTGCGCACATATGCAATATCACTTATAGCGATGCCAAAAAGGCCCTAGCGGATCATGATATGCGCCACAAGAGACAAGCGCACCTGTCATTGCGACAACGTACCATGACAGCGACGACTCTCGTAAAGAGGTAGGTTTGGACAGGATAGAGGCTGAGGGAATCAAGGAGCTTGAGATTCGTGGCTCATGGGATAAACACACGTGACCCTCAATCCAAAACTAGTCAAGTGAATCACGTGTATATGTGGAGGTCGTCAGCGACGAAACCGGGGACAAGTGTGTCATGACGCGCTGCATTATATCGTGAGGTATGAACTCTATCAGATATCAGTAGTGGTGCATAAATGTGGAGAATACGCCAGTCGAATTTGCTCTTGATGTCAAACGCAATCTAGAGCAGTCAGTGCGCTGCAGGGACCAAGTGACGCTGGGCGATGGCGGAAGCGACGGTTGTCATTCGACGTCGACTGGGTGGAATGTATCTGGCAACTTCGTTAGTAGGTCGCTGTGTCATTTTGTGAGAGACAACGTCTGGTGCAGGACCACGAAACGATGGCTGCGGACGTGCCGTGACCGAGAACGAAGGCGTCGGTGCCAATGTGGAGGTAGCTGACGTGGTGGATGAAGCTGGCATGCTCTGATTCATGTGAAAGTTTGCGCGCCGCTTCTGCAGCACGGCAGACTGCGCGGCAGCTGAAGCTGCAGCTTTGGCGTGTTGTGCAGTCGCGAGTTCTTTGCGCTGAGCAATCTGCATCGCTCGTCCAGGTGCAAGCTCGAAAGGCGGTGGCTGAAGCGAAGGCGATGGGGGACGTGGTGGCGTGGCATGAGGCATCTTGTGTGATGTGATACTTACGCCCGTCACGGCTGATCCGTACTGCCATTCATGTTCATCAGCCCTAGGCGTGGGCGGTGAGACAACCAGCTCAAAGGTGCTGGACTGCATGGCAATGACACAATGTTGTGTTCCATGCATAGTAGGTGAGAACTTTACCTCATCGCGAGATGGATCATGCTCAGCGCGGTTATGTCGACGACGGGCCTGTGCAGAAAGACCCTGCAGCATGGAGACACGAGGACGAGAAGATCCATTTGTCGTGGAGAGGCCTTCATGCTGCTGCTGCTGCCGCTGATGGATTCCGCGATCGCGTCGACTTGAGTGTGCCAGAGCATAAAACATCCTCTGAGCAGCTGCAGCGCGGTGCTCGGATCTCGGCGAAAAAGAAGCTGATGGACGGTGTTCGTTGGGTCTACCTCTTGATGCCAATGTCAAGCCATGGTTCGTGATGAGTGTCAAGTGCGAAGGTGGCACATGCTTGGGTTGCGTAGACTGGCGCATGGGAAGTGTATCCCGTGGACAAAACCAATGCACATCCCGTGTCAGGGCAACATCGGGACGCTGTGGCAAAGTGATGGGTGTTCCATCGATGCTCGAGTCTTGCGATGGCGTGGATACATTAACATCGTCGTTGTCCGAATCTGACTCTGAGCTTTCGGAACTGTCCGAATTCTCGGTACTGACGATGCCACGTACCGGCTTTAAAGAACGTGGAAGGACTGAGAGTCCAAGAGCGGAAGGAAAGATGTCATTTTTCTCCTGCACCTTATTCGTGCTCATGTTGTATATGGACGCGTTTGACCACGCCATCATACTGACGAAGTGCGTGCGTACGTAAGGGAAGGCAACGCACACGAGTAAAAACAAGAAAAGAAGAAATTCGTGACACGCCAGACTTATCTTGCGTGCAAGTGCGTAAGTTTGCGCCAAAAGACGAATGGTATAACTGCGGGGGAGTAGGGATGAATGTAATGGAAAGTCGGGTTGAGGATTGAAACTGGAGAAAAGCTGGGGGAGGGGGAAGGGGAATGTGAGATGTTCAACAAAGAATCAGGTGTGATAAAAAGAATGACCAAGAAGCTCAGGACCAGCCTGAAGCACGGATCAAGTCAGGGAAGTAAGGAAAAGTGAAGATAGAAGGGACGAGGGGATGGGGAAAGGTGTGAAGAAGACGTGAAAAGGAGGGTGGGTCAAGGGATAAGCAAGTTGATAGATGAGGAATTCTTCAATAGGAGAAACGGAAAGAAGGGAAACCAATGGAAAGAGTTGACGGTGACCAGGTCAAAGAGGACGCTCGTCAAACCAAACCGAATATGTGGACTTATCGCAGCACCAGGCTACGTATGGGATCAGGGGATAAGGGTGGGGGAGGAGGATGGACAGTGTTCGTAAGGAGATGCAAAGGGCCAACAGATATGGCACGAGTTCTCTTTCAGATCTATGCCTCTTGTGAAGGGGGACAGCCTATATACTTGCGCGTCGCAAGCTCATCACCCATGTGCACAGGTTGGATGTTATCCGTGCGCATGCTGCAGGGTGTAGAACTAAGTGGGGACTAAGGACATTGGATGTCGGCCGAGATGAGGGAGCCGTCATCTTGGTTGTTACGTAACCAGGGGTGGCTGCCTCGAGGCAATTTTGTTTTGCCCTCGCCTAGAGAAGTAGACCAACGCGCGCCGTTGTACATTGTGCGCGTGTCTCGGCCGGCCTTGGAAGGGGAAGAGGCCGTGAAGGAGGGACCGACCGTCCAACCGAATTGACCAGGTCAACGAACGGCTTTTCGCTCTAGCGAGAACAGATTGTACTGTGTGGCCTCCTCCCCCCATTGGTGTGCAGGGAAGCCCGCTAGTTGTTTGCAGAATGCGTAATATCAAGTGTACGTGGCATAAATGGAAGGATCAGTTTGTACTTATGAGGCAGGCGTGGTGGTTGGCGATGGTGCCGTCGGCAAGACGTGCTTACTGATTTCGTATACCACGAATGCTTTTCCTGTATGTGGTTGTCATAGGGAAGCAGTCGTATGTGAAGGGCATGCGGCTTCGCGTCTCGAAACGATAATACGTTCAGAACTAACATGTATACAGAGCGAATACGTCCCGACGGTATTTGACAACTACACGGCTAGCGTGATGGTGGATGGACGGCCTGTGAATCTAGGTATGTGTATAATTTTCGCGCAATATGATCAGGACTAACGCATGTGCATTTGTGCATGATTTGCTGTTGCTATGAATAGGACTCTGGGATACTGCCGGACAAGAGGATTATGATCGGTTGCGTCCGCTCTCGTATCCGCAAACAGACGTCTTTCTCATATGTTTCTCAATTGTGAGTCCTTCGAGTTTTGAGAACGCCAAGACCAAGTGGTGGCCGGAGGTGTCGCACCACGCACCCGATACCCCCATTCTCCTCGTCGGCACAAAATTGGATTTGCGAGAGGACCCTGAGATGAACGCGCGCTTGCGTGACCGACGCATGGCCCCCATCACGTACAGCCAGGCAGTCCAGATGGCGAAGGAAATTCGAGCTGTGCGATATCTGGAATGCTCGGCCCTAACGCAGAAAGGGCTCAAAGGTGTATTTGATGAAGCTATCCGATGTGTGCTATCGCCCGCACCTATCAAGCGAAGGAAGGCAAGCAACTGCTTGGTACTATAGCGTCGAGGAATGAGGATGTTTGTTCAAGTGGGGAGGAAGGGGACAGGATGACATGGAGAAGAGACACTTGATGTTGGCCATGGTGTCTTTGTATTGCTCTTCCCCCCCCCTCCCCTCTTTCTTTCTGGGCTGTTCTGTTTTTTGTTTTTTTTCCTCCTTCTTCTTTTCTCGGTCCATCATCAACATTTGCATCGTCACGATTCCCATCACCGTCTTTCTGTTGCCCTTCCTCACAATATTATTATCATCGACATCTACACTGCCACCATGGGACCTATTGTTGTATCTTGGTTATCTGTCTGGCTTTGTCTTTTTTTTATTTCTTGTTCCCGCTGTTGTCGATTTATATCTTTGTATATTTTGTGACAAGGAAATTATGCTGTCGCTATCGTATATTGCCGTCGTATAATTCACCAACCTGACCAAACTAGGCGTATCTTCCACTTCCCTATGTACAGGGCGATGGCACGGACGGTTGAAGAGACTGCGTTGTTGTAGTGTTTTAGCTATCGTGACGATTAGACAATGATCAAATCGCCCTTGCACGAACTGCAGAACAAGAGCGCATCTTGAGAAAACTGATTGGACTGTGTCCGTGCCATGTCGACGCGGTTCTGCACGGAGCTCGCGATGTTGTCGTCACCCGTCTGCACGATGGATAGTTTCCGCGTGGGGAGCGAGGGCGTAAAGGGAGTGGCGTCTGAGGCATCGGATGACATGCGTGCACGGAGCATGGAGAGACTCGTCTTCCGCTGGTGCTGCTGACTCGCTGGCATATCGGGATTACGGCGCATTCGCGGCTTGTCCGTAGGCTGTCGCCGAGGAAGTTGCACACTGAGCTCTTGCTCCGCAAGAGGAGGAAGGCGTGGCGCTGCTGCTGATGTCGTTGCACTGCGTTTGTGCGTTCGTCCATGTGTGCCCGGTAAGCTGCGCCGTGCTTCATCGACGCGGCTCGATAGGCCTTGGTCTGCCGCTGCTGAGACGGGCACCAACGTATTCTCGGACTGCCGCCGCTGCTGTTCCTCCTCAAAGGCTTGGATGGTCTGAATGTATTGTGACTCCCTCTCACGTGACGCGTTAGACGCCTCTTGGAGTTTGGCAAGCTCCGTCTCAAGATGCGCCACTTGGTCGTTATGCTCCTTTGCAGCGCTAGCAGATTGTTGGGATAGATCATCGCGCTCCGCTTTTAACGAGGTGTGTGCGGCAAGAAGGGTTGCGTAATCCGCTTGCAATGCCTCGAGCTTGGCCGTGACGGTGTGGAGCTGGTCTGTACAGGACTTGTACTCTGCCTGCACGGACGTCAGCTGGGTCTGCGTGGCGTCATGAGCAAGCTGCAGGTTGGAGAGTTGTGTGCGAAGCTCGTCAAGGTATGATGAAGAGGCAGGCGCAGATGCCGTTGCCACAGGCTCTGATGCAGAGTCGGCCGTGGCGGATCGTTTGGTGCACGGCTCGGAGGTAGCATATGCTGGAGCCTCTTGGGCTACAGACGGCACGTTCTTATCATCTGAATCGTCATCCCATGAGGGCATATCGTTCTCGGCAAAGAGTTGATCTGCCACGTGAGGCGGATCACCTGGTGCCGTGGATGAGGCAGGCATTTCAAAGAGAGCGTCTTTAGTTGACGCCAATGGCTGGTCAAATAAGTGGTCAGCGGATGCTGCCCCACTGCCAAGTGGTGCACCAGATGCATTAGCAGAGCCATGCTGCGCATCCTTGGTATCGGTGTTTGGGTGTTGAAGTTTCGGCGACGATGAAGACGGTGGTGTGGTATTGGACTCTTGGCTCTGTTCGGAAATGGGCTCGAGCATGTGCTCGGGATCAAAGTCCTGTGCAGTAGGCAACGCATCGTGTGGATCATGCAGCTCAAATGTGGCGGGATCATCGACGTGGCCATCGGGGTGATACTCGGAGCTGGGGTCAGCGGTTGCTTCATACACATCGTGCGCATAGTCCTGGGTGTACGCAGATGTGTAAGGCTCATCATGGCCATAATTATGCGGGGCATAATACTCATGTGCATCGACATGGTTTTGGCCGTACGCATCGTCGTGTCCATACGCATAGTCTTGCTCGTATGGATCGTCCAATTCAAATGCGCCATCCTTTCCATAGGCATTATTGTGGTCATACACACCATCTTGCAAATAGGCATCATCATACGTGTATGCGTCGTTTGAGTATGCCTGCTCGTGCTGCGGGGACTCATTCACGGCAGGAGCATAGTCGAGAGTGGTGGCTGGTGTGCCAGATTTGTCCGAGTCGGCCGTCGCAAACAAAGAAGAGGCAGCATGGTTGGGCTGTTCATCTTGTGTGTCATGCACGGTCGGCTCGTCAACAGAAGCCTCGAAGCTTTCGGCGAAATTGTCCATGGATTTAGGGCGCTGTGGACTGGGTGCGTACAGATTTCGCAGGTGTGGATTGGCATGGAACAAGTCCAGGGACGAATGGCGTGTCGATGAGAGAAAGTCCGAGTCCGTGGCTGGCTCGTACGACGACGAAAAAAGCCCCGTGGCTGGCTCAGCCTCCTGCACAGTCTCATACTCGTCTGTGAGCTGTGCTGCAGGTTTATCGGAATGGTCTGCAGGCAGCGAGCGATCATCGGCGGAATAGGGTGCATTGAACGGCTCTGTGTATGCGGGCTCGGTCGGGTGTGGTATCTGGTGCTGATTCTTTACCCCGTGTAACGCATCCGACTCTTCTGGTTGTACGAAATCGAAAGCAGCCGTTTGTTCCAATGGCTGATCGGATGACCATAGTTCGGACGCAAAGTGAGCAGGTTCACATGCAGGTTCAGACGGCGGATTCTCGACATGAGAACTCGTTGGTGCCTCCACAGCTGGCTGCGGCTGCAGCTGTGTCTGCGGCTTGGGATGTGATATCAAAGTTTCGTGTGTGGCTGCCTTCGGAGACGCAGGCGCATAGGATGAAACCGCGTTTGATTCAGCGGCGCTGGGTGCAGGTTCGAGAAGCAATGATTGGCGTTTCCGACGTTGGATCTCACGGTGCCTATACAGTTGTTTACGTGCACGCTCCGCTTTTGCCGCACGGTCCTCCATCACGATAGTTGGTTGACGACCCGCTGCACCGAAGCTTGGGGCAGCTGATGTGAGTATCTGGGCTGGCGTCGTCTGTGTGTGGATGTGGATATGTGTGTGTGTGTGTGTGTCTGAGCTCAGATCTCGGATGATTAATTCCACATATGCACCAACACAACACCCGGAGGCGGCGCGCGCCCTTGGGAAAGGAATCGAACATTGTCGGGCGCACGCATTGGTCCTCCACCTTCGCGGTGGAGGGTCGAGAGACGATGCGCACAGCGTCGGCTCAGGCTGATTGTTCACGTGATGTGTCACGATGCACTCGTAGGCCCTGGAAGAAAGGGCGGAAAGCAGGCAGGCAGGCAAGCAAGCGATGCGAAGCAAAGGAGTAAAGCAAATTATCGAAGAGATCGTGTAGGCAATTCAAGCGCCTACACCCATCCATCCAGCGACGATCGAAACCGAAAAAGGTTGTGCCACGACATTGGCGTTAGTCTTTTTCTCCTTCTTGGCAGCACAACTTGGCATTTCGTACGTGCGAGATGCAGCGAGCGGCGGCGACTCAGCTCGCATACACGCGTATGCTAGCGCCGCGTGCTCGCTTGGCACGAAGCGGTGTGTGTGGTGTGCGAGTAACATACAGCACAATCACCATTCCAGATGCGCCGGTTGTGTCACGAAGAGCTGCGCCACATGAAGCGGCGGCCTCACGAGCGTCTGGATCGCCGGCATCATCGTCCGACATGGCATCAGCGACGTTCTTTTCCTCCTCGATACCCACATCGATCGCGACCCACGTTCACGAACAGGGCGCTGGGGCGGCCCTTGTACGCATGCTGGAGTCGTCGGAGCGGATCCCACCTGAACAGCTATGGAGTCTGTATGAATGTGCACTGAATGAGCGGCCGCAGAAGCTGCCGGATGGCTCTGTGCGTGTGCCGCCGAAGCTGGAGGCCAGGCACCACCAACGAGTGCTTCAGCTGCTCCTCCCCGCACAGGACAAGTACGTGCACTACGTGCGTGAACGGCAGCGCATCGCTGCGATGCGCCGCGATGTGCATGCGTCGGACGACGAAGCGCTGTTGCCTTCCTGCACGCCACTCGACCTGTCGACACCAGACACTCTTGCGCCAGTGCCGCCCTTCCGTGGCATGGGTGGCAAGAATGCACGTACATTTGCACGGCGCACGCGGCAAGTCCTCTTGGAGATCGCACCTGCGGAGCGGACTGCAGCCGCCTACAACGACGTGCTTCGTGTGCTGTCACATGGCGGCAGATACCGGTACATGCGTGATCTGTGGAACGATATGCTCCGTGCGCGAGAGACGGGGCATGTACAAGCGGCGCCAAACCAGGACACGTGCCACTACATGATGGTCGGTCTCGTGCGCAACTTTGAGCAGAAGCTACAGCGCTACAAGACGCGCTATGAGCGTGAGCTGCTCACGTCGGCTCGGCACGTACGCCGCGCTCAGCCACAGCCACCCTCTTCATCGCCCGTGCCACCAGCACATCGGACGGCGGCGGCAGCGGAACATGTGCAGGCAGCCGCACTGCAGGCCGCGCATACCGTGTCGATGCTGCTGCTGGACGTCCAAAAGCAGGGCACGCTGCCGCGTGTGCTAACGCTTGATCTTGCTGCACGCGTGCTGCGACTGACGGGG
>ERZ500990.422-NODE-422-length-14811-cov-4.825020_pt1 | contig 14811 bp, 10 predicted proteins | sample MGYA00248876_ERZ500990 | MGnify/ENA primary metagenome ERZ500990 (study PRJEB25958, sample SAMN03398517) | human skin metagenome | study: EMG produced TPA metagenomics assembly of the Human Skin Microbiome Metagenome (human skin metagenome) data set.
CGCCGCCGCGCTCTGATTACGACTTGGCATTCCTTTGCTTATGCGAATAGCAACAAGAAACTAATTTTTCCAGTTCAGATATAGCCAATCACGTACTGTCATTTCAGCGAACCTCGTCGTACTGGAATCAATTCAGAGACGTGGTTTCCTCAGCCACTATTTCCACAAGCAGTCGCGGCAGGAGACGTGCTGATCCTCTGGTGTGCCTCGAGAAGAAGCCTACCTGTATTGTTCATGCCCACCCAATATGCAAAAAAGCAAGGAGTACCGACTCCAACACCGGCAATGTCTCATTTGATGCCCCGACAGGAAGTAACGACTGTGGTCAGTCATACAAGTTCTGTTGAAGCGCCTGGGAGGACAGTGACGCTGGATCGCACATCGACGTCTTATGCACCGCCGCCGCCCCAAACAAACTCACCAGAGCCTGAGAAGAACGATTCCAGTACACCAGCAGGCCCGGTAGCAGGAGGTGTTGTTGGAGGTGTTGTGGGACTCGCCCTGATTCTAGGTGTTCTTTGGTACCTGATTCAACGCATTCGACGTAATCGTGCCACACGTGCTTTGGATGATATGTACGCCGAAACTGGTATGGGAGGCGGTGGCGTGGATCGCCATGCACGTACGCGAGCTAATAATCCGGCCACTATGCCTTTGTCGAGCTCATGGGACTCTGGCACGCCGATCCACATGGAGCAGGATATGTACGATGCACCGATGGCTGTGCCAACAGATCCGACACAAACTGCATTCGCTGCACCCATTCATTCGCAAGCACGCCAAGACTCACTTGATGCTCCGGGCTTTATCACACATCCATTGGAGGCGGATGTGCCTTGGCAGACTCACATCATCCCGGAAGACCCGTCGGTGTCTGTCGCTCACCAAGCCCCGCATGAGTCGTATGTACCTGAAGCTTTGCGCGTAACAAATGCTGGCTTGGAGCCGACAACTCCACCTTCCATGCCTGCGTATGCTCAAGAAGCTGAACAGGCAGTTGAGGAAAACCCTCGAATGGGCACTTTGATATCCGAGAGGACTCAGCCACCTGGCACAGGTACACAGGTGAACCCCACGTTGCTTACAGTTAGGCCTGATAACAGCACATCCCCTAGTGGAACTATACCGCCGGGAACGTCTCACTCTGGCACTGCTTTGCAGTCGACGCCAGCTGAGCTTTCCGTGAACACAAATCATTTGGAACGGAATGCAAGTTTAGCCGAAGACGAACGTTCACCTCTATCAATGTACATGTGGCTTCCATCTCACAAAGTGGCCGGCATCACTTCACCAAGTCAAACCGCGTCACAAACACCTGCGACTAATACTGTATCCACCGGCGACTACTCCACCCAAACATTGAATCGTGTCAACTCTAGCTCTTAGTCTCTTATCCTGCGATTATATGAGAGGGAGAGAATATGCTGCATATATTGTTATTTCTGCTCATTCCTTCGCGCACTATTGTTGTCCTTCAGTTCTCTGACTGTCATTTCACCCCGTTTGTTAACTCCCCGTTCTGTTACTATAATCTTTCAAGACCTCGTAGCAACCCGGAACCATGTACTAAAATGCACGAACCTGTGTAAATGATCTTATCCTGTATATGAGAAGGTTGCTGATGGATCCACAGAGTCACCGCTGTATCTGCGGAGCCAGGCTGAAGCCAGAAAGCACTAGCATTGATGCTGTTCACATACTTTTGCAATACTGAGAGGGTCACTCTTGGCGGTGTAACAATAGAAAGGCTCGTCTTTTGTGCGGCAATCGCTTGGCCCACGTCCGTGATCGTGGAAATCCCCTCAATATTAAGTAATTCAGGATGCACCGGTGTCACAGGCAGGTGCGTGTGGATATACCATCTGAGCACCTTGTTCCCGAATTTGGTTCGATCTTTACTTGCTCCAACGACCAAATAATGATTACTGTCAAAAAAACGGCGCAAAGCGCGGGTCTCGGAGGGCTCTATTTGTATCGTCATTCTGGTGTGTTCAAGAGCCAAGAAATTGTAAAAAGTGGCAAGGTGTGTGTCTACATGATGCTTGTGGAGGTGGCCGATGCGCCTTGATAGGTGGCATTCCTCATATTGTGTGCATGTACAAATTGCTGGACTTGAGCTCCAGCGAAGGCGAACAATATGTGGCATGATTCAGACGAGATGCTAGTGGCCGAGTTGGCAAAAATAGCGTGTGAGTATCATGTAGGTGTATCAGAGAAAGCATCTATGGAGATACTGCTTCGTATTATGGGCGATGAATTGCGGAGTTGTCGGCTACGAAACGAGCTGGGCCAATCGAACTTGCCGACCTTGTTGGTGCGGATCCTCCAAGAAGCTTCGATGCCTGAACGTATAGAAGCACTTCGTGTGATGGCCAACCTATGTATTGATCATGGTGTGTACCAAATTATGCTTATATGCAGACGTGAACCGCAGAAAGCTGTTGGAAGTTGATGTCGTTCCTGCTCTAGTTCGCAGTTTGAGCGAATGTGGGGGCGAAGATACACCAACGATGCTGCAAGTGCGCTGGACGCTCATGACCATGGGAGCGATACTTAATATGCAGATGGATTGCGCACCTGTGAAAAATGCGTTGTGTGATGATGGTGCCGTCCCTTTGATTATCACTGCACTGGCCAAGATGACGTCACTGAACTCGATGCAGGCGTCAAGAGATGCAGCGAAATATAGCACCAGTACACAAGCGATTGAATGGGGTCTACGTGTACTTGACGATTTACTCACGAGTGAGGAAACCCATTCCTATGCATGGATTCCAACCGCTGCAGAATCGCTTCTCGATCTGCTCCAAGTTTGGAACCGCGTGCATCCACCGACCTCTTCTTCTTCCGAGCAGTGTGACAAGCTAGAGCAGCAGCTGTCTATCATTGAAAATCTATCGAATATCCTTGACCACGAGGCGCAAAATTCGTCTTTCTGCGCGGCTATGACGTCCGCTGATACGCTGAAGGCGCTTCAGACATTATTGAACATTGTACATGACGTCCACCTTCTCCCTGGATGGCAAATAATAGGCATGGAAGCGAACGATACGCTTCTGTCAGATGCGCACCAAGTCATCGGTCATTTGAAAAAGGCTGCAACACATACAGTCGTTGCATTAGCTGGGGAGGACACGAATCTCGACCGGCTTTGTCCTTTAGATGGGGAGGAAGTGATCCAGCCCAACCACCTGATTGATACACTGTGCGACTGGTTGTCCGACGTCGATGGTGATCCCAAACAAATTGTGTGTGCGGTCCTCGTTATTGGCAATCTCGCCCGCGATCACATCCGAAGTGTGGCACTAGCTAGTCGTCCTTCTTTACTTGAGAGCATGACACGCCAAATGCAGTGCCATGCCAACGATGTACACATCGCATATGCGGTAATCCGCGCAAATGGCAACTTTGCCATTCCGGACAAGAATAAGCGCTGCGTCGCATCTTCTGGCATTCTGCGCGAGGCTTCCATTTATTTGGACTCTCAGCATGACATGAAGCGCCCTGTCCAGGCTGGAGTGTTGATCTTGCTTAAGAACCTTACCTCATCAGTCTTATTACCTGATCTTGCTCTAGATGTTCTTGGTGTTGTGCCTGGTACACCCACGAACATTCTCGCTGATCTCATCCGCCTTTGGGACTCGTCCGATGATGCTACGATGAAGCTACGGATCGCTCGCATTTATGCCATGCTTCTTCGTTGCATACACGGAGTTGATGCGAGTGATGATCACTTGCATCAGCTAGCAACTGAATCTGGCATTTTGCCAAGCGATTTACAGCAGGGATTCAAACAAGCTCGAAAAAATCTGCAAATAAGTCAAGTGATCGACGCGCTCTGCTTCCTTGTGTGCCATGCCAAAAACCATGTTGTGCTCATGAACGAGGGGCTCTTGGGTCTCGTGCTTCTTACTCGCTCTCATGAGTCCAACGGACTTGCAGCCGATGCAAAATCGGAAGTAGCGAATGGTGTGTTTAAAGATTGGCCCACGCCAGCTGAAAGTCTTTTCCCCTCAGTCGCTGAGGCATTGCCATTCGTGATAGATACAATGCCATCTCAAGTCGCTAGTAATGCTCATGTGCTTTGGCTCTTAATGGCTGAAGATGAGCGCGCAACCGCGAGGCATCTTTCTGAAAAGGTGAATAAAGCTTGGCGGAAGCAAAATGAACAAGCCCGTTAAGAATGAAACTTGCGATGGACTTGATATTCGGATTCTTCGCTCTGAATTTTGCACAAAGCTCCGTACTGGTTTTCAGCGATCAGAACGCAAAGCACATAAATACTCCTCACTTCACCGTCTATGTAAGACCTTCTACCTTATATTGAGCTTTGCGTTCCAGAAGGACCTTATTAAGCTATTACCCAAAAGCAAAAAAAAAAAGAAAAAAGCACGAAATCCATAGCGGACACTCTTCGATGTGTCGCCATGAAAAAGTCTAGAACAAACAACCATAATTAGGCATCATCAACAAGGAATCATCATGCACCCAATTGAAATCCGTGGTTCTTTGCCTACTCCAGCATCACTCATCCACTTAGACAGAGCCGGCGAAGGAGCCACGGAGGGTGTTCACAGCGCTGGCGCGGATCTCAAAGGCCTGCACAAAGTTTGTGAGAAGAGGCAGACGCTCCTGTGAGCCACCCGCAAGCACCATCCTAGGGTTTGTAGCGCGGAAGTCCCGCAGAATAGGGAACAAAAACACAGCGACCCACGTGGGCTCCTTGCCAAGAATGAACGACGTCTCTGGCAGGATGTGCAGGCGCTCCTGCACCTTGGTGATGATCTGCTCAAGCTGAATGAGAGCATTCATAGCGTTGTCAAAATTCTCCGTTAGAGCAGCATGAATGTCAGCGTCGGACGCTCCATTGTTGCGCAGAGCAAAAAATGGCTTCACATAGCGGTCTTCGACAACCGTCTGAATGTACGAGCTAACAATGGTGTTCAGTTGCAGAACATTTGATCGCAGCACAACACTGTCAGCAAACTCCCGACTGTGCTCGTCCTGAATCTTTGGCATAAGACAGAATGTGCCTCTACATTCGATAAAACCAACGAGCTCCGTCAGGTACTGGCAGATGGCCGTCATTTCGAACAGCACGACAGCGTCGCGGGTCGAGTAAATGCCATTCGGACGGTGCACGAGAACAGGAATCGTGCCAAAAGGAGAAAAGTTCGCGATCTCAGGCGAGTTCGGCATGCTCGGATGGTGAATATACTTGACGTTACACTCTTGGAGCGCAATCAGCAGAGCCTGCGTCTGCGTCGAGAGCGAGGTGCCGAAAATCTCGATCGTTCCGAGACTCTCGGGCTTGAACACGTTCACTTGCATAAGTGCGGATGACATGGTGCAGAATGATGAGGGACGCTAGTCGTGGTGGGAATAAACAAGTAGGCTAATCCTAACTGTGGGTTCTCAGTCGGAAATTAATCGAGGGCGTTCTTTAGGCTGCTAATGCAGTGCTGTGTCGTTACAGTTTTATTTCCCACTTAAGCCTGCGTCTGTAGCCGTGCGCGGCGCGGGATATTGCTATCCGTCTATCGCCTCATCGGCTCCACGTGCGCGTGCTCTTGTCGCACGTGCAGATCAATTCGCGTGTGTGCTGGTTGTGCCTTGCTTCCACTGGCCGCACGTTCCCTAGGCTTTGAGGCCTCTATTGGACAGAAGACAAATTTGCCAAGCCCCCACTTCTTTTGCGTTGGGTCCTCATGTCACATCATATTCCCAATAGCGGATCTCAAGACACAGAGTTGTATGTCTATACAAACATTATAGCTGTTCACAGCTAACGATACAGTCATGACGCCCTTCGTGCTCGTGGAATCATTCCCCCCAAAGAGCCCTCTCGGTCGCCGTCGCCGGAATTACCGACCGAAACCGAAGTGCGCGAGCGTTCTCGCTTACAGGCCAGTGTAGCCGACCTAGACGAGGAGCTTGAGATTGCTGATGATGATGAGGAACGCATCTTGCAGCGTCTGCGTCAGCAGCGGATGCAAGAGCTAGCAAGAGCTAGTAAAAAAGCACGTTTTGGTCGTGTATACCCCATTTCTCGTCCTGACTATACACGTGAGGTCACCGAAGCCAGCAAACAGTTGGGTCCTGACACTTCTAACGTCAGTGGAAGTGATACCCAACAAAGTCCAGCTGGCACAGGTGTCGTTTGTTTTCTTTATCATCCTAGCATGGATACGTCCAAGCTCCTGGCTGGATATCTCGATACCCTTGCAGAAAAGTACCCGTCAACCAAGTTCGTGAGCATCGTAGGAAGTCAATGCATTCCGAACTATCCTGACCACAATTTACCTACACTACTCATATACAGAAGTGGTGAACTGCGACGGCAAATCGTTGGCCTACGCCCGGAAATTGGGCTGGATGGCATGCGGACCAAGCTTGCAGGTACGTGTCTGATGCTTGGCAAGCCTGAGTATAGACTCACACATTCTCCTCAGACATTGAGTTACTTTTAGCAGCAACAGGTGCTATTGAAAAGCCCAAAGCTCGCTACGAATCATCGCGCCATACAGATCAGGAGGACGATGAAGATGTCGAAGACCGCGAGTTCTCATCTTCGCGCCGCCCCATGCAGAATCGTCCGATGGGGAGTGCCTGTGATAACGATGACGATGATCTCGATTGGGACTAAATCAAATGATGTTACCCTGATGGCGGAATTTCTCTCCTTCCTGCGTATTTTATAGATGACTCGCAGGGTTCGTGTTCGCGCTTTTGTATTATGGCTACTGCAAGATCACCTAGGCCAAAGCAAGGGCTTTTTCTCTAGTCAGTGAGCTGTGAAACATGCTATAAAACCCCCGAAGCTCAAGTACTTCTGCGAACGTGTGTTCTGGACATTGTATTCATTACCACGCACCGAGTGCATGTACAATTCCAAGCCAGGCTCGTTATGTAACATGTGATCCATGAATTGTGGTCGCAAATTAAGTCCAGAGCTAAAGTTTCTTCAGGAGGACCTCAAGCTATCGAGTCGCCTCAAACGTTTATGGGCATCCTTTGGCACAAATTTTCTGTCTCCATGTGCAACCGAATGATACAAATCTTCTTCGTATTTAACCTGAAGCTACACAGAGGCCCCTGCATCATTATCGCAGTATGTGTTATGGTGCACTGGACCCGTTCTGATGCGCCATACATACAGTGTTTGAAATGGACATCAGCAACACCATGGGCTTGTACTCTTCTATCACGAGGAATAAGGATAGGACCCTGGACGTTGCAATTATAGATCGTGTCCCACGCACAGGCAGCAATCAACAGTACATGTATATTCAACAGAATGTATGTTGCTCGTCTAATATAGAAAGATCGCATGGTCAAGTCTCCCTGAGAACCGCTCGATAACATGCCTCCATGTAAGGTGATTGAGAGTCAGCACTTCCACAAAGCCTTCCTTTTCGTCGTGTTACTGTGGATTCAATTCAACAAAGGGTATTCGGCCCTGGTTAAATCCTGAACGCATTCATGTACTCGCAGCACGATCACCAGTTTATCTGACTTTCACCAGGACATACTGTTACAGCTGATTAGGATATTGCGCATTGAAATGAAACTGATCACACTTAGTCCCACACAAAGAAAGGCAATTACATCTGCGTGCGCGTCAGAGCTTTTTCGTCGCTCTTGCCAGTCACTCAAGCCAAGTTCTGGAAAAAAGTGAACTATTCGTATTGAAACTGTATCCACGCACAATTCCTGTAAATGAGCATAATGAACAGCTTCAAGCCTGCATTCTAAAAGATAATATGCCCATCAACATGCCAGGCTACATTTGTTCTTTGCTTGATAAAATCCACTCACAGGTATGCCAGCTCAAGGACATGCTTCGCGTCACTTTCACTCGTATACATAACATTTCGTAACAGGGCATACATTAAACCCCGGCGGACGTAGGAACGAGCTAAGAACTACAATAAATCACCAAGACACAAAAAATCGTCAAGAAGCAGCAGGTAGTGCGGTGAACATCTCATCCTCTTCCTGTTGAAATCCGCCTTCTTTTGGTTTTGCAGCACCACCGTACATTTTATGTCTCGTCAGCAGGAAATACAACAGTACGTCTTTCTGATAAGCATGCATTGTGTGAGAGCGGTTTACATGACTCTGCAAGAAATGGCGACGCATACGTCAAAAGTCCTTGTTATCCAGCGTGCTCACAAGTTCAAGATGTCTTCTGACTGCATTTTTGTGGCGCATATTTGTATGGGAGACAGGTACATGCCAATGGAATGCAAGCTAGGACGTCAGTAGGTATAAATCGCACGAGAGCATCGAAGGGGATCATAGGCCCACGGAAGAAGCTGACCCATGGATTGAGAGAGCAAGCTAGAAGTCAAGTTTCTGGGATGTATATGTGAGCGGCCATGCTTACTTCTCAACATATTGTAGATGAACACACGTACGATCAAGAAAAAGAGCATGTTCATTAACACATGCAGACTCGTCCAGACAAGCGTTGGAACCAGCTCAGGGTAGAGGCGCATCTCGGCAAGACCGAGATGCGCGGCATGCACGCCATAGAATGCACGACACAGTAGAGCTGTGAAAAGATTGGATATCATCTCTGAGGCCCAGATAGCCAAGGAGCCGAGCATGGTAAGGCGGTAATTATAGGGATCATTGTCATCAAACGCAAAAAATGGGTATAATGGCTGGTTGATACCAAAATGAAGAAGTGAAAGCCATCCGAGAAAGGCTAGCATCGTTGTGTGTTGTGCAATGGTACGTAAATAAAAATACAAGCTGATTTTCTCAACATGCATGCCATGTGAGATTGGACGTGAGCTGAATCGATTCAAGATCCATAGCCATGTCTGTGACATGCAGAATGGATACCACAAACACACCCAGGTTGAGCTAAGAAGCTGAATCAGAGCAAATTGATCAAAGCTGCGCAGCCGGGCGAATAGGTTACGATAAAATATGAAGTACACCATGAAATAGTAGTACTTGAAAGCGAACAGTAACGCTCGGCTGCGCACTTTTTCGGACATGATCCACTGCACAATCGCGCTCAGAACGTGTACGGTGAGCATCCAAAATGCCACGTAAAGTGTGCCGTCGGTGCCAGTGTGAGGCAAAGTATTCATGTACACGATGGCATAGCTTTGTCCGGCAAGTAGAGTGAAGAGCGACAGTCCCAAGCTGGCCATGAACCAAAGAAAGCGTCGATATGATGAAGGAATACGCCACGCCGCCTCTGTCGAGGCGAAGGGCTTTTGCACGTCTGTGACTGATAAGCGATACCGTTGGCGACCACTTCTTCGAAGTCCAATCAGGCACACGAAAGCTGGCATCGACATTGTCGCAAAAGTAAGCAAAACCCATTCAGTTTTAAGCTGCCACTCCGGTTCATGCTTATGCGCTTTGTTCGTCGCGTGGGACGTTTTGTCTCGAGAATTCGTTGGCTCAAGCTTGTGAATGATGTAGCCAATCCAGAGGCTCAAGATCCAGAAAAATGTGTATGACATACGAGCACCGATCGAAGCAGGCCACCAGTTTAAGCGATACAATGTGAAGAGCTGCGTCACAAAGATCAAGGCCACAGACACGTAGCATCCATAGTACCAAAGTAAGAAAAACCAGAATGTGGCATTAGAAGAGCGTGGATCTCCATCGTCCAGAGGAAAAGGCATGCCACACCATAATAGAACGAGCAGCACAGGAATCCATATCAAGACACACAAGCGTCGTGGCGAACTACTCAGCAGTTCGTCAATGACCTGTGTCGTTGGGCGAAACGCATGCTCCAGCATGGGACGTGTATTAGGTGCCGGGGATGCTGGCTGTTGCAAAAGCGGATCAGGGCTTTCCATCGTGCGAAACGTGCTTTGCGTGCGGAATCCCACAGGACCTAAAGCACGCGAAGACGAGTCTCCATGCCGCAAATGAGCCTGCGGTGTCGACTGATCTAGTGTGCCGTATGTACCGGGGATTGCGTGCCGTCGGCGTTGCCGATGGAATCCCCAAAATACATTGCCGCCACCACCGAGGTACCAATCGGTACTTAGGTCGAATGGAAGCCGCATCGTGCGTCTATGAGAACGACGAGTGTCGTGACCGAGCCAGAATGTGTCTTCAGAGGCAGCATCAAGCTGCGGCGAGGGAGGAATCAGCGATATGCGATGCCGTGATGAAACAGGTGATACGAAAGCTGTGGGATTATCTTGATCACTCGCAATGTTATCGTATTCTGAGTCACTGGCACTCTCACTTTCGTTGACCGTATAAATCGTCGACCCATTCCAAGGTCCTGGATATAGTGCTTGCTCCTCGTTGGATAGCGACGGGAGATCACGGACAGACGAGGTGTTGGCTACCGGAGCGGCCATGTCTGCCGCTGTGTCGTGAGATTCAAGCTCACACAGATCTCGAAGTTAGAGAGCAGCAGCGTTTCGGCGACCAGTCAAAAAGAACAGGGGGTCTGTTCAAGTTTTGTGAGTCATCGGGACGTTGATCGGGGTTGTCCATGAACGCAATCAACATCGCGAAGCACTGGAAAAAAGCCCAGCTGCGCATCGAGCAGACTGCGATTTTGGCCGACAAAGCAACAAAATAACCTATAACAGGAAAGGCCATAACATTGATATATGGATGAGTACGTATATATCTGAGTGTTGTGTGAACGTATGTGGTATGAATGAGAGGGATGTGACTGAACGATCAGAGATAGCCCGAGGTGTAAGGAAAGAGAGTAGCTGGAAAGCGTGGATGGTGATACGCAAAGGACAAAAAAGTTCATAGAGAACAGGATTAAACAGGATGGATCGGGCCTTTACGATGCATCCAAGAGTTTTGATGTGCTTTTAAGAGCATTGGAACGCTTCCACTGAGACACATCACCGGACATGTCGATTGTGGACGAGGGAACCACGTCTTCTTCGGTCGTGGATTGCCCAGTCGTCGGTCGCATAGACATTTCAACATTCTCACCAATTGTGACGGTAGTGGACGGGACCGACATGTTTATGTAGGCAGAGTTCCGTTTCGACTTGCCTCGAAGACCATTGAAAGTCGTCGGATTATGCGCATGCTGAACGAGTTCCGTCGCCTGGATTGCGCGCACGTCTTCAATGGTGGGTAAGTCTGTCAATGGACTGGGCTTCGGCAACACGCGCCGTTTCACTGGCGAGGAAGAGTTCATGTAGCCGCTGCCAATGCCATCGGGCCATGACATATCTCTCGGCAGCGCTGGCGAATTATTTGCAGACGATTTGCGCGAGCGATTGGGCGTCTTTTGTAACGGATCAAGTGGGTCGTGTGTGGATGAGGAAGTGGAAATATCGGGGATATCATCAGCAAGGTTCTGATGAGCCTCATTATGCGCTGGTAGCGAAAACCCTGCGACTTGCCAGGCCAGTGCAGACCTGTCGAACCAGCTATCGAGAACGGGCCATCGAGCGTATTTGCCTGCGAGCCGGAACCGGATTGTGCCTTCGCCAGCTCTTTCGCCGGAGCCGGTAAAGTATGATTCGTAGCCAATATCATCTTCCATGGAGTCTTCTTGATTCGAATCGCCCAACACGAACGAGGTGCCTTTTTCCAACTCATCCACAAACAAAGAGAGAAAGTTGGCCCAGCCTTCTGGTCCATCACAGCCGTACAACACCATTTTGGTATCAAAATCACGGCCAAACAAGATCACTTGGCCTGGCTTGCCATCGCCGCGCGGATCAGGCGACAAATCCACACCCAGGTAATTCCCCATGCCATCTGCGACGAGGGGAATCCAGCCTGGATGCGAATACTCTTGGCGTACGCGCCCTGGAGGGCAAGATCTCATGTGCCGACGAAGTTGTGGGTTGTCACCTGTTTCTGCATCCTTGTCAACGTGACGCCAAAACTGCCATTCACGCAAAATATCATCAGTGCCAAGAAACGGTAAACCAAAAAACAGGCCATCTTTACACGTTGCAAGAGACTCGACTTCCTGTCCGTCGCAGCAAAGAAGCCATTCACAAACGGCCTGTGGAAGGGTTTGTCGAATCCCATGTTGAAGCATTGCAAGCTGTTCCTGAGTCGCAGGCCAATTGAGAGTATCGCGAAGCTCTTCATAGTTTTCATCACAAAAGTGTTTCAGGCGATCCCACGCGCGAACGACGGAGCCGCCACGCCGGATATTCGTCGAAAAAATTGGCAAGGAGGTCTGACTATCGTCCGCACTTTGCGTGAGTGCTGCCGTAGAATGAAATCCACTCATCCCATGCGAGATGGAAGCGTGCCTCGGGCCGCTTCCGCTACCAACCATGCCGACACCTTGTTGCCTTGGCGGCCAGGACCATTGGTCCATGCCAAGTAGGTCCGTTAGTGTCGTCAGCAATTGGCGCGCCATTCACCAAATCCAGTTGTCCCGAAAAACCAGCTGCCACAGGCAGGCACAAAGACGCGCTCGTTTCAATGGAATCTGCCACACCACGTAGCCTCTGCGCTCTGGGCCTCGCGTTCCAACCGAAGGAAGGGTTGGTTGGACGTAGGGCGTCGTGTTGCCGGGTCTCAGCGAGTCGAGTCGCGGCCGCGTTGCGCTTTGCAACAGGGCGCAAAGTGGATTTATGCACACTGCCACGTGTTTTCAGTATCGAGCATGGCAGAGGCTCTGCGCCCATGTAGTTCTCGTTCGTTTCTTTTACACGGCGGAGGCGGCCTATCGTTTGGCATGACTTTTGGCCATACTCCACCGCACCCCTTAGCCACCATAGAAAAATGCATGTGTGTGGATTTGCATGAAAAGGCGCGCGTTACAGCAGCGCCACATGCCTACATACGAGGTAGGACCTAGTAGGCAGAAAGACTACCACACAGCTACATTATGTGCGCGACTCGAGAAGTGTGTGTTGCTAGAAAAGCTGGGTGTTTTTGGCTGAGTGTGGGTGTGCTGCAAGCGTGAACGAGCCAAAGCTCCTTCTGCTGGACCTAAAGTCGCGTGTGCTATGTGGGCCCAGCTGAGTCTGTGGCTACTTGCACTTACGGCCTGTGCATTTGCACACAACAATGTCTCGAGTCTTTGGGGCACGTACCGGCCACAGCTTCTTTTTGGGATGCGGCCGCATGTCCCTGAAACACTCGTGACAGGACTAGTGTACTTTTCGCCAGAGAGTCTTCAGCGGGGCATCCCCGTTCGGCATAGTGCGTCTGAGAATCAAGGCATGGACGCTATCAAATGGGTCTACCATGATGGCCGGAATTTCGGCATTCAACACTTGGTCGATCGCGAAAATAACTACATGATAGAGACAAGCTTCGTCAAGACCGGGCATACTGAAGGCCAGCCAGGTCATTGGGCCGCGCGTGTGCGTGGCACTGTGCTTGATCCATCCAAACCTGCGCACCTTTTGACCTACTACTATGTCGGTTCCGAAAGTGCGCGACACTCCCTACAAGTTGACGAGCACGGAATGGTACATGGTCCCAATTTGGGCGGCTTTTCGATGCGCACAGAGAGTGCATCGTACAACCACCCTATTGATGGGGATAGTGATATGATGTTTGCGGGCCTGAGTATTGATCCGGCTGAGACTTGGCGTGGTGCAGATGTGATTCTTGGCGAACACGTGCATCAACACCAGGAAATGATGCGACAGAAAGCGGCCCAGCCATCAGCTTATCTGCGACTACTTAATACGACCGAGGCGTCAGCGACCTTTTATGCTATGCAAAAGACGTTCCAGGGCAACTTTTCCTACGATGTGTTTTTCGATAGCCATGTTTCACCGGCGCACGCGAAATTGCCAGACTCGGAACATTTCACCCTTGCACTTGATGCGCACACCAGTACATACGAGCAAGAGTTTGAGCAACGCTTCCACCTCGCGTCGACATTCTCGCCAAAACAGGTCGCATATGCGCGTGAAATTACATCACAACTGATTGGCGGTATTGGCTACTACTACGGTGAGTGTCTCATCGATCGACGGCCCACGAACGACTCAGGTCTCGTGCTGCATGACATGCATGGGGCAAAGCCTCATCCGGAGGGCCCGTATGAATTACTCACGGGCACACCAAGCCGGAGTTCCTTTCCGCGTGGCTTCTACTGGGATGAAGGATTCCATCTCCTCCACATAAGTGCGTGGGATCCCAAACTTGCGCAGGAAATCTTTGAGTCGTGGACGCGTTTGATCGATGCTGACGGTTGGGTTGCTCGGGAACAGATTTTGGGCAATGAGGCGCGGAGCCAGGTGCCGCCCGAGTTCCGCACACAGTACCCGTTGCATGCGAACCCACCGACGCTTATTTTTGGGCTCAACACGCTGTTGGCCGAGTACGAGGCTGAGCTAGCCAAGGTGCACGAGGACGTCACGGACGTCAACAGCTTCGCAGGCGTGGATGGATCGGCTCAATCTGACATGGAGCGTGCCAAGCAGATGCGAGAGCACTTACTTGCGCTGTATGAGCCATGGCAGCGGCATTACCGTTGGTTCCGCCGCACGCAGCGTGGACAGATCAAGCAATGGGGTCGTGAAGCTTCAGCACGGAATGAGGGCTACCGCTGGCGCGGTCGTTCCGCTACGCATGTGTTGACGAGTGGGCTTGACGACTATCCTCGTACAGCGACGCCGCATGTGGGCGAGCTGCATTTGGATCTGCACTCGTGGATGGGCTTATTCGCCAAGTCCATGGCCCGCTTTGCCGCGGCACTTGGTTTGGAGGACGATGCATTCGAGTACGAGACGCACATTGAGCGCATCACTGCGAATGTGGTTGACCTGCATTGGAGTAGCACGCATCACATGTTCTGCGACGCTTCTGTCGACGAGACAGACGAGTCATACCACGAATGCCATGCGGGCTACGTTA
>ERZ500990.428-NODE-428-length-14708-cov-4.258514_pt1 | contig 14708 bp, 8 predicted proteins | sample MGYA00248876_ERZ500990 | MGnify/ENA primary metagenome ERZ500990 (study PRJEB25958, sample SAMN03398517) | human skin metagenome | study: EMG produced TPA metagenomics assembly of the Human Skin Microbiome Metagenome (human skin metagenome) data set.
GGATCTGTCAGCGTACAGGACTGCAGCTCCCGAGACAAGTCCCACGCCCCGCAAGTCCTGCACACTACCTGTCTACATGGAGTCCATTCCCGGCACACCCGACGTGACCAGCACACCCCATCCATTGTGCATGCCACCGATGCCTCCTACATCTGCAGGTCCTATGACCTCTCCTGGTGGCCAAATTCTTCTGGACGACCCCTTTGTGCCTATGCCATACTACACATCCGCACCGACGTCCACTCTTCCGCCGCCAACGCCGACGCCAGCACCAGCACCAGCACCACCAACAGCGCCATCAGGGCCCTCATCTTCTATGCCTCATCGGTCTCATCCACAACCCCCTCCGCATCCATATGCGCAGCCACACGCATCCCTGCACAACATATTGCCGATGGAACATGGGAATGGCTTGCCACAACATGCACCGCCTATGATGTCGCGTGTTTTGTCCGCGCCTGTAGGTCCCTTGTGGCCACACGAGTCACCAGGACCTCCCATACCCTACACGCCGATTCAGGAGCGATCTTTGCCGACGTCGCCAGCTTCCAATGGTGGTTATGCCTTGCCCGTAAGCTCCGTGGCAATGGCTCGCAAATGCTTCACTCCATACTCAAAGCAGAACTCGATCTACTCGTGGCCGTATCATGAGATGGAATACTATTCCTCGTCCATGTCCGCGTCAAGGAGCATGGGCTCTTTGGCGTCGCCTCTCCCCACGTCACCAGCCACACCCAGTGGCCCGTCTCGTCGCGGCTCGCAGATGTCTCACAGTATCAGCATGCCTGGCGATCAAATCCCTGCGCTGCTTGACTTCGAGCGGCCTAGTCCGTCGCGGCAACGTGGCCGAAACCCCGGCCCACCACCTCTTGTCGTAAGCTCGGCAGATAAGCTGCATGTGTGCCATTGTGGCCGGCGCTTCAAGCGCATGGAGCATTTGAAACGGCATACGCGCACGCATACGCAAGAACGACCACACAAATGTCCTGTGGCCTCTTGCGGCAAAAGCTTCGGCAGGACCGACAATCTTGCTCAGCATTTAAAAACGCACTTTCGGCCAGCCGGTCTGGCTGGGCGTTCCAGTGAACTCGCTCCGTTAAAGGACAATACGCAAGCGACACACATCCGGAACTACCCATTCCCAGCGGCGGCGCCAGCCGCAGCCGCAGCCGCCGCCGCCGCTGCGTCGACTTCTTCCACAACCACAGTTCCTTTGCCAGAGCATGATAAAATAAAACAAGAAGACTAGGCCTGAGTACAGCAGTGCTTGCTCGTGTCTCACAGAGTACACGTCCCACATTGACAAGGGAACGAGTGCATGAGAGTGTGTCTTTGGCAATGTAAAGCTGGTCTCGACGAACCACATAGCGGCCTATATGCAAAAATACGTACGCACTAATCCAGTTTGAATAACACTAGGCAATCTGTGCTGTCAGAGAGCAAACTGGGGAACATCATATATACCTTGAAAAGGTCATTCATCCTGCGGCATGTAACACTAATTCAACGGCTTGGCTTTGTACAGTACTATGTATGCAACCGAGTCTTCCCCTCCTCCATATAGCATCTCGATCTTATCAGCGGGCACGATCGACACTTTGTCATCATCAAATTTGTACCACTCATTTGGCGAAGCATCGAGCGAGTCTTGAGTATCGACGGCATCCTTTCGCACCCAAGACATGTAGTGACCTGCATCAGCTGCCGCACCTTTGTGGGTTACGATTCCGACAAGGTCGTACAAGCCACTGGCATTGCACCCAGCGTCTGCGCGCAAGTCTTCGTGAACGAGCGCCTTGATACTCTCTGCTTCCTTCTCGCGCTGCTCACGCTCCTGCTCATCGGTCAGCGCACCACCTTCGACAGCGCCTGGCTCGAGATGCCGGCCCTTGGCACGAGCGCGGATTTTCGCCCGTTCATCGCGGTCCTTTTGAACGGCATGGAGACGTGAGCTTACGGGCGCTAAGCGCTGTGCTAGTTCAGGCGTAACAAACGGACTGGCGTCAAGCTCGCGTGGAAACTTGACCTTGCGCATGATCTTCGTCTTTTTGTTGATATCACGTCGCCAGTAGAACCGGACAAAGTGCACTGGAAGGAACTCGGGGAGCCGAGCAATCCGCCGCTTCTCGTCATAGACAGCTGTGCGCTGCAGCTGGTCAGAATGTTTTTCAAGCTTCTGCGAGAACGAGTCCAGAATGCCCGCGGTCATGTCGTTCGTAGTGCTTGATATGTTGCATTGGAGCATCTGGAATGGCTCATCTGCATGTGAGGGTGCTTCTTCGGGCGCTTCAGGGCATGTCCGTTCGATTGAAAGGTGGCCTGTCATGTACTGTTGTACAAATGGCTGTGAGGATGGTGTCGCTATCGACACAGACGAGAGTGCCTGCACGATCCGAAGCCAAGCCTCTTCTGCATCTTGCTGCGCGAATCCTACGCCAGAGTTTGCCATCTCTGCAAACTGCGGTGCCACTGTGCGCAACGTCGTTAACAATACAAGTGGCGGAATGGCATCTGTCGTCTTGCCCATGTCCTGGTACAGATCACGTAACGCAGCGACGAGACCTGCGTCGCCTTGATTTGAGCCTGAGCGTCCCTTGTACTCTGAAAGAGCTTCTTGAAGCGGCTGGATCGCACGAAGTACTTGGAGCGTCGAGTTCAGATAGCATGTGTTGCCCAAATTCGTCAAACCAACACGAAGATCCGTCGCTTTGTTGAGTTCATCCTCCTGCATGTCTTCGAGAAATTGGACGGGTTTTTCTGGCGCTTTCGGAAGTTCGCCTACGGCGCCCAGTACCATAAACTGCTGACCAGCACGTACGCTCAATTTGCTCAATTCTGTGTCATCTTTTAGCAGGCCGCCCTTCGTCATGACTTTTTGCCGCTCTGGTGGTACCATGGTGGCATCAGCAATGGCCTGTTTGAACTCTGATCCTTTTCCCTCTGGATTCAATGAGATGTCATACTAGATGTTTGGTGAGACCGATTCAACACGTACGACTTTTCCATTGTGCTTCACTTTGACGGGGATGAGCGACATCTTTCCCATGGGAATACAACGACCAACAAAAAAGCGAAGTGGGAGCGTTGCTGACGCGTTCTATTGACGCACGGCCGCCCAGTCTGATGGCGAATCAGGCAGCCAGCCAGCCACATGGACAACGAGGGTGATGTGTGGAGATTTTACGGTCGGCGTCCTGTACTCGGCCGAATGCGCGAATGCACGCTCGCATCCACACGAACAAAAAAAGTTTTCGTGTCGCAGGGCAAGATAGGATTGGTGCACGTCGTCGACCGACTTCGTCGTCTAGGACCGTGGCATCTGTGACGAGACAGCGATGGCGAAGTTGAATAAACGCACGAAGAAGTTTGTGAAGAACAAGCTGGATCAAACTATACAACAAAGGCGCGATGCCAAGAAGAAGCTCAAATATGTACAAAAGAAGGGCAAGCGTGGAGAAGAAGCCCAAGAGCCGGACGAGGTGGATGCAGCCTCAGAGCCTGAGGCTGTCGCAAATGAAGGAACAGCGGCGTCGCGCATGGGAGTGGACGAGTTTTTGCGCGGAGGTTTCCGTGAAGGGATGGAGGAAGCAGAGGAAGATGAAGACGAGGAACGAGAGGGGGGTGACGATCACGACGACGTTGAGGACGACGATGATCTAGATGAAGTTGATGACTTGGAAGATGAAGAGGCGCACGCTCAGGATCTTGCCAAACTAGCAGAGACGGATCCAGAATTTTACAAGTACCTACAGGAAAATGATCAGGACCTATTGCATTTCGGGCAAGACAACGGGAATGACGAAGAGGATGAAGAGGAAGAGGAGGACGCTAGTGCCAAAATGAACGCTGGAGACGGATCAGAAGATGAGAGTGAGCGCATACTGACGATGGACATGCTTAGGCAATGGCAAAAAGGACTATTGCGACACAGGTCACCAAGAGCGTTACGGCGATTGCTTCTTGCGTTTCGGGCAGCTCTGGACTCGGGCGAGAGCCACGGAGCCGGTCGTGGTGATGAGCCATCTGCCAAAGCATATCAAGTCCAAGATAGCCGAGTGTTTTCAAAGCTGATCGTCACCACACTCAAGTACATGCCTATGGTGATGGAGTCCCATGTGCCGTACAAGAAGGGCGCGGATGGCCACTTCAAAGTGCCCACCAACACACCAAAGTGGCAGGTATTGTACCGGCCGGTGCGCAGCTACTTCCTAAGTGTCGTGAAGTTGCTTCGCACGCTTCCTGAGCCCGATATGGTGTACATTGCGTTGAACGAGTCGGCCAAGATGGTGCCATACTTGCATCACGACCGTCGGGTGACGCGTGATTATGTGCGAGCCCTGCTGGAGCAGTGGACGTCGGGCACAGATGAGAACCGCCTGGCTGCCTTCTCGTGCTTGTATGTGACAACGGCGTCGGCCTTAGATGAAGAGATGGTCGACTTTTGCCTGAAAAGCACGTACCATGCGCTTATTCGGCACACGAAGATCACAAAGCCTCACACACTGGAGCAGATTGCGCTGATGAAGAACACGGCATGTGAGCTCTTCACGCTGCATCCAGATGCGAGCTATCAGCAAGCATTTGGGTTCATTCGACAGCTGGCCATCTCGCTGCGCAACTGCCTTAAGCTCAAGACACAGGAACAGTTCCAGACCGTGCTGAATTGGCCTTACCTCCACTGCCTCGACTTCTGGTCACTTGTTTTGGCTCGGACGTGCCATGTTGACCGGGAGCAAGGGACACCAAGTCACATGCGGCCTCTCATCTATCCGTTGGTGCAAGTCGCGCTAGGTGTGGGAAGATTGGTGCCCATGGCGCGCTACTTCCCGCTACGACTGCATGTGATCCAGTCGATGCTTCGGCTGATTCAGTCGACGCACGTGTACATTCCGCTGGCTCCGCTGATCATCGAGGTGTTTGAGAGTCCCGAGTTCCAGCGCCGTGGCAAGGGCGCCACGCTGAAACCGTTGGATCTCGCAACAACATTCCGTGCACCAGCAGCGTACGTTCGCACGCGAATCTATGCGGACCAACTTGCTGAAGAGTTTGTTTATGTGCTGCAGGAATTTCTAGCGACCCAAGCCCGGCACATTGCATACCCTGAGCTGATCATCCCTATGACTGTGCAGCTTCGACGAAGTATCAAGACGTCGCCGAATGTGCGTTTAAGCGAATCGCTGCGTCCTCTACTGGACAAGATGCGGCAGAACGCTACGTGGATCGAGCAGCGACGCAGTGCCGTTGAGTTCGCGCCGAGCGACCAAGCCCAGGTTGACGCATTCCTTCAACATAATACCGATGAGGCACCTCTGCAACAGGCCTTGCGCCTTGCTCGCAAGGTGCGCGAACAAAAACAACGCTTGCTGCAGACGAACGCACACATCGTTGAGGACGACGAGGCATGATGACGTATAATATGATGCGACGCAACGCGATGTGACGCGACTTGACGTGACTAAGCGCATAGTTGGGAAGGCATACAAGTATCCCACGAGCCAGCCCTACGGCGGATCTCTCTTGCAGCCTGTATAGTGATGATGACATAGCACTAATGCTGAGGCCCATGGGCCTGGTGCGCAGACTCATATTCGGCCAGAGACAGTTCTAGTGCTAAACGCAGGTCGTCGTCGATGGGCTCGGTCGCTGAGAGCGCGGGCGACGGTCCCTCGGCCGGTGACGGCCGATCGACCAAAGCACTACGTCCAGCGCGTCGTGCATTCTGTGCTGATGATGAATCGACGGCACGCAGCGTGGGTGAACGTATGGCCCAGGCGCCGAGTGAGTGTGGTGAGCGTGAAGACGTACGGCTTGCACCATGGTCCGAGCGCATTTCCGGCCAGTCATTCATAACATCTGAACGGATAGGTGTGCCGCTGCTATATGATGAGACGGAACTGAACGAACCATAGACACCAGCAACATCAGGACTAGCGCCAAAGTGTGGCGATGCACCAGCTTGGACTCTTGCATGCCGCGGCACGGCCACCGTCTGTAGCTTGCTCCATGAACCTGAGGGCTGTGTATCGCCACTTGTCGTCGTTGCCGAGTGTCCTGCGGTACATAAGATGTCCCAAGCTCTTGAGGGCGCAACCACGGAATCACTAGCAGTGAGTGAAGGCGATATGGGCGTCGCATCGCTATCACCATCCTGGATATTGTGCAAATCCATGTCGTACATGAGCTCAGCAGGAAGGTCATCTTCCGCTGCCGCACTTGTAGTTACGTCTTCCAATGGAGGTTGTGCTTCCTCACGGCTGAGCATCAGCGCGTAGTCCAGGGCTGTATCCTCGTCCAACGTCCCATGAACACTTGACGTAAGAGCTGCACGGCGTGCCTGGGACGAAGCAAGTCGTTCGCGCTCCAGACGTACTTGGTGCTGGCCTTCCTCTACAGCCTGCTCGATATCTGCCTTGAGTCGCACGCGTTCTGGCACTCCTGATTTGGCTTGTCGCTTTGATGTAGGACGCGCTGTGCTATCGGAGGCCGACGATGATGTAGTTGCCGACGGCGTCTCTTCCTTGTCTGTATGCCACGACAAGACATGCATCCCGACCGCAGCGACAAACATGTCGTCACACGCTACAATGTGATTTACTCGGAAGCGTGCAGCTTCATCCACTGTCAGCTCGCCAGCGGCTAGCATACGTGCTGGGTGTCGGCGAGCTGTGCGCTCATTAAACACGCGTACCAATGCCCCCGAGAGTGTGTCGATAGCCTTGATGGTGCCGTCTTCGCATCCCAAAATCACAAGAGCTGGCGTAAATGCCAATGCAGTAATTGCATTGTGGTGCCCTTCAAACACATGCGCTGGTCGCACTTGACGAGTTGCGGCGATAGGATCCATGGCTTGCCAAGCTCGTTGAGCCGAGGCATCGTACGGCTCGCCATGCGCATCCCATTCCCACACTCCAATGCGACCCGAGGCTGTTCCTGCACACACAAACTTGTGCTCATGCAGTCGGCCAGCATGCATCCGAGCCAGCATTACGGGCGGAAGAGCCGGCGGTTTCACACGTACATCAAAATCGCAGCGAAGACTCGTCAAAGTCGATACGCCCGGCGTGCCAAAGACAGTAGTCTGATGACCCGCACCGTTCACGTCCACACGTAAAAAAACACGTGCATTTCTGTAGTGTACAAGCATCGAAACTCCGGGCATAGATGAAGCATCCAAAACAAGATGCTCAATTTGTGTGCCAGGCTGGGCACTTGGGACGTCAGTACGCCACGCCTGTGCCCAAAGTTTGTTCAGGTCAGAATGCCACGACGCTGCCGTAGCTGTTGGAGATCTCGAGACTGTTGAAGACAATGAGATCGTTGATGTTCGTCGTGATAACGACTCGTACAAATGAAGTAACTCGCGCACAGGAATGCCTTGCCAAACCACCAGGGAACCATCCACACGGGCAGCTACGACAATGCCCCGCGTCGGTGCATACTCCAGGTGTGTGATTTGGTGAGCACCAAGCGTCAACGGCACCGCCGGACGCGCTGGGGTCGCCTCAGCGATTGAATCGGCAGCCTGTGATCGCTCGAGCGGACGTGCCGAGCCTGTCCATAGGGGCGACATATGTTTTGGGTGCCAAAGCATGACTGAGCCATCGGCCGCTGCACTCACAAATGTGGTAGCAAGATCGCCAAGCGTTGAGAGATGCTGCCTGTAGCGCTCGTCGGTGTGAGCACCGCCATGGCCTGGCGCAAATGGCATCCCAATCGCTGTAACGGGAGACTGGTGTGCATTGCCAGGAGGGAACGAGCGGTTGTGGATGGTTCCACGCGCACTTTGTCCGCGCCAATCGATCGTCGTAAGAGCAAGGTCACCAGAGTGCAAACCCCAGACAATGCGAGAAGCGAAGGCATCAGTCGCATGCGCCGTAGCAGCGGGTGTGAACTCGATGTTAGGATAGCCATTCGCACCACGAGATGCAAAACCACTCGCATCAAGAAAATCCTTTGCAACTTTGCCAGTCAGCGCATTCGAGCGAGATGCAACGCTAAATTCATTCGAGAGTGACAAGGCAAAGCGCCGCGATGCAGAAAGCGCAAGTTTATCAACTGTTGCGATGCGTGGATCTGTGAGCACGGTAGGTGTGCGAGACTTGCGCCAGCGACGCAGCAGTGCCGTTCGTGCAGTGTATTCGGCACGCCAATTCGACTCCATACGCCGAAGAGTAGGCGCCACGCGCAACGCAGCCCATGTAGGATCGTGAGACGCAACATGCTTGTGAGCGACGATGGCGTCCTCACGTTCCTCGAGACCAGACGCGACCATGAAAGCAGCACGCCAAGTCGTATCCAGTGATACAATTGTGTGCCATGCGCGACAGGTCTGTGCGCAGCGAGAAATAGATGTGGGATCGAGAAATGCAAAGATACGCGCAAGTGTCTCGGGGGCAAGTTCGCTTATGAGCGAGGAAGCAACTGCGTTGGACGAAGAGACTGGGGAGCCTTGACGCGAGCGCCGTTGGTGACGACCGCTACGGTGCTCGCGTTGTGAGCGGCGCTGAATATCATGGTCAGTAGATGTGTGGTGTCCGTGAGAGCTTGTGTCGAGATCTGAAGTATCCAAGCGTTGATGGGTGAGAAAGACTAGATCAGACTCGTTCATACAATGTGCAACGGGAAACAAGCAGTCGGAGGCACACACACACACACACACAAGTGATTCAGTGTGCCAGTGGTAGCAGCACTTGCAAGCGATTCAGCCCCTTAACGAAGCAGAAAGTACAGAGCAATGCACCACTAATGGACACGCCCAACGCCACGCACAATGGCAGACACATGAACGCGTGGCTTCCAGGGGCTGTTGCTCATTTGGCGAAAGATTTTTCCTATTGGGCGCACTAACATGTTACTGGATGATAACGCGGTTTTCCGTGCAGGGGCCACAAGTGCGGACGGACACTTCAGACTGTGCGAAGGATTTAGGCTAGCGCCGCTCGTGCGTGCTTTTATTGGCGCGAAGCATGCCATTGTCTCAAACTCATCAAATTGTCGCTGCAGCATCAATGCTGTATGTCTACACAATAGTCAATTTGCCAGACTCCTTGGCTTTCTATGAAAGATAGGCGTGAATGTGTCTATAAGTAATCAAATGACAAAGAGGCCATTGAGCTACTCTTGGATTTCCACATAGTTCTGTCGGTTAGAGAGATGTTCCATAGAGTCAAGAGCATTACTTACTGCTGGGAAAAGACCTATCATGCCAGTCCTTTCGTTCGTGCCGCTCCACCAGTCTTCACTGGCGAATTCGATTTCGACTATCCGATCACCCTCAGCCAGTGCAATTTCATTGTCTTCATCAATTTCATAGTCATACAAGGCAATGGCCTGAGGCGCAGAAGATGCAGCAGGTGTGGGAGGCATCGGGGGTGCCGGGGGTGCAGGTGGTGGTGGCGGCGGCGCGGGCACATCGGCCGCGTCTGGTTCAGATGCAGGAGGAGCCGGCGGCGCTGGTGGCGCTGGTGGTGGTGGCGGCGGCGCTGCTGCTTCTGGCTCTGGCTCTGGAGCTGGTGGCGCTGGTGGTGGTGGGGGCGGTGGTGTTGGAATTTCGGACTCGGGCTCCAGCTCGGCCTCATTCGCTGTCTTTTCCGCGGCTGAAGGCGAAGGCTGCTGTTGAGAATCGGATTCTGGTGCTTCCCTTAGTTCCACGTAGTTTGCCGGAAACAAACCCACAGCCCCATTTGGTGCCGTAGCAGACCACCAGCCTTCATCGACCTGATCGACATGCGTGAGCACATCGCCTTCGCGAAGAGTAATTTCGTTGTCCTCTTCGGCATCATAGTCGTACAAGACCGTGGCACATTGACCTTGGAAGGGTGCTGATGCAGCGGGCTCCTTAGGCTGCGGTGGCTGTGGCGATGGCGCCGCTGTAGACACAGACACTTGGTTCATCTTGGACACAACTTCATCGACGGAGCCAGCTGAGGCAGTTGGCTCCTCACGCACGGCCGACGGTGCAGGCGCGGGTGGCGCAGGTGGCGGTGGCGGTGGCGGCGGTACTGAGCTGGCATCGGGCTGCAACTGAGTCTTGGCATCAGCCTCTTGTGCTTCCTCAGCCTCACGCTCCTTGCGTGCTAATTCCTGGCGTTGACTCCAAGTTAACTTGCCAGGAGTAGCACGGCGTGTCGGAGCGGGTGCACTTGGCATCTTTGATGGTTGCGAGAACGGCATTTTTCGGTCAAGCGAGAGTTTACCCGGCTTTGGAAGTGATACGGGCGTGTATGCAGTACCGACAGGTTGAATGCGATCATCTTCAGCTGGCTTGGGAGGCGCAGGCGCATCTGATGATTCATTTGACGAAGCTGGTGCTGGCCTGGAGGTCGGAGCCGATGAAGGCTGAGGTGCACGCGTAGGCTGGGGCACGGATGAGATTGGTTTGTTCGCTGCCACAGTCGGTCTTGGTGCCGAAGGAGGCGCCGGCGGGTTCTTGAGTTTGCCTTCGCGCAGTTGCTTCAGCTCTTCACGCGCAGGTGTATACGAGGTACCCTAACAGTTAGTGAGATCAAGGAGATATAAAAAAAGTCAGGAACATACCACAGGTGTCGGAGCCTGGTCGTCCCGAGGCTTGGGCGCCTTGGCCTGCATGCCACGAATATCAGGCGTACCGACGGGTTTGTGTGCTGTGCCGACAGGCGCAATTGGCTCAGAAGCACGCGAACTTGCTGTTCCATACTTGCTGCCACTACTATCCATTACCTTGCGCAAGATTTCGTTTGGAGCAAGATCATCCTCAGAACGGGCTTGAATCGATACATGGTACACTTTGAAGTAGTCAGCAACAGTGGCGCTGTGAGGCGCAAAGAGACCTTTACGGTTTTCTGGTACTCCTTCACCACACCAGTTGATTAACACAAATTTGGCAAGCTTTGTATTTGGATCGCTCACACGCGCAAGGGCGTACTGGACCTTGCCATCAGAGAATTCGTCGGCAAGGTCGTCCAAAGAGCCTTTCGTCGCAGCGGCGACGTCCAAATCGTTTGAAAGCTTTTTGTATGAAAGCACCACGTAGTCAATGATGCCATCGAGTACCTTCTCGTATGCGTCACGAATCGCAGGTGACGACAGGTTCACCTGGAGCGACATGGTCGTCCTGAATCACTCTTGTATAGAATGTTGATTAGGCGCCACTATATCGAATTTCGACACACGCACGTACGTCTACTCACATGGACACACAGACCGCCCTCTTCCCTGTTACCTGTCCGCTTTCCTGCACCCCAGGTTTTTTTTACAAATCCCCACCACCCGCTTTAGTCCGTCAGACACGCAAGGCTGGATGGGCCTCCAGTCGCCGGCACAAGCCAGGCCAGGTCCGAGCCCGTGACTCTCCACGCCTCTTCAGTCACATTCGTTGGTTCAAGCGTCCAGCGAGTCTTATGCAGTTCACGTGACGCTGAAGGGTGCGCTGGGCTGCTAGGCCTACGAGCGAAATATGCGTCAACTTACAAGGTGTTCGGGACCTGCGCTGCCAACTGCCTAGTAGGTCATCTAGTCTCCACCAGTCGACAAGCCTGCTTGTCTGCTTGCTGCCATTCAGCCCAGCGAGGCCTACTAGGTAGCTGACAAGTGCTGAAGAAATCTACGTAGTGGGATGAGGCCACAGGAAAGAAAGGCAGACGCAGGATTCGTGCGCGAGTGATTTGAGGCGCTCGACATTTCGGCAGCGGAGACCGACTTGTTGATCCATCCTTGGACGACGACATGCTAGTGCGGCTGGTGCCGGTGCTTGTGTGCGCGGCAGTGTTCCTGTCGCTCGTACCAAGCCAAACATGTGCATACGCTTTTCTACAATTATTGAATCCAAAGAAGCCATCGCCGCCCATCGTGGCTCACCTGTCGCAATACTTGGGTGTGCCGATCACTGACTCGGACACACCAATGCGGTTTTTGCACCCACGCATGCAGCGGTTTATTCGTGATTCGCAAAATGTCAATGACAAGGCTTCCGCCGCATTTGTGACGCTCACCGATACTGGTGTGCTTGGCGCTCTAAACCCACGCGATGGCGGCATGGCCTGGCGTCGACTAGTGGACCAGGACGACCATATCCGGGGTCTCTTTTCGATTGATGACGGTACGTACTCGCTTGACGTATAATTCCGTGGCATATACACTAACATACCAGACCTGTTGGTCGTTAGTTCGAAGAACCACCTGACAGCTCGCATGCTGCATGGTGAACGCGGTTCTATTGACTGGCAGTACCAGACGAACGACACTATTGATGGTTATCCTGTGTATGCGACGTCCTGGACCACGGGTGAGTTCGATGCGCTTATTGTCGCAGGCAATAAGCTGCATTACGTGCACGGAGGTAATTCGACGTGGGTGTGGCAGTCGAGCAACGAGAACTATCGCTTGCTTTTCGCTACACCTTACGACAACCTCATCCGGATCGTGGGAGTCGTCCCTTCAGAGGACGGCCATTGGTCAGTTGATCTTACTTCATTGACGATCGAGGGCCAAGTCGAAAGTGCCTATGTGATGGGCTACACCATTGAGGACCCAGACTCGATCGTGTTACTGCCGTACCGGCCGCGCTCACACATCGATGAGAAGTATCATGCGACCGAACAGGGCGGACCGCATATTGCATGGCTTGCCAGCGATGGCGTCATCCGCGCTCATCGCATAATTGACGGCGACGTAATCATCAAGGAGGTCCGATCGAACACTTCGCCCTACACGGATATCCAGGACGTTGGTCTCGGTAATCGCGGCTTGTTCCTCGCACGTCGCGCAGATGGCACGGCTGAAGTCATTGAAGTTTCGGCAGCCGGCGACATGCAGTCCGTGTGGACGTTTGCAGAAATCGCGCCTGACGCCGTGTACGACGGCGCTCTAGACCGTGAAGGCAATGCGTATGTGATGCGGATGTACTATGAGCCATCGCAGCACATGATACAGCAGCACTTGTTCCGTGCGGATGAGCTGACAGGTGACGTGCGTGGTGTCATGACGGGATTGGCTTTCCGCTACGACTATGAGCGCCATGGTCCGCTACGTTCGGCCGCGGCCGAAGTTGGGAAAGTTTCCGAGAACACTGTCAGTCTGCGCACTGTCATTGTCACAGCATCAGGCAGCATCCAACTGATCCGCGATGCAAAGAATGAATGGAGCGTAGAACAGGGACTTTCCAAGCCAGCCAAGACGCTGCTTGTCCAGCTGCCAGAGGCACTCCTTGGTCGCTCTGCTGTCTCGAGCCGAGCATTGCCGTCGTGGCCACTGCCATTCGAGGCGCTTGAGACAGAGTCGCTCATGGGTCGCTGGGTCCGCCATATCTCGGAGCTGCGCCACTTCCCTGAGGCTTTGCAGGCATTTGCACGAGGTCCGCTGTACCGCGGTCTACAGGCTTTAGGCGTGTACCTTGAGTGGATCTTGGGTCACAATCCCACTGAGTATGTGCAAAAGCCCACCGCTGGTGGTCCTGTCCTGCCTAGACGGCCAAGACCGATGGACCCGCCGGCGCAAAATTCCGACACGACTCTGCATCATGACCGCTTTGGCTTCGACCATCTCGTCCTCGCCGCCTCACGCTACGGCAAGCTGTATGGTATCAACGCAACGCTCGATGGCTCCAATATTGTGTGGGAGCATGCGGTTGTGCCATACCAGCAGCCACAGGCTGTCGTGAACGTGACGCACCTCATCCAGACGCGCGCAACAAACACCCTTGCCCACGGTGTGCCCGTTGCGCCTGTTGTGGCTGTTGTTGCTGAAGTGACAATGCCCCAATCTGTAGAGGATGAATCGGACGAGAGCGCCGAGATTTCCATGGGCGAGCTCCAGACGCTTGTGTTCAAACTCAATCCACTCACAGGGGAACGAGTCGGGCCATCGAATGAACCCTACGTCTTGTGCCATGGACCGGCGCAGGACGTGTATGTGTTTGAGGAGGCCGTTGGTGCTGTATGCGCCGATGGCAGTGTCGTGTCGCCCAAGAGTCATGTGGGTATGCATCTCGTGCGTTCTGACGCACCACATGCCCTTAAGGGTATATTCCTCGAATCACTCGAAGTGCCGACGTGGCGCATGGCATTCGCACCGTCAGAGAAGCTCGTGCTGATGCGTGATGCAAGTCGCGACCACGTTGCCAGTCCCGGCAAGGTGCGCGGTGACCGCTCCGTGCTTTACAAGTATCTAAACACACATGCTCGGCTGGTCCTCACATTCGACACGGAGGCCAAGTCGGCGCATGTATACGTTGTGGATGTCGTGAGTGGCGATCTTGTTTATCATCTGGTGGTGCCGAATGTCGCGAGCGATGTGATGCACGCGACTTTCGTGGAGAACTGGATCTCGGTGCAATACACAGGCACAAACGATGATGCGCCCAACATGCTCCTGTCTGTCGAGCTGTTCGAACGTGAGACAAGTGGACAATCGGGCCTGTACTCATCGAGTCTGGTGCGCGCCGGCTCGAACGAGACACTGGCTGCCAACGCGCCGCCCGTTGCGTATGCACAAATTTTCGCATTGCCGTTCGGCGTGCGTGCTATGGAAACGACCCGAACTAAATTAGGCGTTGCGTCTCGGAGCATGGTGATTGCAACGAACCAAAGTGACATCGTGCTGGTGCCGCGCCGCTTGGTAGACCCACGTCGCCCGCTCGGTAAGCCTACGCCAGCTGAGATGGAGGAGCGCCTCATCCCATACAGAGGCATGCTACTCAATGACTCTCTGCCTCTCCTCACGACAATGAAAGA
>ERZ500990.430-NODE-430-length-14698-cov-4.098887_pt1 | contig 14698 bp, 9 predicted proteins | sample MGYA00248876_ERZ500990 | MGnify/ENA primary metagenome ERZ500990 (study PRJEB25958, sample SAMN03398517) | human skin metagenome | study: EMG produced TPA metagenomics assembly of the Human Skin Microbiome Metagenome (human skin metagenome) data set.
GGGGGGGCAGGAGCCTGTGCAAGGGGTGTGGGTGGAGAAGATAGATCCGGCCGGGGACAAAATGGATGGGGGCAGCAGATGGTCCCTGGCGGAGGAAAGCATGTATGAACGGGGGGGGGTATCTTAGCGCATGAGCAAATACACGTTCGAACCAACGGTGATCTTGCTCAAATGGCGAAAAGAGCCCGTCAGTGCCATCAGGAGCCCACCAAATGAACCGTACACCGTCACCTGCTCCGTGCTGCGCTCGTCATATTTAAAGATCTGCGTATCGTGTATTAGCGGATGGCGTTCTGGCACAGCAAGACGGAACATGGTCAAATATATACATGCATATATATATATATATATATCATGGACCGTCTCTTTGACTGTTGGCGTAAGCGTACCTTGCCGTACATGACATAGTCAAAGCCTTTCGCAAGTGAATTGTCGTCCTGATCAAGACGCCACGCATCGCGATCGGCTGTGGCATCACTCTCTGCCTTGTCACGTCGGAGCGATGACACTAGCAGAAAAGCAAGCTGTTGCCCAACATGAACAGGGTAAATGTCCGTCGCGACGTCGAGGGACAACGTCATGTCAAGTGTGGGTGACGATGCGATAACCCGCGACACTGTGCGTTAGTTGTTTGGTTCGGAAAGCTGGGCAAACTCAACCTACCGCGATCAAATTTCTTTCCATCTGGATCAATGTCTTTCACCACAAACTGCGTATCAAACAGGCTATTCGTACTCATAACGGCAGAGCTTGATCCTCTCAGAGAATCTGCGTATATGAAAACGTGCGCTTGTGTGTGTATACGTGCGTCGTGAGCGCGTGTTCCGCCCGAATTTTCATTCAGAATCGACTCGGATCCAGCCCATGAGGGCGCCAGCATCACGTGATATACACACTAGATGCATGCTACCAACACGAAGACTGCTACTAGCGCGAATGGTAAAGATGATGATGGTGCGTGGTTCCGAGACGTTAGTGCGCGCGTGAGCGAGGCATTTGCGTGGCCACCAGAAAATGAAAAGCATGTACTTGAACCGTATGCGTACCTGGAGCAATTGCCCGGTAAAGAGTTCCGGTCCAAACTGCTTGACGCGTTCCGCGTGTGGCTCGACGTGCCCGAGAATGCATTGGAGCAGATCAAGGGCATGGTTCGTCGTCTGCATAACGCAAGTCTGATGATGGACGATGTCGAAGATCAATCAGAGATTCGCCGTGGTGCACCTTCGACACACGAGGTGTTTGGGATTGCTCAGACCATCAACACGGCGAACTACGTGTACTTCCAAGTTCTCGCAGACATGGCACAACTTGAGCCGCGTGCACTGCCCGAGCTCATTCACGAGCTCGGGTGGCTGCATCGTGGTCAAGGCATGGAGCTGTACTGGCGCGAGCATGCCGAATGTCCGACGGAAGAGGCGTATGTTGATATGGTCATCCACAAAACTGGCGGTCTCTTCCGGGTGGCGCTGTGTATGATGCACAACATCGTACCAGTGCACGTGGTATGTGCTTCCGGCAGCGCTAGTGACGATGCTGGCTCCTATCCAGCTGCCGGGCGTACAGCAGACACTGTACCTGTTCTTCCGCAGACATTGGGCACGTCTCGATCTGTCCTCCACACCGAGTTGGTGCCACTAGCCAACTTACTGGGTCTTTTATTTCAAATCCGTGACGACTATTTGAACCTGCAGGGTACACAGCTCAACAAGGGATTCTGCGACGACCTCACAGAAGGCAAATTTTCATTTCCCATCATCCATGCCGTTCGCGCAGCCGGCACCGATTCCACACTCATGAACATTCTTGCACAGCACACCAAGGATCCTGCCGCCAAGACCCGGGCCGTCGAGTATATGAATCAAGTCACCCACAGCTTCGAGTACACACGCGAGGTCTGGTCGTGTTTACATTCGCAGGCACGCGATAAGGTGGAACGAATTGAACGCTCGTTCGGTGCCAATGAACCGATGCATCGAGTGCTCGATGTACTGGGTCGTCTAACCTGACGATGTGGACGCCATGGCACGCTTCTCCAGCGAAGTCCACGTATCGACGTAAGCCGAAAATGCCTGTGCATGCACAACGTTTGGACACGCGACAGTTTCGAATGCGTGGGTCTCTGAAGGGCCTCGCGCTTCGAGCACACACGTTTCGAACGAGTCTTGACTCTGCGTCTCACAAGCCCAAACCCAGCGAGCGCGGAATGCAGCACCAACAGAACAGTAGTTGTACGGGATACTCTCACCGGTCTCGGCAGAACGGCCCCGGACCATGGGCTTTGCGACTTCACAACCAAGCACGTCTGCAAGCAGCTGGCACATTGTCTTGTTTTCAGCAGCACCACCCACAACATACACCCGCTGCAAACGTGTTTGCGACGCTTCCAAGACACGCAGAATCCGTGTACGGAAAGCAAGGAACTGGCTTTGGACCATAGCTGGTACATTGTACCGGACATCGACAAAGTCAGCTATGCTGTCACCATGCTCGTTGAAACGGTGCAAGCCATGAGCGTTCCAAGGGATGATTTCGGGGCGCAGCCAGAAAAATCCAGTGCCATTCTTGGGTGTCGGCGATGCAAGCATCGCTGAGTTGAATGCGTCCCAAGTGCCATGGCAGTACGTGTTGCGAGCCCATTCACGTGCTAGAGACGCATTCTTGTAGACAAACATAAGAAAGTAGGGCGGCGTGCTGTCTTTGGCTGCCTCCTTGCAGCTGGCAGGGTGAGCAAAAACATGGTATTGAGCACTGGGCGCATACACTTGGCTAGGGAGAAGGATCGTGTCGGATGTGCCTAATGAAAGCACGGCTTCGCCCAGACGCGGCGTCAGGCATTGCAGTGTCGCAGGATTGTCTCCGGTCGCCTGGCACACGAGACACTCGGATGAAATACCATACCGAGTTTGAAGCCAAGTCCCTGCACGACCTAATACATGGCGTGGGTCTAGGACGACATGTCCCAGCTTAGCGCCCAGCTCTTCCGACGCCTGAGTATCGTGCTGTGTGCCCCCACTTCCGACGAAAGAAAGAAGTGACTTGTTCCACGTAAGATGACGCATGTCCCAAAGATTCATGCCACATGCGTCACTCTGATCGAGCGGAGCAATGTGCGCATCTCTGCCCCCAGCAAGAAGAAGCGTCGTGACAAAATTGCTCACGAGTGTGATGCGTTCCGTGTTCGTGTACTGTTCAGGATACCGCTTGCGCCAGCGCAAGATCTGTGCACCAGTAAACCGCGTGTGGGCAATGCTGCCTGTAACCTCACACATAGGCGATGTCGATGTGGACGAGGCGCCTTTGTCGCCCTGCATGTATGTATCGGCGAAATGCATAAGTTCATCGCACTCTGTCAGAGTCGTTGCGTCTTGCCAATTTGGCACAATGCTGCGAGAAAATGCCTTGGATGTAAGCTGTGTCGATAACGGTGCTCTACCGTCCAAGCGACGCAGCTGTTCAGTTGCGCCGTTTGCCCAGTACACAGACGCATGTTGCTGACCTGCAGCACTCATGGCCGCAATGCGCTCGACGGGCCAGTGTCTTTCAGTCTGAATCTTGTGCCAAAGCTTGTCCATAGCAGCAATGTACATGGCCACCGGGGCAGCTGCCGCATCAGGGTCATCGAGCATGGGATGGGCATGGGGGAGAATTCCTCCTACGGTGCCGAATTCAGGCATATCCGTGTCGAAGCGCACTTGCACCTCGTCGATCCCATGTAAGTGCACGTCGAACAGGGAGGCCTTGAGTGCTTGACTCGATAAATCAAGTCCTAGGAAGAGCGGTGATGCTAGTGTGTTTGACATTCGGAAGGGACGGATATTGTGTCTCCGATCGAACTGTCGCTCTTGACGATGACGAACTTTGTGCGGTCCAACGCACAAATCAAAATCATTCACTTCTGCTAGCAAGCAGTTGCTACACGAAAATATCTACTGCCACTGCCACTGGCTTGCCTCAAGCCTCACGCCTCACGCTTCATACGCCTGACGGCCACACACAAACGTACTCCACACCTATCCAAGGTCTTCTTCGTCTTGATGAGTCACACTATCTATTTCTTCTTATTTTTTTTTGCGCTGACCTGTTGGTGTGAGATGAAAACTGCTGTGGCATTGGCGTGCGGCCTGGTCATGGGCTGTGTGGAGTTTGGCCTCCCACCTAGCGACGCGTGGTGTCATGCTGACATCATCATCGGCGGATCGGCGGGGTCCTGAGGCCAGTGAAAGGGAAACAAAGCAAGACGAGCGACGCATGCCAACCAGTTGCAAAGCAGGCCAAGAAGCCATTTCTGACTGTCCCCTGACCTTCGTCCGACCAAGCGAGACGTGTGTTGGCCATGGCGACCTCGTGGAGTCCGCAGCCTGAAGGCATCGCGGAGCTCGTCGAACTATTTCGTCAGTCGACCAGCACAGAACGTGAGGTGCAACGGCGCATCGCGCATCGTCTGGATGCTATAAGCCAAATTCCCGACTACCTAAACTATCTCGTGCTGGTGTTCGTCCAGATGACAAATGAGGAGATCTCAACTCGATCTGTCGCTGGCCTGCTGGCGAAGAACCATCTGTACTTCAACTCGCAGCGAGTATCGCCTGAGTCGCTAGAGTTTGTCAAGCATATGATTCTTCCAGCTCTCTCGTTCAGCGATACAGTGCTTCGAAATGTCGCGTCTCAGATTGTTGCTGTGCTGATGCAGGTACTCAAGCCAGCCAACTGGATTGAGGGCCTGTCATCGTTGACGCAGGCGATGGACTCGAGCCATACGGAGGAGGCTGAGGCAGCGCTCAGTACGTTTGCGAAAATCAGCGAAGACATGCCGGAAGAGCTCGATGCATGCGAGATCCAAGGCATGCGTCCACTAGACGTTCTTATCCCTAAACTGCTGCAGGCAACGGAACATACAGATACACGCATCCGCGTACATGCACTAAACAGTCTGAACCAATACATCCAAATTGGCTCGCCATCGATGAATGCGAACATGGACGGCTACATCGCAGTGCTATTCCAGCGTGCGACGGACGAGCGTCCGGTTGTACGCAAGTTTGTGTGCAAAGCACTTGTGTATGTGCTGACGACGTGGCCAGAGAAACTGGCGCCCGACATGAACAATGTCGTAGAGTACATGCTGTATTCGACGCAAGACAAAGATGAAGATGTTGCGCTAGAGGCGGCCGAGTTCTGGCTGCAGTTCTCCGAAGAGCCGCGGCTTGTTGAGCAGCTGCGTCCGAATTTGCCACGTATCATCCCTGTGTTGCTCAAGTGCATGGTGTACAGTGAACTGAGCTTGTTGATGATGGGCGATATTGGCGATGATGCCGCGCAGCCGGACCGCCCTGAGGATATCAAGCCTCGTCACTACGGTGGAACGACGCATCGAAGTGAACATATGGAGTCGTCAGACGCGACCACGCACAAGTCACGCGCTGCGATTGATGCCGAGTTTGACGAGGAGGACGCGAATGACGGTGACGATGACGACGAGGATGATTTCGATGACGACGACGATTTTGACGATGATGACGAGGCTGGCAGCTGGAACCTGCGAAAGTGCTGTGCAGCTGCACTCGATGTACTTGCTGTACAGTTCCGCGACGATATTTTGCCGACGCTTTTACCACTACTCAAAGATCGTCTGTTTAGTGACGACTGGCTCCAGCGCGAGGCGGGGATCTTGGCGCTGGGCGCTGTGGCTGAGGGATGCATCGATGGCATGACGCCGCATTTGCCCACGCTTGTGCCGCTGCTTGTCAATACACTGCAAGATCCGCAGCCGCTCGTGCGATCTATCACGTGTTGGACATTGGGCCGCTACTCGAACTGGTGTGCCGGTGAAGCCATCGAGCATCAGCAACAGTACTTCGTGCCGGTGCTCGAGGGCCTGTTGTCCATGGTACTGGACAACAACAAGCGCGTTCAGGAAGCAGGCTGCAGTGCGTTTGCGACGCTAGAAGAGGAAGTCGGGCAGGCTCTCGCACCCTTTCTTTCGCCCGTGCTGCGTGCGCTTGTGATGGCGTTCGACAAGTATCATCAAAAGAACATGCTGATTTTGTATGATGCTGTCGGTACACTGGCTGACAGTGTGGGACCAGCGCTAAACCAGCCAGAATACATCGATATGCTGATGCAGCCGTTGACGGCAAGATGGGCATCGTTGGATGACACGGATCCGGATCTCATCCCTTTGCTGGAATGCATGGCGTCAGTCACCATTGCCATGGGGCCAGGTTTCCAGCCTCACGCCGTGCCTGTGTTCCAGCGGTGTGTGAACATCATTCATCAGAACCTTGTTGCATACGAGCAGGCCATGACGCAGCCGTCGACGGCTGATGACGAGCTACCGGATCGCACGTTTTTGATCGTGGCGCTGGATCTCCTTAGTGGCCTGTGCCAGGGGCTCGGTGTTCAGAGCCAGGAACTTGTCGCGAATGTCCAGCCGTTAATTCTTCCTCAGCTGCTGCCGTGTCTGACCAATATTGAGCCACCCGTGCGCCAATCGGCGTTTGCACTGCTAGGTGACTTGGCCATCAATGCGTTCCCCCAACTGAAACCATACCTCCCGACGCACATGCCGTTGATTCTGTCGCAGATCAGTCCAGAGCAGATGCACGAGACTTTATCTGTCTGCAACAATGCGACGTGGGCGGCCGGTGAGATTGCCCTGCAGAGCCATTCCGATCCGGACTTCCAGGTCTGGGTTCCTGAGCTGTTAACCAAGTTGATGGCGGTGCTTATGCATCCCAAGTGTGTCAAAAGTCTATCGGAAAATGCGGCTGTTACGATTGGTCGGCTTGGTCTCGTGGCCACATCCATTGTGGCGCAGCAGCTGCCTGTGTTTATTGAGCCGTGGTGCCAGGCTCTGTGGGACATCAAGGACAATGATGAAAAAGAATCCGCTTTTCTGGGCTTGTGCCTGATGATCCATGCGAATCCCAATGGCGCCACGGCTGGCTTTGCGTATTTCTGCAACGCTGTCGTACGCTGGACCAAGCCTAGCGAGCGCCTCAACAATGAATTCCAAAAGGTATGTGCGCCCCCTTCCCGCAGTGGTTGGAATTGGTAATGACTTACATCTAGATCTTGTATGGTTTCCGAGAAATGAGCGGTGACAAGTGGGAATCACATAAGGCCCAATTCCCCCTGATCATTCGTCAGCGGTACGTATTACAGTCCGAAGCAATGCTGTTCCGCACACCCCCTGCTTGCCGCACCCCTCGCAAACATACCGACGTTGACCCGTGTATCACGCGCGATGCTCACACATATGCAGTCTGGAAGAGCGCTATGGTCTCTAACACAATACCCCATCTCATAGACAACGCCATACCTCTATATCACTGCTTCTCTTTCTTCCTCGCTCCGATTCGTGGGACTGGGACCTAGTCTTCATCCCAGTTTGGGTTGCGACCCGGAGCCTTGATGCCCGCAGGTTTGCTCATGATGATGGAGTCCACACGAAGCACGTCAATGGCCGCGTTCGTTGCGTACCGAATAGCCCAGTGCTTGGCTACCAGCACATCAAACACCTGGGCATCGACCGTCGACATGGTGCCATCGGTCGTTTGCTCCACGTCGACGCCAGTATCAGCATTCTCTGTGGCCGCATGCTGCGCATGCAGCTTGCTCACGACATCAGTTGCATCGAGACCACTCGTCTCCGCCAGCGTCCGAGGAATCACCTGCAAAGCCTCGCCATACTTTTTGATCGCGTGCTGGTTAAGCCCAGGCGTTCGCTCACCATAGGCAACAATCTGCCGAGCCAGCTCGATTTCCGACGCTCCAGCGCCAGGGACCAAGCGTGGATCACGCGTAAGTGACTTGACGGCATTGATGCCATCCTCGATTGTGCGTTCTGTGTCATCCAGCATGGATGTCGTGGCGCCACGGAGAACGATCGTCGCGAGGCGTGGCTGTGCCTTGCCGCCCTTTTCGCCGTCCTCTTGACGGAACACGGTGACTCGGTCGCCACCGATTTCCGTCGTCATAGCGGAATCAATGAAGCCTGCCTCTTCAGGCATCGGTGCACCGATACGTGCGAGGGGCGTAGCTCCCAGCAGGCGACATAGGCGCTGGAGATCGAATTTCGATGGGATCCGGCATACCATAATGCCCAGGCGGTTCAGATAGTGCAGGGCTAGCTCGCCCACCGTGCTCTGTGTAACGACGACCTTGACACCCGAGTCGGCTATTTCGCGGAGCATGCTCTCCAGCTGTTGCTCTTCGCCGCGCGAAAAGTCCTTGAGTTCTTGTGCATTGTGAAGCAGCACCGTACCCTTCGTCTCAGTCTGGCTAATATCGAGGCCGCACGAGAAGACAGCCACCTTCGCAGCACTCACAGCCTTGACCTGACCCTCGGGCTCTCGCCCAAACACCATACCACGCACAACGCGGCTCTGCGAGAGACTCCCGCCCATGATCTTGACCACGCGCACGTTGTCGACGCTAAAGTCACGGAGCGTATTCGAGGGCGAAGTTGGTATCACTAGGCTCACGGCCTGAGCCACAAGAGGCGCGAGAATTTCCTCATGTCCGTACTGCTTCGACGCCAGCGTCGGCCGCAGAGCAAGTGCAAGCGACTCCTGCGTTGGCGGAGTCGAGAGCGTCGCGATCGACAGATTTTCCAGCAACTCGAGAGCTCGATCGCGTGCGAGCTCGTATCCCTGCACGATCTCTGTCGGGTGCAGGCCGAGCGAGATCAATAGCTCAGCTTGGCGCAGGAGCTCGCCAGCCAGAATGATGACGAAGTTGGTCCCGTCGCCCATCTCAGCTTCCTGTTGCTGCGAAGCATACACAAGCAGCTTGGCCGCCGGATGAACCACTTCCATCTCGCGGATGATGGTCGCTGCATCGCTCGTGACGAATATGCGGCCCAGGTGGTTCACGACCATTTTGTTTCGCCCATTAGGGCCAAAGGAAGTGCGTACAATGTCAGACAGTTCATTTACAGCTTGGATGTTGCGAAGGACTGCCTCTTCGATGCCTTGCAAGTGCTTGTATCCATCCTTGAACAGATGAGGACCGCCTGCGCGTGGCACTTTCAACGCCATGAGATGTGAATGCAGCGCAACGAACCACGATTCGTAATTCTCTCACACTCTCGAAGGCGATGGAAGAAACCGACACACGCCTTCCTCACGGTAGAGACGACGGATCATGCAGAATAGCCACGTGGTGGAGCTCCGTGGAGCTTACTTCCCGTACACCTGTCGGAGTGCGCATGGGATACGTATATATTTGCGCCCAACTTTTCTTGAGCCACCGACACTGGCCTTACGTGGGAACCTGCAATCTACACTCACGCTGTTGCCACAAGAGTCGAGCATGGCAGCCCCTGTAAAGTACGACGTTGTTTTGTACGGTGCGACTGGCTTCACTGGAAGCATGGCCGCACAATATCTTGCCGCGCACCCACAGCAGCCGCGTGTGGCGTTTGCTGGCCGGAACGAGAAAAAGATCCGTGGCGTGATCGAGAAGCTGACGGATGTGTCGAAGGAGCGTGTTGAAAGCATTGGTGTGATCATCGCGTCGGCAGAAGACTTGAATAGCATCAAGGCGATGGTTGCCCAGACGAAGGCTGTGATCAACATGGTTGGTCCGTACGCTTTGTACGGTGGCTTTGAGTTGGCGAAGGCTGCCGCGGAGGCTGGCGCTAGCTACGTTGATCTGACGGGTGAGTCCAGTGTGTACAAGCGTATCAAGAATGAGCTGCATGACATTGCGAAGCAGACGCACGCAGACATCGTCCCGTCGTCGGGCTTTGACAGTCTGCCGTTCGACCTGACTACGTACCTGGCCGTGCAGGCGCTACACAAGTCAAGCGGAGGCAAGGCTGATGTGGACTATGCGCTGTGTGGCTATGAGTTCAAAGGATCGCTGTCTGGTGGTACCGTGGCTAGTCTAGTGGAGCAGGCGAAGGTGAGCCCGATCACATCCAGTGACGCGTACGATCTTGCCCCGATTCGTGGCCGTCAGAAGGCAGAAGCTGTTCGTCTTCGCAAGCTGCCACAGTTCAACAAGTATGGCGCATTCACTCTGTTGGCGCCGCACAACACAGGTGTCACGAACCGATCGTGGGGTCTGCTGCAGGAGGCACAGGACCCAGCGAGTTACGGTGCCGACTTCCGGTACTTGGAAGGTCAAGTTGCGCCCGGTATGATCTCGGCGTACATTATATCTTCCCTAATGTTGTTCATCGCATGGTTGCTGAACAATGTGTCGTATGCTGGTGATCTGCTCCGCAAGGCCGTGCCACAGGGCACCGGTGCATCGATGGAGGAGCAGCTAAAGGGATTCTGCAATGTTCGCACATTGGCGTATGGCAAGGATGGCAAGTCCAAGGCGATGGCAACGCTCTCCGTTAAGGGTGACCCAGGCTACTTGCGCACGGCCATGTTCATCTCGGAGACAGCGCTAACATTGTCACTAGAGAAGGCACGCCTCTCGAAGCTCGGTCAGCAGGGTGGTGTTTTGACTCCTGCGACAGCTGGTGGCGAGGTGCTGGCGGAGCGTTTGCGCAAGTACGGCGGTGTCAAGATCGAGACAAAGGACGTATCTAACTCGACGGACCTCAGCAAGGAGCTTCCTGCGTAAAGCCAAGATGGTCCGTACGGCCTGGTGCATGAATAGCTGTCAAGATGTAGTTTTGTGTGAATCTCATTCTATGATACAAGGGTATGATGTATAAGTATGAGCAAGCGATGAGCATATGTAGCCGCCGTGATTATATTTCCATCGTCTTTCTTGCCTTATGCTTTCTTGTAACTCTCACAGGGAGCGTGTATCGCACTTGATTCCCGTGCAAGTCTACGCCCAATTGTCCATCGTCCAACGGCAAAGCAAGTTGAAAGACTGTGTTGCATTTTGGAATGCCTGTGCGTGTGAGTGATTGCGTCTTGTTTCGCACACACGGAAAAGACTTACATTTCGGTGGCGCTACCACATCAGTCGGCAGGTTCTTTTGCACTATAGCAAATGTTTCGTGGGTCTCTTTCACGACAATACCGCTTGTATGCACGAGATTCGGCTGGGATGAGCGCACGACTGAGGCCATGGTCAGCTGCGGGATGCCATGCAGAAACGACGTACCTGTGATGTGTGCGCCGGTCCAGTCCATCTTCAGCAGAGATGTTTGAAGGGCATTCGCCCATGACGCCTGTCTGAGTTGCTGCTGAGCAGAACAATATGTCATACCGCGCAGATGAAGTGCATCTCGGATGTAGGCTGTCCACAAATGGACCAAGGGCTGCACCTGATCCAGCGACAGCATTTCATCGTGGTGGAGGCGATGATTCTTTCTTTTACTGTTTCTGGTTTTGGATTTCCTGGGAGGAGGAGGAACGTGGGAAGGGAACGCATGCCGCTGTGTACGTCGTAGCGCCTTTCTGTATTGTTTCTCTAGGAGTGGTGTGGCTGGCGGTGGTGCAGCTCGATCGACGTTAGCTAACTGTAATTTCCGTCCATGGATACGGGCGTCATACTGGGCGTCTGAGCCGGCTTCGGCACCCAGTAACGCATGCCAAACATGCTTGGCTGTATTTGTGACACTTGAACTAGCACCTGTGAGATTGCCTGTGTCATCCGTGGCCGTCATACCTGACGTGTTGAGCATAGCGCGCCTTGACGACAAGCCATACACGCTGATCGAAAGGACAAGGCGCGTGGCCGAAGTTGGCGCATGTGCGAGCGATGGAGGAGTCGCGGAGAGACACACGTATCACGTGCCTCACATGATGATCGGGTGCGAACGTTGGGCGTGGGTGTGTGGCTTTACGCGACGCGTGTCGAACTCGCTGCTTCGGTGAAATCAAATTTGGCACGATGGGTGGCACTACTCCATGGGGCCGAGGTACGTTAGAGTGACACTCACAGTAGTGGTTCTTTGTGGGCGTGTCGCAGCGGATGAGGCAGGGAACGAAGTGGTGAATGCGTACGCAGTGTAGTAGACTCACAATAGGGGCGACTGTTTGTATGCGCCGCATATTTTGCGGTCCGTGTGTCATGTCCGCACACGTGCCGTGGTGTCCTCATGCACATCTGATCATGCGGTCATCCTTTCGGTGCATGGCGATGCATACTTGTATGGAAGAAATGCAGAGGCGCAATGCGGTGTGCCAGTGACGTCTACGAGTGATGCGGCGTCCTTATGGCTCTATGACGCTAGGCGCTTGGACAAAGAGCATGACTTTGTGCCGCCGATAGCGCCAGGCGTGTCGATCCATACAGGCGCAACAGGCGCGATGCATACACTTCTAGTCACGATGCAGGGCGAGCTGTATGCAGCAGGGAGCAACGAGTTTGGGCAGTGTGGACTTGGTGCCCTAGCGACGTGCGTTCCGTTCCAGCTTGTGCCGATGACGGAGCGTGTGGTGGATGTGGCATGTGGACGTGCAGCAAGTGTGGTAGTGACCGAGTCCGGAGCCGTCTATACCATGGGCTCAAGTGAGGATGGCATGCTTGGCACATGTGCCGCCTCGTGGCATCATACAGGACCTAGTGACGTCACGTACGATCTTGCTCGACATCCCGTGCGGATTCCGAACTTGGACGGCATTGTGCGTGTAACATGCGGCGAGCGGCATGTAGCTGCGCTTGATCGCGACGGGTACATGTATGTATGGGGCCATGCGAGCCTAGCGCGCCTAGGATGCGGCACGCAAAGTGATCAGCCATTCCCTGTACGCATTCCGCAGTTTGTGCGGAAGAACAAACAAGATCGGATCCGGGATGTCGTCGCAGGAACTACGTGCACCATGTGCGTGGACAACCAAGAGCGATTATGGATAGCAGGCACATGGCGCCTAAAAGACGATGGCGGACCGGATCAATCGTTCCTCATCTACAAACCGCTCGCTGAGCTGGCCGACTATGACGTGCACGAGATGGCGGCAGGCGCAGATACGATGCAATGTCTTGTAAAACCGACGGATGAGCATGGGAATACACGCGTGCAAGCGTGGGGCTGGGGAGAAGGGGCATGGCATGCTGAACTGGGCAGCAGCGGGGGGACCACGGCGCCTGTGCCTACGATGCTAAACATACTGGAGCCGCTGAAGGTGGTGGCTGTGGCTAGTGGTCGGCACACATCCTATTGGCTTGTCCAGCCTGACTCTGTGTATGCAGACCTGCCTCGATACCCGGCGACGATCGAGTCATCGAGCGTGTGTATGGTGTGTCGTCGCAGTGGCGATGACGACGATGCGACGCTGCTTGAATGTGATCGTTGCGAGAATCCATACCATCTGTCGTGTTTGACGCCACCGTTAGCAGCTGTGCCGGAAGGTGAATGGCTGTGCGTAGAGTGCAGAAAAGACAGTGGACATAACGACGACGGGAACGACCATGAGAGTGCCAATCATCCAATCATGGACCAGCAACACGAACGATGACGTAGGAGTGTGCTGGCTCTTGAGCTTGTTGTATGCGACGAGGCGATCGCGCATGTCCCATGGCGAAGCAGATGTTGACTTGCATGCGATGAGGACGCTGCATGCGCGTTGTCGGCCGGCATCCTGCGTTTCTTTTTTATTTTCTTCTCCCACACACTCTTTCTCTGCTCCTTCCAAGTCGTTGGCAAAAGGCACCCTCCGAGGTACGATTGGCTTGGATGTTTCATATTTTCTTTTTTTGAGGGAGGGGGGAACTAATAGTAATAATAACAATAGTTATAATAATAAGAATAAAAAGGGGGAGTCTGGGGGTAGGGGAACATGTTTTCATTGCGACTGTTCACACGCCCATGACAAAACGCGTTGTTACGCCATTCACCCTCGCCATGCATTCACACGTAGCCGTTCATTTAGGCACCCAAGTCCTGCGACTTGTCCTCCAGGTAGCGCTCGTAGATGCGACGACATTCCTGCAAACCAAAGCCAACGATCGCAATGCTGATGAGATATGAAAAATCGTTCAAGCCCAGGGCCTCTGTGAGGAAGATGGATTGGAGGATTGGCACGTATATAATCAAGAGTTGCATGCCAAAGCTGAGACCCGTCGTCCATAGGAGCATATGATTATCAAAGAGGCCTGTGTAGAGGCCACGGCTCTGGATTGCACAGACAAGGGCTAGCATGACGAAGCATGTGAATGTAACAGTCGATTCGTGTTTATCGAGACTGCTCTCGAGAGCCGTGGGCGTGTAGCCGGTAAGGAAAACGACGTAAGTGAGAATGATCATCACAGCAGCCGAAAAGGCGATGCGCAAGAACAGGCGAGATGTCAGCACAGGCGCATCCTTGGCACGCGGGGGCCGTTGCATCACACGCTCGTGTGCGGGATCGACACCGAGACTCTGACTAGGCGGGCCATCCATGAGGATGTTGATAAATAGGATTTGCATCGCATTGAGGGGAAAGCGCAGCTGCAGGATGGTGCTGAGAGAAATAAGCATAAGCGCCGCAGCACTCGTGCTGAGCTGGAACGTGACGAAGTTCTGGATGTTGTAGAAAATACTCTTGCCTTCACGCACAGCACCCATGATCGTGGCGAAGTTGTCGTTGACAAGAATGACATCTGCGGCCTCCTTCGTCACATCTGTTCCGGACCCCATTGATATGCCGACGTCAGCGAGCTTGAGTGCCGGTGCATCGTTGACGCCATCGCCCGTCATGCCGACGACCTCGTTGTTGGCCTGCAAGGCGGACACAATGCGCAGTTTGTGCTCGGGCTTCGTTCGCGCAAACACCGACACATTCCGCACCCGCTCGCG
>ERZ500990.435-NODE-435-length-14559-cov-4.320739_pt1 | contig 14559 bp, 10 predicted proteins | sample MGYA00248876_ERZ500990 | MGnify/ENA primary metagenome ERZ500990 (study PRJEB25958, sample SAMN03398517) | human skin metagenome | study: EMG produced TPA metagenomics assembly of the Human Skin Microbiome Metagenome (human skin metagenome) data set.
TCGACTCGAGCCATGCCGCCCGTCGTCTCTTTGATGATGCCGCGGTACGTCTTGTACGGCCCTCGCACAATCGCGACCGTCTTGCCTGCATAAATGTCGCGGCCGCCGCGCCGTGGTCCCGATGCATTTGCTCCTGCATCGGCATCCATGGCCTTGAGCGCCGGGTTCATCTGCGACGGATCGGTGCGTGGCTTGACATTGGTCGGCGCGAGTGGCTCGATGTGGTTCGCACGCACAATAAACAGGCCGCCATTCTCCTTGTACGTGCGATTGTGCACAAATACCAGTGCCGACTGATAGATGTGTAGGACCTGGCCCTGGCGGAACTGCGTCAGTGGCCACTCGACCTCCTTCACCATGTCGCCCACATGCACCTCGTGTCCGTTGTAGTCGAGCGCCACAGAGCGTTTCGAGTCGCGGCGCATGCTGATCTGATGCGGCTTCAGCGTGACGACATGCCCATGTTGGTCGAGCACCTTGAATGTCTCGCGCTCAATTTTAAAGATGACACCGGCCGTCTGCGCATCGAGCTGGACGAGGTCATGGAGTTCGTAGCCGCCAATCACATTCACACCAGAGCCGACTTCCGCCGCCTCGCGGATGTCCTTGGAAAACACCGACACCTCCTTGAGCGACAGGTCTGAGAGGAACGTCGTGATGCCCTCCTCGACCTTGACGACGAGACCCGTCTCGTCTGCGTGCTTCCCGCTCAGCACCTTGACGTGGTCTCCCGGCCGGAACTGCTTGCGCACACACTTGGCGGGCACCTCGATCTTCTGGCCATCGAGCGCATCGTTGAGCAGCTCGAGCGTCACGACGTCGCCGCTCATCGCGTCGACAATGCCGGCTACACCGGCCTGCTCGCCCTCAAACACCTCGACGTGGTCGCCGGGCTGCAGCGTCGCTTCGGACGTCTGCTTCGATGCATCAGCCAGCAGATTCAAGTCTACGCCGGCACCCTCGGCGGGTGTCTCGCCCGTGAACTTGAGCACTTCGTCAAGACTCGGATGCACATCTTCGACCTGGATCGCATTCATGCGCACATCCTTCTCAAGGTAGCCATCGCGGAACGTCTCGCCACCAAACACCCACACACCGCCGCGCTTCGTCGGGATTTCGTGCGGGTATGCTTTCTGTACCTCTTCGGCATTGAAAAGACGCGGTGGTGGACGGAAGCCCAGCGACGTGAGCGCCGAGTTGACGGGCTTCTTCCGCTTGCGTCCCGCCCGATCCGTGTACGTGTCGTGTTCCTGAGGCGTCAAGTCAATGCGTGGCACGAGCTTGACGCCCACTTCCTCTCCATTCTCGGCCACGTCCAGCACCTGCGCCAGATCGCCCGCATACTTTCCACGCTTGATACGCACCCAGCCGCCCACCGGCACTTCGGTGTTTTTCTTCTGGAGCTTGAGCAGATCGGCCATCTCAAGGATCGGCACCAGGAACGGCTTGGTGTTCGTCGTATAGGCACCTGCGAGTCCATCAAATGCATCCAGCACATCATCGGCACGGCGTGCCTCGACGAAGATTTGGCCATCGAGCGAGTCTCGACAGAACGCCGAATAGATCCGCAATGGCCGCCCACTTGTCTCGCGCGTCAGCGCACGTCGTAGCACCGTCGCAACAAGTGTGCGTTCGCGCCCGCGCTTGCATCGAATGCGCCACAGACCTGGATCATTCACACTCGGCATCAACAGACGCTGTGGCACTTCAGCATAGTCTGACTGCGATGCGTAGCGAGAACTGCGTGCATGCCGCTGACGCAGCTCTTCCGCCAGTGCCTCTGCACTCATTTCCTCCTCACGCCGGCGTACATGATCAAGGCGCTGGTTGTCGGCGGCTGTCTTGAGCTGCGCTTCGCGTGACTCGTCCAGGATATCATCGGCAATGAAGCCATCCTCTCGCAGAAGCTCTTCCGCTTCTTCATCCTCAAACTCTTCGTCATCATTGTCGACTTCCGCCTCGACATCAAGAAAGCGATTCCGGCGCTGCTTCTTTTTCCGTCGGTGTGTATCTCCGTCCTCATCATCATCTTCGTCTTCCTCGTCATCTTCTTCGTCATCTTCTTCGTCCTCCTCGTCCTCCTCGTCGTCTTCTTCGCCCTCCTCGCCCTCCTCGCCCTCCTCCTCGCCTTCCTCTTCATAAAGTTCCCTCTGACCGTCTCCTTCTTGGTTCCCTCGGTCTCCCTTGCCCGCTTCGCCCATCTCCGTCACGCCCTCTCCCTCTTGCTTTTCTTCATCGGCATGCTCATGTGCCCCATCTTCAGATACCTGCGACACACCACTCTGTGCATCTACCTCCTCATGCTTGACGCCGTCTTCCTGGTTCGCACGCGTCGCACCGTCATGCGCGCTCGCGTCCATCGCCATCGACGTCCGTGAGACGCATGCCGCTCGACATCGTCGACAGTGTGTGCATGTTTAGTCAGCCGGTTACTCGACATGTGCACCCGACGTTCGGCGAAGAAACGCCTCGTTTAAAGGTTGTCTATCTGCCGTGATGAGCGTCGCTCGGACAGTGTCGATCCGCCCCGTTCGGGACGCTGTGTCGTTGCCGCTTGCAGCTCGCAACGTGCACGCCCAAGTGGCTGTTCCAGGTGCGTATGGGACACCAACGCCGACTGTTTCCCTTATTATTATTATTATTATTTTTTTGTTTCGGCGTAAAAAAATGGCATGGACATCGTCAAACTAACCTAATGTAGCGTTTGTGCGTAGCAAGCACACAGGTCCAGTGGCAAATGGCCTTTTCCGCCAGGTGCGTGCTGCGTTGCGCCCATGCGGAGCTACCTCCGCTGGTCCCGTGCGCACGTACGCCGCTGAGGCCGGTGGCAAGTATGTGCGTTCCAAGCCACACATGAACATTGGTACTATTGGTCACGTCGGTACGTAAATGCAGATTACCCGCCCGCATTCACCCACGCGCCGTGCACGGATGTGTGCGCGTGTCTATGTGTGTGTGTGTATGCATGTGTGAACATGGGTCAGACATGTCCAGCGGTACTAACGCGCGCGCCTAGACCACGGAAAGACGACGCTCACAGCTGCCATCACCAAGGTGCTGCATGAAAACTCTGGCGAGGGCAAGTTTGTGGACTATGCATCGATCGACAAGGCACCGGAAGAAAAGGAACGTGGTATTACCATCTCGACAGCCCACGTCGAGTACGAGACGCCCAACCGTCACTACGCCCACGTCGACTGCCCTGGCCACGCTGACTATATCCGTAACATGATCACGGGTGCTGCGCAGATGGACGGTGCAATTATTGTCGTGTCGGCTACGGATGGTCAGATGCCTCAGACGCGCGAGCACTTGCTCCTTGCGCGTCAGGTCGGTATCAAGAAGCTCGTCGTGTTCGTGAACAAGGTTGACCAGGTCGACGACAAGGAAATGCTCGAGCTCGTGGACATGGAGATGCGTGAACTTCTTTCGACGTACGGCTTCGACGGTGACAACACGCCCATTGTGTCTGGCTCGGCACTTGCTGCACTGGAAGGTCGCGACGATGAGATCGGCAAGGGCGCGATTCTCAAGCTTATGGAAGAGACGGATGCTTGGCTTGACCTGCCGCCGCGTGATCTCGACAAGCCGTTCCTGATGCCTGTAGAAGATGTCTTCTCCATCTCTGGTCGTGGTACTGTGGTGACGGGACGTGTGGAACGTGGTACCATCACGAAGGGCTCGGAAATTGAAATCATTGGTCTCGGTGGTCATCTGAAGACGACCCTCACCGGCATTGAAATGTTCCACAAGGAGCTCGACCGTGGTGAGGCTGGTGACAACATGGGTGCTCTGCTGCGTGGTATCAAGCGTGAGCAGGTGCGCCGTGGTCAGGTCGTGATTGCCCCCGGTACGGTCAAGCCCGTGAAGAAGTTCTCGGCGCAGATCTACATTCTGACGAAGGAAGAGGGTGGTCGCTACACGCCGTTTATGAACAACTACCGCCCACAGCTCTTTATCCGCACGTCGGATGTGACGGTGTCGCTGACCCACCCGCCGGGCACGGAGAACGCTGACGAGGCTATGGTGATGCCAGGTGACAATGTCGAGCTGGTGTGCGACCTGGTGCATGACATTGCTCTCGAGGAGGGCTCGCGCTTCACGCTCCGTGAGGGCGGCAAGACGGTCGGCACCGGTATCGTGACCAAGATCCTAGGCTAAGTAGCACTTAGGTAGCCAGGAAGGGCACGTGTCCCATCAGCAGGCAAGCCACGTGGGGATGGCCGCGAGCGTCGCGTGGTCCACGTAAAAACTATATAGTACACGTGATCTTCTCAGGGCTGGCACCTACCGGGTGGGAAAACATGTCGTGGGGCAGCGCGCCGCCATCTTCCCAGCGCTGGCCCAGCCTTTGTGCGTGCTAACCACGACTTGTCGTCATCATGGCTCCTCAGGACAAGACGCAAAAGGGCAGGAAGACCCGCTCAGCTCTGAGTACGTACATGCGATCATACTAACAGTACAGACGATGTGGTGACTGTATGTATCGCCAGCTAGGCATGCCCACTAACCGAACAGCGTGAGTACACCATCCACCTGCACAAGCGTGTGCACCAAAGGCAGTTCAAGAAGCGCGCTCCCAGGGGTGTGAAGGAAGTCGTCAAGTTTGCGCAGAAGACGATGGGCACGAACGACGTGCGTCTTGACCCCAAGCTCAACCAGGAGATCTGGAAGCTGGGTGTCAAGGACGTGCCTCGCCGTATCCGCGTGCGTCTCGAGCGCAAGCGTAACGACGATGAGGATGCTAAGGAGAAGCTGTACACGTACGCCACGCCTGTGCTTGGCATCACGAACTTCCACGGTCTGCAGACGACTGTGATTGAGCAGGACGAGTAAATGCCCCCGGGCCTATAACCTAGTTTCTGCCAACCCAAAATAAATACGCGTTTGTCGCCATCATGCCCTATATACATGTGTGTGTGTCTACGACTCGTATGTGTGCTTGAGCCGTGGTGCCTGCTTGGTCATGCCGCGTCCGCCTGACGAGCCGACTGTGTGTGAGTAGATCGTACGTACTCTTGGCGTAAGGATCGTCGGGTGTTTTGAACATGCTGCGATCGCCTGCGACGCCGTACTTTTTCTTGACAGCCTTGGCCTGGAACTTTTGCCATGCCGACTGTCGCATGTCGTGCTCGCGGTTCTTGGCCGCTTCGCGCTCCCTCTTTTTCTCCGTGCGGGCGCGTTTGCGCTCGCGCTCCTCGGCCAGCTCGTCCCTCGTCATGGGCCGCGATGCGCTGCTGCTACTGCCTTTGGTGGACGTCGGCTGCGACGCAGAGCGTGGACGAAGATCCGCCGAGCTGACCACATCGGTCGTCTTGAGCTTGGTAAAGAGAATCGAGTACACGGGATTCTCTGCCGAGCCCGTGACCGTCGTAACTTTCGCCGGGTACCAACGGTCATCCGTGTGGTGTCGTGCCATGCATTCGTCGCCAGCCTGGTACCTGTGCGTCTCCTGCACCGGCTTGGGCTTCGCGTCCGTGGCGCTGTGATACTCTTTCGTGAGATGGATCAGATTCGCCAGCTCATCACGCAGTGACGTAAGCTCGGTATTCCCAGGATCTGCCTCAATAGCATGTTCCACCTGCGATAGCTGGACTGCGGTGAGTTAGACCAACGTACACTCGTACGTGCGGAGTCTGGCGTCAGTCAAGGGCCACGTACTCGGACGCCATGGGCGGAGAGAGAACGCTCAACCTCCACACAGCCTCCGGCCCTCTTTGCCTATGGCCCCCCACCTGTGTCGGATGCCCGATGGTGCGCGGATCGGATACCGAGTGCTGGGCGCCGAGCATGCGCAGGGGCCGACGCTGGTGATGGTGAATGGTATGAGTGCCGTGATGGATGACTGGATGGAGCTGGCCGTGCCCTTGGCGCGCACGCGGCAGGTGGTGCTCTTTGACCACCGGGGTCTGGGCGCGTCGCATGGCACAGGAGACGAGGACGTCACGATCGAGCTCATGGCCCACGACGTGCTGCGCTTGTGCCAGGCGCTGCATCTTCGAGTCGTGCACTTGCTGGGATTTAGTATGGGGGGACTTGTGGCGCAAGCGATCCTGTCGCATCCGGACGCACAGCCGACGCAGGACAAGGCCGGCATGGTGATTCACGGCATCGAGGTGCGCCGCGTGATTCTCGCAGCTACTTTCACCAAGTCGCCTCGCACAGATTTCCGCCTCGACGGTGCGGCCATACCTGATGACGCTACACGAGCCGAGCGGGCTATGGCACAGCTGCAGTACATGCTCGCGATGCAGTACCATCCGGCGGTCCTGGGCGAGGGCCGACCCATGCAGCCCAAGCTGGACGCGCGCATGCGCCGTGGCCTCGAGGCACGTCGGCCGCAGAACACGATGGCTCTGCAGGCCGTCGCCATCGCGATATACCAGGGCCGCGACAGGCTGCGATACGTTCCACGGCACATGCCCATTGCGATCCTGCACGGCCGCTACGACCACATGGTCGCCTATGACGAGGCACGCGAGATCGAGCGCTTCCTACCGCAAGCCCGCCGCCTTTTCCCGCACGTCGATGGCGATCGCGAGGCCTACGGCCACCTGTGGTTCGACTACTTTGACGTCGACACGGCTTGGCTCCCGCCGCTCGTCCACTTCCTCGACCGGCCGGCCACGGCGCGGATGTAGGTGGAGAAAGATATGGGAATTAAACACGCGACGCGTCGTAGCGCAACGTAGAGAGCAAAAAGGCCGGCGCCGGGGCGTGTCTTGTGCCCACCTACCCGTCCGGATGCCCATCGTCAAGCGCAAGCCGGTGCAGCCGCAGGGGGTGCCTGCATCGCTGCTGTCAGCGTACATGGAGCGGAAAGAGGACCGTGCCGTGTTTTTTCTCGCAGCGACGGGCGAGGTGTTTGAGGAATACGAGCCGTATGCCGCGCGGCTGAGCTACTATCATCAGCGCATCTTCCAGTGCGAGTTGTCCGGCAAGTCCAACCTGACGTACTTTGAGGCCGCTGAGAGCGAGGCGCAGCACACGCGTGCGATCCAGTCGCAGTTCCCCGACGCCCTCAAGGTGCCGGTGCTCCGAGCTGCGCAGTTCCAGACGTGTGGGCGCCTGTCTGAGCTGGTCGAGCGCGTGTATGAATGCATGCGCCAGCGCTTTTTCGTGGGCGAAGAGGTGTCGGTGGAAGATGGCGCTCGCAAGCTCGGCATCGTCCGTGGTGGCTCGTGCCCTGCGCATCCGGATCGGCCCCTGCATGCCGACTTGCAGGCAGGCGACGAGCCGCGGGACGATGCGCCGCACATGTATACCTATACCATCGAGCTGCCGGCCTCGCATACGCGCCTCGAGAACGTGCGTGCTGAGCAGCTGAGCCGCGGGCGCTTGGCATTTACCAAGACGATCCTTCGGCGCTTCCTTCGCGATGCGCTGTGCCGTGATGCAGCCGGTCTGATGTGGCTCGTCCGTGAGCCGACCGCCCGACGATTCGGCCTGCCTACCGAGGTGCCTGCTCCGATCCAGCAGAAAATCGACGAGGCGCAGGCGGCCAAGCGCCGCAAGTCGAGCGACGACGCTCCGCATGCCAAGCGCCGCGATACCAAAAAGGAAGAGGCGCCCAAGCCGGCGCCCAAGTTTCCGTGTGAAGACACGCTACTGGATCCCATCACGCCCGATGAACTGCAGGTCCAGGTCACCGGCGAATTGCCGCGGCAGGCGCATCGGCCGCGCCTCGATAGCGACGACCATCTGAATGTGCCGCCAGAGCTCTTCGAGTCCTTCTTGGCCGTGTACTACTTTTTCCTCTCGCTGGGCGAGCCACTGGGCATCTCGCACATGGCCCTCGATGACTTGGACGGCGCACTACGCCACCCCGTGAGCGATCCGCCATGCCCGCTCCTCGCCGAGGTGCATGCGGTGCTCCTGAACGCGATCGTGCGTGACGGCGCACACAGTCGCGACTTGGCGCCGGCGGCCGTCGCCCAGCGCCGAGCGCTGCAGGACGTGGAGATGCCGGAGGAGGAGACGAGCGACGAACAGCAGGACGCGGCGTCGGATGTGAGCGAGCTGAGTGACTCGCCCGAGCGCCATGTGCTGGACGCCGCGCGGGAACTGAGCGAGGGATGGTCGCGGCGTCAGCTGAGTGACGAGTACCGCCGGGGCTGGGAGCGTGCGGTCATGGGATGCCTCGTGGATCGTGCGACGCCCGACACCGTGCCGCGATACCTCGGCATTTTGTCGCACCTGACGGGCGTCGAGTACGACGACGATGGATCGACGCCCAACGCCCACCACACGGTCAGTGAGCGGTACGCCCACTTGCCGCTGAGCGACAAGATCCACATCCTGCTGTTTCTGTGCGAGCTGGCCGTGTTGACCCGCGATGTCAAGGCGTACTACGACGAGTGTGAGTCGCATCTGACGGAGCTGCGCAAGGAGCGCGTCGAGTTGGCGCGCCTGCGCAAAAAGACACGCGAGCAGATGCAGACGCTGGACGCGCCGGCGGGCAAGGAGGAGGAAGAGGAGCATGAGGAAGCCGCGCCGGAAGAGCCCGCCTCCGACTCGGACTCGGAGCGCGACGAATTGGCGTCCGACGACGTGATGGACGAGGTCGATGAGGCGGATCGATACAAGCGGCTCGCCGGCACGCGGCAAGAGGCCCTGCGCGAAAAGGCACTGCAGCGCGAGGAGGAGGAAAAGCGCCTCGCTTTAGAGCAGGAGCGGTCCAAGGAGCAGGTACGGGAAACGAAGCAGCTGCGCGACGAGCGCCGCCGCCTCGCCGAGTCGCTGCAGTGGTGTCTCCGCCGCGAAGAGGCGATTGAGCGCGAGTTCCGGCAGTATGCACAGATCCCGCGGCTCCAGCCGCTCGGCTGCGACCGGTTCCTCGACCGCTACTACTGGCTCGACGGCATCGGGTCGGCCGCGGCATCGGCCTACCAGGCTGGCCGCCTGTTTGTCCAGGCACCGCACCGCCGCGAATGGGACGCGCTGTGCACGGACTATGCGGGCGGCTCCGCCGCGCTCGACCGGCGACGGCGCTCCGAGCTCCAGCTCGACGAGCCATGGGCCTGGGGCGCCTGGGGCGTGTACACGCAGCCGGAGCAGATTGAGGAGCTGATTGCCTGGCTACGGCCACGTGGTGTACGAGAACAGGCCCTCAAGGCGCAGCTGCTCAAGTACCGCGACGCTATAGAGGGCGGGATGCGGCGGCGCATCGACGACATTGCTCTCGGTGTGCGTGAGCCGGTCGTCGAGACGCGCCGCTCGACGCGCATGCGGTCCGAGCAGGCGACGCAGCTGCGCATGCCGTATATGCAGTGGCGCAACACCGCACGTACTTAGTGCTCGGGGCCTTCGCCACCAGGCACGAGCTGCTGTGAGTAGAGACGCACGTACCGCACAGATGTTGTTGCCATTCAAGAGCGTCTTGGACAGATGCACCTTTTTGTATCCGTCGGGCGTGTTTTCGCTGCGTCAGTCGTAGGGACGTACTATTCCGTCACATCTTCCAGCACCATGTCTCGTCGTCAGTGCGCCATACGTACTCACATAGTCGTCAAAGCCCAGGAGCTTGCCGACAAACTCGCGCTGCCCCTTCATGACGACCCAGATGCTGCTGCCAATACACCGATCCACGAGCTCCAGTGGCAGAATCGTCGCCGACATCGTGGTGGAGGGAGACGACCAGCGCCGCCGCGTGACACGCTGCTTACGTCCCCGCCAGAATGCAGGCCGCGTGGCTGGTGGCGTGGGCGCTGGGCATGGCCGCCCTGTGCCTGCCGTGGCCGCGTGTGGTGGGCGAGACGCGCCGCATCGTGGCGCTCGGCGATATCCATGGCGACTATGCGCACGCGACGGCCGTCCTTCGTGCGGCGGGCCTTTTGCACGCGCACCGTGATGCGTGGGCCGGTGGCAAGACGGTCTTTGTGAGCACCGGCGACACGGTCGACCGTGGCGACGACACGATCCGCCTCTATCAACTGTTCCAGCGGCTGCGGAACGAGAGCCGCGCACACGGTGGCGACGTGGTGCATGTGCTGGGGAATCACGAGATGATGAACGCCATGATGGACTGGCGCTACGTGACGCCAGGCGACGTCGCATCGTTCGGAGGCGCGCACGAACGGCGCGATGCCATGTCCCTGCACGGCTGGCTCGGCACCGAGTGGATGCAGCACTACCAGGTCACCACGCATGTCGACCTGCTGCCCGCCGCGGACATGCCGCTCTATCCCACGCACCGCGCGTCGTTCGTCCACGGTGGCGTCACGCCCGCGTTTGCCGACATGGGTGTCGACGCGATGAACGACGTCGGCCACACGCTCCTCGAAAAGTCGCTCGCCCGCCGCGGCCACCTGTCCAAGGCCGAGCACGCGCTGTGGTCGAGTGACGGCCCATTCTGGTTCCGCGGCTACGCGCAAGACCCAGCGAAGGCGGCATGCATGATGGCCGAGCAGGCGCGCTCGTCCCTCGGCGTGTATGCCCTCATCATGGGACATACGCCCCAGTTCTCTGGCATCCGCACTCGCTGCGATGGCCGCGTCTACCTTATTGACACCGGCCTCAGCCGGGCGTACGGCGGCCGCCCTAGTGCCCTGGACGTGTCGTCGCGTCGCTGGGGGCCCTGTGTGGTGTCGACATTTTCCGCTGTGGACCTATCTGGCGCATACCACACGCTGCATCACGCATGGCAGTGCCCCTACTTGCGGTTGGGACGCAGGCTGCGAACCACATGACCGACGCGCCACATCTCCTGGTCGGCAATGGCGTCCGTCTCGCGGTCGTAGTCCTCGCGGTACGTCTTGCGCGAGCCAAACTCGAGCGCACGGCGCGTCTCCGATCCGTCCTTCACGCTCTGGTACAGGCGCTCAAACACGGGCTTGCACGCAGCCTCGAACTCGGGCGCCCAGTCCAGCGCACCACGGCGCGCCGTCGTCGAGCATGCCTTGTACATGTAGTCCATGCCGTTCTGCGCAATGAGCGGGTACAGCGACTCGAGCGCCTCCTCACACGTCTCGTTGAACGCCTCCGAGGGCGAGTGGCCATGCGCACGGAGCACATCGTACTGCGCCTTGAACATGCCCTGGATACCACCCATCAGGCAGCCACGCTCACCGTACAGGTCCGAGAACACCTCCTTCTGGAACGTCGTCTCGTAGATGTAGCCCGAACCGACGGCAATGCCAATCGCCACAGCCTTCTCGAGGGCCCGGCCCGTCACGTCCTGGAACACGGCCACCGACGAGTTGATGCCACGGCCCTCCTTGAACAGCGTGCGCACCGTGCGGCCCGAGCCCTTCGGCGCACACAGAATCACGTCAACATTCTCAGGCGGCACAACATTCGTCTGGTCCTTGTACACGATCGAGAAACCGTGCGAAAAGTACAGCGTCTTGCCGGGGGTGACGTACTCCTTCAGGTGCGGCCACGTCGACGTCTGCGCGGCATCCGACAGCAGGTTCATGAGAATCGTGCCCTTCGTCGCAGCCTCCTCAATCGAAAACAGGTTCTTGCCCGGCACCCAGCCGTCCGCCTCGGCCTGGCGCCACGACTCGCCGTCCTTGCGCACACCGACAATCACGTTCAGGCCATTGTCACGCAAGTTCAGACCCTGGCCGTGGCCCTGCGAGCCATAGCCCAGCAGTGCAAACGTTTCATCCTTAAAGTAGTCCTGCAGCTTCTCGAGCGGCCAGTCCTCACGCTCGTACACCTTCTCAGGCGTACCAGCAAAGTCGAGCGTCTTCATGCCACGCACCTGCATCGCCACGCGCGGCACGGCCGTCGAAGGCGACACACGTGGTGCAGCACGCGTGGCGAGAGACATCATGCGGGCCGACACACGGCGGGGGGCCTTGGAAACAGTGCGCAGCGCAGTACGGGTCAGGGGAGCACTCATGGTATGGACACAACCGAGTCACGGCCGTGCGGTGGGGGAGAGCGGAGGTGGGCCCCGGCCGAGACGACAGCGGAGCGACGAGTGACTCGTCTCATGCGCGCATCCTGATTGGCTCGCGCCCTGACACCAAAGGCGCTCGCCCCCTGTCGTAAGCGAAGCACACGGCTTTCACACCATGCTCTGGCGGGCGCTGCGGGGCGGACGCGGCGCGTCGCGCTTGGCGTCATCGCAGGTGCGCTATGCATCAACCAACCAGACGTATATTGAAAAGGTCGTGCAGAAGTATGCGGTCGACTGGGACCCGGCGGTGCCAGTGCGCTCCGGCGACTATGTGTCGATTCGCCCAGCCACGGTCATGACGCATGACAACACGGGTCCTGTGATCTCCAAGTTCCATGCGATCGGAGCTAAGCGGATTCACGATCCTGCTCAGGTCGTGTTCGCCCTGGACCACGACGTACAGAACAAGAGCGCCAAAAACCTCGACAAGTACGCGCGCATCGAAGCGTTTGCGCGGGAGCAGCATGTCGACTTTTACCCCGCGGGCCGCGGTATTGGGCACCAGGTGCTCGTAGAAGAGGGATATGCATTTCCACAGACGCTGTGTGTCGCGTCCGACAGTCACTCCAACATGTACGGCGGCGTGGGTGCGGTGGGCACGCCGATCGTACGCACGGATGCCGCAGCGATTTGGGCCACGGGCAAGACGTGGTGGCAGCTCCCCCCGATGGTCAAGGTCGAGCTGACTGGGACACTGCCACCGGGCGTCACAGGCAAGGACGTGATTGTGGCGCTTTGTGGCTACTTTAAGAACGACGAGGTGCTGAATGCCGCGATCGAGTTTACGGGCGATGGCGTCCGGGCCCTGTCGATCGATGAGCGCCTCTCGATTAGCAATATGACGACCGAATGGGGCGCTCTGGCGGGTGTGTTTCCCGTCGACGATACCACGCTGCAGTGGTACGAGGACTTGCTCCGCCAGATGGACCGCCTGCAGTTCCACTTTGGCTCCTCGCCCCGGCCGTCTGAGACGCATCCGCGTTTGACCTGGCAGCATCTCGAAAAGCTGGCGAAAGAGCGCTTCGAGGCTGATGCCGGCGCATCGTACGCCAAGCATCTGCGCCTCGACTTGTCGACACTCACGCCCCACGTGTCCGGTCCTAACAGCGTCAAGATCGCGACGCCACTGCATGAGCTCGAGCAGCAAGACATTCCGATCCACAAGGCATACCTCGTTTCGTGCGTCAATTCGCGTGCCTCCGATATCAAAGCAGCTGCTGACGTGCTGCGCGGCCGCAAAGTGGCGCCTGGCGTTGAATTCTATCTTGCAGCGGCAAGTAGCCTCGCGCAGCGTGCAGCAGAAGAGTCAGGCGATTGGGGTGCCTTGCTCGCTGCGGGAGCCAAGCCCCTGCCTGCTGGCTGTGGTCCCTGCATCGGTCTGGGCACCGGCCTGCTGGAGGACGGAGAGGTGGGTATTTCGGCGACGAATCGCAACTACAAGGGCCGTATGGGCAGCCCAAAGGCTCTAGCCTACCTCGCATCGCCCGCTGTCGTGGCGGCCAGTGCGGCAGCTGGCAAGATTTGCGGACCGACACCGAGTACCGCCAGCACCAAGCCGAGCCTGTCGATCGTGGCTGAGGAGACAGCTGCGCCTGTGGCGTCGTCGCCTACGACTCTGCACCCAGCCTTCCCGCCTACCTTTTCCGGCGCTCTTGTGTTCGTGCCGCAGGACAACCTGAACACGGATGCGCTGTACCCCGGCAAGTATACGTACCAGGATGACATTACGCCTGCGCGCCAGGCCGAGGTCGTGATGGAGAACTATGATCCGTCCTTGGCGGCGTCGATCGCCCAAGAACGCGCCGAGCGCGCATCGAGGCAGGCCGCGTCCTCGATCGTGCTGGTGAGTGGCTACAATTTCGGTACCGGCTCGTCCCGTGAGCAGGCCGCGACTGCCCTCAAGTATGCCGGTGTGCCGGTCGTGCTCGCCGGCTCGTTCAGCGACGTGTTCAAGCGGAATGCGATCAACAATGGCCTCATCTGCCTGCAGTGCCCTGAGCTGGTCGACGACCTTACGTCGGCGTACGCCAAGGATGGTAAGCGCGGCGCAGGTGGCCGGCAGCCGGGTGAGTTGAGTGTGTGGCTGCGTGATGCGACCGTGTCGCTGGACAGCAGCACTGGCACCGTGACTCTGCTGCATAGCGACGGCACCGAGAAGCGGTACACGACGCGGCCAGCTGGTATTGGGCGCTCCATTCAGGACATGTACGTAGCCGGCGGCATGGAGTCGTGGGTGCAACAGCGCTTGTAACTTTTTTTTTTTGCCACACGCACTAAAGTCACGATGCTGGGCTGTGCACCTGCTTAGGTGGCGAAGAGAGCCCCATAAGCGCCGCTGCATTTCCGATACAAGCAGTCTCTGTGGATGTGGGATGTGCCATGCGTGGTCCGCCATGGTGAGTGCTAGGCTCAGACCGAGATCCCGCCACGTCCTTGGGCAATGCACCAAAAGGGGCGGCTTCTCACGCTCAAATCATCGCGAAAGGAGGCTTGGGTCCGCACGAGGCACGCGCGGTCCCAGCTGCCAGGATTCAGCTGTGGTGCGCGCACGCGACGAAGAAGGGGATGCTAGCGACAGAGACTCGTATGATTCCTACAGGGTATGGCGAGGATGCTGCCGACCTTGGGCTGCACGAGCGCAAGGCACGCCT
>ERZ500990.437-NODE-437-length-14547-cov-6.194245_pt1 | contig 14547 bp, 11 predicted proteins | sample MGYA00248876_ERZ500990 | MGnify/ENA primary metagenome ERZ500990 (study PRJEB25958, sample SAMN03398517) | human skin metagenome | study: EMG produced TPA metagenomics assembly of the Human Skin Microbiome Metagenome (human skin metagenome) data set.
AAAGTAGTGCCGTAGGTTAATTGGTTAGTGCGTACAAAACCCATACCGCGGTCAGTGGCTTTATCCAAGTTGATTTGGGTGACAAGCGTGCGAGCGGTGCTGGCAGGCGCAGTCCAATTGAGGTTTAGGGTACTACCTGTCCCCGTGAGGTTAACGCCTAAATTGCCGATAGTAGCGGTGAGTGGCAATACTTTAAAATCGCCATCGCCGCCTAAGGTATAGTTGACATCACAGCCGTCTTTATTGTCAGATAATTCTCTGCCAAAATCGACACCCACCTGATAACTATATTGACCATCCCAATAATCGCGATTGCTATCATAATCGCCATTAAATGGCATGCCCGCCACAGAGGTTTTTAATTCGTCAAACTGTAAAAATTTAAGAACCGTATTATCAAATTTTGCTGCTGGGTCGAGTGTGCCAGACAGCACACCACCCATCGCTTCGTCAGTTTTAATAGAGATTTTTTCTGTGGTTAAGGTGTTTGGGTCTTGGCAAGTTTTTTGTTGATAGCTCATTTGACCATACACTGAGGCGGCATAATCATTGCCAATATCAAAATACACCACACCCAGGTCGCTATCATTGGGCTCGTTGTCGTTGTCTTCTACAAAATAGCCAACATACAACCCTCCTTTACCGCCTTCTGGGGTGATTTTATCCAAAAAATTATCTAAGCTGTCTTCGGGCAAAAAGATACTTTGTAAAATCTCTGCCATGCTTTTTTCTTTATTGGTTAATTTATCCTCGACTTTTTTGTAGGCAGCGCGGACATCCGTTGCAATGTTTTTATAACTATCATTGGCATCGTTTAGAGCATTGTCGACAGTCTCACTACCTGAGCCGCCACACGCAGATAGGGCGATGGTGAGCGCAGTTAGCATGCCTATTTTATAAGACGCTTTTTTATAAGGCACTTGGGTATATGACATGATGACAATCCTCGAGAATAAATAAAATAGCAATAACAAATAGCGATAAATTATTAAATAAAATCAAAATAAAAGTTTGGGGCTATGCTACCATTGTTATTTTTTAAAGTATAGCCAAATAGTAGCGATTATCAGCAAAAAATTATTGGCTATAGCGTGTTAAATTATCAATCAAATGAATTAGTTACTGATTAATGCCAAATCCAAACCTTATCCCTTTATCGCTTTATATCCATATTCCTTGGTGTGTTAAAAAATGCCCGTATTGTGATTTTAATTCACATGAAAGCCGTACACCGATTGATTTTGTAGGCTATGTCGATGCCTTATTAGACGATTTAAAAAGCCAGCTAAGCTTGGTACAAGGGCGCAAGATTGCCACCATTTTTATTGGGGGCGGCACGCCATCGCTACTGCCGATTGCGCAATATCGGCAGCTTTTTGCCGGCATCAATGCTCAGTTAACACTGACTCACGACTGTGAAATCACCATGGAAGCCAATCCTGCCACCGTGGAGCATGCGCCATTTCATGAGTATTTAGCGGTGGGTATCAATCGGTTGTCGCTCGGTGTGCAAAGTTTTCAAACCCAAAAACTTGCTGCCTTGGGGCGGATTCATAACCCGCAGCAAGCGCTTTTTGCCATTGCCAATGCCCAGCAAGCAGGGTTTAAAAAGTTAAATGTCGACTTAATGCATGGCTTGCCCAACCAAACACTGACAGACGCCCTGAGCGATTTGCAGCAAGCGATTGATTTGGGCGTTTCGCATATTTCGTGGTATCAGCTCACCATTGAGCCCAATACCGTGTTTTATCGCAATACGCCGATTTTGCCCGATGACGAGATATTGGTGGATATTTTTGAGCAAGGCGCCGAGCTTTTGAAGGCCAATGGATTTGTGCAATACGAAGTGTCGGCATGGTCAAGGCAGGCGGATTTTCAGCCCAGTCAGCATAATCTCAACTATTGGCAGTTTGGCGATTATTTGGCGATTGGGGCAGGCGCGCATGGTAAAGTCACGCGGCCTGATGGCATTTACCGGTTTAGCAAATCTCGCTTACCAAAAGATTATAGGGTTAATCAGTCGGCGATAGGTTGGCAAGCCATCGAGCCGTCTGATTTACCGTTTGAATTTATGATGAATGGGCTGCGGCTAAAAAATGGCGTGCCCAAACAGTTTTGGACAGAGAGGACAGGCTTGGCATGGTCAGTCATTGAGCCGCAATTGATACAACTACACAATCGTGGTTTGGTCGAATTAAGCGGTGACCATATCCACTGCACAGCGCAAGGGTTTTTATTTTTAAACCAAGTGCTGCAAGAATTTTTACCCGATGACTAACGCTTTGACGGTGCATTTGATTGAATTTATGCGCCGCAGCCTTATTTAAGCGTCAATCAATTAAAAAAAGAGAGTGATATGTTTACCGATACCCATGCGCATCTAAACCGTTTGGATTTAGAAAAATATCAAGGTGATATCCGTCAAGCCTTACAAGCCGCCAAGGATGCCAATGTGCAGCGGATTATGGCGATTATGTGTGAGCTGGATGAATACGATGCTATTTATGAGATTATCAATACAAAAATTGACGGGCTGACGCTTGGGATGAGTGTGGGCGTGCATCCCTGCGAAGACATTGCCATGCTAAAAAGTGCCACAGTTGAGACACTCGTTGAAATGGCAAATCAGCCGCATGTTTGGGCGATTGGCGAGACGGGGCTAGATTATTATTGGTCAACAGAAAACAGCATAGAACAAAAAGCGAGTTTTGCCCGCCATATTCATGCCAGCCAGCACCTAAAAAAACCCATTATCGTCCATACCCGTGAGGCGAAACACGATACATTGGATTTATTAAAAGCAGAAAAAGCCGAGCATGGCATTATTCATTGCTTTACGGAAGATTATGAGACCGCCAAAAAAGCCTTGGACTTGGGTTTTTATATTTCTTTATCAGGGATTGTGACCTTTAAAAACGCCACTGAATTACAAGCAGTGGCGAAAAAACTGCCTAAAGATCGCATTTTGATTGAAACGGACAGCCCTTATCTTGCGCCAGTGCCCAAACGCGGCAAATCTAATGAGCCTGCTTTTGTGCCTTATGTGGCGGATTTTCTCGCCAAGCATTATGATATGCCAGTGGATGAGTTCGCCCACTTAACCCATCAAAATTTTGATGCATTATTACATCAGTATGCTTAAATATAGTTAACGAAATCTTTATACTTTATTAAGTAGGTAATAAAATTTATGTGATAAAACATTTGGCAATGACTCATCAGTCATGTATCATACGTAACAACCTTGCTCTTATGTTACTAAGCGAGGTTAGTAAGCTAGATTACTATGCAAGCATTTTTTTATCATTTAACAGTTGTGCGTAGATGGGTTGATGTAACGGGTCTCGTCAACAATAGGGGCTACTAGAACAGACTGATGGAGTAATCAATGAGTCGTCAACAACAATTCAAAAATCGTGAAGAAGTCATATTGGCAGTTGCCGAGCAGTTGCTATTAGAGTCTGGGGAAGGTGATATCACCCTAGATAGTTTAGCCGAGCAGCTAGACTTAGCCAAAGGTACGCTATATAAGCATTTTACCAGCAAAGATGAATTGTTTTTACGCATCATTATCCGTCATGAGCAACAACTACTTGCGCTAAGCGAAGTCGGCGATTGTCCTGCCGCAGGCGTGGCACGTCTTACGCTGTTTCAACTGATTAATCCGCAAAAAGCAATATTACTCAACCAAATCGAAGAACGCTTAGCCAATTCTGCTGTAGGGCTTAATAAGCTTTTTTCGCAGTTGTATGAAATTCGCCGTGAACGCATGAAGCGACTAATCAATACCACGGCAGAATACCTGCAATCATTACAAAGTGCCATGAGTACCCGAGACTATCTGTCAACCATTTGGGCGATGGGTCAAGGCGGTGCAGGATTGCTAAATTCTAGTTTTTACCAACGCTACCTCGGTCGCCGCGATACGCTACGTTTTGCGCTAGTTCAGCATATTTTAGACATTCCCAAGCAATACCCTGCTGCGGTACAATCAGTCGATGCGCCTACTGGGGCGAACCCACCCAGCGCTGCTCATACGGCAAATTCACAGACTGAATCAAGCTTGACGCCGCGCAATGTTAAATAATAAATGTCAAAGAATACTAGTTAACTATCATCACCCCCGGTTAAGCTTTATAAACTATCCCTGTTTTGTCTGAGTGCATGACGATGCTATTGCTGGTTGGTCGGTCTTGTAAAACTTTCACTCCCGCACCCAGTGCGATGGGTAGGCAACAAGGTTTTACCTTAATCGAAATCATGGTGGTCATCGTCATTTTATCTATTTTTGCTGGGATGATGAGCCTATCGGTAGGGGGTAGTGAAAATCGTAGAAACACGGCATTTTATGAGCGTCTGACCAGTAATCTTGATTATGTACGCTTGTTATCAACAGAACGCATGCAGCCTTATGGGCTGGCAATCAAACTGCCGCAAAATGACACGCCCAATCAGCTAGTAGTGGTTAAATTAGAAAACGCCTTTACTAATTCTCAAAGTGCTGTTGGCAATGCCAATGCCGCAACAACCTCGCAACCTGCGCCACCACAATGGGTGATAGAAAAACAAATCCCACCGCTGGATGTGCCAGACAACCTTGCCGTCAAAATCCGCCCACTGGATAACCCGTTTAATACCACCGCCGCCCAGAATACCCAACCCACCGTCAACTGGTTGAGCAGCAGCGAAGCACCGCCTGTGGTGTGGTTTGGGACAGGCGAGGCGACACCGGTACAAATCAGCATCCAAAAAACCAATGCCGACAAACAAACCTTCGCGGTTGGCAATCCCATCATCGTCAACCAAGCTGGGGCAATCGAGGTGGCAAAATGACTGTGGCTTCCTTAAATAGAATGGCTATCAGGCAGCATCAGCAAGGATTTACCTTGCTTGAAGTGATGGTGGCGTTAGCGATTTTGGCGGTGGTTGCGATATCAGCCAGCCAAGCCAGTCGCAGTTATGTGCAATCCGTGGATAACATGAAAACACGAACCTTTGGCTATTATGTGGCGCAAAACACGCTGGCAGAATTACGAGTACAAAAAACTTGGCTCACCGCATCCGATACTCGGCAAATCACCTCGCAAGGTCGTCAATGGCAAGTGGTTATCTCACCGCAAACCACACAAACCAGCCAAGGCTTTGTCCAACCCATTCATATTCGCGTCGCGCCTATTGTCGATGGCAGCGCAAAAAAAGACGTGGTGGATATTGATGCGGTGCTGGTAAAGGATATGGGGACAACGCCGTGAGCCGTTTTTTTATTGATTGCTCTGCTGCAACAGCAGCGCATAAAAAATCCCAGCAAGGCTTTACCTTAATCGAGCTGATGATTGCGTTGGTGATTTTTGCGATGCTGGCATTGGCGGGATGGCAGATTATGGATAGTCTGACCAAAAGTCGCGAGCGCGGCTACCAACATCAAAAATCATTATCACAGCTTGATTATGCTTATTTACAGCTGTCGCAAGATTTGGCACAAACCAGCAATTATGTGGCGGTGCCAATCCTGTCAGCGACTGACAATAATACGGCATCGACCAATAGTTCCGCTATGACGCCAACCTTTGTATTAAATGCGTCACAAATAAGTTTTATCCGTTTTGCCGCGCCCGATCCGCGTTATCAGCCGTCACCTATGCTAGCAAAAATACAATATTCGCTCGCAGGGGAAACGCTGACAAAACGGCGTTTTTACCAGTTAGACAACAATAACGAAACCCCTGCAACCAGTGTATTATTGACAGGTGTCAAGGATGCCAGTTGGCGAGCATTGACGCCTGACGCGGTGAGTGTGTTTCCAGATGAAGCCACGCTGCAAAAGCTACAGCAAATACAAGCGCAAAAAAAGACCAATCAAATGGCAAATGCTTCAACCAATCCGACTCCTAACCCACCTGATAACACAACAGATCAAAATGGCAATTTGCAAAACAGTATAGATTTAATGCCTTATCAGCAGTTACCACGCGGCATCGAGCTTAATTTTAGTTATCAAGGCGAGCCGATTACTTGGCGATTTGCATTACCCAGTACCCCGCCAAACGCGCCAAACCCATAATTCAATCAAATTCTAGCAAATACACCATGCCAACAAACGCCAATCCGTCTAAAATTCTTGCAAATGTTGCCATAACAAACCCGCCATATCGGCATGGGCAACAAGGGATGGCGCTCCTGACGATTTTGTTGTTGGTGGTGGCGATTACCATCGTGGCAGGCAGTATGCTTGCCAATCAAAAAGTGATGATTCGAGAATTTGAGCTGACCAAAGGTCAAGGGCAGCTTAAAGAATATGCCTTGGCAGGGGAAGCTATGGCGACCAATTTGATTGCGCAAGACAGCCAAGTCAACCAAGTCGATAGTTTAACAGAGGCTTGGGCAAAACCGCTGGCACAGCAAACCATCAATCAAGCCAAAGTCAGTATTAAAATCGACGATGATGCCAGCCGTTTTAATGTTAACAACCTGTATCATGATGGCAAAGTGGATGATACAGCACTGGCTTTTTTTCAAGCGCTGTTACAAGCCAATGGCTTATCGCCCAATATTGCGATGGCGGTGCTCGATTGGCAAGACCCAGACAGTGACACCCGTGCCGATGGTGGCGCAGAAGCAGCGTATTATCAAAGTACGGGCAAAAAAATGGCGATGGGTATTGCCAACCAGCCTTTTATCTCAATCAATGAATTGCAACATGTGCGCGGTATGGATAGCGAAGGATTGCAAAAATTAGCGCCGTATCTGACCGCAGTGCCATACTATCTGCCCATGAATATCAACACAGTGAAGCCCGAACTATTAAGCGTACTGGTGAATTCACCGACCGCAACCAGCGGCAACCATCCGCAAGGCTCAAACCGTGCGGACAGCGATGACAACTCACAATCTGGGCAAGACACTAGCGCAGCTTCAAATGTGGCGGCTACCCACCAAATCGACGATAGGGCAATCATCAATTGGGCGAATGCCCGAGAAAACAACCTACCGGTGCAAAACTTGAGTCAATTGTGGGCGGTGCCAAGTTTTGCCCAGATTGACGAGCGTAACAAAGCACGCATCGCCAAGCTGTTATCCACCCAAAGTCAAAGTTTTCGCGTCGTTGTCAGCGTCAAAAGTGACGACAAGCAGCTTTTTTTGCATAGCCAAATCGCTAAGATTTTACCTAAAGCTGACAATGACCCAGCAGCTGCTTCTGGTGTGTCAGCGACCCCCATGCTAGCACCAGTCAATACGCAAAATGGCACGCAAAATAACACGCCGCCACAAATCATCACTTACAACCGCCAATTTTTACCCTTTGCCCAATAACGCAGCAGCGCAATAAATTGGCTTTAAAATTCTCAGTTATTTTATGTTTATTTTAATCAGTTATTTGTTGCTGGCGTATTCTAGGGTAAAATAGGGGGTTTTTCTTGGGCGTTGTTGAATGACAATGGGGCAGAAAACGGGCACAAAAGCGTTGTCAACACAACGGATACAGATGCAACCTAGATGTAACCTAGACATAACCTAGACATAACCTAGACATAACCTAGACATAACCTAGACATAACCTAGACGCATAAATTGGGTGAATATAGATGAATGTAATCGAGCGCTATTTTGGCATAGATGGCCGCAATACAACGATAAAAACTGAAATTCTGGCAGGTCTGACAACTTTTTTGACCATGGCTTATATTATCTTTGTCAATCCCGACATGCTGGCAAAAGCCGGGATGGATAAAGGGGCAGTATTTGTGGCGACGTGTCTAGCCTCAGCGCTGGGCTGTTTTTTGATGGGATTGATTGCGCGTTTGCCCGTGGCATTGGCACCTGGCATGGGTTTAAATGCGTTTTTTACCTTTACCGTCGTCTTGGGAATGGGTAAAAGCTGGCAAGTGGCGTTGGGGGCGGTGTTTATTTCAGGCTTGCTCTTTGTGCTGATTAGTGCCTTTAAACTGCGTGAATGGATTATCAACGCGATTCCCTATACCCTTAAACAAGGTATCGTGGCAGGGATTGGGGCGTTTTTAGCGTTTATTGCGCTTAAAAGCTCGGGCATCATCGTGGCAAGTCCCGCCACGTTGGTGACGATGGGCAAACTCACCGATTTTGGCCCTGCGATGGCGATTTTAAGTTTTTTTCTGATTGTCGTATTTGTGCAGCGTAAAGTCCCTGCGGCAGTGATGTTGTCAATTTTAATTGTGACGGTGATTAGCTTGTTGGCAGGGGAAACCCATTACTCAGGGATTGTGTCAATGCCGCCATCGATTGCACCGACCTTTATGCAGTTAGATATTGCAGGCGCGCTTGATGTGAGTATGGTTAGCGTGATTTTTGCCTTTTTATTTGTGGTGTTATTTGATACATCAGGCACATTAATCGGCGTGACCAAAAAAGCGGGGTTAATGTCTACCGATGGTCAAATTCCGAACCTAGGTAAAGCCTTGTTTGCTGACTCAACGGCGGCTGTGGCAGGGTCGTTGCTAGGGACGTCATCGGTAACGAGTTATGTAGAAAGCACAGCAGGCGTGGCAGCAGGTGGACGCACCGGTTTGACCGCCATTGTGGTAGGCGTGTTATTTTTATTGGCGTTATTTTTTGCGCCATTGGCTGGGATGATTCCTGCGTATGCAACGGCAGGTGCGATTTTTTATGTCGCGGTATTGATGTTATTTACGCTGCGTGAGATTGATTGGGATGACTTGACCGAAGCATCACCTGTCGCGGTAGTGCTGCTGTTGACGCCGCTTACCTTCTCAATCGCGGATGGGATTGCGTTAGGTTTTATCACCTATACCATTGCCAAATTGGTGAGTGGACGCTATAAAGAAGTGAGCCCTGCGGTTTGGGTGTTAACGGCGATTTTATTGGCAAAATTGATTTTTTTAAGTTAATCAATGGCTGAGCAAAAAAAACCATCTAGACGAATTGGGTTAGATGGTTTTTTATTAAATTTTGGTCCAGAGTACCGCTGTCTATGTGAACCCATGAACTGTAACGTTCAGGGTGGGTATGGCAACCACTCTTAAGGCTTCCTGAATCATCGCAGCGTAGCTGGATGCAGGCTTGCACAACAAGTGAAAAGAACGCATACCCTTATATAAATTATCAGCTCAGGTAAAACCATAAACTGGCGAATACCCCAGATGCACGCATTGTAGCAGATTACCTAAGATGATGCAAAAGCTCGCTCGTTAATTCAATGATTGATTAAATTAATCAAACTTGACGGTCAAAATACTATTAAAACCGTCAAAACATATCACAAGGTTTTTGCTCTCATCATATCGCTTAGCAGTTAACAGTTAACAGGCTTAGCATTTAACAGGCTTTGCAGTTAACAGAATGATGCAAAATCTGGGTTAAAGAGATTAAGCGAGCTATGCTATAATTTTCAAAATTTTTTTAATACTAGTTTTGTATTTTCCTTATTTTAGCTTTTCTAGAGGCAACAATGAATCAAGCGTCTAACTCGGTTACCCATCAATCGACGGTTAAAAAAATCCCCCATGTGTTGATGATTTTAGATGGTTTTGGGCATCGCGAAGATGAGCGTGATAATGCGATTGCCGCGGCGCACACCCCAAACCTTGATTATTTATATCAGCATTATCCGCATGGCTTGATTTCAGGGTCAGGTGAAGACGTGGGTTTACCCGCAGGGCAGTTTGGTAACTCTGAAGTCGGGCATATGAATTTGGGTGCAGGTCGTATTTTGTACCAAGACTCTACCCGTATTCACAAAGAAATCCGCGAACAGCAATTTTTTAGCAACCCTGCATTAACCGAAGCAGTGCAGCTTGCCAATGACCGACAAGCCAATGTGCATATCATGGGATTGTTATCCGATGGGGGAGTTCATTCGCATCAAGATCATATTGTCGCGATGGTGGAGCTGGCATTGCAGCAGGGTGCAAAGCAGGTCTTTATCCATACATTTTTGGACGGTCGTGACACGCCGCCTAAAAGTGCGGACAATTATGTCGCACAATTACAACAAGCACTTGCCACGCTTAATGAGCAATATGAGGGCACGGCTTATTTGGTCAGTCTTATTGGTCGCTACTTTGCGATGGATCGGGATAAACGTTGGGATCGGGTACAGCAAGCGTATGATTTGCTGACCCAAGCCAAAGCAGAACGGGTGGTGCAGTCAGGCGCTGAGGCGATTAGCGCAGCGTATGGCGCAGATGAAAGTGACGAGTTCGTCAAACCGACTTGGGTGCGTTATGCTAACCAAAACGCTGACTTTGGTACTATCCAAGACAATGACAGTGTGATTTTTATGAATTTTCGTGCCGACCGCGCCCGCGAAATTAGCCAAGCACTGGTTTCAGCTGATTTTGATGGCTTTACGCGTGAAAAACTGCCAACGCTGTCAAAATTTGTGATGCTGACCAAATACTCCGATGAATTACAAAACAATGACGTGACCAGTATCGCCTTTGAACCGACATCGCTAACCAACACATTGGGCGAGTATTTGCAATCGCAAGGTAAAACCCAACTGCGCATTGCTGAAACCGAAAAATACGCGCACGTGACTTTCTTTTTTAGTGGTGGGCGCGAAGCAGAGTTTGAAGGGGAGCAGCGGATTTTGGTCAACTCGCCTGCGGTTGCTACTTATGATTTACAACCCGAAATGAGTGCGCCAGAGGTCACTGAAAAATTGACCCATGCCATCAATTCAGGTGCGTATGATGTACTGATTGTGAATTATGCCAATGGCGATATGGTAGGGCACACAGGTGTGTTCGATGCCGCTGTCAAAGCCGTCGAAACGTTGGATAACTGTGTGAAAACCATTGCTGATTGCGTGATTGCCAATCATGGGCATTTACTGATTACCGCTGACCATGGCAATGTTGAACAAATGCAGGATTATGATAGCGGACAGGTACACACCCAGCACACCACAGAGCTAGTGCCATTTATTTATGTCAATGAGCAAGCGCCTGATACCGTGCACATTCGCACGGGTGGTAAGCTATCGGATGTGGCGCCAACCCTATTGGACTTAATGCACCTTGCCAAACCTGCCGAAATGACAGGTGAAAGCTTAATCGTAGCAAACTAACAGTTAATGGGTGCAACTATCCTATGGTAACGCAGCGTTTCAAACTACTATCTAACCCTACTTTCAAAAGACACTTTATCGTGCTGGCATTGTGGGGGATAGGTTCATTGGGTTATGCTGCTAACCGACCGACTGTCAGTGCGCCTGTTAAATCTGCTGCCTCAGTTGCGGCAAAAACCAATAAAACGGCATTAACACCTGCAATCACTCAGGCGATTGCGGGTGTCAATCCTACTGCCGTGCCCGGTAGTGGGGTGAATACACCTGATGGTATACCCGATGGCGCTGATTATGATAATTCGACTGATGACGGCGCTGACGATGGCGGGGAAGTGGATATTATATCAACCACGCCTATGGTGACTAATCCCGCCACTCAGCCAAATCCAGCGACTCAGCCCATCGCGCCAGCCTCTGGGCAAATCCAGCAAGTGGCGTTGGGGGCAGTATCACCCGTCACGGTCGAAAAATTTGTCAAAATGATTGATATCATCCGTCAAAACTATGTGACGAATGTCGATGATGAATCGCTGTTTGCCAATGCGATGGCAGGCACTTTAGCGGCGCTCGATCCTTATTCTGAATATCTGGATGCGAACGCGTTTGAAAACTTAAGGTTATTTACCGAAGGCGATATTGGTAGTATTGGCGTGAGTGTGAGTTTTCATGCCGATGTAGATAGCTGGGTGTTTGATGATGTGCTGCCCAACTCGCCTGCTGCAAAAGCGGGTATTCAGCGCGGCAATTATTTGCATCAAATCAATGATAATAAGCTGGACAGCACGCGAACCCCACAAGATGTCGACCAGCTACTAACAGGCATCGCAGGGACAACGGCTCGCTTGTTAGTCTCGGATAAAGGTCGTCGTAAACATCTGGTAGTGGTGCAAAGAACCTTGGTACAACAACAAGCCATGAGCACCAACATCATTAATGGTGTTGCGGTGGTACAAATCCCCGTGTTTCAAAACAATACCCAGCAGCAATTTTTAATGGCACTCACCAAATTAAATCAGCCCTTTAGCGTGCTGGTACTTGATTTGCGCAATAATCCAGGTGGCGTGTTGTCAGCTGCCAATGATATCGCAAGCTTATTTATGAACGATAAAGTGGTGGTGCAGATTAAAAATCGCCAAGGCATACAAGAGGTGATGCGCACGCACGGCAAAGCCCAGTTTGCCGACTTACCGCTGGTCGTGTTGCAAAATCGTTATTCTGCTTCGGCGGCTGAAGTATTAGCCAGTGCGCTACAAAACAACCAACGTGCCAAGGTGTATGGCGAAACCAGCTATGGTAAAGGCTCTATCCAAAGCATTGTACCCATCAATGACAATGAAGCGGTAAAGCTAACGGTCGCTCATTATTACTCAAGTAAAGGTGAGAAAATTGATGGCGTAGGCGTCAAACCCGATGTGACTTTGACGGGTGCAGAAACGGGTTGGCAAGATCAGGTATTAGCAGACTTGCAAACCACCAAAAGAAGCAACCAATTTTTACTTAAACCTACACCAACGCCCCAGTCTTTCTAAGCTAATCACCTAAGCCGTCACCCAATAACCTCTCATATTTATCATCGGGTTGAATTTATTTTATAGTTCATCTTCCATAAAAAATTGCGGATCAACGGCATCCAAATCACTCACATCAAGTTTGGCATAGTGTTTTTTGCAGAAAGTTGGATCCAATTTGCACATCGCACTTTGCAATTCATCAAGGCGCGCTTCAGACTGGCGAATGTGCTCGAGCATTTTGATAAAAGTCATTGCCACAGGGTCTGGGGTATTAGGGTCAATCCCATATTGATGAAAAACGCCCGCTTGCTCTAGCTTAATTTTATTGCAATCATCCTCATTGCTAGCAGCGGTGTTGATGGTGGTTTGTTCAACCGCTTTCATCTGCTCAGCATCGGTTGTTTTTTCGATGACGGTTTTTTCGATATAGTCGTCAGCTGGGGTTACCCCATTATTTGCCAAGCTATCAAGCCCCATTTGCTCTGCCTTGGCTTTATCATGAATCAAACGCGCGGCACTGCCTACCATGGTCGCACCGGCAGGCACTTCTTTGACAACGACAGCATTGGAGCCGATTTTGGCATATTTACCCACGGTAAATCCGCCTAATACTTTGGCACCTGCACCGACAACCACGCCATCTTCCAGTGTGGGGTGGCGTTTGCCTTCATTTAATGATACCCCACCGAGCGTGACGCCGTGATACAAGGTGACGTCATCACCGATTTCAGCGGTTTCACCAATGACCACGCCCATGCCATGGTCAATAAAGAATCGCCGCCCAATTTTTGCTGCAGGATGAATCTCAATCCCGGTCAAAAATCGATTGCCAAAGGATACAAACCGTGCCAAGCCTTTGTTATTGTGTTGCCACATACTGTGGGCGACGCGGTGAATCAATAGCGCATGGACGCCAGGATAAGTCAACAGCACTTCAAGGGTGTTACGTGCCGCAGGGTCACGGTCAAACACCGCTTGGATGTCCTCTTGTAATTCTGCTTTGATGGTCTGGGTTTTTTTGGATAAATTTTGGATGACGGACAACATACTGACTACCGATTTTAAAAATTTTAAGTGATTATGATATCACGAACTCATTAAGCTACGCTATGATTGGCTATGATTGCAATACTGTTGTCGCATCACGGCGATAGTTAGGTCGATGCATCAAGGGTTTTTCAATATAGTTGTAGCCTATAACAGCAAACATAACAACGAATACCAACACCAGCGGGTACGTCCACACATAAGCGGTCATCGATTGGCTAAAGTCATGCAAGTTTAATAAGTTAAACGATACATACATGACCAAACCATGGGTCAGATACAAGCTATAACTTAATTCACCCAAGACCTTTAGACCTTGTTGGTATAACACGCCAAAATACGTAAAACCGTTGGCGATAAAACAAAACAGTAAGCCACAAAGTAGCATCTGCCCATAAGAATACGCCGATGTTTCAAATAAAATAAACAGGGTTAGTAGGCATAAAGCGATGGAAATAAGCGTAGGAAATTTTGCCAATAAATCTTTAAAAAAATCTTGCAGCCAAACTGCAAAAAAAGCCAACAAAAATAACCAATATAGCTTGATAATAGTATGTGTGAAAACATAATACAACACAGGCAAACTTATCATCAGCATCGCGATATTTTGCCACTGGCTTAGTTGTTTGGGATGCACCAATAAAAACAGTAACGGTAAGCTAAAATAAAAACCCCACTCATAAAGTAGCGTCCAAGCCGCGCCTGCGACCAGCGGCCAAGCGTAAAAATCTTTAAGCGATTGATTGTTAAAGCTTAACCAGCGCAGCGTCCATTGCTGCCATTCAGACAGGGGTAACGGCGGATGTTGCTGGGTGAAATAGATAGCGACGATACAGACGCCCAAAAATAAATACAGTGGCACAATGCGCTGCAGCCGAGAGCGATAAAGATATTGCCAATCAATCTGCGGCTGTTTGAGTTTAG
>ERZ500990.438-NODE-438-length-14541-cov-4.677275_pt1 | contig 14541 bp, 10 predicted proteins | sample MGYA00248876_ERZ500990 | MGnify/ENA primary metagenome ERZ500990 (study PRJEB25958, sample SAMN03398517) | human skin metagenome | study: EMG produced TPA metagenomics assembly of the Human Skin Microbiome Metagenome (human skin metagenome) data set.
ACTTGCGTTTTTATCAGTATGGCGCAGCGGGACAGCGTGGTGATGCAAGCGAATCATTTGCCTTTGTTGAGTATTTCCCTTCATTTATTCGGCCATTTTTGTCGCCGGCGATGCATACCGTCCATCGTATCGTATCAGCATGGGACCTTCTGCCGTCAGCTGCCAGATACACGGATCTGGAGCTTAGTATTGCAAACGTGCCTCTGGTGGATGCACGAACGGAGGCTGAGCGTCGCCGAACTATGGCCTTGTCTGCCCTAGATTCGCGCTCGTCATCTGACAAAGCACAAATGCAAGCAGATTCAGACTTAGCGTCCAGACGGCCCGCCAAAGGCGTAGTGCCGGGCACAGACCGAGATGCAGGCCACAAATTGTGGCTAGGCTCTGATAATGAAGCCGCTCCTATCTCAGGGTTTTCTGCTGCGTCCACTCCGATACCAAGACCAATGCCTAGCATGACCTCTACAGCTCCTGGCCCTGCATCTCGTATAGCGGCACCCTCTGTGGCTGGTGCGGATCTTTCACCATCGTCTGCTACATAGAACGACACGATACCCAACAGCTGTATTTTGCGATGCTGTCCTTGCGACAAAATAACTTAATGAGGGGTTGACGTGAATGAATGCTACCTCCATGTCTATCGTGAACGTACGTTGTGGTCGATTCTCAACCATTCCAAATCGATGGCATGACGAGATGCCTAGCTTTTACAGAGAATCTAAAGGGTCTAGCTAAGCGAACTATCATAGTAGTTGCCTATTGTACCAAGGTTAATTGCCCGGTGCATCCTACAATCGACAAATGGACTTTGGCTGCGACGTGCGCACTGCCGTATTGTAAGCGTCACCGCTGTGTCAGACGTAATTGAACAACCAAAAACACCACATCAGCCTCGCTCAATTCATGCGAACTGCACGACTGGTGCTAAAATCAGCTCCGTCTATAGCTGTACAGAAAAAAAAAAGATGGGCATTTTTCATAGACACAAGCTCGAAATACAGACACTACAATCTTGGTCATCGCTGAATATCCCCAGTATTTTATCATTTAAAGCAAAGTCCTTGACTAAGATATAAGAATAAGCTTTGCTTAGGACGCAGGCGTAGATGCACCGCGGACGTGTCGCTTGGCAAATGAACCCTTTGCCAGACGAATGACACTTGGCTTTTGGTAACGCACAGTCCGAGTTGGAGCAACCGTCTGATCACGACGACGCATAGGCTTAGCCTGCTCAAACTCAGTGCCGACACGCGCAGCTTGCTGAACCGAGAGCTGTCCAGCATACAAACGGGCTCCAGTCATAGGACGAGTGAGTGTGCGGCCGCGACTTGGTCGGGAGATTTCCATGGCATCCCACAGCTTCATGTCAGGGCGACGCGGTCCATCCAGCGTATCTTGAGCCCACATGCGCTCCAAATAAGTAGCGGCCTTTTGTGCAAGAGCATTGCGAGCTTCATCACCACGGAACCGGACAAGCTTGCGGATGTTCTTCCGCGTCAGTTCGTGGAATCGTGTGTCTTGCTCAAGTGGTATGGAAGCTTGTGCCTTGATTAGCTCTTGAAGTGTGGGCCAATCAATGGTTTTTTGGGCGCGATGCAGAAGCACATACGTCTCACGCGCCATAGACCGCGCTGTCATGTCTAGCTTCACATCAGTCGGATTGTCAACCAGCTCCAAAATCGCTCGCGGCGCATGGTCGCCCTTACGATGACCCATCAAATGCACGCGCGTATACCCACCGGGTCGGTCTGCGTAACGTTTCGCCATATCTGCCAGGCGTGGCAAGGTGGTACGATGCGCGAACAGGAACGATTGTGCACCTGACCATGCGGTAGGTGTTCCACGCTTTCCGAGAGTTATGACCTGATCAGCTACACGCGATGCCTCTTTTGCTTTTGCCACAGTCGTCACGATGCGTTCATGCGTCAGTAAGGATGAGACGAGATTTCGAAGTAAGTGGTTCCGATGTGAGGCTGTAGAAATGCGTCAGTGCAGGTGTCGCACACGTACGTGATCTGCTAAGCTTTCTGAATGCAAGTCGTTTCATCGTCGCCACTAGTCGCTAAATTCTTGCGTAGATAGTGGCGTCGACTTTGGTACTGAGTGTGTCTGTCTCAATACGACAGCAAGTAGTTGCGGTCGTGACACACGTCTTTCTGTCGGCTTGCTTGGCTTCTGGTCTGTTTTCTTCGATTGGACGAACGCTTTAGTGGGTGTCGTCTTGTGGAGGGAACAGGCCGAGAGAAGGGGAGGTGAAAGGATACACTCGGCCGACATTCCATTCTCGCACCTGCACAACGAGGAAAGCGTGTGTGTCTGGAAGCGGCCGGCGGCTCGTGACCGACTGGGTGGGCGTCGCCGTCCTAGCCGCGCCCCGATGGGGGAGGGGTGGATGGAAGTGTGGGCTGACAAACGGTTTTTCTCTAACTCATTGAGTTTGTGCTGTGCATCATCATGCTGAGTGCTGCTGCCATGTCGTCGATGATCCCACGCGCTGTGCGCTTCACTCCCATGCTTGCCCGCACTGCTGTGCCCACAGCTGCGCGTGTGTCGTTTGCCCGAGTGCCAGTAGCCATGCCGGCTATGCTGGCCCGTGGCTATGCGAGTGGCGGTGGTCTCTCGCTTGAGGACATCAAGACACGCATCACTGATGTGATCAAGTCGTTCGAAAAGGTCGACCCTAACATGGTGAAGCCGGAGGCCAAGTTCACAGATGATCTCGGCCTCGACAGTTTGGATGCCGTGGAAGTGGTCATGGCCATTGAGGAAGAGTTCAACATTGAGATTCCCGATGCTGATGCGGACGCCATCACGTCGGTCCAGGAGGCCATCAACTACATTTCTAACACGCCAGATGGTATGTATGGCTACGATGGAGTAAAGACTGACCCGATAAACCCATGTAGCTATCTAAGCATTGGCATGAATCTTGTTCTGCTATCTGCTTATCATTTCCATGCCTCCATACTTCAGATAGTTAGTACGCTCCTGGCCACGGAGAAATGGGATTTTTCCACAAAGCAAACAACCTGAAAGCAAGTGATTAGCTGGATATGACAGGGCTTGCGAAAGTAGATGGGCGAGTCAGTACTGGGGTGTGCGTCGGTCGTGACAGATACGATTGACAGTCTAGATGGTATGGGAAAAAAGAACAACAAGAAATGCGCCAAAGCTAGGCACATCCATTACACGCCTATACATCACGAGGCTCCCGGCCCCAGTCAATTGCATGTACACCTTGCTCCATTATGCTTGACGAGTCTTCGTAGGATCCAGTGTAGCTGAACCCGCGGAACTTTTCCTGTACACTGCTCGACAGAAGTTCGTCGGTTTTGCCTCGCTCATGCTTTTGTATATCGACCCCATTCTTTGCCGAGGACGTCAAGTGCATCTTTTTCTTCATGGCATCATCGAGCTCTTCATCCAGTGGCTCTTCGTTTTGAAAAGCAAATCGAGCGACTTCGCTGATGTTCGCATTCGTAAATTCAGGATCAAAGTTAGCCACACTCTCATTCGAATCGACGAGCGGCTTGAACACGGGTGGGATCCGCTTGTGTGCAAGCGCATCCCAGTCCATATCACGGAAAAACGCATGATCTTTCAGATCTTGTGCATCGTTTTGAGCTCCAAGACGATGTTTCGGATTTCGGTTCAGAAGACCTTTGACAAACTGCTTGCCATCGTCAGTGATAGCACCTCTTGGAAACTTGATTTTTCCAAAGCAGATATTCCGGTACATTTGTTGTGTGTCATCAGCGTAAAATGGAGACCAGCCACAGCACATTTCAAACAAGAGCACGCCGAGCGACCAGAAATCTACTAGTTTACTGTAGCCCATTTCGTCAAGCAAGATCTCTGGCGCAAGGTATTCCGTCGTGCCGCAAAACGTATTGGTCAGCTGTCCCGCGCCAAGATCTGCTTTGCTAAGCCCAAAGTCACACAGCGCAACATGACCTGTGGCGTCCAGCAGGATATTCTCCGGCTTCAGATCCCGGTATATAATGCCGTATTTGTGTAGATGCTCCAATGCAAGAATGAGTTCGGCCACATAAAACTTCGCTCGTGCCTCTGTAAAGCGCCCTTCACGCTGCAGGTGCCAAAACAGCTCGCCACCCGACTTGTAGTCCGTGACAAAAAACAGTTCCGTCTCAGACTGGAAGCTGAACTTGAGGCCGACAAGGAAGGGACAGTCCTGACTCTTTTCTAGGATCTTGCGTTCGCCCATGGTATGTGTGACTTCCTTCTTAAGCGCAATCTCACGCTTCGATAGCACCTTCATCGCATAGATTCGCTTCGTGTCTTTCTTACGCACCTGGAACACACGCCCAAATGTGCCACGTCCAATGAGTTTGAGAAACTCAAAGTCTCTTGGCGAAAGCTTGCGTAGGGGCAAACGCTCATATTCCATTTGAATCTGCACATCGCCGCGCACAAGCTGCTCTTCACCGTCGTCCTTTAGCAGGAAAAGTGTGTACCAGCGCTTGGTTGTTGAACGGTGAAACAGGCGAGGAAATACTTCGCAAGCCCCCACAAGCTCTTCTGTGTCACCGATTCGATCATACACACTTAGATGCAGACTCTGGTTCTCTATAGTAACGTCAAAGGCGGCTGTTTCGTTCCATACGGGGTGGGCACCCACGGCCATTTTTGATATGTGTTTGCCAATGTATTCGTTCTTGTCGAACTGCAGCACTGCATAGGGATGAGACAATGTTTGTGATGCCACCGTGAGATTGCGTCCCTCTATTACCTGTACTCTGAGACAGCCGCGGGCCGAGCCCGTGTTGCGCGTTACATCTTTCGGCTCAGCTCTCGGCTTCGGTGGCGGAAGTTTAATGAGAAAGTCTGATGTTTCCTTCGATATCGTCGGCTCATTGGCACATGCCAGTGTCGACATCTGCCCTTGTGCATGGCCGGGCGTTATGAGAACACTGGGCACACTGGCACGATCAACCGTCCGATCCGATCCGATGAGACCCATAGCTCCTGCGCGTGAGCTAGGTATCCGTTCCTGCAGCAGATCAAATGGATTCTGATCTACAGCCCGAGCTTTAGGCGTCATCTGTACACACACGCATGGTTAGTTGTCTGCATCCTCTCAATCGGCATCTCGTAACATTGCCACACAGCCACTCTGACGCCTGAAGGTGTGGCCGACCGCACCAGGCCGGCTGAGGCAGCCCCACTACACTTGGCAGAATACGTACTTGATCATCATGGGCAGGCATGCCTGACTCTTCAAGTGTGCTACGCATGACGAAGACGTCTTGCGCGGCAGGCACTCTTTCCTCACTCGAGAAACAGATGCTTAGTAGCCAAGGGCTATGCGAGCGGTCAATGAACCGCCAAATTTTGGCTTGGCTTTGCTGCATCGCCCAGCCTTATGTCCAGGCCATGCACGCGTGCGCCCAACATGTTGCACTTTTGGTTTTGAGCCACGTGCAGCACTTGCACATCATTGGACACATTAGTATCCACACAATTTCAAAGGGGTTGTAACGCGTTTCCTATTTGTGTGGAGCAAGTTGTGGTTCCTTAAGCTGTGCTTGTGCATCTGTGCGGTGAGTCTTGAGCAGAACATGCACATCAGTCGAACAATTAAGCACGTGGGTTGGTGTGTCATTGGTAAGACGTCATCCGCGAAGTGAAAAAGCTTGCTGCGCAAGCTAAAAACGTATGTACACTTCCCCAATCGTACTCTTTGAGCTAGACAGCTCTTTCCTTTTCCACTCAGGCAGGCATCTTGCTATTCTCCACTAGTATGTGCGGGTGATACGTGGAAGCGAGTTGTAGTACATCAATGTCATAGCTCTCGCTTACTATGGACAACTACACGCCCTCAGGGAGCCATGTACGGCGTGATTCATAGCGGGTCTTGGCAAGCTGCTGCTTGTGTTCATCAGGGCAGAATGCATCGGCGTGTGGCCACTGCTCGCGAGCACGCGACAGAAAGGAGGCGCGCGACATGGCAGGAGGAAGCGAGTTTTTCGTGTCTGCTTCAATGCGTCGGAGAAATTCAGACGCCGCTTGCAGAACGAACAATGACGTGTCATCACGCTTGAAAAGGGCAAATACGAGCTCGACCACATCTGTCGCCTCTGCAGAACCTTTCAGCACATACATGAGCTCTGCAGATCCAAGGGCATGTAGTGCTGAATTGTTCCCGTAATGTTGGACATATTCTGTGTACATGTGCTCGAGTGGTATGCTGAGCGGCGGCACTTCTTCCTTGAGTCCATTCAGCACTTTCTGCACCATGTCTGGGAGACGATCCACAGTCTGTATCGCTTGACGGAAGTGCGCAAACTGCCGGGCCAGACGTGGATCTGATGGGTCCAGTCGGAATGCAAGAGACAATGCACGAAGAGCCAAGAGCCAGCTGCGCTCACGAAGAGCGATTTCGAACGTCGTGAGCCACGTGCGCTGATCATTCGGTGCATATGTTTGGAGCTTTGTGACAAACATGTGTGCGTCTTTGAGTGGAGTTGTCGTCGATGCAAGTGCGATACCATGCGGGTCCGGATCAGGAGGGGCCATTAGTTCATCGATGGACTCATTCAAAGCAGCAGGCTTTTTCGTTTCCTCGCCTTTCTTCTGTTCCGCAGCCTCACGCAGTTGTGGGTCATCGTGAAGTTTCGCATAGAGCATTGCGGCGTCATTCGCCGCCCGAATGTAAGCAGGATGCCTGAACACGCAATCTTCGAAACGCAGTGTACGCACATAGGCGCGCAGAGTCATCTTTCGCATGCAGTAGGAGTGAAAGTCCAGCTGATCATCGTAAATATCCTGGACGATCTTGTGCATTTGGTGGAAACGCTTGAGAGCCATCGCATTCTCACCACAACGCTCATGAGCTTCAGCGTCTTCAACTAGGTGGCTCAGTGCTTGCATGTCAACCAGATCGACCAGCGGTTCTGGCACATCTGGCCGCGTAAATAGCTTGAGTTTTTGAGCAGCTTGTGCGATTTTGTTGACACGCAATAGATACTTGGCAGCTTTGGTGTTGAGATAACGGTCTTGCCCATCCAACAGACGAGCATCTTCCATAGCATCTGCCGCTGCCTCGTACGCACCTGCCCGTTTCAAAACGCGCGCGCGCGTCATGTGAAGCTCCGGCATGCTCGGCGTGTGCTCGATAATTGCGTCAATGTAGTGTAGTGCACGAGACGTCCGACCCGTGTATGAATAGTGGTGAGCAAGGAAGTACATCGCGTAAAGGTACGACGACGGCGGCTCGTGCGCCGAAGCAGGGTTGTGCGGATCCCAAAGCATGCGGTATTCTTCCACGAGCGCCTCAACGACGTCCTGCTTTCCCTGCTGCTTGTAAAGGGATTTGACGTCGAGGAACAAAGATGGCACATTCTTGACAAGTGCATGCTCCAAGTACTCACGCGCATGTGCTTCAAACTCGCTTCCCTGCGCGAGATGCAATATCATGCGGCGGATGGCTGCAGATTTCGGAAACAGGGCCTTCAGTTGCAGTAAGATGGCTAGACGCGACTCGTCACTGTCCTTAACCGGACATGCAACGTCAAGGTACATTGAAATCCATTCCTTGTTCTCCGCATTCCACTGAAGCAGCGAATCACAGACATTTGTAGCTTCTTGCTTTCTTCCAAGGCTTTTCAATGCTTGGACACGCAGGACGCATGCGCTTGGCTCGTCGACGATGTGGTCTCTTTGTGCGTCTAGCAATTTCAGCACGCCCTCGGCATCACCCATTTGCTCAAGTAGACTCGCATGGTATAGAACCACCTCTGAGTACTCATAGTTGTGCTTGGGAATATCGCGATACACGTCCTCGAATCCGGCCAATACGCGCACGGCCTGCACCTTGTTGTCAGCCAAGTCGTGGGCGAGTGCAAGCGCAACCCAGTTCGGCCGCAAGTGTGGTTGAGTACGAAGAATCACAAGGCGTGCATCAATAAAAGGCTGGTAGTTGCGCATCTGCAGCTGCATAAATCCTGATTCACGGATCAAGTTCAGATTCCCACCTTCAATACGCAGCGCCTGTGCGTAGCACTTCAGCGATTCTTGGTAGTTCCGGTCCATCCGATACACGATGCCAAGTGCATGCCAGCAAATAAAGCTCGTGAGGTCGTATCGAACACCAAGCTTCGCGAGTGCTAGTCCCTCGTCACGCTGATGAATCGAGAACAAAACCAACCCCTTGATCGCTACAGTCTCTCCATGAGTAGGCACCTTTTCAAGAATAGCATCTGCCGTCTTGAGGGCTTGCTTATACTTTCGGTTCTCATACTCCTGAATTAGCCGTGAGAATAAGGTACGTTCCCGCGTGCTCAGCAGCACCTTTTTTGGCGGCATCAACCAACGTCGTGATCCCCGTTCAGATGAAGCCTGGAAGGTTTCGCATACGCGCTCACCCACATGTTCGAACCCAGGGACTGGTACGTCACGTGACACCACATCGCGCACATGCTTGTCCTCCAAACGCGCTCACGCCCACTCTGGGTGTGGACCTGGACTTTGGACCTTGGATCAACTAACCTACGTAAGATTACTTGGTCGTGCCAAAACCGTACATGCGCAACATCATAGATAGCATCAAAAATAAATTATGTTTTTTGCCATTTATTCGTCTCCAGACCTACTCAGTCGAGATGAGCGCCGAATGATGGGATTTGAGCTTGTACATGAGTGAGAAAAAGATATATTTCGCCCGTATGCTCGAGTGCGGTGTCTCGGTACAGTCAAACACACGGCGACACAATAGAAGTGAAAAACCCTTTGACTTTACGGGGGAGCCTCCTTCAGCAGAACTCCGTGAGGCCAGGTTAGCTTCGCACACACACTGTTCGTCCAACAATGTGCCATTGTGTGCCAGTATCTCCACATGAGCAGGGATGCACGTGCACCAAAGCGTGCGCGAGTCCGTGTGAGCGACTCGAAAAGTGTCGGCCGAGGACAGCGTCAGAATCTATGAATTAGGTCCGTGGTTTCACGAAAGGAAAATTTGCCGCTTCCGCCCCTTTTTTCTTCCTTACCCCTCCCACCACCTTTTTTGCAAAAAGATTGGTGCGGCGCAAACTTGCGCACCCTTATCCCACACGAATTCATTTGCATTTTTCTGTTCAACTGCTGAACTCGTGTGATATCCAAAGATGGTGAACTTCACCGTTGAAGAGATTCGCGGTCTTATGGACCGCCCTACCAACATTCGTAACATGTGCGTTATTGCGCATGTGGACCACGGCAAGTCCACTTTGACGGACTCGCTGGTGTCGAAGGCTGGTATTATTGCTCATGCCAAGGCCGGTGACATGCGCTTCATGGACACCCGTGATGATGAGAAGGAGCGCGGTATCACGATCAAGTCGACCGCCATTTCGATGTACTTCCCTCTCAGCAAGGACGAGCTTGAGGCGGTGAAGCAGCCAAAGGATGGCAACGAATTCTTGATCAACCTTATTGACTCGCCTGGCCACGTTGACTTCTCGTCAGAAGTCACGGCTGCTCTGCGTGTCACTGACGGTGCGTTGGTCGTTGTCGACTGTATTGAGGGTGTGTGTGTGCAGACCGAGACTGTGCTGCGCCAAGCCCTAAGCGAGCGTATTAAGCCTGTTGTCTGTCTGAACAAGATGGACCGTGCTCTTCTTGAGCTCCAGGTCGACAAGGAGGATCTGTACCAGTCGTTCCAGCGCACGGTTGAGTCTGTGAACGTGGTCATTGCCACCTACAACGACCCAGTCCTCGGTGAGTCGCAAGTCTACCCAGAGAAGGGTACTGTTGCCTTCGGTTCCGGTCTCCACGGATGGGCTTTCACTCTGCGTCAGTTTGCCAGCCGATACGCTAAAAAGTTCGGTGTGGACAAGGCAAAGATGATGGACAAGCTGTGGGGTGAGAACTTCTTCAACCCCAAGACAAAGAAGTGGTCGTCGAAGGAGGTTGATGCCGAGGGCAACAAGCTCGAGCGCGCTTTCAGCATGTTCGTGCTGGACCCGATCTACCGTATCTTCGACTCGATCATGAACTTCAAGAAGGAGGAGACTTTCAAGCTGCTTGAAAAGCTCGAGGTCGTGCTGACATCGGACGAGCAGGAGCTCGAGGGCAAGGCGCTTCTGAAGGTTGTCATGCGCAAGTTCCTGCCAGCTGGTGATGCTCTTCTGGAGATGGTTGTTATTAACCTCCCATCGCCTGTGACTGCTCAGCGCTACCGTGTTGAGACGCTGTACGAAGGTCCTATGGACGATGAATCGGCCATCGGTATTCGTGACTGTGACCCCAACGGTCCTCTCATGCTTTATGTCTCGAAGATGGTGCCGACATCTGACAAGGGCCGCTTCTACGCGTTCGGTCGTATCTTCTCGGGTACTGTTCGCTCGGGTCCAAAGATCCGTATCCAAGGCCCTAACTACGTGCCAGGCAAGAAGGAGGACCTGTTTGTCAAGTCGATTCAGCGCACAGTGTTGATGATGGGTCGTTACATCGAGCCCATCGAGGATTGCCCTGCTGGTAACATCTTGGGTCTGGTTGGTGTGGACCAGTTCCTGCTCAAGAGCGGTACGTTGACGTCGTCGGAGACTGCGCACAACATGAGGGTCATGAAGTTCTCCGTGTCGCCCGTCGTGCAGGTTGCCGTCGAGGTGAAGAATGCCAACGACCTGCCGAAGCTTGTCGAGGGTCTGAAGCGTCTCTCGAAGTCGGACCCGTGTGTGCAGTCGTGGATCGCCGAGTCTGGTGAACACATTGTTGCCGGCGCTGGTGAGCTGCATCTGGAGATCTGCTTGAAGGATCTCGAGGAAGACCACGCTGGTATTCCTCTGCGTATCTCGGAGCCTGTCGTCGGTTACCGTGAGACTGTGCAGACTGAGTCTTCTATGGTTGCTCTGTCCAAGTCGCAGAACAAGCACAACCGTCTCTACGTGACGGCCCAGCCCATTGATGAGGAGCTGTGCAGGGAAATTGAGACCGGTAAGGTGAACCCACGTGACGATTTCAAGATTCGTGCGCGTCACTTGGCCGACACGTATGGTTGGGATGTGGCCGACGCTCGTAAGATTTGGTGCTTTGGTCCAGAGACGACTGGCCCTAACCTGCTGGTCGATGTGACGAAGGGTGTGCAGTACCTGAACGAAATCAAGGACTCGTGTGTGGCTGCCTTCCAGTGGGCCACGAAGGAGGGTGTGTGCTGTGAAGAGAGTGTCCGTGGTGTGCGCTACAATATTATGGATGTGACTCTACACACAGATGCCATCCACCGTGGTGGTGGTCAGATCATCCCGACCACGCGTCGTGTGTGTAACGCGGCTGCCCTGCTGGCACAGCCAGGTTTGCAGGAGCCAATGTACTTGGTCGAGATTCAGTGCCCTGACTCGTGCATGGGTGGTATCTACTCGACGCTCAGCCGGCGCCGTGGCCAAGTGTTCAGCGAGGAGCCTCGTGTGGGTACGCCTATGGTCACAGCCAAGGCGTACTTGCCAGTTAGCGAGTCATTCGGCTTCAACGCCGACTTGCGTCAGGCCACGGGTGGCCAGGCCTTCCCTCAGAGTGTGTTCGACCACTGGGCGCTCATGAGCGGTGTGGCTAGTGACAAGGATGGCAAGCTCTATGACCTTGTCAAGTCTATCCGCACGCGCAAGGGTCTTAAGGAGGATGTGCCTGACCTGAGCGTGTACTACGACAAGCTCTAATCGATGGATGATGATGTAGTCATGCACTACTGTATCTCGAAAAAGTCCTCTCCCCATATAGGTACTTATAAGCATTGTGTGTCTCCTACCATGGTGAGCGACTTCGTAGCATAAGCATTCTGATATTGAACTAGCTGTCTCGAATAGGTCTGCTCTGGCATATATGTGTATAAATGTATATGTGTATGGATGTATAAATGCATTTGTCTGCCTGCGAGATTAGCGCTCGAGATCTGTCAAGTAGTGCTGTTAGTTCATGCAGAGCTGCAGCGCACACATACTGATATTGCTGCCGAAGCGCGCATAGAGCGTGACTTTCAGCTCACTCATGCCCTTTTCACACTCAGACATACGCGACTGAAGCCTTTCAAGCTCTTCGTCCGCCCGTTTTGTGTCTTTTTCTAGCTGTTCCAACGCCTCGCTCTGCGTCATGTTCATATATGTATCGCCAATTTGGTACCTAGTGTTGGGTTGTCAATCCGTCTGTCCAGCCATGTGACACGTACATGATCGTCTCATCGTCCATAAGTTCCAACTCAACATTTAGATCATCCAGATCTTCGCGCTCTCTCCGAAGAACATGAATTTCTTCTTCTAAATCCGTGAATGTAGCATGCAATCGACTGAATTTGTTGATGTTTTTCTGGTCGTCCCATGTCACTTCGACATCGTTCTCCTCCTTCTCACCCAGCTGTAGTTTGTCTTAGCTGCGCATACGGGTATGAACATACCATGCGCATATTTCTCACGTTCTTTTGGGTCGCTTGGTCGAAAGATGGTCTGGCGTACTTGTGCGACTGGGATTTGTGGCCTGCTTGCAACACGAGGGCTAGTGTGTCCTCCGCTCGTATCCTCAGCTTGAGCGACACGCCGCCTGTGCGGAGTCGATTCCGTGCTGAGTCAGCAATACCTGCTTGCTTCATCCCCTCGTCACCTACCTTGGGCCTTGGGTTGGCGGCGCCAGGGACATTAAGTCTGAGTGGGTATTTAGTGGACTGTCGGTCTGTGAGTCAGACAACGGATCCGATTTCACACTGTGACGAGACCGAAGCTGATTGTACCGAGAGGCATTCCGCAGAGATCATCAGACCGCCATGTCGTCTTCGAATGTCGACAGGCAGATGCTCAAGCAATGCCGGGAACTGATTTTACAAAACCAGTGGGAACCGGCATTATCTAAAGCGTGCGTATATGTCGATGGGTCAGAGTGTACTTACACTCTACATAGGAATGCTATTCTTGAGTTTCATCATGAGAATTATCATGCGTATGTCAGAGAAGAAACGAAAATTCTGCCTTTACGCGTCTGCTAACGTGATGAACAGACTCGTGTTTAAAGGACTTGCTCTATTGCACTTGGGACAATACGCGGAGTCTGAGGCGGCGTATTCCAAGGCTGCACGGATCGATCCTGTCCAGATGCTCGCTTGGCAGGGACTCGAAAAGGCATATGAATCACAGAAGAACTGGTTGAAGCTTATGCAGATGCTGGAAGAAGTCGCGGACTTGGCTCGAAGAGAGTACGTAAGAGCCGAGATCGTCTGACCATGACAGAAATCAAGCAGAGGCTTGTGCGACGGCGCTATCTAAGCTAGTCAATGTAGCACGCACGCATGGTCCGACAGATGAGGTATGTTCTTGTCGACCTTTGCATGATTCTTTTGAGCTTGTTCGGGAGGTCGCTTCGTCTGATCCTGTATTCGTGGTACTAACACATTTGCCAACTCAGCTCATTGATGTGCTGTGCTTATTTCTTCCAAGCTCTCGATTTTATGAAATCTTGTATACTCTACCGGCACCGAACCAAGCGGCGCCTGAGTCATCTCCGTGCTATGTCGCGCAAATGCTTATGCATGGCCAAAGCCTTGCGAATGCGCTCGAGCTGCTGCAATTGTGCGAGAAAAAGGACAATGACGTGTTTCACTCGACGCTCCAGCGGCAAAAGCAGTCCATGGAAGCACTGAAAATGGGCGCCAAGGTATTTGAGGACCATTTGTATGTGCAGACAAAACTCCGGTCCCGATTGCCTGAGCTTTATGACTACATTCTTGCTCATCCTTATACAGATGACAAGACACGTCGTGATATCCAGGGTCAACAGCTGCGGCTCTATACATCCATGGCGACCAGGATGCCGAAGCAAGGCCCGCATGCAGACCAAGATCTTCGCGCGCAGCTGCGAGAAAAGGCGCAGGAGCTTGCCCACGGCCTTGTGATTCTTCGCATATCTGATGACTTGGCATGGCACGTGCATCTTGGGTGTGTGGACGAGCCACTCGCTCGTCTGCCGTTTGATGAACTCCATACGTACATCCGCTTGTTCCCCAGCTCAGGGCGCGCGGCATCGTTTCGTGCATTCCTGGCGCTTGTCCACGATCCTATGTACATGGCCGACTTCGAAGGGAGCACAGACGCCCAGGAGACTCAAGATCTTCTGCAGCTCGCTCTCGATGGTTTTGAGGTATGTCCCGAGTCGTTGCTATGTGCACGCATCACAGCCCTTTTCTATCTGCTCGACAAGGACTATAGCTCCGCATTGGATGTGCTGCTAGTCGCCAAGGACCTGCTTCAGCGCACGTCAGTGTCTTTCCAGCTGCCACTTACACATGTGTCGATGGAACTGGCTGCGCACCTTGCAACTGTGTATGCCCACCTGCATGCACCGAAACACCATAAGGCATCATTGGAGCTCGCTGAACAGGTGCTGTCTTACGATGTGCACCAGATCGATGCTCTTCTCGCCCGTGCGTACGTGCGGACAGCTGCGCATGCATGGGCGGATGCGCGCGAAGACTTTCATCACGTTATGATGCAGGCACCTGGCCCAATCAATGTGCAGGGTCGCTTCCTTGGAGCGCTTCATTTGAGTGCGGACTATCGATAGATCGGA
>ERZ500990.444-NODE-444-length-14214-cov-4.550886_pt1 | contig 14214 bp, 6 predicted proteins | sample MGYA00248876_ERZ500990 | MGnify/ENA primary metagenome ERZ500990 (study PRJEB25958, sample SAMN03398517) | human skin metagenome | study: EMG produced TPA metagenomics assembly of the Human Skin Microbiome Metagenome (human skin metagenome) data set.
CACTCTTTCCCTACACGACGCTCTTCCGATCTGGCTTTTACACGATATCTTGGTGCCCGACTACGTGTATACCTGCCCGCCAGTACCACTATACATGCCTGAAAGAGCCAGTGACGATATGGACCCGATTATCAGTGTGTGGCTTGGCCCAGAATCGACGGTATCACCGGCGCATACAGACCCTTACTACAATTGCTACGTGCAAGTCGTGGGTCACAAGCATGTGTGGGTAGCGCCGCCGAACATGACAGACGAGATGCAGGTGTATGCGGCGGCTAGTGACGGGAAGAAGCATGTGCTCGTCAACAAAGAGAGGACACAAACAACTGCGACAACGTCGGAGGACGGAGAATCCACAGACTCCGACGACATGGACATGTTCACACAGCTGATGAATAACACCTCACAGGTTGACGTATTCAGCTCGACACCGCTTCCGGCTGGCTTTGTACAAAATGTCGTGCCACATGCACAGCATGCTGAACTGCATCCAGGAGATATGTTGTTTATGCCACCCTTATGGTGGCACGCACTTCAAAGCACAAGCAAGGTACGTATAGTGAGTGGCACTACGACAGAAACGAACAGGATAGAGTTTTTCCGTGTCATTCTGGTTCTAAAGACGCACGCATGCGAGAGAAGCATGCATTCCATGTGACGACGAGGCAGTGATGATGTCGACGTTGACAAACATCACCAAACATCTGTATGAACTTCATCCACACCACACATACACTCACTCACATATCCGAAAACCGAGAAAGATGCTATGATGGGACTAAGCCACGACACCATCACGTACATATACACACGCACACACACACGCGCGGCATTCGATCATTCGCAAACACAGGCTTAGAGGTTGTCGAGAACGGCCTGTGTGAATTGCTGCGTCGTCGAGTTGCCGCCCATGTCAGCAGTACGGACCTTGCGCTCGGCAATAACACGGTACACGCTTGAGGCGATCTGGTTGGCCTGGTAGTCAAGACCAAAGTGACGGAGCATCATCGTAGCACTGAGAATCATAGCCGTCGGGTTCGCCTTGTTCGTGCCCATGATGTCCTTGGCAGCGTGACGGCATCCAGGCTCGTACAGGGCAAACTCACGGCCAATGTTGGCGCCAGGCACAATGCCCGGACCACCAACAAGGGCAGCGCCAATGTTCGATACAATGTTACCGTACAGGTTGGGCATGACCATGACATCGAACTGGTCTGGGCGGCCAACAAGCTGCATCGATGTGTTGTCGACGATCATGTCATTCGCCTTGATGCCGGCACTCTTGTACTCTTCCGCGACGCGACGGAACGTGTTGAGGAACAGACCATCACCGAGCTTCATGATGTTCGCCTTGTGCACACAGGTCACCTGCTTGCGGTCGTTCTTCAATGCAAAGTCGAAAGCGAAGCGCACAATACGCTCAGCCTTAAAGCGCGTCGACACCTTGAGGGATTCCACAATACCTGGTGACGGACTGTGTTCCAGGCCACTGTACTCACCCTCGGTGTTCTCACGGATGATCGTAAAGTCAACGTTTTTGTGGCGCGTTGGGAAGCCTTCTAGGGACTTGCAGAACACCATCGATGCGTAAATGTCCAGCTGCTGACGCATTGCGACGTTCCAGCTGTTGTGCGAGCCAGCGCCTGTAGGCGTCAAGAGTGTGCCCTTCAGACCCACCTTGTTGCGCCGCAGGCTGTCCATGGCCTGCTGGAAGAGCGAATCATTACCCTGCATCTCACCAGACAGGTCGTACTGCTCCCATTCCACAGGCACGTTCAGCTTGTCGAAAATCTCCTTCACTGAGTCGGTGATCTCTTTTCCGACACCATCACCGGGAATCAGCGTAGCCGTGTAAACACCACCATACTTCTTCGGGCCGCTTGTCAGACGTGGAGTCTGAGCCGTGAGCGTCGACACCGACCTCAGGAGCTGCATACGCGTGTGTCAGCACTTGTTCTCTCACATCTACAAACACATGCATGCCTGTGCATGTACGCAGCACCATGCTCATGTCACTGCCCGACGTACCTGCTTCGATGTGCTGGGACGAGCTGTGCGAGGGAGAACGACAGAGAGCACACTCATGTTTGTTGTTGTGAACAAAACCCGAGGTTGGTGGGAAAAAAGCAAGCGAACCGTACTCATCTAGTGGTTCCTTGCCGCCCAGTCTCGGTCGGGGCGACCGACACAGGCGTTCGCACATGGCCTGGCGCGTGACTAAACCCATTGGGTACAGCGCCCTGCAGCGCGCCAACGACATTCGGCCGAGAACAACTCCCGAAGCCCAGCGAGTGGGCGCCAGCCAAGCAAAGTACAAGTGGCTTGGGCCTAACGAAAAGTGCATGCACGCAACTTGGCTCGCTGCTACAACCATGTTTTTCGCCGCTGCCGCAACGCGTGCTGTGCGCCCAGCTGCTTCGCGTCCCTTGGCTCGTGTCGCTCGCTCTAGCGTGCTATGCCGTGGCTTCGCCGCTGAAGCAGATGCACCGACGTCTGCCTACAACAAGGAGAAGGATGCAGATGGAAAGTACACTGTCACACTGTTTTCTGGCGATGGTATTGGCCCCGAAGTGTCAGGGGCAGTCCAGGAGATCTACCGTGCGGCAAACGTTCCTATCAAGTGGGAAGAGGCAGATGTGACGCCCTCGATCAACAGTCAGGGAAAGCAGGTGATCCCCGAAGAGACTGTCAAGTCAGTTCGTCGCAACACTGTCGCTCTCAAAGGACCTCTTGCCACGCCGGTTGGCAAGGGTCATGTCTCGCTGAACCTGACGCTGCGCCGTACCTTTAACTTGTTCGCAAATGTGCGTCCTTGTGTGTCGCTCAAGGGTTTCAAGACGCCGTACGATGATGTGAACACGGTGTTGATCCGCGAAAACACAGAGGGCGAGTACTCTGGTATTGAACACGAGGTCGTTGATGGTGTCGTCCAGAGTATCAAGCTGATTACGTACGGTGCCTCGGAGCGCGTTGCTCGGTACGCATTCCACCACGCGAAGCAGAACGGTCGTTCGCGCGTGACAGCTGTGCACAAGGCTCCGATCATGAAGATGTCTGACGGCATGTTCCTGAATGCTTGCCGCAACGTTGCGAAGGAGTACCCGGATGTTGAGTACGATGAAGACCTGCTGGACCGTGCGTGCTTGAGCATCGTGCGCGACCCAACGCCGTACTCTGACCGTGTCATGGTGATGCCCAACCTGTACGGTGATATCCTATCTGACATGTGTGCTGGTCTGATTGGTGGTCTTGGTCTCACTCCCTCCGGTAACATTGGTCGTGATGCCTCGATCTTTGAAGCTGTGCACGGCTCAGCTCCTGACATTGCTGGCAAGGACAAGGCTAACCCAACGGCCCTGCTCCTTTCGTCTATCATGATGCTGCGTCATATGAACCTCTTTGAACATGCCGACAAGATTGAGAAGGCCATCTTTGACACCATCGCTGCAGGCGAGCGTACGGGAGATCTAGGTGGTGACCTTGGAACGAGGGCATTCACGGAGCGCATCATCTCGCGCCTTTAAGGCTATGTAGCGTGCATACATAGGTATGGATATTCAACTCTTAGTGCAAGAGCATACAAAGAAAGTCTAGCGTTCATTGGCGACAGCCTCATACCTGGACGAGGTGTCTGTCCCGTCCAAGTCTCACTGCGCGCCAATAGAATGAACAATCACGGTGGCACATAGTCCGAGTTCATCTGTCGTGGGAGCAGGTTAGCGACCCAACCATAACGAACACGCACTTCATCAGGCACGCAAGAATTTGTCTAGCTCGGCAGCGCCGATCGACCATGTGGAGGAGCAACAACAATGCAGCGCCCAGACCACAACATCCAACGGGCCACGTCATTCATGCAACCCATGCCGTTTTCATTATATATATGATTACATGTTGCCAGCAACTAAGCATATGGAATGAGAGTCCATGGGATCGTAAATTTCTAATCTGTTTCGCCTTCTCTTGTTTCTTTTATGCACCTCTCGCTCTGAATTTGCATCCAGTCTAACACTCTTTCGCCTGGATGTATACATGGTCTGTCTTGTATCTTGAGCCGAGCGGCATGTACATTGACATAAATGAAACTGTACGAAGAAAAAAAAAAACATTGAACCGAATGCTTAGCATACCGAACCATCTCTATCATCATAGTTGGTCTTGGATTCAACCTCTCAAGACATCCTTATGTGTTTCTTTGGACTTGATACCATCGAGCGAAGAAAACACCAAAAAACGTGCTGGTGACTTCGCACGTTATACGTGCGCAGTAGAAATTTTGCACATGTAACATTCAGTCGCGCGATTCAAATTGCCATACAACGTCCGCTTGCCTACAGGGGGGTTTGCTACAATGTAGCCATGGCGTTGCATTTATTTTGTGGCTTGTTCTCTTTAGTCGTATCGCTTAGGCGGCTCATCCTCATATCGGCTAAATGAGTCTTCATAGTCGGCAGGACGATCTGAACGTTCAGAGTACTCGGAACGCTCACGCTCACGACCATAGTCCGAGGGAGGCGCCGATGGCCGCCTGCGATCGTCGTATGCTCCGTCATCGTAGTCACGGTAACGTGGCGGCGGGCTACGTGAGCGCATGCGCGGGGGCGGACTCGCACGGCGACGCCAATTATCTGAATCAGGGCCTGATCCAGGACGGTACCGTGGGGGTGGTGGTCCACCACGGTCATCACGGCGTGACCAGCCACCGCTTGGTCGCGGATAATCATCGTAGCGACTTCCACCACGATCGCGAGGAGGCCTGTCATAGTATGAGTCGTGGTATCGACTAAATTCACGATCGCGATCACGTCCACGCCCACGCTCGCCCCATCCGCGCTCTCGGCCAAATGCACTCCCACGGTACGAGCTACCTTGTGGGCGGGAGAAGCGGTCGCCACCCACAGGCCGAGGGTTTCCCCTGTACTCGCCAGGCGTTGGATCATGAGCACGTGTGGTGCTGGAATAGTCCACGCGGATGCGGCGGCCGTGAAGCTCGACGTTGTTGAGTTGTTCAATCGCGCGTGTGGCTGTTTCGATATCTTTCATCGTGATAAAGCCAAAGCCACGCGATCGACCAGTGCGTGCGTCGTAAACAATGACAACTTTTTCCACCTCTCCTGCGCGGGCAAACTCATCCTCCAGGTCGCGCTCTGTGGTGCGAATACTCAGACCAAAGGCACCCACGATGTTGGATGGTGGCGGCGACGGTCGCACCGGTGGCTCACGACTTCGTGCGAACGACGAAGGCGGAGGTCCGGCATATCGGTCATCGCGTCCATATGCATGTCCATGACCATAGCCTCGTCGTCCACGATCGCGCTCGCGATCGTAATCTTCATATCGACGTGAAGGCGGGGGTGGAGAAGAGCCCCGGTCATATGCATCCCTAGGGGGTGGGGACGACCGGTGGTCATAGTCGCGTGAACGACGGCGCTCATACATTTCGCGAGAAGATGAACGCGGTGGGGCAGGCGGTGAGCGTTGACGTTCACTGTCATGTTCGTTTTCACGGGCTTCGCGACGATCAAAGTCATCGTTCTCGGCATTTTGCCATTCACGTTCAGCCGGTGCATCCATCGGTTCCACTAAGAGACAAGAAAAGACAGGGTGTTGGTAATCGCGTGCGCACGTGCATTTGTGTAAGTAACGATGCTTGACGCAAAGGGAAACGAGGGGAGGGGGCGGTAGGATCAAAGTCGCAAAAGCGGCAGCGATGGCGACACATACCTTCGGCGAGCTCTTCCCGATTGGATGCCACAGGACTCGACATCGGATCCACGTCAGCCTGACATGTTAGAATGGCGGGCACGTATTACCAAGCGCATGCGAAAGCATCATCGTACGTACCATGCTCACAGAAAGCTGGCGTTATGAATGTTGTATACTACAAGGCTTTTTTGGCGCAAGGCTTTGGTTGGACCGGTCCAACTACACAAACACGGCTGCACCAGCACCTGCACTCTCGCTCTCAGCGCCATGAACCCCCCTGCCAAGCGTACACGTGTACACCACATGGCAGGTCGTGTGTGGATTTGTGGAGGTATAATTGGCCACGCGGGTCGAGGCGTCGAACGTGTCAGAGATCCACCGCAGAGACACCCGCGCCGAGTGTCGAAGGTAGAGGGTACGGAGCTCTGGGTGCGACTCATGATTCACGTGACGAGATATAGTTTTGAAGTAAAATAGGGCCTATGAGGCACCTGCAACTGTGTTATCGACAAGGGCCCCTGTGGGAGAGATTCCGGCGCTCGTTGAGAGAGTAAGACCTGTCGGGGGCGGCAACTTTCTTCTATCCATCCTACGAGCTAGTAGTCAAGATGGTACGTAACGACAGTTGTCGCGACGTGTGCGCATGGTACAAGAAAGAGCAGAAGCCGCTAACACAGCCAGGGTGTTGACATCAAGAAGCACCATGTCAAGACGGGCCGCCGTTCTGCGCCCAAGAGCGAGGACCCATACCTGCTTTTGCTGGTGAAACTGTATCGATTCCTCGCGCGCCGTACGGACTCGCGCTTCAACAAGGTGGTGCTGCGTCGCCTGTTTATGTCTAAGATCAACCGTCCTCCCGTGTCAGTGTCGCGCGTCATGTACCTCTCGCGTAACCAGGGAGGTATTGCCAAGGATGCCTCGGAGTCGCCAAAGACTGTGGTGGTCGTCGGCACGATTACGGACGACAACCGTGTGTTGGAGGTGCCGAAACTGAGTGTGGCTGCCCTTCGCTTCACTAACACTGCTCGTGCGCGCATTGAGGCCGCTGGCGGCGAGTGCCTCACGCTTGACCAGCTTGCGATGCGCGCTCCAACGGGTAGCAACACGATTCTCCTGCGTGGTCCTAAGAATGCTCGTGAGGCGGTCAGGCACTTTGGTTTCGGTCCACACAAGCACAAGAAGCCATTCGTGCGCTCCAAGGGTCCCAAGTTCCAGAAGGCCCGTGGTCGCAGAAAGTCGCGTGCCTTCCACGTCTAAAATGGCTTTTTCTTCTGCTGTCACTATCTCTCTTCCTTATGGTATGAAGCAAGGGAGAAGAACGCGGAGATGGGCTTATCTCTCGTATTTGTATGGCTACATAGCTGTAGGCCCCTCTGCAGCATTACAAGCCGGTAGTAGCAAAAATGGGCAATACAGCATCCATCGTTGTGTTTTCATGGGCTCATTTCTGACTACTACTATTTTGTGTGCAGCGAGCGCTTGCCTACTCAAAATGGGCGTTTCGTATTAGAATCAAAGAATAGGATGCTCTCATACGTGAAACAACAACTACACCCTCCCCTTCATTTATATTCGATAAGCACGCAGCAGCCGATGCGTGCGCCGACGATGGTGGGATGACTTCTCAACACGTCTTCAGTAGTGGCACGCATGGAGGCAAGCGTTCTAGACAGGCAAACAAATATACAACCATGCGACGAAAAGGAGAGCGAGAAGAGGGGGGGGCTAGGGGGGATTGTGGTAGGTAGACATGCGGAAAGTTGGCCTTGTATTATGAGGGGACAACCGTTTTGCGCACATGTCGTAGGTAGGGATAAAACACAGAGTCAAGGCAGAGCAAAACCGGTGTCTCAAGTCACACTCTCGCGCTAAACATGAATGCGTCTTTCAAGCTCGATCTGAATTTGATTCCGACGTCTTTATCTCCGTCTTGTCGCCCCCATCACCTTCTCCAGAAAAGGTTGAGTTGCCCAAGAATCCACCACCCGAATTTGATGTGGTATCGCCACCGTCAAAGTCAAATATATCCGACACGCCAAACATGACTGAAAAGTCATCCGCATTGTTTCCTGTGCCTGACGCCGAAGACAGAGATCCTGTGACCATGTCGTCCATCATGGAAGGCATACTTAGCATGGGCTGCGCGCCGGATGTCGAAGACGTCGAGCCCGACACAAGTGACTTCGACGGTGGTGCCGGCGCTAATGCACCATCGCTTTTCGTGCTTGAGTCCCAATCCTGTGGCTCATCTTTCGGCGGGACGTCTTCGGACCTGTCTGTTGCGGCGCCGGCGCCATGTGTGGACGCGTGGCTTGCTGATGGTGTCTTTGTCGATGAGCTGCGGGCGTGTTTGCGAGTCCTCTCTTTCTTGGGCATTGGGGCCGATGGCGACTCGTGTGCATGAGGTGTGGGCGGATGGGTCTGCCACGGGCTCATAGGCATATCTGTGACGGCACGCCCCTGTGACGGTCCCACGCTCGCTCGTGCCGTGTTCATGCGCCCCTTGGTGTTGGAAGCAGCTGCTTGTGGAGTAGCGTGTGAAGTGAGAGGCGTTGACGGTGCAGTTCCATTCGCATTGGGCATGCCTGGCGACATGAATCCGTTCATTATCGCTTGAGTTTGCGGCTGTGTCGGTGTTGGGTGTTGAGAAGTGCTGAGTGAGGGCGCCATTCCATTCATGCCCATGGACGGAGGGAAGTACGGCGCCATGTTACTGCCATTCACACTGGGAACAGAGGAAAAATCAAGCTCGTGCATCCGTGCACCTGCAGGTAAGTTCTGACCTGGCAGCACAGGACCCATTTTTTGCGCCATTTGTGTCTGTCCCAGTAGTGCTGTATTCATGGCTGCCTGTCCACCCGGGAGCTGCGTTGATGCCAGCATTGGTTGCGAATGGAGCTGCGATGTCTGCGATGGCGCTGGTGGTTGCTGAACTTGTTGTTGTTGTTGTTGTTGTTGTTGTTGCTGCTGCTGCTGTTGTTGCGGCGGCTGAGGGAGCTGTGCTTGTGGTTGTTGCTGCTGTTGCTGTTGTGGCAGCGCATTTTGTTGATGATGTTGATGATGTTGATGTTGCTGTTGTTGTTGCTGCTGTAGGTGTTGGAACATCTGAGCCTGCATTGACGGATCTCCAGCAAATGAGGCTGGTTGAGATGGGTCCGTATGCAGAAATGAAAGAATCGACTGTGCCTTGGCCTGCAATTGCTGCGCCGTTGCGAGGCTTAGCTGTGCCATGCCAGGCACTGTAGCATTCTGTGCCTTCATCCACTCGTTCTTGATAGCCGCTTGCAGTGTTTGATATTGAATCATTAACATTTGGCGCTGTTGCAGTGTGAACTGTTCAGGGGTCTGCATACCACCGCCGCTCGCACCCCCAGCAAACGATGCAGACCCGTGTGACTGCATACTAGGCGACTGCGTATCGCCACGAGAAAATGGCAACATCGGTCTAGATGCCATGGCCGCATGTGCTGCAGCAGTTGCACCTGCCATGCTAGCATCCATCACGCCCATGTTCCCCCCTGTGCCCATTTCTGCCCCATTGACTGGCGCTTTTGCGCCAGCCAACGGTGTACCTGGCGGCATACGCTGTGGTTGCCGCTGGAGCAGTGTCTGGAGCGTGGCATTTCCATTTTGAGGCATTTTGACTTGACCAGCTGCTTGAGACTGCATTTGTTGCATGAAAAGCATATTCTGCTGCTGCTGCTGCTGCTGCTGCTGCTGCTGGAGCAACAAGCGTGCATGTAATTGCGGATCTGCGGAGCGATTTGTCGGTGTATTTGGCAAGGGCATGCCTTGCGTCACGGAGTGCAAAAGAGCGAGTCGTGAGGAGGGCGTCATGTTCTTGATTTCATCCATGGGTATACCCTGCCGAAGCGCAGCAGTCACAAGCAGCTGCTGGTGTTGCTGGGGCGTTAACGCTGCTAGATTGATGCCATGTCCCATTTGCATTCGTGCCAACGCTTGTTGCATTTGATGTTGCTGCTGCGATTGTGGATGGTGAGGTGTCTGCTGAGACTGAGCCTGGAGTTGCTGAGACGGCTGTTGAGACTGCTGGAGCTGCTGCTGGGATGGGTTCTGCTGATTCTGTGGCTGTTGTTGTTGTTGTTGTTGCTGCTGCTGCTGCGATAGCACTGCCTGGTTGAGACTTTGCGCTTGCCCTTGCGATTGTGCCATCGTCAATGCATTTAGAGCACCAGTGCTGGACATTTGCTGTCCTACTTTGAACGTGGTGGGCAATGACGACAGCACAGGTGTCGGGGGACCTGTGGCAGCATTTGGCTGGGTGGCAGACATGGGTTGGCCACGCATCGCACCAACATGCTGTGCATGAAACGTTGGCGCCTGGTTTTGGGCAGATGGCTGCGCAGCTGAAGGTATAGCTGGTGCAGATCCTGTCGACATTGTCGCATTCGAACTGGGCGTGGGCGGCGCAGAGGTGGGTTGCATTGCAGCTTGGGACTGCGCAGTTGGCGTCTGACAATCAGAGCCCGGCAGCTGTTGCGGCGTCGAAGGCTGGTACTGCTGGGTAGAAGACGCCGACGGTGGCACCTGTGTGGATGCAGGTGCTTTTGTCTGTGAGACAGTTGCTGGTAACTGTAATTGAGTATTTGATGCGCCATGACCCATCATAAGAATCTGCACAGGCGGCGCAAGTGCATTCGCAGTCTCTTGACCAGACATGACGAATGGGGGAGGTGGAACTGAGCCTGGTGGAACGTCCGAGACAGCAGGAGGAACAGGTGCCGCAGAAGCTGCAGCTGTCGATGAAGTGGCGCGCGCAGGAAGCACACCTGCCGTGACAGCGGCCGTAGCGGCCGTAGCCGCAGCGGTAGATCCAGGATCTGAGAACATGGCGGCATCATACGATTTGGGTTTTGTTGCCTCTTTCCAGCGCTGATGTCGCCGTGACTCGAGAAATTCGGTAAATAAATTCGCTTGCTTGTGGTTGTAGCTGGAACGTGCATTAAATAGTTCCCAGAACACACTCCAATACTCATACAAGAAGCCGCGAGGCAGACGGATGGGGATCTCGGGGTTCTCAGGCAAGTCCGTTTCTTCGACGAAAGCCGCTGCGGTCTTGTGCAACTTGCGGTAATGCAGGTACTCCCACACATACAAATCAAGCTTGTGTGCGTGCTCATTTCGGACAATTTCCTCATGCATTTGGGCTGCATTTCCACTGCCACTGAGACCCGTAATACTGGTGGGCAAGGGACGAACAGGATGTGGTGTATCAGCTTTGGGGCCTTCTTCGGACACTGACGTAACATCTCCTGTTGGCATTGCCCTGGGCCTGGCTGCGCTAGTTACAGACTCTGTGGCTGTGGTGGCAGCATTAGGGGCATCTAGTACCGTCTCCTTGGTGGCCTCCTGCTCGGCCTCGGGTTGATGAACGTTGGTATGAGCTTCTCCCGCGTGATCTGCCTCAGGAGATGGCACTTCATCCATTCTGTGCCGCTTGTCCGGCATGTGTGCATCTTTAAGCGGAGATCCAGCGCGCTTCCGTGTGTCGTTCACCTCCAATGGAGTTGTCGAACTATGTGGCGGGTCTTCATTTGATAGCCTTGGCGCAGCCGCTGTATGTGCTGCTGGTTCTGGTCCCATGGGCATCGATGGAGCAGCTGTTTTTGCACTTCCTAGATCCGCATTGTGCTCTGAATCCCTTGCTTCCAACGAAAATGATGGAGGTTTCGTGCTGCCAGCCATATATGAGGCATCGGTCAGGTCTGTTGCATTCCCAGCATCGGTCGTGTTAGTGACGTCTTTTGAATTCTCTGCAGTCGAATTCAGGGAATCCGTATGCTTTGTGGTCGTTGGCGTCGATGCATGCGTTGCGGTAGCAGACGGGGCTTCATTGCCTTGCGACGGCGATGATCCCACAGCGTTGTCCACGTCAGCTTCTTCCTTGGCAGACATTCAGTTTCGTGCCGAACCAAGTCGCACGAATAAGCAAGCGCTTATAATTGAAATAAAAAGCCCGTTCAGAGAAGAGAGCGTGTAGATGGAAGTTTATGTTAGTTCTGAAGTTACCGACAGACGCGATAGAAGTTGTTTCGAGAACGAGTCCGACGTATTCGTGCCAATTCCGAGAAATAATGTACACTAATAAGAGAGGTTCATTTACAGAGCACCACTTCGAGCAACTTGCGGAGCGTTGGGATCAAAGAACCCACTACCTTGCGGCGCGTATGTGGCAGAATCGTTCACGCGATGTGCAAGGTACGATGTATTTCCCGTCCTCGAAAAGAACGCGACCAGAAAGTTGTGGGATTCTTGCAATAAAAATTTAAGACTTGGAGTTGAGCCCTATTTTCGCGAATATCAGCGCGCGTGCGAGTTTGGATGTCCTGGTCCATATTAAGCTAAAATGAACGTGTGTGGATCCTAACTGGTCGGTGTTGAACGATCTACGTCATCTGCTACAAACCATCATATACACTCCGTAGAATGCGAAAGTTTGTTCGTAACAAGGCGTACGTCATGTCGGTAAAATCTGTGTCGCCAAGTGCGAACTACGAGAATTCCTACGGTATGGAGTGTCGGTGGCTTCCCTTGAAAGTGGGTGGTCTTTTTACCGCCAGTTCAAGCCCATCCCCCATTTGATTTCCCCCCACCGTGTCACGAAGCACACACAATTATCTTCCACGAATTCATTAGTCACTGCTGGCTGGACCCACGAAAAACGTTGAGTCACGTGATACCCACGTAGAAGACTGATTGGCTTTGCGCCTGGGCCGATAGCGCGGTAGCAGTCGTTGACGGCTGCTTAGCGAGACAAGTGAGGCGAGAGCGTGCGCGTTTTCCTGTGCTTGTTGGGCTCCTTTGTTAAGGCGCGCACGGAGTGAACATGGCTAGTGTCGTAGCGATCTTGGACTTGAAAGGAAAGCCTTTGATCCAGCGATCTTACAGAGACGACGTGGATCCAGCTGCTCTGGAGCGGTTTCTTCCCCTGTTGACGGAGATTGAAGAAGAGCGCGGGGCAGGTGCGATTCAGCCGTGTCTGAGCTCACAAGGTGTGAATTATATGCATGTGCGGCACAGTAACTTATATCGTACGTCGAAATGAGACGAGAATATCGGACCTAACAGACAGTGCTTGCGCTGTCGCGAAGAAATACAAACGCGGCTGAAATATTACTTTTCCTGCACAAGCTGGCTTCTGTACTGGAGGAATACTTTAAACAGCTAGAGGAAGAGTCGATCCGTGATAACTTTGTGATTCTGTATGAGCTGCTAGACGAGATGATGGATTTTGGATACCCCCAGACGACTGAGAGCAAGATTTTACAGGAGTACATCACACAAGAGTCATACAAACTAGAAGTGCAAGTTCGTCCACCGATGGCTGTGACGAATGCCGTGTCGTGGCGCTCAGAAGGAATCAGATATCGCAAGAATGAAGTGTTTCTGGACGTGGTCGAGAGTGTGAACCTGCTCGTGAATGCGAACGGTCATGTGGTTCGCAGCGAGATTGTCGGCACTATCAAGATGAAATGCTATCTTTCAGGCATGCCAGAATTAAGGCTCGGCCTAAATGACAAGGTGATGTTCGAGAGTATGGGGCGCTCGACCCGAGGTAAGTCCATTGAAATGGAGGATGTCAAGTTTCACCAGTGTGTGCGTCTCTCCCGCTTCGAAAATGACCGTACGATCTCGTTTATCCCTCCTGATGGTGAGTTCGAGCTCATGAGCTATCGTCTCAACACGCAAATCAAGCCTCTCATTTGGGCCGAGGCCGTCGTAGAGCGGCATGAAGGAAGCCGCATTGAATTCATGGTGAAGGTCAAGGCCCAGTTTAAGCGTCGCTCGACGGCCAACAATGTTGAAATTCTCATCAACGTGCCGGATGATGCAGACTCGCCCAAATTCCGGGCAGCGATCGGCTCAGTATCGTACGCACCTGAATTATCGGCGATGGTCTGGAAGATTAAGCAACTCAGCGGTGGCAAAGAATATCTCATGCGGGCCCATTTTGGCCTTCCAAGTGTCCAGGATGAAGAAAGCATTGTACGTCGCACGCCCATCAATGTCAAGTTCGAAATACCCTACTTTACCGTCTCTGGTATTCAAGTGCGCTACCTCAAGATTGTTGAAAAATCCGGGTATCAGGCATTGCCTTGGGTGCGCTATATCACACAAAATGGCGAATATGATTTGCGTACACAGAGTGAAAAGAATTCCGCAAACCTCGCACACTTCACGACATAAGCACAGTGCCAAAGGCGAGGGGAGACAGAGCGAGAGAGAGAGAGAGGCGAGTCTGGTCATTAAACGGACGTGTGCACAGTCAGGTAGATGGTAACACAGCTTTTAGATTGCGTTGCTAGCGGCATTCATATAGAACTTGTATGTACAGAGGGACCGATTAGATCCCCATGGGGCTGATTTAAGTCAGGAGCCGCCTTATAGTCGATGTCTCGGCCATCAATCAGGTGAATTGGCTCAGTTCCCACTGGCCGCTACAAGTGGCCAAGAATGAAATCACACCGCACGCAACTGTCAAAACTC
>ERZ500990.448-NODE-448-length-14085-cov-4.072844_pt1 | contig 14085 bp, 8 predicted proteins | sample MGYA00248876_ERZ500990 | MGnify/ENA primary metagenome ERZ500990 (study PRJEB25958, sample SAMN03398517) | human skin metagenome | study: EMG produced TPA metagenomics assembly of the Human Skin Microbiome Metagenome (human skin metagenome) data set.
CAGAAATCTTACATGAAGCACCGTAGCTTTTTTAATGCGAGAAGTTTCAACGTTGAAAAGGGTTACCTGATATACATTCGGGCTCAACATCTTCGCACAAGTAGTCTGATTTTGGATTCATAAGCCAATCCCTGAGTCCATTGATGACACCGAACATTCGCAAAGCTCTCGATTTTACGTAGTAATGGAAGTGGACAAATTGCACAAGGAATAGCAAGGAACTAGGTCAATTCGCGCCGACTGAGTCCAGATCGTGCATGTTCACTGGGTAGATATCATGGGCGATGCGTTGTAAAGACGGTCAAAGGTGAACTCTGGAGGTGCACAACACTCGGCGTTGGCCTACGTAGTTGCAGAAACATCCCGCGAGAGCTTGAATTATCGGCGTACCCGTCCTTGCAGAGAAGTACGAGCAAAGAACCATGCATGGCCTGAAAGGAGCACATAGCACACCAGGCATGTATGGTCCACGACGTACCACTGTACTCATAGCCAATACAAAAATATCGTTAGACTTATGCACGCTCCAAATCGGTCCCTAGACCAATTGGAGAGCACGGTGTCTTGCGACGCGTTGCCATGACGTCATGTATCAGAAACGAAGTGGCCTTCCCCTACGACGGAATACCCCATGCATCACGAAGAAGCAGGATACATGCCATTTCCAAACATGCCTCTTCGAAAACAATTGAGTTATCTAGCACGTGTAGCAGCGATACGTCGATAGGTTCATAGATTGTATCATCGGACCAAGGTCCTCTGGTAGGTGCATCGCATGGATAGACTGGCACCATGGTGGACCGTGCCTTTTCCATAGAGACGCAATCAAGGACGTATGACGAATTTTCTGTTCGAAGATTGGAGTTGGGTATCCATTGACCACATTCAAACATATTTTGGAGTATCATGATGCCTTGCTCTGGAGATTTTGTATGGAATAGGGGACATGCGCTGTGATCCTCATCATACAATGGCTCCTCTAGAGGATGACCGAGACACTCAATTTTGCGATGTTCCAGGTACAAGTCAAACTCGGGTATTTGGTTACGCAACGAGCGCGACTGGAGATAGAGCGTGTACAGTAGAAACGTGATAATAGGTAGAGTATCTTCGTCCATCTCTTCGTGCCCGCCCTCAATCAGACCCTTGAGACGCAGCAGAGGTGAGCGACACAGCGTGCCCAATGTCTCAATTACAGCCAAATTTTCCTCAAAAGAAGATGAGAAAAAATGACGCAGCTTGTACGTAAGAGGCCTGAGAGAGTGCTCGGAAGGTAAGGCTGATTGTTGTATGATATCAATTGGTTTATAGACCAGGTGCTGTTGATGAAATAGGCTCGGTATGTCATGGTATACTGGATCGTCACGCATCGCTTGTTCCACCGTCAAGAGATGCTGAAGAAACCTGTGCGAAAATGCGGCTCGGAACCTGGGCGTTTGACATGTCTCCGCCATGGCGATTAGTGGGAATGCCATACTGGTGTGATGAGTGCGCATACTTGTGCCGAGTGTAGTATCGTGCCAAAGTATCCAACGAGACAAGGTTTTGGACATGTGCAACGCACAGAAAACAGTCGGTGGCGGGCTGTGTAGCCCTTCGGTTACTAAATCAGACATGCTTCTGTTGTATAATGAAATACATCTTGACAGAGGCGTGCATGGCTCCATGATACACAGAAGTACATCCAAGTAACATAACATGGCATATAGTGATACTGTATTCGGTGCTTCTTCTCGGCATGCATGTATGGCAGGCTCTAGGCATGCCTCGACAAAACGCAACTTGAACTGATCAGTCATTTCGGTCAAGAGCTGATCGACTTGATCACCGATGAGTCCATCTTTGGCCGCTTGACCTAGACGCCATAAATTTTGCATCAGCCACAGTAGGTCGATAAAAGTTCCGAGACATGGAATGTCGACTGTTGACGCGTACCATTGGACATTTTTATCAAAACGATCGTAGACCCATGCTTCTTGGGACCTTGGCCCTAATGCATCTAGATGGTGTGGCAAATGATTGAATGCATGCGCCACGGCCTCATTGAGAGATTGGGCCAAATCAGAGCAAGTGGCTTGATCAAAATACAAGGCCGGCCACGCAGCCCGGTGATTGGTACCCAAAGTGAGTAGCGCATGCATGAACCATACAAGCGATGTACGCATGTGTCGGCCAAAGGGCCCATCCATGGTGATATGCCCAACAATGCAAGTCATGAGCGGAAACCGATCGGCCGGCCTCTCTTTCGGGAGTTGTGCTCCTAGCTGCACAAGCACGCGCAGCGTGTCTGGCTGCTGATGTACGCGGGCACATAGCGCATACGCAAGCTCGACAAGACCTGGTGGTTTTTGCTGTTTCTTGTTACAAGATCGTAAGAGCTGCAGCAATGCATGTGCAACGCCTTCGTTGGCAAGAAACCATGGCACATGGATATGTCGGACCAGGGCCGTGCACATACGTAAGAACTCATCAAGAATACCAAGGGGTTCATCAGGAAGACAGAGGCTTACAAGGTCATTGAGGATGTTGTTCTCCACAAGGTAGGCGAAGCATGTCCCCAATGCATGGGGCGGCGCCTGTGCCTCGTCATGTATAACCGTCTCACACAAGCGGCGCATACTAGCAGCTATATCATCCAATCCATGTTGTGCGCGTATATCATGGTATGATATATAAGACTGCAGCAGATGCCATTCCCGCTCGCAGGCTTGCATGGCATCCGTCGCAGACGACGCTCGTTGCATGGAATAAACCTTGTGCAGGTACCTCCACTATGTAAACGACTTGAGGGGATCACTCTTTTTCTTGCTCTTGCCACGGGGCGTGTTCTTTTTCCCACGTTGGGGCACTTTAGGCCGGTTCTTGGGTACATACCCGACATGAGACTGCGCTGTGCCTGGAAGCGATGCGATGCGCGGGCGCAAGTAGGATGGGATATGTTTCATGTGCGCTTGGACACGCGCAGGATGCAGCGCACGGTCATGACGAAGATACTCCAAGTCACGAGGATTCTCTTCAAAGTGGGCTTTCAGTGCCTCGCTATTAAGAATCTCTTGCTTGATTTCTTGTATACGCGCTTCCTTGATGGCGGCTTTGGTGACACTACGCAGTGCATCCTCCATTCTGTAGCGAAATGCCTCGACTTGAGTGCGGTCGTAAGTCCATGGATGGATTTGCATGCCACTGCTTTTTTGATCTTCCACAATTTGTTCCCACATTTGTTCGTCGTGCTTGCACGAGGGACAGCACAAAGCCTTCTTCTTGCCAAATTCACGCCTTGGCACGACAAAGCTCAGCGCCGTACCAGTGTTACCTGCGCGTGCGGTGCGACCGATGCGGTGGGTATAAGCGCGCGTCGACGTGGGCAAATCGAAGTTGATAACGCAAGCGACTGCCACAAAATCAATACCACGCGACACGTTGAACTCCTTGCCCCTTTGAGATAATGTTGTTTTCTTCGATTCTGGTGCTGCATTCGCATCTGTTGCAATGATATAGTCGTACTTGCCCTTGTTAAACTCTTCCACAATATGGAAGCGGCTGTTGACAGGCAGCTCTTCGTTCAACACACAGGTACGAAGCCCGAATTGCTCGAGGAATAGCTTTAGTCGATAGCACCTGTCGATATCATTCACAAATAAGAGACACTTGCCACGAATGAGGCGTAGCTTGAGCATCACGTACACGAGTAGAAACTTTTCGTCTTCCGATGTTTCGACAAAGTATTGCGACAAATTTTCTGCGAGGGACGTATCATTTTCAGGACGCAGTACAACGGGATCCTTGAGCATGAGTTCACGTAGTGCCTCAGTGTCATCGTCAAGCGTTGCGCTCATAAGAAATGTTTGGTGAGTGCGAGAGAGAAATCCTTCTTGTAAAATCGTCTTCACATCGGTGCCATAGCCATATGAAAGCACCAAATCTGTCTCGTCTATGACGAGCGATTGCAACGAGTCGCGCACGACCAGATCTCCAGCTTGCATGCTAGCAAGTGCACGCGATGGTGTAGCCACGACTACATCAGGTCTCTCTGAAAGAAGCAGCTTCTGGACGGAGGACTTGACAGGTCGAGCAATATTTGCGACTCGGACCATATCATTACAGTATGTCAGTACATCGGTGAGCTGTCGTGTCGCCTGCTCGGCAAGCTCACGAGAGGGTACGAGAACCAATGCACGTGTGGCGGAGTATTCAGCACTTGATCTCGGTATACCTTGCTTGGTTGCTACAATCTTTTGCAAGATCGGAAGCCCGTACGCCAGTGTTTTACCACTGCCTGTCCGAGCCCGAGCTAGGATATCGCGCGCAGCACCACCCAAACTATATTGCAGTGATTCCCTTTGAACAGGTGTCGGTGTACCAAACTTATTATCCGCCAGGGCACGCAGAATGCGTGCGTCTAAAAGATGCGCATACGCCTGAAACCCGCCTGATCCTGAATCGGATGGCATGGTCAGCAGAAAAAAAATCGACGAAAGCAAAAGTCAACTTTTTGGCCTCCACATCGCACTAATCATGAACACCTTTAATACAAGTATGCAGTGCGTCATCCTATCATTGGTTCCCTTTCCTATTGATGCCCATTCCATGTTACATTTTGTATGATTCTGATATGAGGTGCACATCGCGCAAAGATCCTGCGCGGCCAAAGGCTATGCTCCAATTCAGCGCGGATACAGTACGTGCCACCTCGCAGGAAAACGAGCCCGGTCCACACAATGACACGGACAGGCTCTGTGACTCGCACTTCATGGCATGCTGAGCCTCCATTCCGATCACTGACTTTATATCTGGACGCTGTCCGAAGTACACCTTCATGAGATTTCCTAAATCAGGATCAACGTGCTCGCTGTGTTCGCGCGTCACGTACACTTCCACCACCACATCAAAGGGCACTTTCTCTGCTAAAAATGCCAATTCAAGCAGTTCTGAACGAACCCAATGGATGATGTCGTATGTTCGAATGCACCATAAAAGGCGCACACTTTTGGTAAGACACTTTGTCTTACTGAGCGCAGCACGGCGCACAAGGTCCGTTACCTGGGGCAAACAGAACGTGATACCCGAACCGGCGGCAAACAGCACAGAGTGTTGATAAATATCCAGGTTGTATGTGTATCCATAAGGACCGTCTAAAGCGGTTGACAAACTCATTGAGCGGGTATCCGACACGTCTTTCTCGGTCCCATAAAACGTGTGATCAGAGATGGTTTTCTTCACATCATTCGAACTGTTGTCCGACGCGACTCTTGACATTTCTTCGTCTTTGCATTTGGTCTCATCAGCACCGTGCTTCATTATGTAGTTGTAAATGTGACGCGTGATGCCTTTGTGCACGCGCGCCAGCAACACGAGGTTGTTGGGCAAGTGGGGCGAATAGCTCGGGAGCGACAAACATGTAAATGGATGCGCCTGCGTAGCTGCCATTCCAGGAAAGCGAACAAACACGTGTTGTCCTGGACGCCAGCGCAGCGGTGTCACAAAGCTCATGCGAATGAACTTGGCAGGCTCGTCCTGCACCACTGCAGGCGAGTGTCCTACCGAGGCCGACACCTCGACTTCTGAGCGACCGCTCGTAAAAAATTCCGTGGAGAACAACACAATCAAAGAGCGACCCAAGATTGAGAATATCCAAATACCCACCGTGACCCATAGCCAGACATGCGCGTTGAGAAGATCTTGGACGTGGACAAAAAGACACGCCAACAAAATCGTGAATGAAATGACATGCTGTACCACGAAGAACTCGTAGCTCAACCAACGGAAGATGCCGAGACTCGAAACGACAATCCAAAGTAGGAAGAATATCGCCACGGTGCCGGACCAGTAGATCGAGTACGAGTCAGACCAAATGTACTTGAGTCGCTCGTATCCTTCTTCGCGTAACGCTTGCCAAACAAAAGGCACCGTATGCACGATCGAGAGAAACAAGAGCACAATAGCTGCAACTTGGTGGTAAAATAACATGTGCGAGTGCGGGATCCCTGTCAATAGTGAAATGGGATTCAACTTGAGGGCCATGGCAAAAATGAATGGTATCATGCCAATAGCCATCATGCCGCTTCGGATCGCCAATGGTGGTGAGCCGTCTTCATTATGAGGAAAGTAGTGCGGTGTCAAGGCAAAAGCCCACACGACTACTCCGATGATGAAGGCTGCACTAATCACCATGTATTGGCCTGGAGGCGACTGCCACTTACCCCAACGAAACTTGTAGTAGCCCACACCACGACAGACGGCCGCTAGGAATGTGACACCTGGTATCTTGTTGACGTACAGACCGACGCGTGGATACATCTGGCGTGCCAGACGAAGTCCATGGATCAAAGCACCGACGATCACCAAGGCGCAGAACAAGTACGACATGTACTTGGCATGCCTCACTTGCTCGGACCATGGGTAGACGGTAGAAGGGAGATTCTTCTCCTCTTCTGGCGGCTGGTACCATCTTGGATCGTCTGAATGACTATGTAGTTCATGAAAAGTATCAGGGGAAAGATCCGCCATGGGGAAGGTGCAAGGACGTCGGGATGGTCCACGTCCCCTGCTTCCTTATAACGAGGCTCTTGCGCCTAGGTGCATCGGAGTGTTTTTTTTTCAAAAAAGGTTCCGCCGCCCCAAGGAAGGCATGACTGCTACTCGTGTTTAGTCATACCAAGGACCGGGCGCCACGCGGATGCGGTGCCTTGGAGGCAGGGGCATGTGGACTAATGGACGTCCGGCATGTGCGCGGCAGCTATCCTAATATAATGGTCCGAAACGGGCCGCTTGACATTCCATGAGGCATGCGAATCCATGCGCATAGATAGGGGTCGTCCGAGCCCCGCCCCTCGGTCAGGAGCAGCCAAGAAGAAAAGTGTCCGAGACATCACGTGAAATATGTGCCGAGGGGCTGGCACGTTTCTCCTGGTTGGTGCGCCCAGGAGGGACCTTGTGGGTGCCTATCGCTCTCATGCTTGTCTTCTTGGCCAGAGGTGGCCGCTGATATGAGGTCCAAGCTACTTTAGGGTGAGGCAACTCATACGTGGGTTCATATTGTGACCTATATGCTGCAGCGGATGTAGAGGCCTAGGGTAGAGTGGCATGCCGAGGATTGATGACGCGCCCTTCGACCGGCCTTTCTCAACCCCTCCACTCCTACGCCTCTGGCCCCGAAACATGTCGACTTTGAGCATGACATGGGACAAGTTTTGGGCGACGCGTCAGGCATCGAATGCGTCGAGAGCCACGCATTTTGTTGTAGGCAATGAGGCGGCGGATTTGGACAGCGTGGCATGTGCCATTGCCTACGCGTGCTTTGACATGCAGCACGAGTGGATCCCGGTGATTCAAGCGCGTCGATGTGACTTGCGCCTGCGCCGGGAGAATGTTGCGCACCTCGAGCAGTGCGGTATTGATATGGATACGGTGTGCTGTCTGGATGATGTACCCGCCATGCATCGCGGCATGCATGTCGTGCTGGTGGATCATAATCGGGCGACCAAGGCGTTTGAGTCTGCGACGATCGATGCGATATGGGATCACCATGTGGATGAGCACGCGCATCCAGAGGCCCGTACCCGTATCGTATGCGAGCCCCATGAAGCTGGCTCTTGTGCTAGTGTCCTTGTCACGCACTTCCACCCATCTCATGTGCCTGTGCCCGTGGCTCGACTGCTGTACGGTGCCATGCTGCTCGATACCCTGTGTTGGGACGAACAGGCGGGCAAGTTCCACGCGATAGACCAAGCTGCGCAGCAATTCCTCGCTCCTTTCGTGGCCTGCGACGATGATGCGGCGCTGTACCGCGAGCTGTTGCGCCTACGCAACGACACATCGCACTTGACTGTGTCAGATCACTTGCGTCGGGATTACAAGCACATGACGTGCCCGGCACCGAATGGCGCGTGGTCCATCGGTATGGCGTCTGTCACACGGCCGCTACGTGAGATGGTGCTAGCGCCGACCTTTCTCGACGAGGCGCGTACATTTGCACGGCAACAAGCTGTGCATGTGCTCATGATATTGGCTGGCTACGAACGCGACGGCACATGGCATCGCGAACTGTTCTTTTTTGCATGGCATCCGAGTGCCAAGGCTCTGGCCGACGCGCTGGCATCGCTCCGGACGCACTACGTCGACTTGACGGCCCTGCCGCTGGCCCTGCCTGAGCACGATGGCTATGCCGTGGCATGGACACAGCACGACCTGCGTGCGACGCGGAAGCAGTTTGTCCCCGCGATGAAGCTGGCATGTGAGCACGTTGCATGCCCTTAAAAGTCAAAGCCGGCTTGGCGGAACACGTCGAGATCCGAGCCGACGCGGCACGAGGGCACGAGATCCGCGCGGTTCATCACGAGTAGCGTGCTGCGCAGGGTGTTCCATAAGCCCTCGCTTTCCTTGGCGTGCGACAGAGGCATGGACGCCGAATCAGGTGCATCGGGCACCGACTGCGACCGCTGCAGTGCAAGCGCGGAGAGCAAGTGTTCGACCGCCTCGTGGTGCGCGCCGAGATTCATGCACGACACGCTCAGGTTGTAGATGGCGCGTGTGAACGAAGGACGCAGTTCCAAGGCGCGGTGGTATGCATCGGTCGCCAGCTCTGAGTTGCCGCCGTTCGCGAGCGTCGCGCCCAGCCGATTCCACAGCTGGCAGTCGTTCGGCCGCGACGCAAGGGCCGCCTGGAAGCAGTCCTTGGCCTGCTCATAGCTGTACGTTGAGTAATAGAGTAGACCGAGTCCCACCTGGATGTCCGGCGACATGGTGCCGCGGGCGGCGTCTCTGCGCGCTGCCTGCAGAAAGAGGTCGCGCACATAGTTGACGCGTGCCCAAGGATCCGTGTGTTCGTTCGGCAGCGCAGGGAACTCGGGCGACGGAGCTAGGTGCGGATGCGAGCGAGCCAAGTACCGGAGCAGTGTCACGTTCGCTGCCTGGTCATACCCCTCGTTGATGTACGACACGGCGAGCGACATGAGCGCCTCGAGGTTCGACGAGTCGATGCGCACAGCCTCTTCGAGCGCCTGAATCGCCTTTTCTTCATGCTCGTTCATGGCATGGCACTCGCCCAGCCGCTGCCATGCACGCGACCGCTCGGCCCGCGAGAGGTCAATCTCGTCCGACACCTGCTGACTCTCGACGTCGCGCTGCGTCGCGACTTCGAAAAGACGCGCCGCCTCCGTCAGACTGCCGTTGTTCTCGAGTAAGCGCATGCCCTCCGCATACGGCGTCGCATGCCCCGCAAACGGATTGTGTGCCTCGTATTCGTACGCGCCCAGCCTGGGGAAACCAGTCTCGTCCACGTCGCCCAGCCATTCGCGCCGCAGCTTGGCCTCCGCCTCGCCAAGGCCGTCTTCTTCTAGCAGACCAAGCTCACCAGGGCCCAGACCGCCGCCTGGATGCGTCGAGGCCAGCGGATCCTCGTTCGCCACCGCTTCCATCAGCTCTCGTTCCCACTTGGCCAGGTCGTCGGACTTGTCCAGCAGACTCGGGTCCTTGAGCCTATTCCACAGCTCTTCGAAGCGGGGATTCGAATCGTGCACTTCGTCCCGTAGCCGCGCCTGCATCTCTCGCAGCTCATTGAGCTCGGCGTCCTCGTCTTTCTGTGTCTCGCGCTGCTTGCCCTTGTCGGTCGCCGCTGGAGCCGACGCCGCCTCAGCCTCCATTCGACGGAACTGCTCGTCCCAGGTAGCGTCGTCCCACTCAGCAAGTCGAGGGGCGGCAGGCACAGAAGTGTTCCTCGGGGCTGGTGGCGCATAGCTGGCGTGTCCCGTGTACAGACCGCCGCCGAAGCGGCCAGGCCCCGCCATACTCATACCAAGACGCATCGGCGCGGCTTCCTCTGCAGGCGGCGGCCGCTGCGCGTGGAACTGCTCCGTCCACGCACCAGGCCGGCCCGGCGCCGGCGCCGGTGGTCGCTGCTGCATCTCCTGTGCCCACGCACTCGATGGCGGCGCGCGCATCCGCATGGCCTCCATTTCCGAGCGCATCGCATGCATATCAAAGGGCCGCGCACCCGTCGCAGGTGGCTGCTGCAGAAAGGCGTCCATGTCCTGCGCCCCACCGCCAACGCCACCCGGCCGCGTGCGGAATCCAGGGCGCTGCATCATGCCCGGCTGCGTCTGCACGGCATCCTGCTGGAGGGACCTGTCTGTCTGCGTATGTTTCAGGAACTGCGACAAGTGATTTTGCGATGCCGAGCACTCGGCGCCCGACAGCATCGACTGGAACGCCATGGTGAACGTCCTCGGCCAACCCCACACGCTCCGCCGCAGAGCGCTCGCTCGCCGGTTGTATCACGTGATCTCTACCAACCCTGAAAGTCGCCAAAGCCGCTGCTGCGTGCGCGGCGAGGGGGCGGACTTGTGCGGCGCTTGCGGGTCGAGAGACTCGCTAGGCCATGTTCGTCCGCTGGCGCAGCCATGGACGCCGGCGCATCGATGGACGACGCGTCCTTGGCGGGCAAGCGCGTGCCGAGCCACGTGGTCCGATCGTCTTCGCGCTTGCGGCGCTTGAGCTCACGACGCGCTCGCTCCTCGTCGTCTGGATGCTCGCGGCGCGCCTTGGCGTCGCGGCGCTCCATGTACGTAGCGACAGGGTCTTCGAATACTTGTGCCTCGATCAGCTCAATCGGCCGGATGGGCTGCGTCGTGTCCGGCACATTCGGCACGCGTTCCAGCGCGTCCAGCACGCGGAAAGAGTCCTCGCCGAGCAGTGTGCCAAACACTGTGTGCTTCGCGTCGAGATGCGGCGTCGCGCGGTACGTGATGAAAAACTGCGAGCCGTTCGTGTTCACGCCCTTGTTGGCCATCGACACTATGCCGCGGCTCGTGTGTCGCAGAGCGCCGGGACGGCATAGCTCGTCTTCGAAGGGCTGGCCCCAGATCGACTCGCCGCCACGCCCTGTCCCCGTGGGATCGCCGCCTTGGATCATGAAGCCCGGCACGTTGCGGTGGAAGGTGGTATGGTGGTAGGTGCCGCGTTGACACAGCGCCAAGAAATTGTAGCAGGTGCGTGGCGCCTTGTTGACGAACAGCTCGAGTACCAAGGCGCCAAAGTTGGTTTGTAGACGCACGACGGCATTCTTGGTCTGGCGAGACGACAGTGCCTCGAACATGGCGGCTTCCTCGTCGACGGCGATCTCTTCCGTGCGTGTCCGAGGCGTCAGACTCGACGACGTAAAGCTGGCGGCTGTGCGGCCGGTCGATGTGCCTGTCGTACGGGCCGCCTGCTCCTCTCCAGGCGTGTCGCGGGCCAGTTCTTTGGGCTGCCGCTGCTGACGAAGCTGCGCCAGCAGGGATCGTGTGCTGCCCGTTGCAGCGGCATTGACGTCCTCTGACGCAGGCTTCTGCGCCAACGTGAGGTGGTGCTGGACGTGGTACATTTGTTGCATCGTGCGACGACCGAGGTCATGCGGATCCTGGAGCGTGATGATATCGCTCTTGGAGAAGGGTGCGTCCGTCGCGAGATCACGCATCATCTTGGGCTTGAGATTCAGTTGCTGCACGGTCTCAAAGAGGTATACGTGCCCCGAGGGCCGAATCGCGACCATGTGGCTGTGATCGGTGAACTCGCGCATCGAGACAGCGTCGTACCACTGCCCACGCTCGTTGCGCGATATGTGCAGGTCGAGCATCTCGTCCAACGTCGCAGGCTCGCCGCTCGCGGGACTCTTGCCATAGTGCTGCACAAACGCGACCAGGGCCTCCTTGTCACACACGAGGCCGTCACGGACGAGGCACGCCGGCTGCGTCCATGGCTGGTACGTGATCGCACACATATGGAACGGCACTATCACCTGCTTTTCCCGCTGCGCGCCTTTCGTCGCGCCATGCTGCCCATACACGCCGCTGTACTCGGACGGCGTAATGAACAGCTTGTCATTGGCACCGTGTCCCATGGTGGAGGACAACCACCGCAGAGGCCGAGGTTGTCCTCCACCATGCGCGGATGCCAGGGGCTAGGAGCCGCGGCCCTGCTGGCCGCAGGCGCCCTGGCGAACACCGAGATGGCGCGGGTGGATCCATCGCTATGTGCGCCCGAGACGAATGAGCTCGTGCGACAAGGGCCATGGTACGTGGGTGGCCGCTACTTACGCAGGCCCGTCATGCAGGCCCGGTCTGAGCCGCGCCGATTCGAGCTACGTCGCGACGAGCAGGGCATGTGGGTAGCACTGCACATGCCCGCTTCCGGCTCGTACCAACTGCGGCTATCTGCGCCAGCGCCTGTATGTATGCTGCACTGACACTAGGTGGCGGCTTCGTATTCGCTAGAGATACACGCGCCCGATGAGGTGCTGACACACACAGCGCGCGGCACAGCCCCCTGTGCCTTTGCGCTGGCACGCGTCGAGGCCCAAGCGCAGGGCGTGCCTATACCGCCCGCCACCGACGCGCATGCGGACGAGCGAGGAGCGCACGTCGCAGGCGAGGAGCGCGCGTCCATACCCATCGACCTTGTATTCGAGCGGCTCTACCTTGGCTTCCTGCCCGCGACGGCGCTCCACATGATCGTCGTCATGGTGCTGGTCGTCGTGCCGACCGTCTCGCTCGTCCTGCGTCCGATGCAGCGCGTGTGTGGAGGTGTGCCGCGCTCATAGAATCGCGTTCCTTGTCTCTGCATGTCCACGGTCCTCGAGGCGCTGACACCGTGTGTGCTGCCGCCGACGGTGTCAGAGAGCTGCGCTGCGCGGACGGCGAGCACGGACGGCGAGAGGGTGTATGTCGGGACGACGGACGGCTTCGTGTATGGGTGGCGCGCCTCGCAGCCGTGGACGCTGCGTGTGCGTGTCTCGTCCGCGGGCCGAGCCGTGGAAAAGATCGTCGTGCTGCGCGACTATGGCACGATCGCCGTGCTGTGCGACCACGTCGTGCAATTCTATACGTACCCAGATATGTCGTCGGTGCACCGCGCCTACCCGGCTGTCCGGGGCGTCGTCCAAGTCGCCGTAGACGAGCGCGACCCAAGCCGTGCGCCGTTGTGCATTATCAAGCGGCAGAACCTGTGGGTGCTTGGCATAGACGATGCCGGCTGGTCCGTGTGTCAGGATATGCCCATCCCTCGTGACGCTTTTATTGCGCACCGCTACGGCGACGTGGTGTGCCTCGCGACACGGACAGCGTATGCGCTCGTCCACCTTCCGACGGGCGTATGCACACCCGTTGGCCTGCCGATTTCGCAAAGCACGCAAGAGGGCTCGGCGCGCAACAGGCCGGCGATCGTGCCTGTGCCGGGCGACATGCCGTGCTTCCTCATCACGTCGCACTCGGATCACGGCACCTTGGGCGTGTTTCTGCGCGCGGATGGCGAGCCTACCGCGCGCCTCGTCGAGTGGCCCTCGCATCCGCGGGCGGTCGTGGCTAGTCCTCTGCACCTCGTGGCGCTCCTGCGCAATAATACCATCCACCTGCATGACCTCGTCACGCTGCGGCGCATCGCGATCCTCCGAGCCGACGTCGATGACCGCTACCTGGTGCGTGTGGCGCCGCCATCGCAGGCGCTGCTGCCCCGCCGGCCCGTGCCGAGCGCCCAGGTGCTGCCGTCGCGCGTGTACCCGGCCGAGCTGCCGCGCGGATGGCTGGGGTGGTCGCCCGTGTCGGTGCTGGTGGGCGGCCGACGCCGTTTGCGTGCGCTTGTGTCGCCGATGCCCAGCAGTGCGGCGCTCCTGGATACGGGGCGTGCGGATGACGAGGCGGCGATGCAGTACCTGGGCGTGTCGCATCTGCGCGAGGGACGCTTTGCGTGTGCGGCGGCATACCTGCGCCGCTTTCCGCCGGCTTTGCTGCTGACGCTGTGGCCTGCGCTGTATGGTGGGCACCGCACGTACCTGTGTGAGGCGGCCGCCGGTGTGTGGGCGAGGCTGCCGGCGACGATCGACGAGGTGATTTCGCAGCATCTCGCGTGGAACTATGTGCCGGCCGTGGATGAGCACGATGCCTCGCTTGTGTATTTGCACGCGCAGCTGCGCCGACGTGCCGACGATATGCTGGCGTGGGTGCTGGCGTCGCAGGAGGCAGGCTCGACGGCCCGCGTGCAATTAGCTCTAGCGCGCGATCCGCATGCGCCGCTCGCTGCGCTGCCGGCGCTGGCAGCGTGCGACGTGCCGACGAT
>ERZ500990.450-NODE-450-length-14036-cov-4.356055_pt1 | contig 14036 bp, 6 predicted proteins | sample MGYA00248876_ERZ500990 | MGnify/ENA primary metagenome ERZ500990 (study PRJEB25958, sample SAMN03398517) | human skin metagenome | study: EMG produced TPA metagenomics assembly of the Human Skin Microbiome Metagenome (human skin metagenome) data set.
ATGCTTTGATATATGGACACATAGGGAGCGTGCACTCACTCAGGCAGCTAACGCAGCCAGTGGCTTGCTCGTATCGACCTTGTCATAGAATGCAGCCCCATGCGTAGTTTCAGCAATGATACCAGCGCGAATTACCCAGTCGCCGAAGGGCTCTCCGTTGAGACGCTCACGCGCATACCGAGGAATAAGAACCTCCATGATCTCGACAATCTCCTTTTCGGTGACGCTCTCGCGGAAAATCTTGTTCAGTCGCTGCCCAGCATGTCCACCACCCAAGCACATCACATATGTGCCAGGGGCCTTGCCGACGAACGCAATCTCAGCAACCCAGGGACGTGCACAGCCATTCGGGCAGCCGGTCATGCGCATGGTGATTTCATCGTGCTTGAGACCATTCGCAAGATAGATGCGCTCCAGCTTGTCGACAAGCTTGAAGATGTAGCGCTCCGACTCGGCCATGGCCAATCCGCACGTCGGGAATGCAACACAGGCACTTGCACTGAGACGCAGACCGGAGTGTTCCCAGTTGTTCATCTTGTACTCCTTAAGATGGGCCTCGATCTTTGGCTTGTCTGCCTCGTCAACATCGGACACAACGATGTGTTGGTTCGGGGTGAGACGGAACGTGCCCTTGTGGAATTTGGCCAGTTCACGAAGACCCGTCCGGAACGGCAGTCCTGGCTCGTCGATAACACGCCCATTCTCTAGCCAAAGCGTGCAGTGCCACTTGCCATTCATGTCCTTGACCCATCCGTATTCATCCGTGTTAGTGTCGAAATGGAAGGGTCGCGCCTCTTCGAGCTTGTATCCGAGGCGGCGCTCCAGTTCTTTACGGAAGTTGTCCGCGCCACCCCAGTACTTGTCGATTGTGTACTTCAGACGCGCTTGCTTCCGGTTCTGCCGATTGCCCGTGTCGCGTTGAATCAGCAGCACTTGTCGACAAACCTCGCATACTTGATCCACAGGCACATAGCCGATAACGCTGGCAAGCCGCGGGTACGTCGCCTTCATCGAGTGTGTGACACCCATACCACCACCCACGGCGAGATTGAAGCCAAGCAGCTTGGTTTGCGCCTCATCCGACACGGCAATAAGCCCAATATCGTGCGCAAAGACGTCAACGTCGTTGCGCGGAGGCATGGCCAGGGTGATCTTGAACTTACGCGGCAGGTAGTATGGTCCATACAATGGCTCATAGTCCTGCAGCGCACCACCCACAAGCAGCTTGCTCGAACTGTCAGTGCCTTTGTCGAGCCAGATCTCGTGGTATGCATTCATGCGTGGCAGCAGGTAGTCCGAGAGGCGTTTCGAAAACTCATACATTTCCTCGTGAACCTGGTTCAGATGCAGATTCGGCGAGCACATCACATTGCGGTTCACATCACCGCACGCAGCTATCGTGTCCAGCATGCTCCTGTTAATGCCTTGCATCGCAGCTTTCATGTTCCGTTTGAGAATCATGTGGTACTGTACCGTCTGCCGGGTCGTGATCTTAAGCGACTTGATCCCTCCGTACTGCTCCGTCACCTGGTCGAGCTGCAGCCACTGTTCTGGCGTACACACACCGCCTGGCATACGCACGCGGATCATAAAGCCGTACGCGGGCTCGAGACCTGCTGCCTTGCGCTCATCCACCGTGTCGCGGTCGTACTGCATATACGTGCCGTGGAATTTGGTTAGCTGTGTGTCGGTCTCGCAAATCGCGCCAGTCGTCGTGTCCTTCAGACCCTCGGCAATTGTACCACGCAGGTAGTTGCTAGCCACCTTGATGTGCTCGTTTGTGATCGGCTCTGGCTCCGCCTCAGTCACTGTCACAGAGTCGACGCCAAGCGCCTTCCACAGCTGAGGCTCCCAAGCCTTGTAACCGGTCTGCCAGCCGTCAGCGTCCTGGTCGTCGCCAAGCCCAAGCGACACCATACGACTCGCACCCAGCTGGACTAGCCGCTGGTCGAGATCTTTGCCTGGCTTGTTGTAAAAGTGGGCATCCTCCGGCCGAGGCCAGTAGTGCGAGTCACCCATGCCAAATACGGCGAAGCGCGTCTCTTCGTTCAGCAAGCCCGTGGGCTGCTTCGCAAGCGCCTTCATCGTCAGGCGACCATTCTGCGGCGGCTCTCCCTGACCAGCCGTAGACGTGACAAAGACAACATTTTGCTCACTCGCAAGCTCATCGATTGGGTAGTCATCCATCGCGAGCACGCGCGCGCTAAGGCCGCGCAACTGCGCACGCATCGCAAGACGCTTCGCGACCTTTTCTGCGCCACCGCCATCCGATGCGAACAAGACGAGGAGCGGTGGGCCCTGCATCGAGCCCAACAACTGGTCGTACGCCTCTTTCGCTTTTTGCTGCTGCTTCTCACGTAGCGCGGTGCCTTGTGACGCGGCAAGGTCATACGGCAGCCCCGGCCGCTCTCTCGAAAGCAGACTCAAGTGGTTATCTCGGTCCAAAAACTCTTGTAGTTGCTGCCGAATACGCACACTGTCAAGATGGAACACGGCCCGGCCACTCGACTCAGCAGCAGCGCTAGGGTCCCAGCGGTACAAGGGCCAGTAGCCAGAGTCAACTGCGAGCTTTGTCTCGCGCAGTACATCGAGTGCCGGCACATCGCTTGTGAGGTACGGCATGTAGGCAAGGATGATCGATGGGCCATCAAATCGATCCGCCTCCATCATCGCTCGCAAGACCTGCGAGTAGTCCGAGTAAAGCGCCGTGCTTGCGACGTACACGTTGCCATAGTTCATCGCATACAAACCAATGTCCTTTTTGCGCTGGTGCAGAGGCACTTGGTCCCGCTGCGTGTAGGGCACTGAGTCGAAGATGATCATATTCACATTCCGCTGACACGCAATCACGTGGTGTACACCGCCCATGCCAGTGTCGTACGCCCATGCATCGTTGCCGACGATCCAGCGCGATGGCGGAATGAGGAGGGGCTCATGAGCACGCAGCACATCTGCCTCCTCGCCGGCGACGCCCTTCAGATTCGCCCGCACATCGTCGGCGGCCGCCGACACCCGGGACGAATCTCCACGCACGGAAAGCCAAGTACGCAACGCCTGCCGCAGTGCATCAGGCGTGCTCGACGCCTCTGACATGCGTTGTGCTGCGCCGACAAGCGCATCAGCCTGTTTCAGCCGCGAGAGCACGATACCAAGGGCGTACTCGGGACTTGCAGCACCATGCTGCGCCTCGTCAGTCGGCGCATTCACGACATCCAAGCGTTCTTTGAACAACATCTCAAGCATCGCGTGGTAGGCACGCTCGTGTGCTAATGTTTTGCGGGCTGAGATCGCTTGCTCGTCAGATGACGACGCAAACTCGCCGATGGTGAAAGAAGACTTAGAAGCAGAGTTGGCATCACTAGACGATGCAGCATGGCATGCTTGTGAGAGTGTCTGACCGGCCTTGGCCACATCACTCTGAATATGGCCCAGCATGCCACTCAGCAGCGTGGGCATCGTGCGCTCAGGCACATGCTGGAATGCATTGGCAACATCAACAAGAAGTGGCGGAAGTCGGGTCGATCGCTTGGCGCTATGTTCCAGCACAGCGACGCGCTTCACGCTCGAGGGAATCATGCCCACTAGGCGCGTTGGCAGAAGAGGACGCACCACATGGACCGACAGCACAGGCACATGCGCACTCTCAGCAAGTTCGGCACCCGCGCCACCTAGCATCACAGCCATCGTATCCGTTGTTTCAGAGGTGTGGCCGTGCAGGTCGACAGCAGCAATCTTCGTGCCCAACAGTGCATTCACGTCAGCAAGTGTCTGATCGATCGTAGCGTCCGACAAATCTCTACGCTCCTTCAAAACCTGCACAGAGCTTTGGAATTTCGACGTATCAGCAAGCGAAGCACATGACGAATCTTGGCGATGTGTGGCGTCGAAGAAGTGAATAACACCCGTCTGTGTGCTCGCCGCCAGCTTGTGCGCAAACAGTGCATATGCCTGGGCCTCTGCAGCGTCGCCGGCACCTGAATACACCATAGCCACACCGCTCTGGCGCAGTTGGAGAACATCGGCATGATGCATGCACGTTTCAACATGAAGGACGACAGGCAGCTTCGCCAGCGCAGGCAGGTGAGGGACCAGGCGCAAAAGACTGCTTGACTTGGCGCGCATCACGACAACAATAAGCTCATTAGGCATACTCATTGTCAAGTCTCGCACGACTGTGCCAATTTCAGCCGCTGACGTTATATGCTGGAGCAAGAGGGTGTTCTGGCCCGCTGACTCCTGCGACAAAGCAGGTGCCTTCTCCATATCTACAGCCACCGCATGGCGGATTGTGCTGCGGACCACATGCCACACCGCCTGCAGAGACGACTCGCTCATGGTCATAGAGTTGTGGTTGCTGGAAGCCAGAGTGGGTGCGCCACTGCGGATGTAATGACCTAAGAACGCCTGCGTACGTAGATTTCGGCGGCGCCTTTGTCTCGCTGGCTGACTCCGCACATACTGAGCGAATCGCGAGTGATGCATTTGCACGCGATAATCACGTCATTAGGTCACGTGTGACTGGGCGTTATCGACAATGAGATCGCACGGTTCGGTCTTGCGGCAGTAGCTCGAGGGTGGAGAAGTGGCAATGGGGGGCACAAGGCGTGTCAAACTCACTGGGCTATTTTGTCCGTGCTTACGTGCGCATTTCCTGTGAGCGAGGGCAGAAGCGACGCACTATGAAGCGCCATGAGAACGAACGATGGACCGAAACATGCTAGATTAGCCGTATGTAGAAACTCTAGCGCATAGAAAATAGTTACATAGCAAACAGTGCGGATGCCTTTGCCCTCGACTGCATGAGAGACCTACTCATATCAGACGAATACTCGTTCATAGGCTCCTCATACATGGAGAATGTGATGAGGATCCGATACAGAATCTCCCTCCCCCATCGCGCATCTCACACCACTCCTGTATGGTACGGCACTGAGAGAGACTTGAGCCAAGCCGCTGCCGTAGCACGCTCGTATGCATGCGTTGTCATCTGTTTGCATGAGCGGCCTGACGCTTGTGGAGAAATAACGCAGCATTCAAAGACGAAAGTCGTGGGTGGGCTGCTGCTGACTCGAGCTTTCGCCAGGCAAAGCAATTTGTGGGTGTCTGGCCAGGAATATTTTTGTCTCTCGCCAAGCTCGTCTGGATTCACACACAGGACGTCCAAGTGGGTGCCCCACGACCGCCACTCATGAGCATGTCCATCCGTGTACAAAAACGACCATGTACGAGCGATGAGGTCGCAGCTTCTTCTGTCAAATACCACAGAAAGACGGCGCGTGGGAACATACGCACTGTCCTTCGTGAGACATATCAACGGCGCGATATTCCGTGCGGATGCATTGGCTGTGAGTCATGTGCAGCGTTCATGGAACCAGGCGCCCCAGCTCCCGTTCTTGATCAGCATGGAACGCTCAACACATACACAAACAAAAAGCATTATGTGGTGATTGATACCAATGTTGTTCTGCATCAGATGGATGTGCTGGAGTCGCCTGTCTTTACGAATGTCATTGTCATGCAAACAGTAGCGAATGAAGTGCGGAATCATAGTATGCCGCTGTATAACCGACTGCGTACATTGCTTATGGATCCAGACCGACATTTCTGGCTCTTCTACAATGACTTCCATCAAGACACGAATGTAGTCCGAGAGTCGGACGAGACACCCAACGACCGTAACGACCGGGCGATCCGCCACGCCGCAGCCTTTTACTCGGCACATCTGCGCACGTATGCGCTGCCAGGGTGTGTGGATACGACGGTGCTGGTGAGTGAGGATGTTGAGAACGTGCACAAAGCTCGCAAAGATGGCTTGCTCGCGTGCAGTGTGCGTGAGTACATAACTGGCTTCAGTAATGCTGAGCAATTAAGTGATCTGCTGTCGGCCCGCACACTTGACGATGATTCGCATACGCAGCCACGCGGAACTCGCATGTTTGACGAGTACTGGCCAGCATCGCAGCTGGAAGCGGGATTCAAAGCGGGCACGCTGCACAAGGGTTTCTTCAATGCCAATGCATATAATTTCCTCGAAGGGACTGTTCGTTCAGACTCACTTTCGAAGCCGATTTTGCTCCAGGGCCGGGACTCGATGAACCGCGCGGTAGATGGCGATGTTGTCTATGTGGCACTCCTCCCGAAGAGCGAATGGAAGGGGGCTTCAGATGAAGTGTTGGAGGCAGAGTCGACGCAGCGGAATGATGATGCGCGCGATAGTGATGACGAGGGTGATGAGGATACTCCGCAGGATACCCCCGTCACGCATGGAAGTGGCACGGAGCGACAGCCGATGGGCCGGGTTGTTGGAATTGCGCGACGGAACTGGCGGTCGTATGTGGCGCATATCGATGCAAGTACCGTGAACGAAGGTGCACTCGCCACACTCGGTCCACAGACCCTGTTTGCCTCGCCGGTAGACCGCAAGATACCCCGCATCAAAATACGTACGCGGCAAGCTGGAGCATTGCTAGGCTGCAAGATCTTGGTCGCGATGGACGAGTGGAAGAGCACGTCTCGGTATCCCGAAGGCCACTTTATCCGCTCACTCGGAGCCATTGAAAGCAAGGAGGCAGAGCAGGAGAGTCTGCTCCTCGAATTTGACGTGCCGTACCGCCCATTCAGCAAGGCCATTCTCGCATGCCTCCCAGCGGAAGGCGACGCATGGACTGTGCCGCCGAAAGATGCTGCCTTGGAAGGGGAGACTCATGCCGCGAAGATCTGGCAGAATCGCGTCGATCTACGTGCTGAGACGATCTGCAGTATCGACCCACCAGGCTGCCAGGACATTGACGACGCATTGCATGCAAAGCGCCTTCCCAATGGCAACATCGAGGCAGGTGTCCATATCGCTGACGTGTCGTTCTTTGTGCGGCCTGATACGCCGATGGATGCGGAAGCAGCATCCCGAGGCACCACTGTGTACCTGGTTGACCGGCGTATCGACATGCTGCCACACCTTCTCGGCACGAATTTATGCTCGCTGCGCCCGTATGTCGAGCGCCTTGCATTTAGTGTGGTATGGGAAATGACGCCAGATGCGCAAGTTGTGCAAGCACGTTTCTTCAAGTCTGTCATTGCCAGCAAGGCCGCGTTCACGTATAAAGAGGCTCAGACGCGCAAGGATGACATGAAGCAGACCGACACAATCACAGAAAGCATTCGATTGCTGAACCATCTGGCGATCAAGCTGCGTGAGGCGCGCATGAGAGCGGGTGCTTTGAATCTCGCAAGTCCTGAAGTTCGTATCCATCTAGAGAGTGCCGAATCGTCCGCCCCTATCGACGTGGAGCAGAAGGAGGTGCTTGAGACGAACAGTTTGGTGGAAGAATTCATGCTTCTCGCAAATACAAGCGTCGCACGACGCATCTACGAAGCGTATCCTACGACGGCCGTGCTGCGTCGACACGTGCCGCCGCCCGCTGACAACTTCGAGACCCTTCAAGATATTCTAAAGAAGCGGCGCAACATGGACTTGGATGTATCGTCGTCGGGAGCGCTGGCGGCATCACTGGACAAATGCATAGATAAGAGGGATCCAGCCTTCAATACACTTGTGCGAATCCTCGCGACGCGGTGTATGTTGTCTGCCGAATACTTCTGTACGGGGAGCGTTGCTCGCAATGCATTTGGCCATTACGGTCTCGCTATGGATATGTACACGCATTTTACGTCGCCTATTCGACGGTACGCCGATGTTCTTGCCCATCGTCAGCTGGCTGCAGCCATCCAGTACGAGCCGCTGCCTTCCAATCTGTACAGCAAACACTATGTGGATCAGGTGATGGACAACGTGAACAAGCGGCACCGACTCGCTCAGATGGCGGGTCGTGCCTCTGTGGAGTTCTTTGTGGGCTTGGCCATCGGTGCAAAGAACGCTGAACGAGGCGCTGATGCGACGCTTGTCGGTCAGGGGCAAGACAAGCACCTTTTGCGTGCTGATGCATATGTCGTACGAACCTTCCGCAATGGACTCGCAGTGTTTGTGAGCCAGTATGGACTGGAAGGTCTTATCACGTTCAAGGGCGAATGTCAGTATGATCCTGATAAGTACGAAGTCACCATCCCAGCGAGTCTGTCGTCGCTTGACCACGATGTGACGTTGGGCATCTTTGATCGGTGCAAAGTGGAAATCGGCATTGAGAAGGACCGCAACACGAAGCGCGGACGCACCAAGATGGCCCTGGTTTAGTTTGCGAGGCTGGGCTTGTCCCATGTCTGGCAAGGTAGCAATCTGCCACAAAACAACACATAGACGCGCTTTGCTGGTCGTAGAGGCTGACCCGTTCTTCACGCCATGCCACGGCGGATCGTGTGGAACGACCTTGTTTTTACCTAACGACAAACTATGGATAGCAACATGCCCCGACCATGTCCGCACGTGGACTCACATTGCTCGGTCCATGAATTCCGACACGCACCCCTAGTTGTCGGCCATGATCTGAGGCCACGTGCATGGCTCATACTGAGCAATCTCCGACTCGTTGAACCAGAGGCCAATCTCCTTCGTAGCCGAGTCGAAGCCGTCCGAGGCATGGATGATGTTGCGGCCGACGCTCACGGCGTACTGACCACGGACCGAGCCAGGGTCCGCCTCGAGCGGGTTCGTGGCGCCAACCATTCGACGGCCCTGACGAATCACATCCTTACCTTCCCAGACCATGGCCACCACAGGCGTGCCCTGCGTGATATATTTGACGAGCGAAGGGTAGAAGGGGCGCCCAGACAAGTCGGCATAATGCTCTTTCGCCAGCTGCTCCGATGGCACGACGGACTTGATCGCTACAAGCTTGTAGCCGCGCGACTCGAAGCGGTCAATGATCTTGCCCACAATCTGACGGCTCACACCATCAGGCTTGATCATAATGAAGCTGCGTTCACCAGCCGTCTTGTACTCGCCGGCGATCGTGCGTGGTCCTTCCAGCTGCAGCTGAGGCAGACTGTAAAGCGACAAGCCAGCCACGCCAGCAGCTGCCGCCAGAGCGAGTGGCGTTGTCGCGTGGGCCATAGGCACAGCACGCGCTGTAGAGAACATGCGCGAAGCACCTCGCAGAGCTGCGGTCGAGGCAATCTTGGAGAACATGGTTCTTCGTGTGGTTGATGGAAAGTTGGTGCGATGCGGTAGAAGATGAAAATGACGGAACTAGGCCCGCCCAGACCTGGGCGACGCGGATCGAACTGGATGTGGAGGCCTTCATGCCTGCTGAGCCTGTCGGTCAGTGAGTCTGCCACCCAAACGAAACCGCTCGCCACGCGGCAGACACACGCCAAAGGGCTCCACTTGTGCGAGGCGCCACGTGCGTAAGGTGATCTAGATTGGCCGATGACTCCATCCCCTCGTTCGACGCACAGTATCGGGGCGCCGAAGCCATACGCCGGAGAAAGAAAAAAAAAGAGCCTGGTCTCTCTGCAAGTGTTGAATTCAGCGTGTATCGTCACGCGTCTGCCAATGTCTTTCATGCAAGCAGGTGAGGTTGAAACAACAGCACCCGTAGCATCGCTACCCGTCTTTCTGTCCGCGTCCATCCCACCCCAGGCACGGCTTGAACTGTTCCAATACCCCTTGTATGCACGCGGCCGATCCTTGCCGGTGCCGGCGACAGCGGCACAGCGGGGCCAGCGAGTAGCTAGTCGGTGGCGTCCACAGACAAATCGAGTGGAAATGGAGCTTCCACTTGACATGCGCGAATCTGTCTACAATCATGAGCGTGGCGCAGAATGGGCCGAAGCTACCGCAAGCATGGGGACTATTCCAGTCCCCGGCGAAACGAGGGTGAAACAAGAGCGTGGATCTTTGTCGGACACGTCATCGGCTGTGCCGCGCTTTGACCGTATGCGCCTCGAAAGCAACCAGATTCAGAATGCGACTCGTTACATGGTCGGCACAGTTCGCCATGGTGAGCTGCATCTTGTGCCGCTGCATGCCATCCTGCAGATGCGACCATCAATGCAGCATGTCGACCTAATGAGCCAGGCAGAAGACGCAGGTCGCCGGCTGCCTACCTCTGATGATGAGAGTGACACACAGAGTGATGCACGTCGTGCGCCTGTAGTGTCATTAAATGTATCGATGCGGAGCAGCGATGCAACATCCAACTCGCTTACATCTCGAGCCAGAACACAGTCAGCGCACATGAACCAGCGCGATGCTGATGCAGAGCGGTGGATTGATCTGCGTTTTCAGGACGTGTCTATCACGCCTGATGCGACGGACCGACTCCTCGCACAACAGCGTGAGCACTTGGTTTGCACAACCCAGGTCCAGGAGTTCTTTTAAGTGGCTTGCCGCTCTATGTACAACACCCATTACGAAGCATTTGGAGCAGGAGCCGTAGCGGCTGTCGACCCCGACGATGGTTTTGGCACCGATCCGGACCCTGGACCTGTCGCAGGTGTCGTAGATGCGGACGCGGATCCCGAACCAGATCCAGAGGCGGCGCCTGAGCCAGACCCGGTACTCGTCGCAGACGAAGATATCGACGGCATCGTGGCCGCAGGACCTGTCGACGGTGCAGCCGCTGAGCCTGCGCCTGCGCCTGTGCGAGTACTTGTGCTTGTACCTGCCGATGCCGCTTTGTTTGCTGCTTCCTGTGCCGCATCAGCCGCACGCTCCTCACGGATCGTACGACGGATCTGCTTGATATCATGAAGATGTCGCTTCTTCGCATCATGCTCGACTTGCAGTTTGCGCAGTGCCTGCTGGTGTCGGCTTTTGATGAGCGCATTCATTGTGCTTTCAATATCGTGCTGCTTCCGCTTGATCAGCGATTCGATTTCTCGGCACTCGGCCTCGAGCTGCGACTCACGCACACGACGCTCTGCCTCTTCTTCGCCGCCCTCGTCGTCGTCTTCCTTGTCAGACTTGGGCTCGGCCTCGTCGTCATCTGCCTCGGCTTGCGCTTCGTCGTCGTCGTCGTCGTCGTCGTCCCACAGGTCCTCCAAGTCGCTATCCTGTGCGCTTCGTGCATCATCGTCGCTGCCCGCGCCGGCGTCCTCATTGTCACTCGCCGATTCATCTTCGCCGCCAGTTCCTTGCTCACGCGCTAGTGCAGCGTCCAGCTCAGCAGCCAGGTCCTGGTCCACGTTTTCATCGTCGTCATCCATCGCGCCCTCATCGTCGTCATCATCATCGTCGTCATCGCCATCGTCATCGTCATCGCCATCGGCATGGGCTGACGCGCCACCCTCCTGCTTTCCTTCGTCGTCCGACGCATGGTGCTCCATGTCAGCGGCGCTGAACTTTTGCTGTGACACATCCTGCTCAATCTGATCAGCCTGTGCTGGGTCGATAAACTCATACGTGACGCGCTCAGCGCGCTTGTCGTCGTTCAAAAGACCCTCGACTTCCTTCTCAACGGTATCAATCGAGCGGTTGTGGACGCGCTTGCGGAACCTGCGCTTACGTGCCCATTGCATTGGCGGCGTTATGCCATGTGGATAGATGTACTCGTCATTCGAGCTCTTGGCAGAGTGCGTCGCAGCCGTAGCTTCACTCTCATTGGCAATAGGCCGCTCAATCAGCAGCATCTGTGAAATGTCGGCAATCTTGAAGATTTGCTTGTTGTCAAGTGTCTTGTGAGACTCAATGATGCACGGCAGGTCTACGAGCTTGGCCGCATACAGCTGCTGTCCAATGTGGAAGACAGCTCTTCGCGAGTCTTTGAACTTGAACCAGACGTCGTTGTACTCGCCGCGCCGGCGAATTGCTTGACGCAGTGCATCTAGCTCTCCATGTTCGCCCGGTCCCTCTGGCACACGTAGAATCAGCTGCTCTTCAAAGGCCATTCCCTCGCCAGTCTCGTCATCTTCACTGTCCAGCTCACGATCATAGCCCTGCATGTAAGGCCGCGTCTTGGGCCCGTCGCCTGTCGCTGTAGCTCCTGCCACATGCCGCGAAAAGTTGAGCCTCACTCGCGGCTTGCGAAACTGCGCGCGCAAGCGAACCTTTGACTTTTCACCATTCTCACTCATGGCCTGAGCCAAGACGATCTATACGTCGTCGCTGCTTTGTATCGCGCCACACGTCCCCACCTCGTTACGCTTCGACGCGTTGTCGATCGCACGTCGTGGTGGACGTCGTGGAGTGACGCGCATGCGTAAGAATATGGGAAATAATCGCTGCGCACCAAGCGACGCAACTCAAATTCATCACTCATGTGCCCAAAAGGACGTCCCAAGAAAAAAAAAAATTCAAAACATGCGTGTGCCTGTCTACCTCACTCTCCCCCTCCTGGGATTCAAATGACACACTCTCTTGTACATACGCCGCGCCAAAAAGCGCGCACACTTTCCCTGGGCTTCTCCACCCCCGTTTCACTACCCTCTGTCTCCACCCTCCAAGCTTCTTAACCCCAAGCGTAGAATCATCCCAACGCCCGCCTTCTAGCATTGCCTCTGGCTCGACACAGACATTGTGTCGTCCGTCCTACCTCATAGTCTTCGATCTTGAAGCCTTATGCCACAAGCTACGCCGTTCCATGCATGCTACGAGGCACTTTTGGCCGGTGAGCGTCCATGGGAAGCAGACGAAACCCCGACAGCGGCGGGGCAGCGTGCGTCAGAAAAAGCGAATGCGGCACCACGTGCACAGTACATGCTAGAGTTGCTAAGCAAGCCAGTCGAACACAGCGTCATCGTGGACCTGCTTGCCAATGTATCGCCGAACGAACTGATGGACGACCGCTATGCACGTCGCCGCGACAATATCACCGGCCTATGGAAAGAAGCTTTGCGTGTATGGACAGAGTCATCCAATCTCCATGACGAGCTTGTGTGCCATGCGATTGACACAATTTTGGCGCTTGCTTGTGCGTTGCTGCCCAAGGCCTATACCAACTACACGCTGGACGTGATTACTCTCTTGGCAGGTCGCATGGACGAAGCAGACGACATGTTCTATGCACTCATGACGGCCATTGAACGCACATGTCGACGGCCTCAGATCGATACTCATAACAGCGATGATGTCTTTACCCATGCACCATCACCACCTTCGTCGTCTGCCGTCATCGCCCATCAACAACACAGTGCACTCCGATTGGTCATTGTGCTGACGGCGTGCACAGGTAGCACGTCCCTCACTACATACCTTTTACACCGCGATCTGTTCGCTGCAGCGATGCACGTTGCTCAAACAACCGGTGCGTCGAATGAACACGTGCTTTGCGACGTGGCTCTATGTACAGCTCTCCTTGCCACAGCCGGTCATGCTCATGGCACCACACATGCGACGGGTCTAGGGCGTGATCCCGTGTCGTCCGCCTTCATGAATCATGTGGCATTCCAGCCATACCAACGGCGCATGCGCGACTATGCGCATCTTCACGACCTTAAGCGCATAGCACATGCTTGCTCAGCTCGTGCCATGCACATCTTGGCCGCCTACACGCACGACGAACACGCAGCCACCCACCAAAACCGTTCTCGCGTGTGGGGACTCGACTGGATGTACATGGACTCGCGCAAGAACCTTTGGTCAGCTGCGACTGCCCTCTCACCCACAGCATCCGCCGCGGCATCAGACACAGCACCAGCACGGCCGCCACCCCATGCTTGGCTCTTCTTCGCCCTATGGGTATGGGTGCATTCCAACACCAGGTTCCACGCATGTGTCGTGGATGCCGAAAGCCAAGGTGGCGAGCCGCCTCTGATCGTGTCGTTCCTCTCCGTCACGTCGTTTCTGCTGACGCATGCAGCGATAAGCGCGCGAGCAACAATGTACGCGCACACGGCGCTGCAGATCATGCTTGTGCTTCTAGGGCGGACAGACGCACAGGCTCCCATGCAGGCAGTGACGATGCGCCTGCTTCTCGACGAAGATTCCCTCGAGTCACCCGCTGCACGTTGGTGTTGGCAGGTCGTGCAATGCCGCGACAAGCCAGGTGCGCTTCCTCCCACACCCAAAACAGGCACAAAGCGCCCACGACGACTTGCTACGTGCTGTGTGAACAACGTTGCCATCTTTCTCAAGTACAACCGAAGCAAGCACTTGGACGCTGCTAGTTTCCGGACCGCGCTGATGGTCATCCAGCGCATCGTGC
>ERZ500990.453-NODE-453-length-13950-cov-4.265275_pt1 | contig 13950 bp, 7 predicted proteins | sample MGYA00248876_ERZ500990 | MGnify/ENA primary metagenome ERZ500990 (study PRJEB25958, sample SAMN03398517) | human skin metagenome | study: EMG produced TPA metagenomics assembly of the Human Skin Microbiome Metagenome (human skin metagenome) data set.
ATAAAATCAATTGTAATAATATTCCGTTGAATATTATATAAATATTAATTTTCAGTAACGATAATATTTTCATGTATATAAATAATAATTTATTATTTTGAAAAATAAAGGCTAACTGCTAATTCTAAATTACCGTCGCTTAATTTTAAAAATTGCTCCGCTTCATGTTCTGGAATTCCTAAATTGAGCATATCTTGTAATTCTTGATTTTTCCCCGTTTCGTTGAAATTGCTTTCTCCTGTGTTCTGCTGGTTCTTAGAGACTTCAACTTTTACTCCACTCATTTCTTGGCTTGAAGCATGTCCATGCACCGATTGCATGTTTCCATTGCTGATAGGTTCAGGGTTGTCATGCCCACCCCCATTGATAGTCTTCTTCCCAGCATCTGTTAGTTCGTTCAGACTAGGGAATTGTTTCGGGATTTCATGTTCAGCTAAGAAAGGAATTTCACGGTCTTGAATAATGAGAGCACCTTTTTTCAAATCAATGCTGGCCTGGTAGCGTTTCAACATGTCTAGACCAAAAAGCATGTCAACATTCTTGCCCTCCAGCACAGTAAATGAACAAGGTAAGAATAAATCAGTACCCAGCTGAATTTGTGCACTGTGCACACGACCCAAGATTTTGGCCGTTCCAACACCTAAAGCAACACCGGCGAAACGAGTGTCCAAGAGACGCATGATCCCACAGCGAGTTGCACAGTCAGGACTTATGATGGTGGCTTGAGCGCCACTATCGACAAATGCCTTGATTGGATGGCCATTGACCTTCAGGTTTACATACAGCATTGAAACATTTCCAAAACTCTCAGGGCTGTATTCAATTGCATGTTCAAGGTTTTCTGCAACGCGCTCTTGGCGTATAGCCTCCTCGATCTTTTTCTGGGCCTCCACGTTGAAAGGGTCAGAGTTGACGAGTTCTTGATGAGCAGCATTCATCCGTTCCATTTGAGTGCGTTGTTCGCTTAGAACTCGATAAAACTCATGTGATGACTTGAAGGCAGCTTCCAGGAGCATAGGGCTGCGCTGTATTTGGTTAGATTCATTCGGCTGAACGTACAATACGAAGATCTTTCTGAATAGAGGCAGATTGCAAAATTTGTTGACGAAGCATTTCTTCCATATAAGATGGTCCTTCTACACCGGAATCCTCCTCAGTCTTTGTTTTTCCCGAGAGATTTTCTAATCGTTTATCTTTGATGATCAAAAGATCACCGTCCTTGATTCCAAATGAAGACAATGATTTGGACACATCAGAAAGAACGCGTCCCTGAAACAAGATTAGTTGATGCTCTGCTGCAATTCCAAAGTCCGCTTCAAGAAGAGCTTGGATGTTCTCCAGCTCAATAGATGGATCTACATCTAATGGTAGAGTATTACCTTGCGTGTCAAGCACTGTCAGCATTGGTGAAAACGAAATGCGCTCACCCCTCTGATGACGCGTTTCGTATGCAGGAGGTATTAAACATTCTCCACAAGGCGCTCATACCACGTGGAAGGCGCTCATGCTCCATCTCAAAACATATATTATATTCGAAGTGGGGCGAAGTTGAAACAATCATAGCGAGGATGGGAGGTCCATTCCAAAGATATGGGAATGAATCGGCTCAGAGATCGGGTAAACAAGAGTACGATGATTTGTCGGATAACGAAGGATGGGATGATGATGATGACCTGGAGGTCGATCGTGAATGGTATTTACAGGACGACGACGGTGGTGTGGCGGGGGACGCTGATCACAATCCGTTTGCACAGTATGAGGATATGCACGGACAAGTTTCAAATGTGCTTGCTAGACGTCAGCAACGTATGACTGCGCGTCAAGCGCAATACAATGTAGATTTGGACGCATGGGAAAAGAGTCGTCTTCAATCAGGTGGGGTTGGTGGCAGGCAAGCTGTCCGAGACGATCTTGACGATCATGATGAAAATCGCATTCATCTACTAGTGCATAATCTCCGACCACCGTTTTTGGATGGTAAGACAGTCTATACGAAACAGATCGCACCGGTGAACCCGGTGCGGGATCCAACGTCAGACCTTGCTGTATTTGCAATGAAGGGAAGTCGCCTCGTCAAAGAGCATCGGGAGCAAGCTGAGCGAGCAAAAGCGGCGGGTCGCGTAGCTTCCCTCAAAGGCACACAGCTTGGTAACATTATGGGTGTTAAGGATGATGATGATGAAGACGTCAAAGACAAAAGCAAAATTGATCCATCGCAAGACGATGGCAAAGGTGATTCAAAGTTTGCATCCCATCTTAAAAGAGGACGAGGCGCAAGTGCCTTCAGTCGAAACAAAAGTCTTCGCGAGCAAAGACAGTACCTTCCTGCATTTGCGTGTCGTGAAGAATTAATGCGGGTGATTGGCGAGAACCAAGTCGTGGTTGTTATTGGCGAGACAGGTAGCGGGAAAACGACGCAGCTTTGTCAATTTTTACACGAAGACGGCTATACAGAATACGGTATTGTTGGATGCACACAACCTCGACGTGTGGCTGCTATGAGTGTGGCCAAGCGCGTCAGTGAAGAAATGGAATGCCCGCTGGGTGGCACTGTGGGATATTCTATTCGCTTTGAGGATTGTACATCGAAAGACACCAAGATCAAATACATGACAGACGGTGTCATGTTAAGAGAGTCCTTGACAGAACATGATCTGGACAGGTACTCTGCTATTATTCTTGACGAGGCTCACGAGAGAAGCCTCAGTACAGACGTACTCATGGGTCTGTTGAAGAAAGTCCTGACGCGACGGCGCGACTTGAAACTAATCGTAACATCTGCTACGATGAATGCAGAAGGCTTTTCTAAGTTTTTTGGTTCGGTGCCAATTTTCACAATCCCCGGGCGAACGTTTCCAGTCGACGTGTTATTTAGCAAGACGCCCTGTGAAGATTACGTTGAGAGTACAGTGAAACAGATATTGACCATTCATCTTTCCCAAGGAAAAGGCGATATTCTAGCGTTCATGACTGGTCAAGAAGACATTGAGGTTACATGTGAAGTGGCACTTGAGCGCCTGAGTCAGCTGGAAGGCGCTCAGCCTCTATTGATGCTGCCAATTTATTCACAAATGCCTGCAGACCTCCAAGCACGGATTTTCGAGCCGTCAGAAAATGGCGAGAGGAAATGTGTAGTTGCCACAAACATTGCCGAGACATCCTTGACCGTTGATGGCATAATGTACGTGGTTGATTCAGGATTCAGTAAACTAAAATTATACAACCCGAAAGTGGGCATGGATTCACTCCAAATCATGCCTATCAGTCAAGCTAACGCATCCCAGCGCTCAGGTCGCGCGGGACGCACTGGCTCAGGCATTGCATACCGTCTTTATACGGAGGTGGCTTTCCACAATGAAATGTTTCCCAGTACGATCCCTGAAATCCAACGAACTAATTTGGCAAACACTGTCCTACTTCTTAAGTCATTAGGCGTCAAAAATTTGCTCGAATTTGACTTCATGGACCCCCCGCCACAGGACAATATCATCACGAGCATGTATCAGTTGTGGGTCCTTGGTGCGTTAGACAATGTCGGCAACCTGACCCCGCTTGGTCAGAAGATGAGCGAATTTCCTATGGAGCCAAGCCTGGCGAAAATTCTTATTATGAGCACCGAGTATAAGTGCTCCGAAGAGATGCTTACAATCGTGAGTATGTTGAGCGTTCCAACAGTTTTTTATCGGCCTAAGGAGCGTCAGGAGGAGAGTGATACAGCGAGAGAAAGATTTTATGTTGCAGAGAGTGATCACTTGACGCTGTTGCATGTTTACTCGCAATGGCGAAACAATGGTTTCCGCGACGGCTGGTGCAACAGGCATTTCTTGCATGCCAAATTACTTCGCAAAGCGCGCGAAGTTCGCGCTCAGTTAGAGGACATTCTTCGTGCTCAAAAGCTTCCTATTGTGAGTTGCGGGACAGATTGGGACGTGATTCGCAAATGCATTACGTCGGGATATTTTCATCAAGCAGCACGAGTCAAGGGCGTTGGAGAATATGTCAACTGTCGCACAGGAGTGCCTATGCACTTGCATCCGACTAGTGCATTGTATGGGTTGGGATACACGCCAGATTATGTCGTATACCATGAGCTGACGCTCACTTCAAAAGAGTACATGGGGATTGTGACCGCTGTGGATCCATATTGGCTTGCAGAACTCGGCGCGTACGTACCTATAAACTAACAAGCAGCGTCTTTTATTCTATACGAGAAACCAATGCACTTGCAGCCTCTAGTCGTCGTGGTCGCGATACACAGCTTAGTCGCCTTGTTGAAATTGAAACTGAGTTTGAACGTGACAGACAGAGAGCTGCGGACGAAGAAGCTAAAGAGTTGAAACGATTTAAGCGCAATCCTGGTCCATCGATCCGCGGGTCCACTAATCGAGATGGGATAGCTATGCCCGGGATTGGCCCCCCACGCCGTGGTCGACGCCTGCCGTTTAGCAAAAAGTAGACCAATTTTGGATGGTCTGGCTGTACCAGAGAATGAAATTTCAGTAGCCTCCACTTAGCAACAACTCATCTACTAACGCTTAGCGGTCCATCGTTATGGCGGTACCTCTGCAGAGCCGAAATGGGGCGTGGCAACCTGCTGTGCAGCTTGATGAGCCGATTTCTTTAGTTCGCTGCTGTTATTCACCGCTTGGACGCACCCTATGCCTATTTGGTATGTCAAAACGTTCTCACCTTTAGCGACGGACACGTCTGTGCATGTTTACGACACACATGGTCAACATGATCCACCGAGCGTGTTGTTCCGCCCAGTAACGTCGTTTTTTCTTGGCTGCCGCATCATAAGCGCCGCATGGAGTCCAAGCACGCGCTGTATTCGTGACTCAGATGATGCAGATTCATGGCAGATCGAGATCCTGGTGGCAACGGATGTCGACGAATTACGTCTGCTGACAGCAAGTTCTGATGAAGACGTTCCTACATCACATAAAAAAGTGGCCGACTTACATGCGCGTGTCCTCGATGTTGCATGGTGTGGCTCATCAGGATATGAATCATTCGTCGCCACAGCGTGTGCGGACGGCGCAGTGCAGGTGTGGAATTTGGAGCCAGAAAATGGTTCTGACTCGGCCACATGTCAAACACACTATCTGGACAGTGCTGTGTTGAGCGTGGCCTTCCATACAAAAATGCCTAAATTACTGCTAGCTTTTGAGAGCGGTGGGGTAGGCTATTGTATTGACTGGCTCGCATCCAGAGAAGAACTACGCACGACAGCGTCGTTCCATGAACCCATGACTGTGGGACTCCATGCGACACAGGGATATGATGCACAGGGAGCAGCTGCATGGCAATCACAAGATGCGGATATTGTAGGAGCGTTGCTCGGCACGCGTTGGAGTGTATGGAATATGAGCACGGGCCATGTGCCGGTGGCCAGTGGTCAGTTGCACCAAACGAGTGCTACAGGATACGGAGGGTTTCGATTCTGTCCCACGAATTCACGCCTGTTTGCAGTGTTTGTCTCTACACTCTCACATCATGTACTGGCACACAGCGGCTATTCGACAAGCACATCTGGTCTTGCTGGAAGCACTGCTGCGGTGTATATATTTGATTCAGCTTTCCCCTCAAGTCCACGGGCTGTCGATGTGCACCGACAGACGCCGTTGCGTGGTGGCTCCGTGTCGCTCGACGCGACAGGCCATGACGACTCGGCGACGTTGCCAACGGCATATGGCGTGCAAAGTATTGATTGGCTTCCTCGTCGTGTAGGCCCGTACGATGTGCTTTTAGTAGGAGTGGGGCACCATGTCGTGCCAATTCCGACTGCTTGATCATTGCATGTATGGTCATCACTATTTATTCGTTTATTCATTCGTTTCTACTCAAGCTTTTTCTCTTCTATGACAGATAGAAACTTGTCAGTCCCTCATGCATGGCCGTGAACAAGCGTGACTTCATGACTTCACGGTTCGAGTAGCATGGGAGCTTAAGATAGTTTACGCATGTCATAACACTCGGCAGATAGTCGTCTGGCTTCAGAGGCGCTTCGTGCTGACGACGAACGACCGTGAACGGCGGCTGCAGGGCAGCGAAACCTCCTAAGGGAAGGCGTGGCGAGCCTGTAAGCCACTGCACGAACGTGCGGCGCTCTTCTTTCGTCAGCTGGGATAGGATGCAGACGAGGTCTCGGAACGGTGTCGAGTCGCCGGAAAAACCATGATCCGGCACGATGGTGCGGAAGAGTGTCGACTCATCCCAATCTTCGTTGCTCTGGCCAAACAGGGCGACGAGCTCCTTTGAATGAAAGACGTTAAGCGACCTCAACGGCATCACACTGTCGAAGCCTTGTCGGAACGCAGTGATTTGTTGGCTAATACCATCGCGTAGAGACATGTCCAAGACTGCTTGAACGTACGTATTGACATTGCTGGCAGTCACGCGAGTATCATTAGTGTCTGATGCACTAGGCAGGATCCGCTCATTTCCAGGCATAGAGAAATCCATGCCGAGGGCGTCGAGGTCGGCCGATGGCATGCTCAGCAGAGCACGAAGAGAGCGACTAAGTGTTGGGTCGATTATACCAAGTATCTCGAGAGTGCAAGGCACACGACGTGCCAGGACAGCGCGCCAGAACAAGGGGTGGAATGGCACGTCGATGATGCGAGAGTCGAGAAGCGACTTTGCCACAAACTGGCCAAGTGTGTAAAAGAGAGGCACGACCTTGTTCTTGAGTGGGTCCGTGTCGTCGATGGGCGCTGGGAAGAGGCCTTGGCCTGCAGGCACGTACCCTTTACTAGCGCCATTGCTGTTGCGCCACATTTGCAGTGATGCGAGTTGGAACTCGCGTGACACGAGGGCGTAAAATTCGAGCGTAGGGCCAAGGCCTGAGCCGACTTCGTCGAAATACTCGATCTCGAGAATCGAAGAGCCTTTTGCGTACAACTCAAGCACTTTCACGGCCGATGCAAGTAGATTCGCGCGGGAAATACGCACTTTTTGTCGTGGCAGCCGAGACATGGCCGTAAGCAAGTCGTCCATATGGGTCTTGTCGCACTGACTCAGAAGACGTGCGTACCCCATAGCAGTCATCTGCACGTATCTGAGCCGGGTGTCGAATGTGAAAAGAAATGATTGCATCAGTGGCAGTTCCACTGCCCAAGCGGGCAGGCAGCCACTTGCGAGTACAAGAGGCTCCTCAAGCTGCTGAGCAAGTTTTGCTGAGAGTTTTGTATTGACGAATACGTCATCGCTTAGATCGTTCTCCCACAGATCCCGAAGTGCTCCGAGCAGCTGCATCGTGCGCGCGTATGGCGCATCATTCGGTATGCAATCTGGAAGCGTCTGTTGAAAGCCATGAGCAGGCAGGATCATCGGCACTTGTTCTGAGCGCTGACTTGGTGCCGCAGGAGGACCAGGCACGATTTTGTACTTGACGGTGTGGATATCTGCAGCACCGGTGCTGAGTCGCTGCTCCTCTAAACAGCGGTAAAGGGTGGCATCAAGTGGTAGGTGTGTCCCATTGAGTTCGAACGCCAAATGCCAAGCACTTTTCGACGACTGAGCCGCTGATGCATAGGATGGTCCTGCACGTTGTTGAGTGGATTTTTCGTTCTTGTTCTGGCTTGCGGCGTGTGCATCAGTGTGCTCAATGTCCGCCCCATGGCCACTTTCGCTCATGTCTACGCTAGCATCATCGAGATTCTTTTCCTGGCTCGTTCCTGCCGTGTTATCATGGTGGTGCTCAGCGACGTTGTCGGTGATGACGTCTGCATCATCACTCACATCCACATCGTCACCAGCAGCGTCGGCCGGGTCATCAGCCATATCCACATCGTCGTCGGCGTTGTCCTCGTTCCGAGGCACGTCATCTGGCCTCCCCGCAGCAGCAGCCAGCGCCGCCAACATGCCCGAGAGGCCAGACATACTATTCGGTGATAGCGCCAGCTGGATCTTTGGCTTGAGGAAGTCATGTAGCGCCTGTGTAGTCATGATGGCATGGATCGAAACCGTCAATGAGCGGTACGGCCGAGGAAGACGTTCCGCCGTCGTTTCTTCTGGCACAAGTCGCAATTTCAGATGCTTCGTGAGCGATGACGGGCCTCCAAGAGCCTTAACATTCAGGTCTTCGAGACGGCTCAGACTAGCATGCAAACACGCAACAAGCGACTCTTTCGCTGGCATAAGCGCGGAGCGAAGCAAGGCTCGACGTTCTTGGACATTACTCTGCGCGTTCACGCTGTCGATGCCATCTGCATCCTCCGTCACACACTCATACAGGGCCTCGACGAGTCCCGATACGTGCAGCTCGAAGCTCGTGATGCGTGGGATGATCGAGGCGAGCTCATGGAGCGCTCCTAACAGGTTGCTTCTGGACAGCACACGCTCAGCTAGCTGCTCCAGATCATGCACCATACGCCGTGCAGCAGCCACGTTTGCGTCCTCCGGAAGTGCCTTGAGACGTTCATGCACGAGCTTAGCACGGAAGCGGAATCGCGGCGCTGGTGCGGATCCTGAGTTCGAGGACGTCGACGAGGACGGAACTTCTTCATGGTTATCGGCACGACGGTCGCGTTCACGCACGTCGTCGTTAGCCAGTTGCTCGACGTGCCATACGACGCCTTCTCGCAGAAGAAGCGGCAAGAACGGCATACGAGACACGAGAAGCTCCACGGCCTGTAAAGCAGCATCCACACAGATCACATGCTCCTGCGATGCCAGAACACCTGCCAAGAAGCTAGCAAACGCGCGCTTGTCAAGCTGACCATCGAGGGTCGCTGCATCAGCATAGTATAGTACGCGTAGGATCGCAGTGAGAATGGTTTCTCGCAATTGCAACGAGCCACTTGCTGTGTACAGACAGAGAAACACTGGGACCAATTGTGCCATGTAGCGCTCGAAAAAGTGTGGCCAAGCACGCTGAGCCTCGGCTCGCGTCTCTGCTGCTCGCTGCCGCTTCAACGCTGATGCGCTCTGTCGACGAACAGGTGCATCGTCGAGCGATGGGTCGAGCTCGCCTATTTTACACCCTGCACGCTCAGCGCGGCGCCATTTCTGCATGTATGCTTTCTCACTGTAAGCACGAGCATCAAAGATGCCGTCCTGCGGGAGTGGTGGGAGCACATCTTGCAAAAGGCTCACGGCCGCTTGGATCTGCACCGGCGAGTGCATCGCAAAGTTCTGAAGAAGCGCCGATCGGGGCACAACAACGGTGGGGTCCGGCGCTCCCGTCAACAGGACGAAGAGTGTGCTGACAAGATGGTGTTCCACGAGACTGTGTACAAGCGACGTGCTGATGCGTGCTGCCTGACCCAGAGCGTCAAGCACATCCGTGTATAGGTCGTTCGGCAAGGTCGGCAAGCTATTTGTCTCGTTGCCAAGGCCACGCTCGAGAAGCGCACACACGGCTGGCAGCAAGTGCGACATGAGCTGCTCGAGTGCTTGTTCGTCCTCGGCCATTTTTTGTGTCATCAAGCACACACAGCGGCAAGCCGACTCAACGAGACGCGTGTCCGAGTACCCCAGCACCTGACCGACGATCGGCACGACCTCCAATGCGCGCTTTGCTGTCGCCTGCGTCAGGTGACGGCAGCAGTTGGCCACGGTGGACATGGCGACACGCTGCACGTAAATACCGAAAAAGTCTAGGTACTGCAACACAGCAAGCATGCCGCCCTCGCGGATAATCGCAGGGGCATGCGTTACCGAGAGCTTCTCGAGAGTCTGGAGCACCTGCTCGGCCAGGTCAATAAATGCAATTTCCTGCAGTTTCCCAACAAGCAGTCGCACTGCGCCACGTCGCACTATGCAATGCGCAGACTCGGGAAGTGCTTCGAGCATGTGCGCAATACATCGACACGCATAAATCTGTGCCTCCTCGCTCTCACCAGCGTCATGTGCCGTGCTCGCCAGGACAGCTGCGAGGTCATCATCATTGTCGTCGTCGGGAGCATGGCGGTCCGACACAAGGTGGTCTTTTGGCTCAGGGCCACCAAGTGTCCAGAGTAATTCCACGACTAGCGCGTCCAGAGGGAATGCACCCAGAAAGACATCCTCTGTCGCAACGCTGAGTGCCTCAGAGAGCTCTTGTAGCACCAGCAATCGAGTCGGCGCGTCATGCGCAGAGCGCCGAAGCGCTTTGTGCAGCTCACGAAATCGATGCGATGCACCGCCACCGAAAAGCCCGCGCAGACTTTGAAGATTCAGACCTAATTCGCCGCCAAGCATGTCAGGATCCAACTCTTCGTCGTTCTCTTCGTCGTCCTCGTCGTCAACAACATCATCCATGCTGATCGACTCCGATTCATCCATTTCCTCGTCTTCGAGCCAGTCGTCAAGATCGTTATGATGGTGATGTTCGATCCGATGCTCTCGGCTAGCGTTTTTACGTCGGTTTGACTCTTTGGGCGGCATCAAGGCGCGTGGCTGCTGGTGTTTGTCTCGTCGATAAATTCGTTTGTGATGTGGTTCACGAGTATGGTTATCGTTGTCGGTGTTGTTGTTGTTGTTGGTGGTGGTGCTGCTGCCACTACTACTATTCCTTCGTTTCTTGTGCTCAGGCCACGTCGCTTTGCCACGCCCTGAGGACGCCTTATTACTGTTATTAGAGAGTGTGGAAGAATTGCTAGCTTCTGTTGAAGATGTGCGTGTCTCGGGCGTCAATCTGTCAGGCGACACGTTGGGGCGTCGCTCCATCGATCTGCCTGCACAATCGACGCTCTCGAACGAAGCTGGATCCCAAGCCACAGAATCCCAACTCCGCTCCTATGGCGTCCTAAGAAGGAAAGCAGCCAGCGAAGCAGCCAATGCCAAAGAAATGTGCCGCCACCCCCCCCCCACACACAGGGCACCCTGTGCGCACAAGTTGTGGCAGCCTGGTAGGCCCATCTTTCATTAGCTTGCGCACAACGGCCGGCCAGCCAGACGTTCAGTCTACGACGGCCTAGAACGACCTCCACACTCAATCTTCGAATCGAAGGGCACCACGTCTTCCTCGAGCCCCTCTTCCCCTACTTCCTATGGCCGCACTGTCGCTCTACGTTTCCTCATACATAGATCCTCTCATCATACATCCAAGCCTCTAGTCAGGCCTCTCTCGCTCGTGTCTGCTGCTGCGTCTACGTAAGCTGCCCTCGTTCCACATAGTGCTGCGCGTATGTTAGTCCCTGCCGGCTTATGTTTGCCATTGTGCGACCACTGCGCTATGGCTTCGCGGCTGCTTTGGGCTGTCCAACGTACCAAAATAAGCCGCTCTTCTCCCGCACTTAATGGTGCATATATGCGGCGGAATTGGTCTTTATCGGCCAACCTTGCGTATGCGTGCACAAGCATGCAAACACATGCACGGCGCACAGGTACATGTGGATCGCGGAGCGTGCTGTGTACGAGCGGGACCGTCACATGGAGTTCTTCTTCCAGGACCGGCGGCATCACACGCCCAAGCGCGCGCTCGATGGCATAAAGAGTCAATGCTAGCTTTGCCTGATTTTGTGACCCACCGACTCCACGTTCCATATTTGACTCAAGATCCTTCCCTTTTTGGCCCTCGTCATGTCGCTCAGACGCACACTCAATCTCCAGAATGCGGGTGCATGGCTTTCGTGACCGTGTCAGCTCGCTCCACGTTTCCACCATAGAGCGGCCTGCACCCATAGCCAATGTAGCGTGATCATGGACCACTATCGCCGGCACTTGCAACACGAGTGCAAGCCATGTGCCTTCATGCGCTTCTTCGGCGCATGCAGCACGAGCCAAGCGATGCAATATACAAAGTCCCAGGATCCATCGCACCTCATTCGTCGTCTCTGTCAGGTATGTGGTCGACAGAACGGCCAGCATTTTTGCCACATCCCCAGACGAAATAGACGCTGACGCGTCGAGATCGTGCGCGATTCTGCATAACACAGCCGTTGATGCGCGCCCCGCCACAAATTGTGCCAGCATCTCATCCCATGATAGTGCCTCCACGGATTCATTGTTCCACATTTGCAAAGCGCTAGCGCACCGTGTCAGGAACCATAGCGTTGCCGTGGGCGGCTGCGTGAGACTCGAAACAAGCGAGGGCATCATGCGCGTCGAGAGCGTCGGTGTGGCTGATGGTGAGGCCGTGCATGCCGGCACTTTTGCAGGCGTCGGTGTTTCAGGCACATGCGAAGACATCGTCGGCGTACTCGCCAAGAATGACGTTTTTCTTGGCGTGTTTGACGAGGAGGAAGAGGGTGACGAAGGTGTTGCTGTCTTGAAAGTGTCCGTGTTCGAATGGATCCCCATTTGCTTCAGTGTATGGTTCTCTGACTGAATCCCAAGTCCGTGAAGCATGGCTGTGATATCACCTTCATCATCCTGCGCTCTGTCGCAGACTACGCTATCATCTGCTGTATTGCGGCTCCATGGCACGTCAGAATGCAACAAGTCTGTAGACGCGTCAGGTCCATCGACCAGACTTGGATGCCACAACGATTCGCGAGGCATGCGCATCCGTTCCACCATGGCCGCATCATGTGTCTGTTGATGCAGTGCGTCTGGTGGTTGCAACTGCATTTGTTGTGGTTGTTGTTGATCTTTTTCTTCTTGCTCTTCTTCTTCTTCTTGCTGCTGCTGCTGCTGCTGTTGTTGTTGTTGTTGTTGTTGCTGCTGATGATGATGCATAGCTGCGCGCTTGGCAGCTACGATGGCTCGTGATGGGCCAGCTCGTGTCGGAGTACGTCGCAGCGATGGCACATGCTCAAGACTCGCTGCTACCTGCTTTCGAGTCGCAGGCGCACACGACATCAAGACCTGCTCGGCTTCAGCGCGGTACATGTTGTGGAATGGAAAAAACACGTCGCGTGCAGCAGAGCGAACTTCCGCGCTTGGATCACCCAGTGCGCGACCTAAGCACTGCATCATCATCTCAAGACCATGATGCGCCTCCAAGTCAGCTCGCCTCTGTCCATGCACATGCAGAATCACGCCAAGGTGCTTGCACATGTATACACGCGTTGCAGCGCTTTTGTCTTGCAAGCCAGCAGAAAGAAGCTGCCAGTACGAATGTCGCACGCTCGCACAAGCAAGGATCGTCGACACGGCGAGTTGACTCGCTGTCGCCACGATCTTCTTTGTAAAGCCAGCCATGCGCATCAGTGACGTTAGAAATGCGTCCAGGGTATGTTCGAGATGCGCACCAAATGTCAGTGCTAGTTGTCGGATCAGTCCGATGGCGTGCATAGCGAGGGTCGTTCGTAAACTTGCGAGTGCTTTGAGGATTCCTTCCTGCAGACTGCGAATATGCATAAGAAATGCATGTGACAGTTCATCAGGCACAGTTCCTTTGAGCATGCCGCGCATGGTTATGATTGCCTTTTCTCGCGGCTGCCAGTTGGTTTCTGTTTCTTTGCCATCGAGCGCTTGTGCAGCGGAGGCAAATGCGTGTTCCATATCATAGTGCGATAATATATGCACAGGTCGAATATCGTCGGATGGGACCGAAGCCAGTTCGGCTGGTAGTTCAGGCACGTTGGAGGACAATGTCAACGATGGCGACGATGACGTCGATGACTCTGTCGTCGCCGACGTCATCGTCCGTCTTGGTGTGGGCGTGGCTGGCGCCTCCGCTGCATCCGCGGCCGTTGACCTATGTCCCACAACAGACTGCATGATCTCATCAAAAGTCGAGGCATGAACACGACGCTCCATCAGGGTCAGTTTCAGCTCCGATCGAAGGGTGGGATCGGCCGGTGCATACAGTGAGCTGATGGCTGTTTTCGCTGCTGCACGCACATTCGCATCGGGATCTTGCACGCCATCCACAAGAAAAGGGAGCAGCGTCTGGAGAGGAAGTGCACAATCTTGTAGGGAAACGAGAAGCTGGAGGGTATGTTCACGCACATGAGGCGACGTTGCACCGAGGCCGGCATCGCGGATCGTGTGTTCCCACATAGAATGAGGTGCGTCGCCCTCACGCATGCGAGCGGAGTCCAACACATCCTTGTACACAATACGCGACAGGTGCAA
>ERZ500990.454-NODE-454-length-13942-cov-5.293656_pt1 | contig 13942 bp, 9 predicted proteins | sample MGYA00248876_ERZ500990 | MGnify/ENA primary metagenome ERZ500990 (study PRJEB25958, sample SAMN03398517) | human skin metagenome | study: EMG produced TPA metagenomics assembly of the Human Skin Microbiome Metagenome (human skin metagenome) data set.
TACTGCAAAATGAAGTACTAGACCTAGAAGATGCTAATACGGGGGTCGCAATTACCGACCTTGGACTCAATGATTTTCGTATGGATTTGCTAGGTTATCTTGAACAAAATCCTGATATTAAGCGTTTGCCCAAAGGCCTGCATGCTGTCGTGCCTGCTCGTCCACAAGATAACCTGCCCGCTGGCGTGATTTTTGTACTTGAAGCAAGGCAACGACTTGGCAAAGAAGTATCCAGTCATCTGACCGCCAATCGGTTATATCCCTACTTTTTGGTATATGTCAGCGAGGATGGCGAAATCATCAGCGACTATACCCAGTCAAAACAGCTACTCGACAAAGCACGCCTTGCTTGTCGTCATTTGGACAAACCATTACCATCCGCTTATGAATTGTTTAACCAGCGTACCGATGATGGGCGAGATATGCACCAATATTCGGCACTACTGGATAAAGCAGTCGCCAGTATCCAAACCGTCAAAGCCGAAAAAGACATTGATAGTTTATTCTCAGGGATGACGACCAGTGCATTGGTTGATGATGTATCAGGCGTGAATGATTTTGAGTTAATTGGGTTTATCGCATTGATTGATGGGTGTGGTACACCATGATGCTGTATCACTATCCTATGACCGCAAGTGTTGATAAAATTATCCCAAAAAATAAGTTTTACCAACAAGGCAGTGCCAACCACCGTATAGAACGCTTGTTTGTGGAGCAAGTAGAGAGTATTCGCTGGGCATATAAACTCTCGCCACAGACTATCAATCTATCCGATAGCGACACGGTTAGAGAAATTCAAATATTTAGTATTATTAGTCGTGTTGAAAGCATTGATAATGAAGTCTTACAGTTTATTGATAAGCTGATACCATCACCGATTATCTTTGAGATTGTCTTTGAGGATAAAATCAAAGTTATCGCAACTTATAAGCGTCAAAGCCAGGCGGATAGCCAAAAAGTCGTCTTAGGCAAATACTATGCCACGGATTGGCAAGACCCAACACAACGTGAAGATTTACCGATTGTGTTTGGAATTGCGGATTTGTATGAATACTTTATTGAGCGATTATTACTCGCTACAAATGAAGCGTCGCCAAATGTCGTTTTGATACCAAATATAGAAACTAATTTGTCTAAAACGACTCGAAAAATTGATAGTATTGAAGAAAAAATTGCCCATGCCGAAAAAGTCGCATTGCTTACCAAACAAATCAACGAGTTACAAAAACGGATTTATAAAGAAAAACAGTTTAATCGGCAAGTGGAGATGAATTTGCAATTGCAAATGCTACAAAAACAGTTAAACGAATTATTAAAATAATGTTGGAAAATTCATGAGTATTAGTCAGATTATTCAGCAAATTACAGAGAATAGCCTTTCAGAACTGCAAGAAAGTGTTGATATTGAATGTAAACTTGCTGGGGGAAAAGATGGTAAAGGAGAGTTACCTAATAGTTTTTGGGATAGCTATAGTGCGTTTGCCAATACCAATGGCGGTGTGATTATACTTGGCGTTAAGGAAATTAAGAAAAATAACACGTTTGAAGTAGCAGGTATTGAACGAGTTCATCAAATCAAAGATGATATTTTTAAGACAGTCAATAACAAGAATAAAGTGAGCTACAACCTACTCACAGATAGCAATATTTTTGAATAGGATATTCAAGGCAAGACGGTCTTGTTAGTCTCTGTTCCTAGGGCAACTCGTAAGCAACAACCCATATTTTTAGATGGCAATCCCTTTGGTAATACCTTTATTCGACAGCATGAGGGTGATTTTAGATTACCTGATGAACAAGTCAAACGGTTAATTGCTGAACAGGTTAAAGATAGCCTAGATAGTGATATTTTGCCCAATTTTTCGTTGTCAGATTTAGATTTAACGTCCCTACAAGCTTATCGGCAACGTTATACTAACTTTAACCCTACGTCACCTTGGAATGATGACGATAACCAGAGTTTTTTGACTAAAATAGGTGGTTATGGCAAAAATCGTGAGACAGGGGAACAAGGACTAACAAAAGCTGGGCTACTGATGTTCGGACATCAAGAAGCTATTTATGAGATTTTTCCAGAGTATATGTTAGATTACCAAGAGCGAGAATCTGATGATGATACAGTTCGCTGGATAGATAGAATCGTACCCGATGGGAATTGGAGTGGTAATCTATTCGATTTTTATCGTAAAGTATCAGCTAAACTTCCCCAAGACCTTAAAATCCCTTTTAAGTTAAAAAATGGTGAACGGCAGGATGATACCCCCATTCATAAAGCTATCCGTGAAGCCTTGGTAAATTCATTGGTTCACGCAGACTATAGTGACCGTGCATCAGTCAAGATTGTAAAATACACCAATCACTTCTATTTTCGTAACCCTGGTCTAATGCGTGTGCCTATTGAGATATCATTGCAAGGTGGTGAGTCAGATTGCCGTAATCGCAACTTGCATAAGATGTTCCGATTTATTAATGCAGGCGAGCAGGCAGGTTCGGGGATTCCGCAGATTTTAGCAGGTTGGCGAGCTTGTCATTGGCAATTGCCATCTTTGTATGAGAAACGAGAGCCTAATTATCAGACGGTGCTTGAATTGAGCATGAATGACTTGTTTCCAAACGATGTCATGCAATATTTAGAAAATGAATATGGCAAAGCGTTTTTAGCTCTTAGCACTGATGAACAGGCTATCTTAGCAACTATCTATCTTGAGAATGAAGCCAATCATCAACGCCTAAAAACATTATTACCCAATCATCCTGCTGATATCACCAAGATGTTACAGCACCTTGTAAAGCAAGGTATGCTGGTATCGACAGGCGGACGATGGGCGGTTTATAGCTTGGCGAGTGATAATAGCCTAGCAGGTAACGACCAAAGCTTGGCAGGTGCAAGCACTGGTCTTAACGAGCCAAGCTACCCTAATAATGAGCCGAGCTACCCTAATAACGAGCCGAGCTACCCTAATAATAACCAAAGCTTGACAGATAAGAATGCTGGCTTAACAGGTAAAAGTCTAAGAATTAAAACCATACTAGAGTTATGTTTGGAAAAACCCTTATCTTCTGGAGAGATTGCCCGTCGTTTGGGTCTTAATCTTCAAGGGTTGAGAAATCGGTATTTGGCTGATTTGGTTAAGAATGAATACTTAGCTTATACTTATCCCGATAACCCTAAAGATAGACGACAGACGTATATAACAACTGATAAAGGCAAAACATTTATTCGTTCATAATACAAAGTTCACAATATTTTCAATGTACAGTGTAATGTGAAGTCAAATAGAAAAATGTACAGTGTAATGTGTACAGTGTAATTGAATACACATCTAACTATTATCAAAAGAGGAAAAAATCATGCCATCGTCAAACCTAAAAATGCACACCCCAAACCTTGTCGATAGCAACATTGACCGCATTGCCGAGCTGTTCCCCAACTGTATCACCGAAAAGCCAAAAACCGATGAACAAGGCAATGTGTTAAAAGATGCCAGCGGGCAAGCCATCCTTGAGCGTGGCATTGATTTTGAGCTACTTAAGCAGGAGCTGTCGCATTCGGTGATTGATGGGTCGCAAGAGCGTTATCGCCTTGACTGGGTGGGCAAGCGTGAGGCGATTGTGACGGCAAACAGCCCGATCGCTAAGACGTTACGCCCTTGTCGTGCGGAGAGTGTGAACTTTGATACGACGGGCAATTTATTCATTGAGGGGGATAATCTTGAGGCGTTGAAGTTGTTGCAAGAAAGCTACTTGGGCAAGGTAAAGATGATTTATATTGACCCGCCGTACAATACGGGCAATGATTTTATTTATAACGATGATTTTGCGGCGGATACGCAGGCGTTTTTTGAGCGGTCGGGGCAGGTGGATGCAGATGGCAATCGCTTGGTGGCGAATACGGAGCGTAATGGGCGGTTTCATAGTGATTGGTTGTCGATGATGTATAGTCGGCTCAAATTGGCGCGGAATTTGTTGGCTGATGATGGCGTGATTTTTATTTCGATTGATGATAATGAGATTCATAATTTGAGAAAAATCTGTGAAGATGTTTTCGGATATACAAACTTTATTGCTGAATTAATTGTAAACTCAAATTCTTCAAAGAATAATGCAAAAAAAATATCAGTTTCACATGAATATATTCTTTGTTTTGTTAAAGACTTTACTAAAGAAACCAAAGACTGGAAAATTCAAAAACAACAAATCAAAGCCTATGAAAGCCGAGCAAAACAATTGTTAAAAATGAATTTGACTGAAGATGAAATTCATCAGGAGCTTTTACAATTAGTTAAGTACCCCAGATTTTATGATTTTGACCATTTTACCTATGCAGATAAAAATGGTGTGTACGAAACTGATAATTCTGGTGGCGTTGATAATGGGAATTTTAAAACCGAAATTTTGCATCCAGTAACAGGTAAGCCATGTGCAAAACCGAATGGTGGTTGGCGTTATAAAGATGAAACTTTAAAACAAATGGTAAAAAATAACCAAATAGTTTTTGGTAAAGACGAAAGCATAATTCCTAGGGTTAAAAGATACTTACATGACTATAATGAACAAGTTCCAAAATCAAATTTATATTTTGACTCTCAAGCAACCACCAAATGGCTAAAATCAGAACAACTACCTTTTGATTTCCCCAAATCAATAGATTTAATTAAACATATTTTGAGTTTTAATGATGAGAAAAACGCCCTAACTTTAGATTTTTTTGCAGGGTCATCGACGACCGCTCATGCTGTGATGCAACTCAACGCTGAAGACGGTGGCAACCGCAAATTTATCATGGTACAAATCCCAGAGGCAACGGATTCAAAATCCGAAGCGTTTAAAGCAGGCTATCCAACCATCGCTGAAATATCCAAAGAACGCATCCGCCGAGCAGGGGCAAAAATCCGTCAAGACAACGCTGACAAAGACCTAAGCCATCTTGACACAGGCTTTCGAGTGCTAAAAATCGACACCACCAACATGAACGACATCTACTACCGCCCCCAAGACTACAACCAAGACCTACTCGCCACACTCGAAAACAACATCAAAGAAGACCGCAGCGACGAAGACTTACTATTTCAGTTTATGCTAGACACAGGCGTGCCGTTATCCTTGCCCATTGAACGCACCGAGCTTTCTAGTAAATCAGGCGGACACACCATCTACCAAGTGGGCGGTAACTCACTGATTGCCAGCCTAGACTACATCGACGCAAATATGGTCAATGACATCGCCGCACTTAACCCGCTCAAATTCATCACCAGCGAACGAGCCATCGCCACCGACAGCGACAAAACCAACATCAAAGAACGCTTTAAACAACTATCACCGCATACCGATGTACGCTTTATCTAAGGGAAAAAGGAGAAAAACATGAAAATTACCTTTAAACCCTTAACCTACCAACTCGATGCCGTACAAGCCGTCGTCGATGTGTTCCGTGGACAACAGCAGCTTATCGGGCAAACCCGCTATACACTCGATAGGGGCATACAGCCAACCCCCAAACGCGTGACACAACAGGCAGGGCTAGATTTTGGCGAAACTGATATATTGCAAAATTCTGCCTTACAAACCTATGATATGTTAGACGATGAAAATATCGGCTTTGCCAATACGCCGTTATTTGACTTGAATGAAATTCTTAAAAACATCCAAACGGTGCAAGCCAATAGACAATTACCAAAATCCACCGAGCTTGTCACAGCTGACAACAAAAAAGGCGACAGCCTGACCCAAAGCCCGCTTAATCTCAATATCGAAATGGAAACAGGTACGGGCAAAACCTACACCTACCTACGCACCATCTTTGAGATGAACAAACAATACGGCTGGAGTAAGTTTATCATCGTCGTGCCTAGTATCGCCATCCGTGAAGGCGTGAACAAAAGCATTAGCATGATGGCGGATGACTTACTGGCAGAATATGGCAAAAAGCCACGAGCCTTCATCTACGACTCCAAAGCCTTGCACCACCTAGAGAGCTTTAGCTCAGATGGCGGTATCAATATCATGATTATTAATGTGCAAGCCTTTAACACCATCAAAGAAGGGGCGAACAACGAAGCATCACGCAAAATCTACGCCAGCCTAGATGAATTCGGCTCTCGCCGTCCCATTGACGTGATACGCCGTAACCGTCCTATTATCATCCTAGATGAACCGCAAAAAATGGGCGCGGACAAGACCTTACAGTCATTAGCAAACTTTAATCCGCTGTTTATCCTACGTTATTCTGCTACCCACAAACGTGACTACAACCTAGTCTATCGCCTAGACGCACTCGACGCTTACAACCAAAAACTGGTCAAAAAAATCACCGTCAAAGGCATCGAAGTCAAAGGCTTGACAGGCACACATGGCTATCTATACCTACAAGACATCATCATCTCAAACAAAGCCCCCGTCGCCCGCCTAGAGCTAGAAATCAAATCGACCAAAGGCGAGTTTCGCCGTGAAATCCGCAACGTCATAAAAGACGATAATCTGTTTGTTATCTCAAAAGAAGCCGAGCAATACAAAGACCGCTATACCGTCACCCAAGTCACCGCTGACAGTATCGAATTTGCCAATGGCATTGTGCTACACGTTGGGCAAGGTAGCAGTAATAAAGGCGATGGCGACGATAAAGACTTACGCCGTATTCAGATTCGTGAAACCATCCGCTCGCATTTAGATATTGAACAGCGATTGTTTCATAAGGGGATTAAAGTCTTAAGTTTATTTTTTATCGATGAAGTCGCCAAATACCGCCAGTACGACAGCGACGGCAATGCCGTCAATGGTGAGTATGCCGATATCTTTGAACAAGCTTATACCGAAGAAGTGAATAACCGCCTTGATTTGAATTTATCAAACGACCCTTACCAAGACTATCTTAAAGCCATCACTGCTCAAGGTACGCATAACGGCTATTTTAGCCTTGATAAAAATCGCCACCTGATAGACCCAAAAACCAAGCTAGAAAAAGACGAAGAACTGGGCGAAAAAGTGCTGGTCGCTGATGATATCGATGCCTATGATTTGATTTTAAAAGATAAAGAATCGTTATTGGCATTCCCCGAACCGCTGGATAGTGATGAACAAATCGCCCGCAAGAATGTGCGGTTTATCTTCTCTCACTCTGCCTTGCGTGAAGGCTGGGACAACCCCAATGTCTTTGTCATTTGTACGCTCAAGCACTCGGATAACGTCATCTCTCGCCGTCAAGAAGTGGGACGTGGCTTGCGACTTGCAGTCGATAGACATGGCACACGCATGGACAGTGGCTATCTACCACTTGGTGAAGTACATCGGCTCAATAACCTAACCGTGATTACCAATGAAAGCTATGCTGAATTTGTCGGTAATCTACAAAAAGAGATGCTCGAAAATCTTGCAACTCGCCCGAGCAAAGCAAATCCACAGTACTTTACGGGTAAAACCTTGGTGAGTGAGTTAGGCGGACAGATGACGGTGGATGCTGGTACCGCCAATCAGATATATAAATATCTCGTTAAAAACAATTATCTCGACGATGACGATAATTTGTTGGCGAAATTTCACGACGACAAAGACAATGACCAATTACCACAACTGCCAGAAGAGTTACAACCCTTTGCCAGTGCGATTCATAAGCTCATCGGTAACGTAGTCAATCCAGACGCTCTTAAGGGTATGTTCAATAATGGCAATAAACCCAAAAATACCATCAACCCAGAAAATCTAAACCGTAAAGAATTCCAAGCCCTATGGCGACGCATTAACCAAAAATCTATTTATCAAATTGGGCTTGATAGCGACAAATTGATAGCCGAAAGTATCAGCGAGATTGATAAGGTCAGCCGTGAGCGTAACAACAACTTTGTCCAGTCATTGACTTATACCGTCAAAAAATCTGAGCAAAAAGATAGCCTAGATTACGACACACTCAGACAAGGTGACAGCTTTGGGCAAGTGCAGTCTAACCGTGAACAGTACAGCGTCAATGTGCAAACGCCGATTCGCTATGACCTTATCGGGCAAGTGGCAAGCCGTACTAATCTCACACGTCGTACCGTCGTTGCTGTATTGAGTAAAATAAACTCAGCGGTCTTTTCACAGTTTAAACACAACCCCGAAGCCTTTATCAGCGAAGTCAGCCGTATCATCAACGAGCAACAAGCCAAGCTGATTGTACAAAACATCGTCTATGAACTTACCCAGGAGCGATACGACAGTAACGATATCTTTGTGAGTAATATTCCGCTATCAGACAACGCAACCAAAGCCAACCGCCATGTTTGGGAGTATGTGGAAACAGACTCGGATGTTGAACGCAAATTCTTGGCAGAGCTAGAACAGCACATCAATGAAGTCGTAGTGTATGCCAAACTGCCCAAAAACTTTGTCATCCCCACGCCATTTGGCGGTTATAACCCTGACTGGGCGATTGCCTTTAATCAAGACAAGATTCGTCATGTCTATTTTGTCGCAGAGACCAAAGGCTCTACCAGCGAAATAGACTTGCGAGAGAGCGAAAAACAAAAAATCGCCAGTGCCAAAGCGTTTTTTGCCAAACTGCAACAGATACAAGGTAACAATAGCGAACTTGAGCAAGCGGATACATTGGCGGAAGTTGAAAAAATGCCAGTTAGCTATGAAGTGGTAGATAGTTTCGATAGCTTAATGCAAATCGTAGGGATGAAATAGGTGTAAGACACCATTGTAATGTGGGTTAGCCGTCTTTGGGGCCTAACTCACCTTTCCCTTAAAGTGTATGATTCATAGACATCATTTCAATATAATCGGAGACTATGAACAAAGAAATTCAACAAAGACTCGGATGGATTAAATTATTTGAAGACACGAATGATGCTGGTCTAGTTTGTCGTAGATGTGGTATTTCAAGACCAACGTTACGCAAGTGGTGGAAGCGATACTCTGAACAAGGTATTGAGGGTTTGGCAAGCCAAAGTAAGCGTCCGCTTAAATCACCTAATACCAAAGTTAATCAACACATTGAAGATTTATTATTACAAATGCGGTCTAGTAGAAATCTCGGAGCTAGACGTTTGCAAACGGAACTAATGAGGCTTCATCAAATATCCTTATCTTTGGCGACGATTCATAAAGTATTAACCAATCACCAAGTCAAACCGATTAAGAAATTTCGTCGTAAGGCAGATTACCTACGGTATGAACGCCCACTACCAGGAGATAGAGTCCAAATGGATACCTGTAAAATAGCATCTGGGCTTTATCAATACACCTCAATTGATGACTGTACTAGATATCGGGTACTTAGGCTCTATAACCGCCGTACGGCAGCCAATACGCTGGATTTTTTAGATTGTGTGATTGAGGAAATGCCATTTCCCATTCAAAGAGTACAAACCGATCGTGGACTTGAATTCTTTGCTGAAAAGGTTCAGAAGAAAATGATGGAGTATGGCATCAAATTTAGACCCAATAAACCAGGTTCGCCACATCTCAATGGTAAAGTTGAGCGTTCTCAAAAGACTGATAAAACTGAATTCTATGCAACCGTAGATATCACGTCCGAAAACCTTCAGGACCAATTGGCTGAATGGCAGCATTACTATAATTGGCTAAGACCACATTCAGCTTTGAAGGGAAAAACACCCATGGAGAGGTATTTTGAATTAAGCGAGGAAACGCCTTTTTCTGATGAGGTGCAAAACCAATATAACCCATCAGATGAACGTATTCAAAATGCCAATTATAAAGTGGATTTAGAGATGGCCAAATTGAAACGATCTCTATGAATCATACAAGCAAACTTGGTTCAACCATCCACGACATCCAAAAAAACTATCAGCGACACCGCTCTAGCAAGCTATGCCAAAATCCGCCATTCCGATTTGATTGCAGAAATTCGCCAAATTTTTCGCAAAAAATATGACAAAAAAAGGGTAGGGGTGGAGCGATTGACTCAGCAACATAAATTGGCACTACATATCGAAGATTTAACCCGTTTGCTGACCACCTTTGACCATATCAGCGAACAGATTCTTATTGAATGGATAATTTCGCTGTTGTCTGGCACGAAACCCATTTTGACAGCGTCTGCTGAAAAATATCTCTCTGCCATCGGCTATGACTGGCTGTATTACACGCTTGGCGAAGATTTACTTAATTGGGATGTGGAAGATTTTGAAACCGTGTATGAGCAAATTTTGGATTTTAAACGCCTTGAATTGGGCAATGAAGCGATACACTATCCTGCGGGGCGGTTACAGCAGTTGCATCAGTTTGCTCATCAAAAATTTGGTATCGTAAAAGTCGATATTCCCGAAGCCAGTGCTGATAAAAAAGTGCGAGCGGAATGGATTTCGCCAACGCTGTATCACGCCATTTTGCAACAACTACGCCAATGCGTCGATTCGCTCGAAGCGGATATGTTGGTATCACTGTTTATCCTGCTGATGCGGACGGGAATGCGTAAACTTGAACTGCTAGGGCTAAGATACAGCGATATTGAAAACATTGAGCAAGGTCAGCCAGCCATCATCGTTCGCCCCAATCAACATCGTCGCCTAAAAACTGATGTCAGTATCCGTCGTATTCCGCTGAATGTGGTATTACTACCTGCCGAGCTGACGTTTGTGCTGGAATATCTACAGTCAAATCGGAGCAATAACAGACACCAGTTGGTTTTTACCTTATCTAGTAGTCATGAGCGACTGCCAAATACCTTGCCCAACCGCTTATTGGATGAAATTTTACAGCGTATTGACCCAAGAGCCACGCATCATACGATTCATGGCTTTCGGCATACTGCGATTAGCAATTTTAGCTTACTGCTCAATGCTGATAGCCAGTTGGCAAGTGCTTTAACAGGCTTTAGCCAGTCGCACATTATGGATATTCGAATGACGCTATTAGGAACGGATGGCTTTAACCAGTTCGGTTGGTATCTGGTGGCGGGTTTGGCAGGGCATTTATCACCTGAACGGGGGCTAGAGTATTACAATCACTTTGCGGTCTTGACAGCGACTTTTGAGCTCACCAAAGCTAATCCGACTTTTTCAAGGCAGTTAATTACCCATTTAACAGGGCGTAGTACACAGAATTTTAATGATAACAACGTGCAGGTGGTGAATAACGAGATTTCGCTATTGGCACTCAGAAAAATGCTGTACCGACACGCCTTGTCAATCAAGCACAGCCCACCTTTGAACCAATTAACCTTTGGTCATACGGCAATTACCGATAGTTTAAGCGATAGCCCCACGGACGTGAAGGAACTGTTCCGACGGTATGGTATCAATAAATTGATAACGCTTCTGAGTGATTTAGAACAGGGGTTAAGCGATACCGAGATTAGCCAAAAGCTCCATATCCCCGAGCAAGCTGTCCAAACTTTTTATGAGCGAGCCAAAGCCATTGCCAGTATTCATACCACCACTACATCGATGAGTAAAAAAACCGCCACAGGCGAAAATTTAACTTATCCGCTGACGGTTTCTCGTTTCGTCCAACACCCCAATAAGCTATTACCGTTACTGCTGTCATACGATATTGAGCGAAGAATGTTGCATGAGATGTTAAAAAACGCTACCAAATTTAGAAATGCTCACTCGCAAGACTGGCAATGGTTTATTACACTTACCACAAGCAAAATCACCATCAACCATGCCACAATTTCGTTCAAAAAAACACCGACAGGGTTAGATGACTTTCAAAGATTTATCGCTATAGCCGAACAGATTTTTACCCTTAAATGGTGTCTGTATGCGTCCGAAAGTCCTTTAAACAGTCTAGACCAGCCTAAAGACTTAATGTTTAAACTTGATAAAAATAAGCCAACGATTTATTTTGGGATTAAAGTGCCTAATCCTAACTACGCTAACTTCCAAGAAGCCAACACAACAGCTAGGGCAGAATCCCCGTCACAACAAACTGCTAACAGGAGTAAGGGTAAACGCCCGTATAAATTTAAGTTTTCTGCCTTGCTACGGTTTTTCACCTATATGGTGCTACTGCAAGATGACAGTAACTTTAGCATTGAGACTATCATTGATATGGGGAAAAAATGAGTTGGAAATTAACGTTCAATCGTAAAACTACCAAATCACCCATAGCTCAAATAACAATTGGCTCGCTTTGATGTATTGACAAGGGTTGCGATATTTTGCAGTTCGCTTAACTGCTTACCGCCGTCATCAAGGGTATTACCGCCGTCATTTTGACCCACGTCTGATTATCAAGCTGGTTAAATCCGAAAGTCAGTTGGTAGCTGTTGCCAATGTTCAATTAGCAGTTGCTTTTGGGTTTCAACGATAGGTAAATTATTTAGCGTATCTCGCCATGTCGCTCTTGCAATGGCTATCACGTCCTTGAGTTCGGATTGAACCACCCGCCAAGGAATATCCGCTTTTTTTGCCCAATATTCAAAATCAGAAAACTCTATCTGATACCAGTTTTTTGACTTGCCAAGATTTAACGCTAAACTGGTTTCGCTAGAGATATAGGCTTTGGTAAACACAATATCATACGCAGGTGATAGCCTTAAACCAAAACCATCAGGATAAATCACACTCCAATTTTTGAGATGAGCATCGCCATTGCCTAATAAAATGTTCACCAGTAATCGTCTTGCCATCTGCTTGACATCTGCAATCCCATTGTCGCTATATTGATAAAGGATTTTGGCGATTTGCTGATAATTACCGCCTTGGTATTTTTCATGGGCATATTTACCAAGAACTTGAGCAAAATCTTCACTATGAATACGTTGAATGTTAACATCATCAATCGTGCTACCACGGTCAAATCGCCGAATGGCATAGGCATAAGGTTCACTGGGTAAATTGAGAATGGGCAAATTATCTAGCTTGTCTAAACGCACCAATTCGATATCGGGAATATCAACGCCTACCATTTGAGCCAATGTCATCATGCTATATTCATTTTCGGCAACGCTTTGATGCACCACAGACGGTGTTTTAATAATCCAGTCCCCTAAATCCGAATCTTTATTAGGATTAGGTAACGTAAAACGTCCACTTTGGTGTTTCATGGAAAGTTTCATTTGCACACCCGCTAATGAAAAATGCGGGTAGTGTGGTGGCAACGTAACAGTCGTAGTATGACCAATATTGGCAGAATCAAAAACATAGCTAGGCACGGCTTCAGGCTCAATACTTTCGGCTACCAACGCCCCAGGCAAATCATGACCTAAATAAGACAATAACTCAAATTCATTATCCTGATGAATTTTTAAACCTTGTGCCAACAGCAATCTTAAAGACCCTTCTGGCAATAAATTGGAAAGTAGCGGATTCAGCCTTTGGCGATTCACCCATTGTTCAGACAAGCGTTTATTCGCATAAGGAAAATCGGGGCGATTGGTTAAACTAAGCGTAGGGCGATTGTCGTCCATGACAAATTCTTGTGCAAAGGTTAGCACATTTTTGCCATTGTCAAAACCCGCCAAATAACCCACCAAACGACCGTGCAAAGTTAATTTCAGTACTCGAACTTTCATGCTTCCATATCCTCTAATAAGCCTTGCCATGGGTTATCAATTAAGCGTTGAATGTCATCTTTTATCACTTTGTCTTCATTTAAAATAGCCAAAACCTGTCTTTTCTTTTCATTAGGGATAAGCATAAGTTCAGAATTTAAACCTTTAGCGATTAACGCTAGCGTATCAAGGCGGGGATTACCTTTCGATTCAATCTGCTGATACTGTTGTCGTGACACACCAATTCGCATCTGCATATCTTTTTGTTTAAGCTTTAGAGCGATTCGACGTTGTTTGATTTGCTCAAGTAAATTCATTAGCGGATATCCTTGCTATGCTTTTCATTGCAATATATTAATTTTTTATTTTCTTACAAGCAATATATATGTTTCCTAAAAAATTAAAAGAAATTTATATATTGCTTTTAACCTAGAACTGTTACGTGAAAATATCTAAATTGAATTATAAAATTTTTTAAATTAGAAACCTAAAGCGAAAAAA
>ERZ500990.461-NODE-461-length-13782-cov-4.169957_pt1 | contig 13782 bp, 8 predicted proteins | sample MGYA00248876_ERZ500990 | MGnify/ENA primary metagenome ERZ500990 (study PRJEB25958, sample SAMN03398517) | human skin metagenome | study: EMG produced TPA metagenomics assembly of the Human Skin Microbiome Metagenome (human skin metagenome) data set.
AGATTCCTTTGAAGACGTAAGTGCCATAGAGGACATCGAAGCTACAGGGGGCACTGTCTCAGTAGATGCCACCGGCTTAACAGGTTCCACGCCATGCTGGACGGACGCTGGCGAAATGCCCAGTGTCATCTCCATGTATGCAGGGGAGTAGGAAGTCACAGGAACTTGATCAAGCCCAAAGCTTGCAGTTAAAGGCTCGTTTGTCTGTGCAACGTGGGGTGCAAGATCCAAGCGCTCTGTATCAGGTAATGGAATGGTGAACTGTGTAGGACTCGTAATGCCAGGCACAAGAGGCGGCGGCGAATGTGAGAGGCTCTCTGGGGAAGAATGGCGCATCATAAATTCCTGGAAAGCGCCAGGACTGCTTTCTGTCTCACTACCAGATGTAGCGACAGTGCTGGAAAAGTCTGTGAGTGAGTCATCTGTGAAAGTGTGATCGACATCATGGATCAGATTTGTGAGAAATAGATCAGGCATGTCAACCATGGACCATGGCTTTGGCGATCCAAGCATGGAATCCAAATCCTTCCACTCAGGCATGTTGTCTGGTGTGGTAGATACACCCACAGGCTCCGACTCAGGCCATGCATCCATGTTAAGGCAATCCGTGTGGCGCCACTTTGCGATCCAAAATCAGGTGTTTCGCGCCTCCACATGCACGTGATGTACTGTCACGCCGAGTGGACGAGCTCGTCGCGCGCCGAGTGACGCTCTCGCGCAAGGCGTTTGAGCAAAGCATCGAGCTGGCTCGACAATGTATCTGGTAGTACATGTGTAAGTAAGAGGTACAAAGCGTTGGCAGATTTTAAGACCACAAATTCGTACGTACGAGCTTCATTCAATGCTTGCATGTAGTCGCGATTCGCATCACGTATATCCTTCTCAAGCTGCCGAAGCTCTTCTAACTGCCAAAAGCGTCAGTACGACACTGTCCAATACGAATCAAAAGAGTCACTAGGCAACATCCACGTACATGCTCATCCTCTGACATATCTCGTGAAGGGAGTGCGTCAATGCGACGCTGCACATCCTTGGCTTGTGAAATCAGATCTTGCACGAGCTCATCGCGGCTGGCCTCCAAGGTCTCTGGCGGAAGTGCCTCAGTATTTCCAAGAACTGTCAGCGGAACTTGCGCATTCACTGGTGTGTGCCCTGATTTGCGCGAGAGATATGCAATCGCAGACGCCATGACCTTGAGGAGCATATTGAGCGAGTCTTCAAGCTCCGTGATGGACCCCATTCTTCGCGCTCTGACTAGACTGTGTGGAGAACAATCAAGGGTCGGTCTTAAGCCTTACGTCAAATCTTTGGTAGAGGCTATGACTTGCACGCAACAAAATAAACTAGTCAAGCGGTCAGCCGGCTTTACAAACCACTACGTAGAAGGTTGGCACGTACTGCCACGTGGCGTGACGCTCAACATCAACCATCACATCCTTTTTACATACATCTTTGCACTTCGACACCAAGGGTTAGGAAAGGGAAGATAAACCAGCACGTCGGGGGTGTGAAGGAGGAAGGGACCTTTTTTACAGCCCATGCCATAGAACAGGCAAGAAGCGTGGTAGAAATGGAGCAAAACGGAAATGCTGAGCTAGAGGGATACAGGTAGACATAAAAAGCGGAGAGGTTGACAAGTGTGTGGACATACATGTAGAGTGGTACGCAAGTTACCAGCATGGAATCATTCCTGCATTGCATTAGAAGACGAAGGGTCAGGCATCTGCTCGCGGCTCAGAGAACTTGTTGGCTCACGACTTGGACTGCCAGCCATTACGCCCGTGGCCATAGGAAATGATGAACGAGAACCCGTGTCTGTGAATGAACCACTGCCTACCGATGTTCGGTGGCCACCTGACGGGCTAGATGGGACGTTCATCATGTTAGACGCACCAGGGCTAGTTGGTACATTCGGGCCATTAGTAGCACCTCCCAGACCACTTCCTTGTACAAACATGCCAGGCGTTTGCACAGGGTGCGAAGGATGCGCGGCATGAGGCACCATCTCCGGATTGGGAATAGTAGTACCGACTGACTGCTTGGGCGCACGGCCGGCTTTTGACAAAGCGTAATCGCCAGAGTCGAAGTATTTTCGTTCTTTCAACTTGTTCGCCACTAAATCTTTGCGATTCGGTAGCTTGCCGTACAAACGAAACAGTTTTTGCTCTTCCTCCGTGAGCGACTGTTTGGATGATCACCGCGTATGCGGTTCGCATGTTAGTTCGCTGTACTCACAAAGGGTAAAAGCAAATCGATTGTCGACAGAACCAGCGCCGCCCTCGCATACGTACCGAGATATCAATTTTGTTTTGCTGGTGCGGAAGCATGGCTGACAGCGCTCGCAAGAGATATTTCTAGTATGCTGGCACTATAGCTATCCGCGAAGTGGAATTCAGATAGATCGTCTGAGAGTTGAGACAGAGAGACCTGGATCAAGTGGATGAATATGCTCCGCGGATCCCCTCAAGAATGGAAAAAAAAAACGTGTTATTCACGGAATTGAAGGGCCCGTCTGGGTTCCGACTCCAATACGAGCGCCACTCCAAGCAGGCTGGGTTTGATCCAGACGTCTCATCGGACTCGCATGGCCTGCTTATACAGCCAACACTGCCTATTGGGGTGCATTTGCGCCACGTGCCTGATGAGACGAGGGTAGAGGGATGGATTGACCAGCGCAAGGCACCTTGCCCGGTCCCGGCCGAGCAGGCCGGGCGCGTGCGTAATGCCAGCGGCACGGAATAAGTGGGCGGGCCACTCAAGACGGGCGCAAATACAACAGTGCCACCTACTCTCTCTCTACCTCTGCATTCACCCACTGTACCAGAACGCCATGTCGATCCCTGTGCCACCTAGCTGGAAGGACCTTGGTAAGGCCGCGTCGGATATCCTTGGCAAGGACTACCCCATCCATGGCTCGACCCTTGAGGTCAAGACCCGCACGCCATCGGGTGTGACATTCCGTGTGCTGGGTCTGCAAGACAACAAGTCGTCGAACATTAGCGGTGACCTTGAGGCCAGCTGGCAAGACCGCAAGAAGGGTCTCGCCTTCACACAGGCCTGGTCGACCGCCAATGTGCTGCGCAACCACATTGAGTCCGAGAACCATCTCGCTAAGGGCCTGAAGCTCGAGGCCATTTCGACGCTTGTGCCAGAGAAGCAGGCCAAGAACGCTCTCCTGGCTTTGACCTACCGAACGCCAGGCCTGCACATGCGCAACTTTGTGGACGTTTTCAAGGGTCCTCTGCTTACTGCTGATGCTGTGGTTGGCCGTGATGGCTTCCTGTTCGGTGCTGAGGCCGCGTACAACGCAAAGGACAAGAAGCTTGCGCGTTACAACCTGGCCGCTGGCTTCCACGCTCCTGAGTATGCCATCACACTCCACGCGCTGGGCAACCTCTCCACGTACAGCGCTTCGTACTACCACCGAGTGAACCAGGACATTGAGGCTAGTGCTCGTGCCACGTATGACTCGAAGGCCTCGAGCAACATGAACCTTGAGGTCGGCACGAAGACGTACCTCGACAACGCTGCCTTCATCAAGGCCAAGATCAACAACTCGGGTATTTTGGCCCTTGGCTATGCGCAGGCGCTTCGTCCTGGCATTAAGGCTACGTTCGGTCTTGCTCTTGACACGATCAAACTGTCGTCCGGCTCGACAGATGCCAGTGCTCACAAGCTTGGTGCTGCGCTCACGTTCGAGGCTTAAGTAGTAATCTCTTTGTGTAGAGAGTGTCTTCATAATACCGCTAGATATCTTCAAGAGAAAGAGAGCGAGGGAGGGAGCTATGACAGCCGATGATCTGATGCGTAAAGAGTGTCGCGGTCAAGCATGTGTGCCAAGTTCGCACTAGGTGAGTATGGGTACGTGTGGTGTGGCTGTGAAAGAAAAGTTCAACAAGTAAGTGAGACGCATACGATCTGAGATCCTAGTCAGTGCTTCTTCTTGGCATCGAAAATCTTGTACATTGTATAGCTTGACAAGCAAGTCCCCAGGTGTCGGTGAAGCGCGAGCGATTCAGCGTGGTAGGGGCAGGGGCATTACCAAGTATGTAAATGAGCTCTGGGGTGGATGACGACTACGTAATAGTCCGGGGGTAGGGGGTGGGGAAGTCAGCCAATCGAGAAAGGATGCGTTGGTTCTCCACACTTCGTAGCGAGCTGCCTGTCTCGATAGGAAGTAACGAACGAGGCAAAGCAAGAGACGAAACAAGGCTGGTAGATTGCGTTTGCGTAGTAGGGATGGTCATGCACGAGGACGTGCTGACGCCTACACTCGCATACACTGATGCGCGTGAACTATGTGTGGACATAGCTGCATTGTTCGCAGGCTCGTCTCTTGAGCTTGCCATGCCACCGGCTTCAATGATTGATGGATATGCATGTCTATTCTATGATGAACACATACGCGTTCAGCTGACCATGAAACTTCCATCCTTACCGACTATGCTTCCTGCACCAATTCATATGTTTTCCGATGTACATACGCTCGACGATCACTCTGTCATGACGCTGCCACCTCTGCTGGTCATTTTGTTATCGTCACTACACGTGTCGTTACGCGGCTCTATGAGTGAAGAAAAGGAGACAAGAACTCCCGCTTCGCTTTTCATCCATTATTGGCAGCGCCTACCGAGCTCGACAGACTTTGTTCTTCGCCGCTCACCACTTACACGTATCCAGAGGCCTGAGACGGAGGCTGTTGAGCCTTTCCTCGATAAATCCTTCGTTCCTGGCATCACATACGATACACAACAAAAGTCGTGGGTCGTGCGTTGGACGAGCGATGTGAATGTGCCTTATACCATGACGGACTTGCCCCGCGAGCGAATGAAAATCAATGCTATGCTTCAACTGCGCTTGGAGCTCGCGCTTCTTGCTGCGCAAGCACAAGCAACACCGCCCCAAATGCCTTTCCATTACTCATCGAACCGACAACATCCATTTGCTCAATCGTCTGATCCGTATATCATCGACGTTGATCTTCTTAGTGACCTCGCCGACACTGTCAAGGTGCCGGATGAGACGCCCGAGCAGCGCATGCAATACCTGTCGAAGCGGCTCACAATGATGCCGCTGTCCATGCTTGCTCCTGGTGTGCTTGGTACAGACATCACTGCACCATGGGGTGAGGCTAGTTCTTTGTCCAGCCGGTTGAATCATATCAAAGAGCTTGAAGCAGCAGCTCGGGCATCTGATGCGGATATTGCCCTGGCTCCTCTCTCACATTCGGCCCGATTTGGACCGCGTCTTCCGCAACGCCAGTCATCAACGCCTGTGGGCGTGGCAAGCAAGCCGCGTGAAGAGTCTGCAACGATGTCATCGACAACCGACATTGCGACGCTTGCATCACAAGGCCCCGTGTCGCTGACCTCTATGACACACGTGTTTGTTGTGGTCTGTGCATCGACGGCTGTGAGGATGCGCACACTTAGTCGTACTTTGTCGCTTGACACATCTGACGATGCACAAAGTGTGGTGGTGTGCATAGAGCTAGATGGCTTGCCAATGACCATTCCTTTCTGGCTTCACGCGCTGCATCTAGACATGGGTGAACGGTCCGACATGACGAGAGAGACGGGCTTTATGTCGATGAATGATCCCATACAGATCGTAATTGAACCATTACCGGGCCATGCGTCATCACTGCCCGTTTGTCTGGGACGACATGCTCAGCACAATATGTTATACACAGTGCGACTTCGTATCAGCTCGGAGGACCTCGATGCGCAGACGTTGGCGCGGCAGCTGACCACATGGGATCCTCATCGATCGACTCGTGTCACGATGCTTGGCACACCGGAGCGCGGACCACATACGTCGGCCCACAGCACATGTGTGTCGCAATGGAATGGGTTCATGGATTTGTCGCTAGCGCTCCTTGACTTGCAGCGGCGCTCATTTGCCGAGCATATAATTCGCCGATCTATGGGCCAAATTCCGAAGCCATGGACTCCGGATACACCGCCACCACCAACGGCGGGTGATGCATCTCTTGCGCCAATGGCATTGTTAGCGTCTCGAAATGCAGAACCTGTTCGTCTTGAGGAGACGATCTCCTACGATCAGACGCGCGAAGGGGCACAAGGAGTGTCAATCAAAGACGCAGATGGACGTAGCAAAAGCACCACACGTCATGCTGTTGGGTGGAGTGAAAGCCATTCGCAGCGAATTGGGTTTGATCCGACGCGTGTGAGCTCGTTTGCCTCTTGTCTGCTGGCGTCGCTCAAGACATATCAGGAACCCACGGAAGCTGGCTCTCATCGCATTCATATCTGCATCGCATTGTCGAATGTATCTCCTGATCCTATGGATATACAGGTCTCTTGGGCGATGGATCTCGAGCCGGCGCCACAGAAAAACCGCGCTATTGTGGCGGAACACAGCAGCATCCGTGTTGGGTACGTTTATTGAAGCAGATGCACTAACAAACCTAGGTCTGTTCGCCCGGGGATGAGCCGTACGGTTGACATGCACTTGCGCGTACTGTCGCAAGGCTTCCATAAGCTGGGTCATGTGTGCGTGACTGAGCTCAAGTCAGGGGCTAAGTGCTTTTTGCTCGATATCGGTTCCATGTACATCGGTGCATGAAATGGTCTCTTGTACAGACGACTATGTTTGCGTATGCTTCAGCATTTCAGTTGTAGTGCACGAAGGGCATGTGCAATCGTTTCCTCATCAAAGTGCTCATGTTTCCAGCCAAGTTCGCGAGCAGTGTGTCGTGCCATGCCAACTATGCCAGTACGCGATTCACACGTAAAAAATGTTGTGAGCAGCTCAGCATCTAATACATGGCGCGGTGCGCATATCTGCATGTCTGTGCGAAGCGTACGCCAAGACTCCCATGAAAGGTCGCCATGCGCATGTCTTTGATGCGACAAAGCCTCTTGAACGCACCAGAGCATGGATGCTGTTTCATCAGGCACGTACATCAGCGTACCAATGGAGCCTGAGGCCGTACCAAACAGGATACGGCCGTCGGCCACGCTTTGGATTGTATTCACCATGTCGCCGTGGTGGAATGCCGTCGCTCGATGCATCACATGACTCCATGGATCAGTTCCATCCGTTTGGTGCACGCGCTCAGCAACAAACATGTTCATCGCAATGTCTGTGCCGATGTACTGCTGTTGCTCGGTACTCAATACGCCTACAGCCGTTGTCCAATATGGATCGACATCGCGAGCGATTTCATGCAGCCGTCCTTTGGAATCGACTTGCAGGACCGTAAGGGAGTGCATGGCGTCTCCCACCACGACAGTCGATCCTTGCGATGTGAGGCACGTCGCAAGGAAGGCACAACCCCATCGATCGCAAAGCTTCAGCTTTCCATCGCATAGCGCATATGTATGTACTTGTGCATCGACAGCTGCAACAAGATACGAGCCTGGTACATCTGTCACTCCATAGACATGGCCGGGCACATCGCACGACCAGATAAGCTGCAACTTTGACAAGGGCGTCGACCATGTGTAGCCTATGAGGCGACCACTGGATGTTGAATCTCGGCCGCCTACATAAAACCCAGTCCCAACGACAATGTATGGCGTGTTGTAAAATTCCTTCACACATGCACTATTGGGCCGCTCATAGGCGTGGAGGGAATGGGAGGTGACTTGTTTGAGCCCTGCTTTTGTCATGACGCGGATCGTGCTCAGTCCACGTTCGTGATGCTCCCACGCATGCATAGGCCATGTCGTGAGAACGATATAAGGACCAAAGCTTGTGAGGGATGTGGGCTGTTGTCCTTTCAACGACAAGCTCTGAATGTCTAGATGATGTAGCGTGTGAATGGCATGCACCTCCAAGCCAAGCTGTGTGGCACACACCATGGTCAATGCCTGGTTGCTGGCGTCTACACACGCTGCTGCACGCACATGTTCAATAAGCCATATACTTGCACGGAAAGCAGAGTCTTGAGGGTATAGGAAGCAGGTATAGGAGCCCGATGCTACAATAGCGTGCATGTTTGGCAGCTCCATCATGGAAAGCGGTGCAGTGGTCAAGTGAATCGGTTCTGTACCTACCTGGCACGTATGCACGACTTTGTCTTGATCATTATACACGTCAACATGACCATCAGCATAGCCCACCACGGTATGGTTTTCGCCGTGAGGCGTGAATGCATGTTGAAGAATAGATGTGGGAAGCGACGTGCATGCAATATGGATTGGATCACCTTCCATGGAAGGCCAAACGTACTTTTGCACCGTGCGATCCCAGAACCCCGCGACTATAGCGGAGGCGCAGCCAAATAGGCATGAAATCGGTGCATGAGTTCGTAGTGAATGAAGAATTGACCAGTTGTGATGATCGTGGTGCAAGACAAGCAGCTGTGGTGTTACGAGACCTATCACCACATGTTCATCATCTAATACGTGGCAGGCTGAGATTTCGTCGGGAGCCGTCCAAACTGTTTTATCACGTCCATAAGTGCGGATGTCTTTCGAGGTAGCGACAAGGTACAAGCCCGCTAACATGCCAGCATGCAAGACACGTGCATCATGCACAATGGAGATTTGTGTGGGGTCTTCATGCTCGTTGAGCTGCACGATAGAAGCCGAGTTTCGATGCACAAGAACGAGAGCAGATTCTAACGCGTAGACGTTCACTAGATCCATTGGTTTGATAAATAATGTGCTAGTGAGTGCCTTGTACATTATGGCTCTCAAGCTGCCAGTAGGACCGGCACCACTAGCAGTGATGATGCGATCCATGACGCTGGAGTTATCGAGCACCATATCGACAATTGGTGCTGTGCTCGGCCATCGATATACCTCATGCAGCGAAGGTGACGAATCCACGTGCCAAAGGACGGAGTCGCCTGTCGTACTCGCAAGAAACACAAAGTCTTCGCCCAAAGAGGAAAGTCCCTGCGGGCTTGTAGCCACTGAGCTCATTTGAAGGCGCAACAAGTGCATATGAATGGTCTCCCAAGCATTTGTAGAAGACGAGACAGTCAATATGTACATAGAACCACGCGTGGTACTCAACAACACGCGAAAGTGCAGCTCGTCGTGATGACGCGACAGCAAACAAGTGGCTGATTCCACATGCATGCCTCGGTCCATTCGAATTTCCTGATAACGAGCACGTCGTGGCTCAGCTCGTGTCTTCCCGCGGCGGCGATCACTTGGACGTGGCACGAAGAAGATGACGTGTTCACAAAACACAAGAACACCGCCACCCGCATACGCGGGAGTAGCCAATAAATAGTGCGCTCCGTAGACATCCTCTTCCGGTAAAGGGAAATGGTATGTAGCATCACCATCCGTGCGACGCATTTTTCGTGTGTTGGTTTGCGACAGCGCGACGCGCGGTTCATGCCAAGGGACAGGGCGAAGCGCTTGCTTCGACTCGTCAATCGCATAGAATGTAAGAACTGGCATACCCGCTGTAGCATAATCTGATGATATAGACAGGCAGGCCAGCGTACAAGGAGCCTTTGGTGAGCTTCTTTCTAGGAAAGTACAGCTGATCAAGACTGCATGGTCAAGACGAGCATGGAACGCAATATCCTTCTCCAAACTTGCTAGGTATACGTTGCCAGTGAAAACATGTGTTAGTGCCCAACGACCAGGTGATAAATGATCGTATGCACGTTCCAATGCAAGTGTCAGACCTAACTCAGCAGGTGAGCGTGATGATTCGTCGAGCTGCCATACTCGCTGTGTATGGACCTGAAAATGGGATCTCGGCTCAAAGGCAACGAGTCTGGGCATGGGGTGGTCGGTGAGAATGTACAAGGCGTCCTTATGTCCTTTATCGCGCTTCACATCCATAGCAAGAACTCGAGCGCAGAGAGGGATGTCGCAAATATGCTCAAATGGCGCGTGGCTCCGACTCTCGAGCGCATACAGGACTAGACTAGAATGTCGCGCTATGCACAATATCGAATCACACTCCCACCATCCACGCAGGAGGTGCCCAGTAATAGCCGCTGTGGATGTGTATTTTTCGCATAACCAGTGCATGAAGACCAGGTCGGCCAGCAGAAAAGGATGAAGTGGGGTGGGGTGGTAAGGGTGGGTTGGGGGATCAAGCTGGGTACGGAGAGTTAAAGAGGCATTTGTGGAGAGCAAAGGAAAATGTCCGTGCGTCAGACAGGACGTGAAAATGAAATGACCTATATCACGAGCACAAATCCAGAAAGCACAGCGGCCGCAGATTGAAAGCGCCTGGGGGGTGGGTATGGGGGGGGGGGGGTGCGGGAAACAGAATTTTGGGTACAGTGTAAATGTTGCTTTTATTTTCTGATTGTTCTAGGAAAGGAATCCACGCCATTTGGCATGACTTTTGCGTTCGCGCTCTGAAATACTCACAGCAATGCGCGACTTTTCAGCATCAAAGTCTGGTCCCTTGGCATACTCGCGCACTGCATCTGATTCAAGCCAGTCTTTTGCCTGATATACGGCACCTTGCCTGCGTAAAGCTTGTGCTTTTCGGAAACTGGGACATAAGAGATAGGGTAACGTACATGGCTTTTGCATTGGACGGATCAGATACCAATGCTTGATCGCACGCATGGACAGCACGAGCGAATCGCTCTTGTGCAAGGTAACAGGCTGCCATCTGGAGAGAAAAACGTTAGAATAACTAGGCTTATACGAACGTTGGAGCGGACTTGGCTGAGTTGCTTTTGATCCTCACGCACGTCGTGACCGCGAGATGAGCCACCGAATTGTTGAAGCACTTGCTCCTCAAGTCCTGCTAAATACTGCATATGTGTGTGAATGCACGTGTATGCATGAGTGCTACGTGTGTACGTACGAGTGTGGCATAGTGATAGGATCGAAGTGCTCGCACATAGTCGCACTGTAAAAAAGCAGCATTTCCTTCCTGCTTGTATGAAATACCCTGCTGGATTTTGTGCGCTGTATCGTTGCTGGTCAGAGCGGTCATGCGCGTCTGACACACAGTCACTTGACACTAGGTGAGTGATGTCTGTCGTCTAAGCATGAGCGTCTGTGTGGAGAAGAATGAACTGTCGTGTCAATCATGGATTGATCGGGCTTCTTGCGAAAACCCACACACACTTTCACAGCCTAAGCGTAAACACCGTCCCTCCCACCTCCCCTTCTTGTGGCGCGCTGCGAAACGCACAGCCGCCACACTTACCAACGCGCCAGCACCCCATTTCGTATGTGGAGGTTATCAAGGGCCTGGAGCCAACAGAGAAGAGGTGCAGACTAAGGCGCGTCCACTCAATAGTTGCGTACATATTTTTTCTTCTACACCTGCAGGACGCGTCTTCGAGACGTCAATATGGTGTGGCTCGAAGCACAGCATGTGCTAGAGCCAGGCCAGTCGGCGGTCGAGAAAGCTGAAAAGTATGTGGCCGACGCGCGGATGGAATGGCCACTCGCTCGGATGATGCTTGCAGAGCTGTCGCATATACCCCATACTGAAAGAGCGTCTTCGTCGACATCGACGACGGAGTCGAAGCGCCCGAGTTCTCCATTCGACGAGCTTGTTGCTGTGATCAAGGCCTCCCATGGACATGATGCGAATGCGTGGAAGGCGATCCTGCCTACATACGATGGATCAGCTACGCAGTGGCAGGTACTTGCGCCGCTTGCCATGGATTGTATACCCGACTCGGATACACCGTTGGAACCTCTCCTTGACGTTCTATCGGTCGTATGTCTCCACACTCTATCTTTGTCGATATGGGGTCGCACTGGGCGTTCTCCTATGCCTGTCCTCATCCATGTGCTTGAACACCCTGCGCTGGACAGCGTGCGACCAGCGTGCTTGTTTGTGTTCTTGGTCCGGTTCTTTGATGTCATTTATGCGTATTCGCGCTCAATGTACGCCGAGGCGCTGAAGCTAGCAACGCACTTCTTGCTTGAAAAGCGACAGCAGACCCACGAGCGTGACACTGTGCGCAGCACGGCCCTCACGCTGGGCGCCTTGCTCATTGAAGATCGCATCTCCAAAGCGTTGCATGCCTCACTGACATCAAGCTCGACAGAGGATCGCCTCCAGGGCGATGCGTGTGTGTCGCTTGTGCTGGATCTGTATGCATTGGTCTTGGTCCAGGGCGGCTTGACGACACCGCGCCTTTTGCGCCCGGTTGGCTTGGCGCTTGTACATGATGCTGTCAAGACCTTGAATGCGTGCTTGTACTTGTCCAGTATAACGGGTGTCGCGGCCTCTATCCGCAAGACATACGTGCACGACCATGACCCTAGTACAGCCAATGAGCGTTTGTTCATGCAGTGGGAGGCTGGCATCGATGCCGTTTGTGTGCCGACCGTGTCGCAACGTTTGTGGAAGCACATTTCCCTAGTGCTGAGTAGCGAGGAAGCGAACGATGTGCCGCAGGTATTGTGTGCGTACTTTCTCTATGCGCTTTCCATCGTAGCGCCGGGTTATCCTGCACCCATCCTTGAAGTGCATATGCCCAAGCCTTTGGCGGAGATGCCAGTGCCGTCGTCTTCGGCACCGGCATCCCAGGCATACGACAGGCTGTGTGCGGGCATATCGGCGCTTGTTGTCCAACTTCGTCAAGGCATGTCGTGCATTGAAAATGCCTTTACAGTGGCCCTCGCTCACGCCCGCGATACATTTGCGTCGATGCCCCGAGTATGTGTGTCAGTGCTGCCACTGCTGGGCGCGTCTGCCAGCACGGAAGTCTCGCAAGGCGCGCATGTGATATTCCGTGCGTTGGCTGATGATTCCTACACTCGCTTCGAGTCGCTCCACATGCTATGGATGGATGCACGCGAGGCAGCGCTGGAGGGAGGGCGTTCCTTTGTCGTGCTGTTCGTTCTAGCGGCGCGACACGTTGCATGGACCCTGCCATTGGCGCGTGCATCCGTGTCAATGCTGGACGATATGCTGCACGTGCTGTGCGATCGAAATATGGGCGTGCTGCTGCCGTATATACCCTGGGGGAGCGGCATGGGCCGAGAGGCCGATGTCTTGTTCGTGTGGACAGGCATATCTGAGTGTATTGCCACAATGTTTGAGCGCATTCCCGACTGGTCGCGCACGGCCGACCGGCAGGAAATGCTGCAGTGGATTGCCCAAGTGCCGATGCTCGCGTCGTACATGGTGCAAAGTGCTGATTTGGCGTGCCGGTCGAACGAGCTGCATTCACATACGGACGATGTGCTCGGCACGCTGGCGATGCCGCTTGATTGTGCCATCAACTGGCTCCGGCTGAATCACGAAGAGCTTCTGCAGCAGCTGTCCGACTACATCCGACGGGCTGTGCATTTGTTTAGTACACGGCACATTGTGCTGCCGGCCCAGGTCCGGAAGCATGCGGTCGACTTTCTCGGGCAGCAGCTGGGTGTGACGAACGTCCAGGAGCGTCGCACGCTGCTGTCTACGGCACAAATGGAGCTGCTGCTGGATGAGTTCCTTGCCCTCCCACGCTCGGAGCCGAAAGCCGACTCGAAGGCGGATCCGAAGCCGAAAACAAAGCCCAGGCTCCTGCAGCAGACGCTGTCGTTCACGACCGTACCACCGGGCCTGAAGGAGCGGACGGAACCGAAGAAAAAGCCGATCGTCGTTGACCTGACGCGAGACTCACCGCGAACGGCCGCTCCGAAGCTGAAAGGGGTTTCGTCGTCAACGGCATCCGCGACGCGCGCATCGAAGCTCCATTCAACGGGCAAGCTGGCACAGCTACGCAACGAGTTCCAGCTCACTCGCTCGGTCGCACGCAAACCACATGCCCCAGTGCGAGCATGGGAGCCTGACGAGCCGCGCGCGCCGCTCGCGACTAGCAGCGTCACGGGCACCATCACGACGATGCCACGAGCCCAGATTCGC
>ERZ500990.467-NODE-467-length-13681-cov-7.371716_pt1 | contig 13681 bp, 10 predicted proteins | sample MGYA00248876_ERZ500990 | MGnify/ENA primary metagenome ERZ500990 (study PRJEB25958, sample SAMN03398517) | human skin metagenome | study: EMG produced TPA metagenomics assembly of the Human Skin Microbiome Metagenome (human skin metagenome) data set.
CTGGCCTTATCATTGATGAGTGCAACCACGATCGAAACTGATGCGTAAAAGCTACCAACTCTTTACTTATGTCCACAATAGCGCATCAGATATAACCGATTTTTATCTATCCCCTACTTTCATTGTAGGTTTGATTATGTTATTACAAATATTAACATAAATAGCGATTGTTTTTTACTTTTAAGCCCCTTGCAAGGTTTAATTTAGCCATTTTTCATGATATTGTAATATCAAGCAAATAGACTATGCTTAAATCTTATCACATTCATTTTAGTCATATTTTTGATTATAAAATGTATTGCAACTTGGTATTCCCAAATAACCCTTCTTTTTTTTTCTGGTAGCCTAATGAGGTCAATTATGAACAACGATTTTATGGATAAAATGAAAGATGGTTCACGTCAAATGTACGCACCATGGTCGCGCTTCAACCAAGCGATGTTACGAAATGCGGAAAAAATGACTGACTTTTCTTTAGAAACAATGCGCCATTACTCAGAAATGGGTCTTGAGCAACTTCGCAATGTTTCTTCTGTTGACTCTCCAGAAGCGGCTTCAAGCTTCAACCAAAAACAAACTGAGCTGCTCAACCAATTGGGTCAAAAAATGTTGTCAGATGCACAGCGTTTGACTGAGCTTGGCAACGAAATCCGTAATGAAGTCATGTCAGCGATGAATGAAATCTATAGCCAAAATGCATCCAGTATGCAAGATGCGATGCAAAGCGCTGCTAGCAACGCATCAAAAACGGCAGAAGACTTTAACCGCAAAGTAAACGAAAACATGCACAAAGCGGCAAACCAAATGTCAGAAGCGGTTAAACAAACCACCCAAAACATGAACAAAGCTGCGACTAACGTGACTGCTGCGGCAACCCGCACCACTAATGATGCAGCACAAACACAAAATAGCGAAGCGGCAAAACCTGCAGCAAAAACAACCCCTGCAGCAAAATAATTAGTTTGATGCATCGTAGTCATTCTTAAGACTGTATCATTTATAAACAGCTATTTATGTTACCTGATAGATGAATGGCGGCTTATGAATTTATAAAATTGGTGGATTAGACAGATGCCTAATCCACCTTATTTTTAAGTAAGCGCGCATATTCACAGCGAATTCTTATCAAGCACAGCATAATAACGGGACTTATCATGGCAGACAATAAAGACACCCAATATCAAGGAACGAACGCCCAGTTCTCAAGCGACAATGCTTCAAATAGCGCTTCAAATAGCAATGATTCCAACACCCAAAGCGCAGAGAATACCAATACCAATGCTTTTGGCTACACCCCATTTGCCAATTTTCCCTTTGGTAATAATGCATTTGGTTTTGGTAGCAATCCTTTTAGCAACTTTGGAACCAACGCATTTGATCTGCCGCAAAATCCGCTGGATTTTTTGAGCAAAACCAATCCATTTGCTCACATGGCCTCTAGTATTCCGCCTTACAATCCTGCGGTTGGTGAATTCTATAGCGAATTTTTTGGCAATATGACCAAACTGAGCCAACAAATTGCACAGCAATCGATGCGTGCCAACCAAGCGCCGCAGTACACCAATACCTCCATCATGATGGACTTAATGGATGGCTGGCGTAAAATGGGTCAAATGGTGACCAATCACCCAGGCACGATGGTTGAAGACCAATTGCAGTTGTTCAAAGACCAAATGCACTTGTGGCAAAACACGCTACAACAATTTGCCGGTAAAAAAATCGACCCAGTGGCAAGCCCTGAAAAAGGCGATAAACGGTTTAATGATGAAGAATGGGAAGACAATCCTATTTTTAACTTCCTAAAACAGTATTATTTATTAACTACCCAAGCGATGATGGATGCGATTGATGGCGTTGAAGGTATTGATGAAAAAACCCGTCAACGCTTGGCTTTTTTTACCCGCCAATGGATCAATGCAGTCGCCCCAACCAACTTCTTAATGACCAACCCAGAAGTACTACGTTTGACCATCGAAAGTCGTGGTCAAAACCTGGTTCAAGGTATGAAGCAGTTGGCTGAGGACATGGGTAATAGCGCTGATACACTCAATATCCGTATGACTGACCAGAGTGCGTTTCGGGTGGGTGACAACATCGCCACCTCAAAAGGTAAAGTGGTATTTGAAAACCACATGATGCAGCTCATCCAGTATGACCCTTTAACCGAAAAAGTAAAACAACGTCCGTTGCTGATGGTGCCGCCTTGGATCAACAAATTCTACATCATGGACTTACGTGAGAACAACTCGTTTGTGCATTGGGCAGTCAACGAAGGCCATACGGTTTATGTCATCTCTTGGGCGAACCCGACGCCTGAGTACAAAAATGTTGGCATGAGCACTTACATGAAAGACGGTGTGCTTGCGGCGATGGATCAAATTGAAGCCATCACGGGTGAAAAAACCATCAATATTACAGGTTACTGTATTGGGGGTATGTTGACCGCATTGACGTTAGGCTATCTTGCCGCGACCAAGCAAGAAAGCCGCATTGCCAGTGCGACACTTTGGGCGACTATTATTGACTTCTCAGATCCAGGTGATATCGGCGTCTTTATCGATGACAAAATCGTTGCGGCGATTGACAAGCAAAACGCTGACAAAGGTGTATTTGATGGGCGAATGATGGGCGTGTCATTTAGCCTACTCCGTGAGAACAGCCTATACTGGAACTACTACGTACAAAACTACCTAAAAGGCGAACGCCCTGTACCTTTTGACTTGTTATACTGGAATTCAGACTGTACCAACGTGACCGCTGCGCTGCACCATTTTCTACTGCGTGAGTTCTATATCAACAACTTACTGCGTAAACCGGGCGGGGTTGAAATTGACGGCGTGAAAATTGACTTATCAAAAGTTAAAACTCCCGTGTTTATGGTCGCAACCTTGCAAGACCATATCGCAAAATGGAAAAGCTGTTACGCAGGCACGCAAGTATTTGGCGGTGAAAAAGTATTTGTGTTGGGGGAATCGGGTCATATTGCGGGTATCATGAACCCCCCAGGTAGTAAATATGGTTATTACACCAACGACAACTACACTGCGGACGCTGACCAATGGTACAAAGACGCCACCTATGTTAAAGACACATGGTGGACAAGATGGCATGACTGGATCAAACCATTTGAGGGCAACGAAATCAATGCCCGTGTCGTCGGTCAAAATAGCCAAGGTAAAGAAATCCCGACCTATGGCGATGCCCCAGGTAGCTATGTCACGGTCAAAGCGACTGAAGCCTTAATGGGTCATAACTTTGCAGAAGCTTACCGTTCACAATTACCACCGGTATAATATATCGTTATTACAACATCCCGTGATTGCCTAGCCTCTCACGGGCTTTTTATAAAATAGCCAAATTGCCCATCAGCTATATAGATTTGCTAGTCAAAAGTTGTGATATTGAGTAGAATTAACGCCATATTCTGCGCATAATAGCGATTAGAAACACTTTGAATAGAGCGCCTATGTCGATTGAACCAGCACAAAACAACCTATCACTCAGTAAGCTAGACCGCAATATTGTCTTCTTTGATCGGGCGATTCGCTCGTTTATTCCAAACAGCAATCTTAGCACCCGCCCATTGCCTGTCTCTAGCCCCGATGTGCCAAAACTCTCTGTGGAAGAAGCGCGTCATGTCGCAGGTCTCATGCGTATCAATCACACGGGCGAAGTGTGCGCGCAAGGACTGTATCATGGTCAAGCATTTACTGCCAAACAAGCAACGGTCAAAAAAGCCATGCATCAATCTGCGCTAGAGGAGATTGACCATTTGGTATGGTGTGAGACACGGTTAAATGAATTGGGTAGCCATCCCAGTATTTTTAGTCCGCTTTGGTATGGGCTATCGTTTGGCATGGGTGCGGTAGCGGGATTGATTTCTGATGAGTTTAGTTTGGGGTTTGTTGCAGAGACGGAAACCCAAGTCAGCGAGCATTTGCACAGCCATCTTGGCAAGCTGCCTGCACAGGATAAACGCAGTGCTGAGATTTTAAGCCAAATGGATAAAGAAGAATTACATCACCGTGATAAAGCAGTCGAATCAGGTGCCAGCCCATTGCCCCTACCCATCAAAACCACGATGCGTTTTTTGGCTAACTGCATGAAAACGGTGGCGTATCATATTTAACCAAGCATGTTTAACCAAACGTGTTTAACTGGGCATGACTGACAGGCTCAATCGTTGGCTGGCGCATTTATTGCTATAACCTTGCTTAATCGCGCTGTTTTGGCGTAAAAATATAACAATAACTTTATTTTTTTTTGATAGTATTTTTACATTATTGCTTTACATTGTTACTATGGGATAAGCTGATTGATTTATGCAATTAATCCCACCCAATTTTTTAAGGAAATTTCAATGACTCATATGGTAAAACCCCTAGCCTACACCTTAGCTATTTTGATGGCAACCAATGCCACTGTAGCGATGGCTGCAACGGCAACCGCAAAAACAACGACCAAGACCACCACCACCAAAACCACCACGGCAAAACCCGCTACCCAGACAACAGCCACTAAAAAAACCACGGTCACCAAAGCCAAAACTACCAACAAATCAACCGAAAAATCGGCTGATAGGGTCAGTAATAGCGTGAAGAATACTACCCCGCAAATGACACCCCCGTCAGCCACCTCAAATACAGGTTCAGTGATAGTGCCTGTTTTGACCGCCCCAACGGTTGCCAACGTGGTTTACCCATCTACCAACAGCGTGCAATTGGTAGGCACAGATATTTCAGCGCAAAATCTTGCCAATATCCCACTGCCGACTTTAACGCTTAGTAATATCTCAACAATAAAAACCGTTTTGGTTCCACGAACCACGGATAACAGTACACAGCTAGATGTCAGCGTGTTAGACGATTTTATTACCTATGCTAGCCCAATGGCACGCCACTATCCCCCTGTTTTTTCGAGCCGTACTGAGCGCTACAATGCCACTGAGCGACTCAAATCTTTGACCGCATGGATTGAAAGCTACGCACAAAATCCAAATGCCTCTTATGAGGTGCTACTGCGTGCAGCAAAACTCAATGCGATGGGTCGCAATCTGGATTTAGGTTCTGATTATGCCGTGCGTGCAGGCAATTATATCGCCCGTGCCGTGAGGCTCAATGACACGGCAGAAGCCAACTTCTTATATGGCGCAATGCTCGCTGAAGGTGGCGGTTTTAAAGAAGGTGCCAAATACTTAGAAAAAGCCGAAAAAATGGGCTATCTAGAAGCTACGCAAAGTTTGGCACAAGCGGATTTATTGGATGACAAAAAAGACCGTGCCATTCAACGGTTAACGGAATTTAAGGCCAAAAACCCAGACAATCCGTATATCGATGAGCAATTACGCATCGTCAATAGCGGTAAATACTACATTTGGGATATCCCTGCAAAAGTCGTTCAATAATTTTTTGCGTTTATACCCTAGCGGTGGTTTAATATCACTGCTAAGTCACCATGCTAATTCACCATCATAGTTGAATTTTAGCATGGTGATTTTTTTCATGCTGTCATTCAACGATATGTAACTTTTTTGCGCTAACCTTTTTTGCTGTCTCCCTTTTTGCTCTTTTAGCCGAGTAAATCACCATGCCGCTAACAAACCAATCTACTAGATTTTGTCAAACGTCTCTCATCACGGCGACGACATTGGTTACTATCATCACCCTTACTGGCTGCGCCACCACCAAAATCGGTAGCCGCGATACTGCAAGAGCCATCATGGATCAGCGCGTCAGCGTGTTATCAGGCAGCCGCTTGAGTTCTGACACCAAAAGCCGTTTAGTGCAGGCAGGTTTAGATGAAGAAAAATGCTTGGCAAATATGCCTGCCTGTGTAGTGACGCTCAAGCAAGCGGATCTTAATTCCGATAAAGGGATTTATGGCGCAATTAGTGAGCTGTTTTACGCCTCTGCCCAGCAGCGCCAGCAAGCCAAAACTTGTACCAATCCGCCAAAAGATTTGGCCACAGACTATGCCAAAGATTTGGTTGGCAAGACCGACATTGTAGCGCCCAAACCCGATGAAATTTCTTGTACTATCGCCTTTCAAGACGATATGCTGCAATCGATTCGGTTTTCTTACATTTATTTGATGTACGATATCCTCAATCCAACCGTCGTCAATCAACAACCGTCACAATTGTATTATCTGCCAAAACAACGCGATACCCAAATTCAGGACTTGTATTACGCTGCCATCGATGCGTTAGGTGATCGCTTGTATCATCAAAAAATGGCAGAAAATTATCAAATCACTCGCAACAACCTGCGTGTCAGTATCAATGGACAGCCGTTTACTGACAAATCGGCATCGATGAAACTGATTTCAAGCTACCAGATTAATTTATCAAAATTTAATACCATCAGTCGCCGCGATGGCTTTGGTATCAATTATGTGGCGCTACTCAATAGTCGCATCAATAGGGCGGTGATTATTGACTTGTTGCAACACTATGCCAATGATACACCGTTAGAAGAACGTATCCACCAATCAGGGCATTTGCCTATGACCGCGGTGTTGGTGCCCAAAGGCAATAGCATTGATGAGTTGCAAAAAACCACCGATTTTTCGCTTAATATTTATAATCCCTATCAGTTTAAAAGTGTCTCTATTCTCAACAAAGATTTTGCGCTATCGGCGAATTTTTCGGCAGCCTACGGCTTGTGGTCACAGGACAATCGCCTAGGCAATATCAGTTATTTTAGTATGTTTTCCTCGCCGTATCAGCAAACCCAGCCGCATTTATTTATGCTTGAGCCTTACAATCCTAATAAACGGGTGATTATCATGATGCATGGGTTGGCATCGAGTCCTGAAACTTGGATTGGACTGACCAATGACATTTTTAATGACCCAAAACTTCGCGAAAACTTCCAAGTTTGGCAGATTTTTTATCCAACCAATATCCCGATGCTAGAAAACCGCCACCAAATTTATGACTTGATTGAACGCACTTTTAAAATTGTCGATCCTAAGCAGCAGGACGTTGCCAGTCAACATGCGGTGCTGATTGGTCATAGTATGGGTGGGGTGATTGGGCGGTTGTTGGTATCAAATGATGACTTAACGCCCAAAGTCGAATCGCTGGTTGCCAATTACTCACAGCTGAATAATTTTTCAGCAGGCTACGCGGCATTTGTCCGTCATGCGCAAAATAAAACGCTCAGTGACCGCTTCAAACTTCAAGCCCTGCCGCAAGTCGATCGCGCGATTTTTATCTCTTCGCCATTTCGCGGTACCGATTATGCCGATCGCTGGTTTACTCGCAGTTTGCGCCGTATCATCTCACTACCGGCAGGATTTATCCGCACCGTGTATGACAATTTAAATTCGCTATTTACTGAAGGCGTGGTTTCAAGCAATCCGCTGGCACAGCTATTTTTGGAAAATGGCGCCAGCCAGTTGAGCAGCCGCTCTTACTTTAACCAATTAACGGCAGATGTCACCATCGCGCCCAATGTTGCCGTCAATAACATCATCGCCACTGATGATAAGGATTTGTCCAATGCGCTCAATCAGCTTACCGCTAAGGCAGCCAATAGCACTACTGATGATGTATCGGCATCCATAACATCTTTGAAAAATGACAATACAACCGCGACCGTGAAACCCGCCACAGAGACCAAGCTGTATAACACCACGAGTCTGGCGCAAGCCAAACAAAGCCTAGATGAGAAAAAGCAACTCTTAGAATCGGTGAAATATGGCGCAACCGACCGTGTCTCTGATGGTATTGTGCCGTACAACAGCTCGCATTTAGAAGGCGTGGAATCTGAAAAAGTGCTTACCGGTCGTCACAATGTTCATACCAGCCCGCAGGCGATTTTGGAGTTACGTCGCATCCTGCATCAACATCTCGCTCGCTATGGCATCACCCAAGCGCCGCCTGACAGACAACCTTAGCGGCTATCAACATCAATAAAAAAGCCAATAGCCTTCACTATTCGCTTTTTATTAAACTGTTTATTGCTACTACTGACCGTCCAACCGCTAAACTTTAGCAAAATACTTGGTCAACACTTCAAGACAGCGCGTCACCTTCGCAGGTTGTTGTTCATGCCGGGGTGTTACCGCATACAGCATATAACTTGGTAATTGGTAACCTGGCAATACTTCCACCAAATCGCCATTTGCCAATTCTTTTTGGATATCCAGTGACATGATGCGGGCAACGCCATGCCCTTCTTTGGCAAGGGTCGTGGCAAGCATAATGTTGTTGGTTTGAATACGCGTTGGCATACGTACGCGTGATTTTTTACCTGTTTCCACATTCACCATATCAACTTGATTGGGGTCTTTGACAAGACTAATGCCAATCATATTGAGTTTGGCCAAATCTTTTGGCTCGGTCAATTTTTCATTTTGACGTAAAAAATGCGGTGAAGCCACCAGCAGCTGACGTATCTCGGTCAAAGGAAACGCCGATAAACTACTGTCATTAAGGTTTGGTGACATCCGAAGGGCGATATCGATACGCTCTTCAATCAAGTCAACATACTGATTGTCCGCTTCAAAATGGATGGTTAAATCATCATGCGCCGAAATCCAAGTCGATAACGCGGGTAAAATATGATTCACACCCAATTCTGGCGTGGTCGCAATGCGTAAGTTCCCTGCTAACTCATCGCGTAATTGATTGACACGGATACGACCTTGTTCGGCTGCCGCAACCACATCTTTGGCACTCTCATAGAAACTAGTGCCTGCTTCTGTTAAGCTTAACTTACGAGTCGAGCGATGCAATAACACCACACCCATATCGTTTTCTAACGAGCGGATTTGTTGACTAACCGCACTTGTTGTTATGCCCAGTTCTTTTGCAGCACCACTAAATGAACCATGACGTACAACACTTGCAAAAACCGCCATGCCTCTTAAATTATCAAGCATATTTCACCCAATTTTATCACTTAATCAAAGTCGCTTTTAAAAGCTGATGTATTATACGTTATTAGCAAGATAAATTAAACGACATCGGGATTTATTAACTAAAATTATTAATATTTTTTCAACTATTTAATAGTGTATTTTATTGATTTTTTTAACAAATATTGGTTTTGTTCAATTATTCGTCTGTTAAAAAAGTAAAAATTAGAATTTATATAAATTAAATTGACTTATTGAATTAACTTAACAGCGCTAATCGAGGCGTGTTGCTGCAACAGTGCCTGGGTAACTGCTTGTTGTTCAAGCTGATGAGTAGCTTGTTGTAATGCTAGTTTTTCGCGGGCTTCTTGGAGTGCTTCTGGTGTTAATTTCTCTAGCGCTTGAAAATTACTTGCCCCCTCCGCCAAACGAATATCAATACCCTCAAAACGCTGTTGCAGTTTTTGGCAAAAATTATCAAAAGTTGCGGTATGGGTCAAAAAGCTTTGTTCAGTGACAAATTGGCTAACCCCATGAATCTCGCCTGTCATAACCCCGCGTTTGGCAAGCACTAATTCATCATCATCGAGCCAGCCTTGCTCACGGGCATTAAACACCCAATAATCCCATTTGGCAGGTGTCCATTCGCCCTCAAGTGGTACATGAGTGGGTTTGAGCAATGCCAGTGGCGATATATCAGCTATATCACTACCCTCTGCCGCCATAGTGTGGTGGGAATTGTCAACATTAACGTTGACATTGGTAGCTACGGCGACTGACGCTGGCTCATTTTTTTTTATCGATGCGCTATCTTCTGTAACCATAGTCGGTGCGGTCATCTCATAATGACTGGCACTGGGTTGCAAGTCAGATAAGCGATTGGCAATGGCATCGTCTTCTATGGGTGGCGTTTGCTGTGTGGTGGTATTGAACGCGGCTTTATCGATAGATATTAAATGGCTATCATCAAATACCTGTTGTTCAATGCCTTGTTCAATGCTTTCTTCAATGCCTTGTTCAACGCTATCAACGTTTGAAGCAGATTTGAGCAGATTGTCATCCGATAAGTTATTATCACTCTGCTCCGAAGTTACTTGTACGCTAACTTCAGCCAGCACTGAAGATTTTGCACCTTGTATGGCTTCGCTAGGCGTTGTATCAACAATTTGAAAATCAGGACTTTGAGAATCAGGATTATTAGCGATTGGCGGACGAAGCGGGATTTGATTGCGATGCAGTGGCTTGAACGCCATCAAGCGGAGTAAACACATCTCGAGCGCTTGCATCGGCGTATTGGCTAATGCCAAGTTTTCACGGCTTTTTACCACAATGTCATAATATAGTTGTAATAGCTCTGCGGGTAACTGCTGAGCCAGTTGTTGCAATTGCTCGCTTTGCTGGCGATTGATTTGCAAATCAAAATTTGGCAACGCCTGCAAAATTGCCAATTGATGTAGCGTCTCAGCCAACCTGTCAAATACGGCTTTGGCATCCACCACCTGCTCACGCAAAAGCTGAATGGATTGCGTCAACTGCTGGGTATTTTGCTGGTAAATATTGGCAAGGATAGCGATGACATCGGCTTGGTCAATTAAGCCAAGCATCTGGCGAATCACTTCATCTGTGACATTGCCATTGCCAAACGCAATGGCTTGATCAGTGAGTGACAATGCATCGCGCACGGAGCCTTTGGCACTGCTCGATAGCTGCCATAAGGCATCAGGCTCGTAGCTAATTTGCTCTTTATTCAGAATCGTGCCAAGATATTCAGCTAACGCCACTTGCGGCAAAGGTCTAAGGACAAATTGCAGACAACGCGAGATGATGGTAATGGGCAGTTTTTGTGGGTCTGTGGTCGCAAGCAGAAACTTCACATGCGCTGGCGGCTCTTCGAGGGTTTTGAGTAGCGCATTAAAACTATGCGTCGATAGCATATGCACTTCATCAATTAGATAGACTTTGTAGCGACCTTGCGTTGGTGCATACGGTACGTTGTCGAGTAATTCACGGGTATCTTCAACTTTGGTGCGTGATGCTGCATCAATCTCAATCAAATCAATAAAGCGACCGCTATCGATGGATTGGCATACACCACAGACGCCACAAGGCTCGCTTGTCACCCCTGTCTCACAGTTAAGGCATTTTGCCAAAATACGGGCAATGGTGGTCTTGCCGACGCCGCGCGTACCCGTAAATAGATACGCATGATGCAAGCGCTGGTTATGGATGGCATTGATTAATGCTTTGGACACATGTTCTTGTCCCAGCAGCTCATGGAAGTTTTTTGGACGATATTTGCGTGCTAGGACTTGATACATGGTTATGGATACATGACAACAAAAACGTTAAAAAAAGAAATAACCTTAACCCGCTATTGGTAAAACTAAACCGCTGGGCTATTGGCTTCAATTAGGGGCTGTAATTCACCGTCTTGGAACATTTGATAGATGATATCACTGCCGCCAATCAGCTCACCTGCCACCCATAATTGTGGGAAAGTTGGCCAGTTAGCAATCTGTGGCAAAGTTGCACGGATTTCTGGGTTTTCAAGAATATTGACAAACGCAAATGGGCGACCAATTTGGGTTAATACATCCACCGCACGCGCAGAAAAACCGCATTGTGGGAACTGTGGCGTGCCTTTCATATAAAGCAATACGCTGTGTTGAGCGATTTGGTCACGGATGGTTTGTTCGATGTCAGTTTGGTTCATATCAGTCATATGAAATTCCTTTGTCAGGCCCTTTAAAGTAGAGCGCTATCTTCACAGCTAGAATTTGACTCACTAATAATGAGTGCAGGGTTGCTATTATACGCTATAATGGTTATCGAAAGTAAGCATTCAAGATGCCCACCCCAAAAAAGTCAGCAGCAAAACCACTCACAAATTCCATTAACTTGATGAAGTCACTTGTTCAAGCAGCACCACACAGCTCACCATAATCCCTTCTTGGCGACCGGTAAACCCAAGCTTTTCAGTCGTGGTGGCTTTGACGCTGATTTGGTCAACCGCGCAGCCCATGACACCGGCAATACGCGATTGAATCTCGGTACGATAAGGCAATAGTTTTGGACGCTCCGCCATGATAGTGATGTCGGCATTGATAAGCGCAAAGCCTTTTGATTGGATAAACTGGTACACTTGGTTTAGCAAAATAGTCGAATCTATATTGCGAAAACGCTCATCGGTATCTGGGAAAAACTGCCCAATATCGCCCAGTGCCAATGCACCAAGCAACGCATCACACAACGCATGTAACACCACATCGCCATCAGAATGCGCAAGCAAACTGTGGGTATGGGGAATTTGTACCCCGCCTAATGTTATAAATTGGTTTTCTGTGCCGTCGTTGACAAAGGCATGGACGTCGATACCCTGACCGATTCTTATCATGGTTAATCCTATTTTTTTATCTTACTGTCGTGATTTTGGAAGCTATTGTGTTTGGTTTAGCGGTGTCTATTTTAACAGTGACTATTTTAATGGACTCTATTTTAACGGTTAAAGTGTGATTTACAAGTAGCTAGGCAGCTTAGACTAGTAACTTAGGAATAGCAAATTGGGAAAAACAACTTGTGAATAGCAACTTTTAATACCCCATTGCTGGCGCTACCGCTACATAGCATAAAAATCGGCTATTAAACAAGTTAGCCTATATTATTTAAAAAAAATTGATAAATCCTAGTAAATTACTATAGTATTTTATTATATAACGTTATATAATATAAAAATAAACCCATCAAGTGGGGAACTTGATGGGAGTGGGTAATGCACTATTTGTTGTTATTTTTATTGTTTCTTTCTTCTTCTTTGTCCTGCTTAGGTGAGCCATAATACTACATTATGGCTTTTTTTCTTTTTATCCTAGTCAAAAAAATTTGTGTTTTTTATATCCTTCTGAATTTATTTTAGCGTATTTGCCCCGGTGCTCTATGTGCTCTTTGTTATGAATTGTTAAATTAAGTTTCTTTAGTTTCCTTAATAAAACTATTAATATTAATTTTGCATCCTTGTTGTTGCATTGCTACTTTTTAATGATAAACCATCTGAGTGATAGGCAATAAAAAAACGGCTTAAAATTTAAGCCGTTTTTTGTTGTGTTAAGATTAACGCGTACGTGGGCAAACTTCATTGTCATTGAAAAAATAGCTGATTTCACGGGCTGCAGATGTGGTTGAGTCTGAACCGTGAACCGCGTTTTCATCAATGCTGTTAGCAAAGTCACGACGGATAGTGCCTTCAGCGGCGTCTTTTGGGTTGGTAGCGCCCATGATTTCACGGTGGTGAGCCACTGCATTTTCCCCTTCAAGTACTGATACGACCACTGGACCTGAAGTCATGAAAGAGACTAAATCATTGTAAAACGGACGCTCTTTGTGCTCAGCGTAGAAACCGCCCGCCTTTTCGTTGTCTAAATGCAACATTTTTGCTGCCACAATTTTTAAGCCTGCTTTTTCAAAACGGCTGTAGATTTCGCCAATGTGGTTGCCGGCAACTGCGTCAGGTTTGATAATTGATAACGTACGTTCAATGGCCATGTTAATTTCCTTTAAAATTGAAGGGAAGTAGATTTTAAGTGTGAGAAACTGTAAAAACAGTCCTTACCCTGCCCGATGGCTCTGTCAAATCGCGATTTGAATAAGCACGGGGTGCTGTTCTTAGTTGCCTATTATAATGATATTGCGGGCAAAAACTAGTTTAATTCATCACTGTTAAGTCGAAATTGCGAGAATATCAAGTTGAACAAGTTTTCTGTAATAAATGGCGGATATATTCTGTGATACGCAAATGGTATAATAGCCAATAGCTTAAATT
>ERZ500990.470-NODE-470-length-13652-cov-4.484298_pt1 | contig 13652 bp, 10 predicted proteins | sample MGYA00248876_ERZ500990 | MGnify/ENA primary metagenome ERZ500990 (study PRJEB25958, sample SAMN03398517) | human skin metagenome | study: EMG produced TPA metagenomics assembly of the Human Skin Microbiome Metagenome (human skin metagenome) data set.
TCGCACGCCGAATCTTGGACGTATCCACCCACGTTACAAAGTCCTCCATTGATCGAGTCACGAGGAAAGCAGGATCATTGATCGTGTCAGGTCCCACGCGTACATGGCCTTGCTCGACGTATTTGACGGCCTGCGACACACTCTCACTCATATGAAGGCGCACCATGACCACAGGCAGACGTCGTCGACAAAAAGCACTGACATTCAGGCGTTCCATGATATCACTCATTTTCGCGCCCGTATCGAGCAGTCCCATATCATACAACTTGTTCAGCAGCATTGATTCATGCTGAGCGCGGAAGGAATCCGTGGCGGGCAGCGTCGAGAGACGCAGCGCCAATTGCCGTGTTTTCCCGACAAGTACGTTGTATTTGTGATAGTCGTCGCGATCTTGAATATGGTATCTTCGCATGACCTGGATCTCACGAATGTTGTGTTCATTGCGCCATTGCAAAAAGTCGTGCTTCTTGAGCAGCTTTCGCTCGTGAAACTTGAGTTGACGCATGGCGGTAGAAAAAACGGCGACCCAACGAGGCAGGCCTCGTTTTTTTTTCGCCGGGGTAAGTGGAGGCACTCGAAGAACGCCACCGACCACGATGGCGTTCTCAGGCGCGCTCACATTGACAGACCTGAACGACTATCTCGGTCCGTCTCAAGCATGCATCAAGCCTGTAGAAGCACCACAGAGTGCAAGTGGTGCGCCTGAGTCGACGATTTCCATGGAAGATGGCGTTTACGTCGAAGCGCCCGTGGACGCACCACGCGCGCGGACGCAGCTGGAAACGGCTCAGATCTCGTTGAATGACTGTCTTGCGTGTAGCGGCTGCGTAACAAGTGCAGAAACTGTCTTGATTGGTGTGCAAAGCCTGGAAGAGGTACGCAAGGAGCTGCAACGGAAGGATGACCGCATTTTTGTGGCTAGCATTAGCTCACAGACCATGGCCTCACTTCAAGCACGCATGGCGCTGCCGATGCATGCCGTGTGGGATCGTGTGACGCACTCACTGCGTTCTATTGGCTTCGATGTTGTCCAAGATATGGCATTGGCTCGTCACATGTCGCTCATGGAAACGGTGCGTGAATTTCGCACACGATACCAAGCACGCTGGCATGGTAGCAAAGATGCACCAAAGCTCCCGATGCTCGCGAGCGCATGTCCCGGATGGGTATGCTATGCTGAAAAAGCACATGCTGAGTTGCTTCCGTACGTGGCTACCACGAAATCGCCACAGCAGCTCGCTGGTTTGTTGGCCAAGCGCGTCTGGGGGCCTCAATGCCGCGGACGCGATATGGCTGACGAGAACGCCCAATATGTATACCATGTGGCTGTGATGCCATGCTATGACAAAAAGCTCGAAGCTGCAAGGCAGGAGCCAGGGCAGGCGTCCAAGGAGGTCGATTGTGTGTTAACGACAGGCGAACTGTACGACCTCACCATCGATGTAGATGTGAGTGCAAAGGCAGAACAGACATCGTTGGCATGGCCACCCGAGCCAGGCTCCAGCAGTGGTGGCTACCTGTTTGCTGTATTGCTAGACGCCTATGTGTCGTGGACCCAGGCACATCCCGATACCCAGCCACTCGTGGAGCTCCGCACGATACGATCATCCGATTATACCGAATACACGCTGCGCGCACCGGATGGCACGGTGATTTTCAAAGGCGCCACTTGCTACGGCTTCCGAAACATTCAGAATTTGGTCCGCAAGGTGCAGCGCGAAACAGGCGCCAAAAGTGCGCGCGGTCGCGGACGGATGCGCAGCATGGTAACGACGGATCAGTCACATCCCTACGACTATGTGGAAGTGATGGCATGTCCAGGTGGATGCGTCAATGGCGGTGGCCAGCTGAGGCCACCGGAAGATTGGGTCCATGCCATCGAGACGGAGGTGCAAAACAGCTCAGTTCAGGGCTGGCAAGGGACGGATCGTCGCTGGGTACAGCACGTGGAAGACGCCTACTGGAACGACGAGAACCGCAAGGTATCCGTGGAGTCGGCATCCGCGTTGCTGGAGGACGCGGCGCGTGGCTCATTGCGTTCGTGGCTCAATACATGGGATGAGCGAGCGTCGGATATGGTGCGGCGGTTCGCGCATGGTGATTTGCACACAACGTTTCACGCAGTGGCTTCAAGCACCGATGGACTGAGTGTACAATGGTAAAGAATTATCGGAAAAAGGGGCGGATGATCAGGATGGCGACGAGTAGGGCAATGCATAGTAGAAGTAGCAGGATCATGGACCGTCGCCCTGCGCCCACTTGGTACGTGGATGCCCTGTTCAGCTCCGAGGACGAGTGCTGCATGTTCATGGCCATGGAGTCAATATGGTAGTCGATGCGATCCAGCATCGAGCCTTGTTCAATCACGAGCGCAGACAGGTCCTGGAATAGCTGTGCCAGTTCACCAATAGAGCGCGCGATCTGTGTGATTTCGCGATCACGTTCGTGGAACATGGCTTCGCTGTCGTCTGTGTCGACGAGACGCATCTCCTGCTCGCCTTGCAACTGCTCCGATAAGGCCACATCCTCCTGCATGCTCTTTACGCTATCAAACATGGCAGTGTCGCCACGTTCCTTGACTTCCATACCCTGTAGCTTGCGTAGATACTGTGACTGTTTTTGGCGAAACATAGCTGACATTTGCTGCACGCGCGTAGCTAGGGCCGTTTGAGCATTGCGTGCGGCGGTCATCTCGTACTTGGAAAGTTTTTGGGAGCGCATCGCGTCTGTCGTCTGCGCCGCAAGTTTAGCCACGAGCTGTGACGCTTGGCGAAACTCGCTGGTAATGCCACTCGTGAGTGCCTCGATCTGGCGCTTGAGAGGTGTCTTGTCGGCAAAGCTGGGCAAGAGGTGCTGAGCGTGCAAACGATCCAGCTCTGCCAAAGTGGGTATCATGCCAGACAAGAGGGAGTCAGCATCTTCGGTGGCATCGACCCAGAAAGGAGGAAGCTCTGCAGGCATGGGTATAGAGCTCTTGTCCGCGACAAAGTATACGTGATCCTCATTGTCCCCTAGAAGAGGCACACTGGCCCCGCTGCCATGTCCGCTGGGCACGATCGAGTCACGAATCGAGAGAAAGAAGAGCGTACGTGATCGAGTGACTCCAATAGCACTGGGCTGCTCTGACGGGGTATAGTAGTTCGAGTTGGATGACCCAGCGCTTGGCATGTCCGACGGCGTTTTGGCCACCCACGGTGGAATCGGCGGGAAACCGGTGGGTGGAGGTGGCAAGATGGCCGTCTGTCCGTCCTGCTCTGCCCTTCGGACGAAGGAATGCTCAGACGACGCACTGATCTACGACAAGAGAGAAGGTAACCTACCTCGATTTCTGTACGAATCTAGTCAAACAGACTTGCACCTCCGGACTGGTATCGTTAGTTTGGTCATAGGTAGCCACGTACTTGCACAGCGTCCATCTCGGCCTGAGACATGCGCATCGAAGGTGTATTCCAAAAGCGTGGTGGCAGGTCAAAGAGCGTGTTCACAGCATCGGCCTTGGCGCTAGAAGACGCTGAGCCGCCCGCCTTCGGCGCACTCGATTCGAGGCTGAATGGCTTGAGCTTGGCGGGATCAAAGTGCGGACCTGTCTCAAGGATCTTGCGGAAGTTGTCAAAGTTCCTCGCGACCTCCTCGGGGGCGCTGGGATGCGGCTGGGGATCGTGGGGAGCTAATGGTGTTAGTCGTGGGAAGGCTCGCAGAGAGTCACATACTTTTCGGGGCACGACGATCCGGAAATCGTATCAGCGGTTTGTGTACATGCGCAGCACGAATGAGCGTAGGACGAAGCATGGCTACGGCTAGCTGTACAAGGTGTGTCGTCAATGCACGCGGAGTAGCCAGCGGCAGGCGCCGCTCGATGTGCTGACGCAAGTGACTTCGGCCGAAACGGCCGCTGTCAGGGAAGGAGGGCCAGGCGTCCCTGGTAGCGAGTCGCTGACGGACCAAACGACCATGACGGACCATACCGCTTCTGTCGCCGAGGCCAATGCTGCCCGTCTCCCTCTCGGATACCGTGACTCGTGCAGCGCGTACGTATTTTTACATACCTGACGAAAGGCTGTTGATCCCTCTGAACAAATGCCGACGGAAGACGTTTTACGCGCCATGGGAATGCGAAAACGAGCGGTATGTACGCTTGCACTTACCAGCAGCCACACATACGAGAGGTGCCAGTACCAAGAGTACGTTAGCGCGTCGCTGACCCCAGTTTCTTGCAGCGCCAAAAGAAGCTGCAACAGCTTGTCGCAGAGAAGGCGGCCGCAGCTGCAGCGGAAGACTAGTGAGTGTTCCTAGTGTCCTACAGAGATGTAATCATTCGCTATCGCACACTCGGTGTGCTTGCTGCACCCAAAGAACTTCCGACACCATCCACTTTGTGTGTGGCCGACGTCTCTGCCGGCACGTCGTGCCGGTGCAGCGTATCCGACCGGGGGTCGAGTGCCTTGCCAATAAAGCCAACATAGTACATGCGTGAGGATGTGTGAGCCAGTGAGTCGAGCTGTGTGTGGTGAGCTCAGCAGATGCACGTACCAGCAATAGACTCACGCTGCTGGTATGAGAAAAGCGCGATACGCTGACAGGGTACGCCGTGACGTCCGTGGCACCGGGCAGCAGGGCAAAGTCTGCTTGGGCTCGACCAGTAGAGGCTAGGCCAAGTCGCCCATCTAGCACAGCAAGCGCATCATCGAAATCAATGCCGTTAGGACGGTTGACAAAGGCCGCGCATCGCTGCGTGTGAGAAAAACGGCCATGGTCACGTACTCGAACGCTCAGATCACTCCGACCGGGATAGAGTAGTATACTCTCTATGCAGACAGGACAAGTAAAGGGCACATGCAAGATCATCTACGACGTCAATACGCAACGACATACCTGGTCATCCACGCCACTTTCAATCCACGTCTCCAGCGAGTGGCGCTCGTCCCATGGCTTACACGCCTTTTTGGCAGACTCGGGCGGCTCGATATTTACACCCCATACCCGGTCATGGTCAATATATGCGTACAAGTTCGACCCTGCGTTGATCCCTTGTTGTGTTGCGAGATCTTGTGGCGTGGCTTCGCCCCCGCACTCCATGCTGCATGCGAGGGATTTATTCCTCCTGTCTGCCGACCCCAGATGTGTCTTGTCGTCCTACAAGGCACGTAACATGTTATAGCTTGCGCCCATCGCGTATCAAGTCGACAGGAAAATCGTGCGTGCACTGTGCTTTTTTTCCGTACCACGGCCAAGGACGCACGCATAGAATATGGTACGTGTGAGTGAAGCTGACTGTGCTAGGGTGTGCCAGCATTGTTTCGATGGCTGTCAAAAAAGTACCCAAAGATCGTGCAGAGTGTTGAGGAAGAAGAGCCTGGGCACATGCCTGGCCCTGACGGCCACATGGTAGACATTCCCATCGACATATCTCGGCCCAATCCGAATGGGGAGGAATACGACTGTTTGTACCTAGATATGAACGGTATCGTGCATCCATGTACGCATCCTGAAGGCAAACCTCCGCCGGAAACGGAGGAGGAAATGATGGTCGAAGTGTTCAAGTACACGGACCGCGTCATCAACATGATCAGGCCGCGAAAGTTTTTGATGCTTGCGATCGACGGCGTGGCACCGCGTGCAAAAATGAATCAGCAGCGCTCGCGTCGCTTCCGGTCTGCCCAGGACGCCAAGATCTTGCACGAACAGCGTGAGCAAGAGCTGGAAGAACGCAAGAAAAAAGGGCTCGCAGGTGAAAAAGAGGCGATCCAAAAGTCATGGGACTCGAACGTCATCACTCCAGGCACACCATTTATGGATCTGTTGGCTTCATCGCTGCGATACTGGATTGCTCACAAGTTGAATACCGATCCTGGATGGAAGAACTTGTGTGTCGTACTTTCCGATGCCAGTGTGCCCGGTGAAGGCGAGCACAAGATTATGGACTATATTCGCAGAAAGCGCAGCGACCCAAACCATGACCCTAATATGCGCCATGTCATCTACGGACTTGATGCCGACCTGATCATGCTCTCACTTGCAACGCATGAACCGCACTTCAAGGTGCTCCGTGAGGATGTGTTTGCTCAGGATGCCAAGCACCGCGGATGCCATCGATGCGGCCAAGAAGGACACATTGCTGCCCACTGCCGTGGCGAAGCACGTAAAGAGGATGCCAAGCCTCTGCAGAAAAAACCTTTTATATTCTTGGACGTGCCGACTCTACGTGAATATCTGAACGTGGAATTACAGACCCCGGGCATTCCATTTGCCTTTGATTTGGAGCGGGCCATTGACGACTGGGTGTTTTTAATCTTTTTCGTGGGCAACGACTTTTTACCCCATCTACCTAGTCTTGAGATCCGCGAAGGTGCGATTGATACGCTGCTCAAAATCTGGAAGCGGGAGCTGCCGAACATGAATGGATATGTGACGAATAACGGGAAGGTGGAATTAGCCAATGCGCAGTACATTCTTGATGGCTTGGCACAGGCAGAAGATGATATTTTCCGCAAGCGCAAAGAGGTCGAAGATCGACAGGAGGCCAACAAGCGCCGGCACACGTCTAACTACAACGAGGCGCAACATGGTGACACTACCTATGTTGGGCATACTAAAGCGACACCTCCGCGACCTGTGGCACCACCAACGATTGGACCCAGTAAAAGTGTGCCAGGCTCTCGGAACAAGGGTCCCATCATGCTAGATGGAGACAATGCCGATGTGGTCAAGAACCGTGCTCAAATTCGCATGGCAAATATTAGTGCCGCTGAGCAGCTGAAAATGGAATTGTCGCAAGGTCAAGGTATAAAACGCACGTCTTCCCCGGTAGAGAAGGAGAGTAAACGTATCAAGGCAGACCCTGAAGAATCCGCCCCTGTCAAGGAAGAGGATGTCTTAGGAGACGATTCTATCAAGGCCGAAGAGGATGATGACGACGAAGAAGTGCCGCCTGAGACCAAGATGCTCGAGCGCAAAATCAATGCGGACGGCACTGTCGAGTACCAAGACACAGTCAAGCTGTGGGAGCCAGGGTACCGCGAACGCTACTACCGGCAAAAGTTTGGCGTCGAGCTGTCAGATACCAAGTTTCGCCGTGAGGTGGTCCAGGCGTACGTGGAAGGACTGTGCTGGGTCCTGGCCTACTACTACCAGGGTTGTCCGTCGTGGAAGTGGTATTATCCATACCATTACGCGCCTTTTGCTGCTGACTTTACCGACATGCACACGATGCAAATTACCTTCGAAAAAGGCGAACCTTTCCGACCTTTTGAACAGCTCATGGGTGTGCTACCCGCTGCAAGTAAGAACAACTTACCCAAGCCATTTCAGTGGCTCATGACCGACCCAGAGTCGGAGATCCTTGATTTCTACCCAGCTGAGTTTTTGGTCGACATGAATGGCAAAAAAATGGCATGGCAGGGCGTAGCGCTCTTGCCATTTATCGACGAGAAGCGATTGTTGGATGCATTGCGTAAAAGATACGACCAGTTAACGGATGAAGAAGTACGTCGAAACTCGTTTGGACATAATGTACTTTTTATGAGCGATGATGCCGACTTATACCCCACATTGAGTCAGCTCTATGCCAAGCGTAGTGACAAACGAGCTGTGCATATCGATACGGCGCGCATTACGCAGATGGCTGGCAGCCTTGCAGCTGATACAACCTGTGTACCAGGATCTACATACCACTCGCCCTTACACTCTTTGCCGGATATGCAGGATATCCCACATGATCGCAGTATCTTGGCTTACTACGAGTTTCCCGAACAACGTGTACCACACCGAAGCGTGCTTTTGCCAGGTGTGCGCATGCCGTCTCGACGTCTTACGCCAGCTGACCAAGACTGGATTCGGCGTGGTGGACGTGGCCAGGGCGGCGGACGAGGCCGTGGTCGTAGAGATGGGTGGAATGACCAAGGTGTATTGTATGGCCGCGATGCAAGACCTCCGAGTCAGAGTCCTTATGGTGCAGGTCCCTATGGAGGAGGGCCTTATGGCGCTGGTCCTTATGGTGGCGGTCCTTATGGTGGTGGTCCTTATGGTGGTGGTCCTTATGGTGGTGGTCCTTATGGCGCTGGTCCCTATGCAGGCGGTCCCTATGGCGCTGGTCCCTATGCAGGCGGTCCCTATGGAGCTGGCCCCTATGGAGGCGGGCCGTATGGAGGCGGTCCGTATGGTCCTGGTCCTTATGGTGGAGGTCCTTACGGCACTGGTCCTTATGGAGGGGCTCCTTATGGAGGGGGTCCTTATGGTGCCGGCCCCTATGGCGCTGGTGCTTATGGAAGAAGCCCCTATGGTGCCGGCCCTTATGCTGGATCAGCGTACGGTTCTGCGTATGGCCAGAACCAGACTGGCTATGGAGCGCAGCCGTACCGCGGATATGGAGCTCCGCGTGGTCGTTAATGTGTAGTAAAGGGCACGCGCCCTATTACCCACACGTGCGTGGGGTGTGGCATAGTGGTCGTTAGATCCGTGTAAAACTGAATAAAAAAAATCCACTGGTCATTCCGAAAAAGGCGAACGGTCCACCTGTCGAGGGTTTCCAAGCACAATGTGGACGTTGATTCCAGGTGTGCAGTCGTACGAATGGGGCGTACCTGGTGGTGCTCCGAACAGCTTGGTTGCTGATTTTGCTGAGAGCACTCCAGAGCTCCACTTCCAACGTGAGGCAAACAAGCCATATGCTGAGTTGTGGATGGGCACACACCCTAATGTGCCGTCCCGCGTGATCCAGCCGGATGGCTCACAAGTATCTTTGAATGACATCCTACGCAACGACCACAGTCTACTTGGATCGAATATTGTAGAAAATTTTGGCGTGGACAACTCATGCGGTGCACTGCCTTTCTTATTCAAGGTGCTGTCTATCAACAAGGCGCTTTCCATTCAAGCGCATCCAGACAAGGCCCTGGCCGAGCAGCTTCACCAGCAAAAGCCCACAATGTACAAGGACGACAATCACAAGCCGGAAATGGCCATTGCTATACAGGCCTTTGAGGGCTTTTGCGGTTTCCGTCCGGTGAAAGAAGTGCGCGACTTTGTCACCCGAGTGCCTGAGCTCCGTACCGTGTTGCGTGCAGATGAGGTCATGGACAAGCGCTTGCAAGAAGCGGTGGACGCACAGTCTCGCGGTGATGAAAAGGCATGTGTACGCGACACCATCAAGCTTGTGTTCGGTGCATTGATGCGTGCGGATCCACAGGTGTACGAACCAGCTGTATCGAGCTTGGCTGGGCGCTATGAGCGCGGGGCGGACGAGGTATCAGAGGAGGTGCGTGCGCTTATCGTGCGCCTGAATCAACAGTACCCGAAGGATGTAGGTGTACTGTGTACGTTCTTCTTAAACGTCGTACATCTGGAGCGAGGACAGGCCATGTTCCTGGGTGCCGATGAGCCACATGCATACCTCTCGGGCCATATTCTCGAATGTATGGCCGCCTCCGACAATGTCGTGCGGGCTGGACTCACGCCCAAGGCACGCGACGTCGAGGTGCTCGTGGATATGTTGACGTATGAAAGCAAGGACGCTGCTGCACAGCGTCTCGATGCGCCTGTATGGGATGGTGATAGCCAGAAGGGCACCGTCATATACAACCCGCCCATCCCCGAATTCGCTGTGCTTTTAACGACACTCGCTCCAGGTGCACGCTCTGAGCATAGAGCCTTGCACGGTCCTTCGATAATCATCGCGACAGAAGGCAGTGGCACATACACTGTCAACGGCAAGAAGGCAGAGGTTCATACCGGTCGTGTATTCTTCGTCGAGGCCAATCAGGCGCTGCAGATAACGGCAGGCGTTTCTGGGCTTATTGTAGCGCGTGCGTTTGTAGAAGTAGCATAGAATTACAGAATGTGTAGCTGCCTACCTATCGCCTGAGGAGTACAGGGCTCTGTGGTGTCAGCACGCATGTTTCAGTGTGGTGGAAAAGGTCAGAGTAACTATGACTGATTGGCTGCACAGAGTCTTTGCTCTTGTAAAGAGCTCGAGCCATGGCGAAGTGTGTCATCCTAAATCGATGAACACGAGAGGGAAGCATAAACATACCAGCTAAAAGAAAAAGGCTGAAGGACAAAAGCCATGCGCCGCAGCGAGCTCATCCTAGGGTCTAAGGGGTTCCTATTAGGCATAAAACGTGCAAATGAGGACTGCTGACAAATCAGTATGCCACTCATCCATAGGCGTCTGGACACTTCCAAGTGTGTGCGAACTTGTCGCATCATAACTAGAAGACGGCGCTAGGCAACCACCTTCACAAACGAAACGTTTGAGAGGGTCACGGCAGTATACCCCAATATCTTCATGATGCGCAGCCGACATATACCTTTCTTACGGTATGTGCCGCGTACAGCCTCGCCGCGCCGTCTCCCTGCACGCGCTGCCCAGCAGCGAATATGGGAGCGCAGATCTTGGTGCATGTCGAGAGTACCTTGTCCACCAAGCTTGCATGCATCTATTCATACGACATGTATCGCATATGATAAGCAGTCAAATATGAATATGCACGCATGCCTTGATCCGCTCGAGATGGATCAAGAGGCGACGAGCCAAGCCGTTCATACCCATACCCTCATCTCAAATATGAATGCGCTGGCGCTCGTTTTGCAGAATATCCCCACTGTATCGGATGATCTTTGGAACCAATTGGTTCATTTTCACCTTGATGCCATGCAGAGGATGACTCCGAGTGCGGCATGTGAAGTGTTTTGTACATTGGCTGAGCTTACGGATAAATCGCAGCCCATCGACGAAAGCACGCGCGTGCGTGTATGCAACGAAGGTATTCGTGTTCTCACATACCACATTGAAAAGAACCAGGATACCATCAACAAGCCTACACAGGATACCTGGCGTGCTGTTCAAGTCCTGGGAAGGCCTCGGGTCCAAGATATGACCTGGTTTATTCGAAAACTAGTGCTTCAGAATAAGCTGTCGGAAGCTACATTTTTTCTGTCTGATTTCATCAAGCAGAGCTGGCACCATGACAAGACGCCGCCATCCCGCGCGTTGATGCACACGCTCATGATTCAAATGTTGCTGGTAAAACGTGTGATTCAACTAAAACCAGCGCCCATGGAAGGGCATTTCTGTGCATCACGGTCACTCTACTATCAGTATGCAGATGCACTTGTGCGTCTTGGCGAACTTCTAGAGTACAATTACTTGCCCCTTGTTCCCACGCACAAGGAAGATATTGCTTGGCTCATTAAGCTGTTGACGACATTTACCAAATTGCAGCATGAATCAGCGTGCTCCAATCACTTCCGAAAGCGGATTGCTTCGGTCCTGGAAGGATTCGTCCATCATCTACCGTGTGGCCACGCCGTGTCAGAAACATCGTGCCAAAAAGGTCCAAAGCGCTCCTGCCGCCTGGATCGAATGACGCACTTTACGCCTGTCCTTACAGAACGCGCATACAATGTACTTTTATATTATACTTTGTATATCATCAAAAAACGCACATGGTGTCAGATGGTACTGGATCATATGATACATAAGCGGAGGCCTTCGGTGGCACCAGGTCTTGTCACGGGTAATATCTTGCTACAAAAATCGACGCGACTACGAGACGCAAAAATGGGCGGTATCTCAGCCGAGATCGGCATGTCGTGGAGAGGGCCGAGCACTCCAGACGACACCGAAAAGATGAGGCAAGAGCGTCTTTTGACGCACTTGGATTGTGCCATCAGCGACAATAATTCATATCGCGCCTACGCTTTAATACAGCATATCGCGCACACACGAATGAAAAACAAAAGATGGTCGAACGGTTTCCGCGCGACAAGCGTTGTGTTACGCATGTACCCTGAATTGCGTGACAATCGACCTGGTGAGAGTATCCCATTCATGCACCACTCTCAATTTTATATCTTGGCTATGTGTCTTGCTGTACGTGCAGGAAACATGCTCCTCATGCTTCGCGTCTTCCATCTGTGCAAGCTTTCGTGCATCTTTCAAGGATGGCAGATGCCAGAGACAGTGGCCATGAGGTTCATGTTGCTTCTTGCACAACACGTCGCATACCAAAAGCGACACATGCACGAGCATCTGGAAACGACCAAGGAAATACGCGCTATCGCATTGGAAGAATACACCTGGATTATGCGACACAGTCGCCGGATAGGAAAGCGGCCACCCACCAGCATGTACGAGCCCCTTTTACGCTTTTTGGACCAAACAGCACATGCCGTGCCCAACTCCAACCCGGACGTGCTTCGCATAAAGAACGACATGAATGCGATGAAATTGGCTAAACAACCTACTTCACGCGAAAGAATCCACGAAAAAGATGTTTAACACCACCGTTGCGTGTTCTCTTGCGTCGTAAACGTTAACCGATTGGCTGTAGATAGGTATATGGTATCAATCCAGCGCGTTCAGGATGGTCAACTTGCTGGGCCAAGACCCATCCATCGGTCAATGGTGCAAGGACCTGGACTGGCATGCCCGCTTCAACACTCAGTTCATTATCCGCCTCCGCTTGAAAGTCATACAGAGCAATGTACATGCGCTGCTCCTCCTTGGCCTGTGAAGGAAGCACAGAGCCAAACCCGCGATGTCTCTCGTCATCTTCTGAAAATGCAAAGTCCCTAATGTTTAATATACCTGCCACACTCAAATCTTGCATGGCTTTAAGTGATGCTAGGGCTGCAGCATCCTTAGCTGCTTCATATGCGTGTGGCTGCTCATCGAACAGTCCGCCTTCTTCCATAATATTTGATTATACACGCATTCACCAACGAAATTTTTGGATGAAACAATTGAAAATGACCCCAGCTTTGGGGACGATCACAACAATGTTAGTGCGCACGCCAGGGAGAAAAAAAGAGTACGTGTCAGACGGTCAAACCTTTTCCCCCGATTCGACGATGAGTCTTCGTTCCTCCACACATATGCACGTCCTGATTTAACTGTGGAAACCCCGGGTGGCATGGGCCGTCAAAGGCCACCTCAAACAGAGCGACCTTCCTAGCGCCTCCTTTCTGTACGAGCCATCACGACCATCTTGGTAGAGTTGATCATATACTTCGGTAAATTGCATGTTGTGAGAAAAGCATGCTTACTACCGAATCTGTTTTCAGGCAGTTCCCAGCCAAAATCGTTTTCAGTGCCTGGGCTGGGACTGCTGCGTCACTAGCGAGAGTAGGATCAATAGTACACATCTCGTTCACAGAAATCTGCTTTTAAATCTTGGTTATAGAATGCCCTCGAGCCTAGACCCCAGAGAATGGACCCTTCACGGATCCACCACATGTTATCAATACCCGAGGTGATTACTGGTCGGCCTTACAAAGGCTTCAGGTGCTCTAATTTTGATACTTGTTTACAATGTGAAAATGATCCGAGCACCTCTCATCAGCATACATCGCCTTTGCTTGTCATCATGAAGCATTTCTTTGATCCTAGGATGAGGGAAAAGCCGAGTCTAGAGATCATGCGCGGAGATTTTCGATTAAAAACCTTGCCATGTGTACAGAAGCCGAGCAGGAGGATGATGTTGTTGTTGCGCCTTTCCTTAGAGATCCATTCCTTGAAAAAAGCGCTCAGGAACCGTTTGATGTACGATGACGGCACGTACTGCGTCGGAGCTCGCAGGTGTAGGACACTCCATTCTCAGCCTTGCTCAACCGCAAGTTTCAGTAGCTGTACTACATTATACAAAGCTTCTATA
>ERZ500990.472-NODE-472-length-13642-cov-4.310444_pt1 | contig 13642 bp, 14 predicted proteins | sample MGYA00248876_ERZ500990 | MGnify/ENA primary metagenome ERZ500990 (study PRJEB25958, sample SAMN03398517) | human skin metagenome | study: EMG produced TPA metagenomics assembly of the Human Skin Microbiome Metagenome (human skin metagenome) data set.
TCCACAGGTGTGCCCCATAAACGCACAGCCTCTTCGGGTGGCACCTTCAAATTGGCTCCATAGCCATCCATTTCACCAAACGCTGGACTCCGGGCATCCGTGTAGCGGCCATTCGGAAACTCATCCCATGTGACGGAGCCGGAGATTGACGCGCTTTGATCCGGTACATCCGCAAGTACCTTGATGACGCACGTTGCACTCTTTTCCAGGTTAAGCGTATACAAGTGGAAAGCGCGAATGCCCGTCTGCTCTCGGATGGACTTGATCATGTCGATGCTGAGATGGATACCATGTTCCTTGACCTTTGCGTCGTCCATTTTTATTGGCTCCAGCTGCTCAAGCACATCCTCAGGTGTATGCACGCCACAAAGATTCGCCATGCGGCGAAACATCGTGTAGTTTTGGATCGGCATGATTCCCGGAATGATCGGGATTGTTATGCCTGCCGCACGGCATTCTTTCGTCCACCGTACGAGTGCGTCGACATCATAAAACAACTGCGTCACAATAAAGTGAGCGCCTGCCTCTTGCTTTGCCTTCAGAACTTTTATGTCGTGCCTCATATCACAATCGATACCCTGCTTCAGCCCCTCGGGATAGCCAGCCACACCAATACAAAAGTAATCACCATGTCGCTCACGGATATAGCGCACGAGGTCCGTTGCATTCTGCAACCGCTGATCCGTAGCTACCCAGTATTCATCACTGCGTGGTGGGTCACCACGCAGTGCCAGAATGTTCCGAATGCCTATTTGCCGTGCCTCATCGAGAGTTGCATCCAAATATGCCCGCTCAACGTTCGTACACGTTAAATGCAAACACACATCACAAGCGCCTTTGCGCCGCTCTTTCACGCTGGTATAGTCTTCCAATGGATCATAGACACCCTTTTGCACGCGTGCGGCAAGCTCCATGGATGCGTCGCGGGTGGATCCTCCCGTGCCCCAGGTCACATGAACCCAGCCTGGCTGCAATGCCTCAGACATGCGAGCTACTCGCGCACACAGATTCGCGAGACCCAACGCCGTTCGGGGAGGAAAAAACTCAAGAGACCACACATATGCGTCCTGTGTCGAATCGTTCAGCTTTTCATCAATCCGTGCCGACAATTGCGCTTCCGCTTGGCTCATGATGTCAATGATGATGGTCAGACGACAGTGTGGAGAACTCTGCGTGTAGATTAGATACGAGGCGCAGCAAGCAGACAAGCGATTTTCACACAAGTCCAGATCACCGGCGCGCTACACTAGTACCCTGCGGGGCTGCGACTAAGCTTGGCTCGGATGACTAATTCTACATGGCTACTTATACATTACACATCGGTCTCGTGCTGCAATCCGACCCATTCTTCGGCATAGCCCTCAGACTCATTTTGGCAGCAGTCGCGGCTGCACACATACACAATCGCGGTACTCCATGCGATCCCCGTGCGCATGTTTGTCACAGCACTCTCTAGCCCAAATAAAGAGGCAATTTCGGCTTGTCGCTGAGCTTCTTGGTTACTACTGTTTTCGCCGTTGCTCTCAGCGGCATCACTCAACTTCTCCACACGCAACAAGTTTGCTAGGTTCGGCATGAGCTGCAGCTCAAAAACGCGCGGTGCACCACAATACTCACATGCCGGCACACTCGAAGAGTCGCAGCCAGCATGCAGTCCGTTTGGCCACAAACGCTTGAACAACGAGCCCTTGCCACTAAATGGAATGGGCACCCCACCGAACTCGTAGCGCACAACCTGACGGGCTTCCGATCCGAGCCGTCGAGTAAATCGCTCAAATACATGATCCAGGCCATCGATTTTCATTTGCTCGTATACCTCGCCTTCCCCCGATCCTATCACCGGCACATGAGAAGTGCTCAGAGCAGATTCCTGCAAAGCCTGATCTTGGGCTTCCGACTCCGGCTCATTCTCTGGCTCTGGAATAGTATTCAAATATAAAGGTGTGGTATAGTGGGAGGCATGCTGCGACCAATGGTTTTGAAGGTGCTGATGTTGTTCTTCCAGGGATGCCTTGATAGACATCTCTTCAGCAAGACGCTCCTCGTCATCATAATCGTCTTCGTCCTCATCATTACTCACTTCATGTTCACTTTCATTGCCTTCGGATGTCTTCTGTTGTTGCTGACGGTCGACTCGTCCTTGGTCATCGGTACTTTCAGCCCCTTCAGGAGCTGAATCAAAGAGCGAGGCACCAAAGAGACCAGCTTCGCTTGAACTCTTCATCGAAAATGGATTTGTCGCGCGCTCTTTTCGAGCGCGCTCTGCCTCTAGTTTTATTTCAGCCTGCTGCTTCGCAGCAATGCGCTCTTCACGGACCCTCTTTCGCTCCTCTCGCTTCGCGAGCTTGGCGGCCCACCGGGTATTGTGTTTCAGGACACGCACAGCTTTTATACTGTAGGTTAGTATAGACCTTTCCGAATAAAGCAAGCTGTGGTCGCTTTCAGTCCTAGGAAGAAAATGTCAAAGATAGGTAGGTTTCATGTGATAGCGATCACGAGTATCGCGAATCAAATGAAGAAATTGTTCATTCATCCTCAAGCACCACACCTTGCATACGTACCATCCAGCCCCTTTCCGCTGGCATGCTGCTCGAGCACACCCCCATATGAGCAGATTCCGATCAAATGCCGAGTCCTCTAGAGGTGCAAAAATTTGGACCAGAAGCTGCATGGGCTGCCTACAGTACTCACAATGGACTGCAGATTCCCCAGGCAGGTTCGATGGCCTCAGCGGAAGCCATGCTGGTCGACCACCAATCCTGGAAACGAGTGGATTTGATTCATCATCTTTTTCCAGGGGCCCATCTGCAAGACCTAATTGGACATTGGTGTATACATCCTCTTCATCAGAACCAAAGTCTGAGTCATCATCGTACGGTGCCATGCTATGTGTGAAGAACTCCTGCAGTAATATTAGCATCCTACCGCCTCTCCAGTTCGTTGCAATCCGTGAAACGTTGCCTAGCCTGTCTCAGGTTTGGTAGCCGGAGTTCGAAGCATTGGATCCGCGGAACCAAACATGATGTACATGCAAGATACCCGCTTCCTCATACTCGTCATCTAATTGTCGTTTCATCCTTGAACAGGCTTCGACACGAACACCCATGCTCATACATACCTCCGACGGCCCCAGAGGACGAGTCGCACGAGGAAGAAGAGCAGTTTTGCGCGTAAGCGAGAAAATGTTTTCTCTCGGCCTAGTTTTTTTTTTCTTGCTTGGCTATTCGTCTCCCATGCACTGGTGAAACCTTGTTGAACGACTGGGAAATATGTGCGCTTGACATCCTTTCATTGCCAGCGGAGGAGGGTGGCAAAATTTGTGGCCAACAGACAAACCACTCGAGCGTCACACCGATCAATTCCAAACCTAATGTTTGCGCGCCAAGCCGTTTCATTCCTGGTATGTATGTGATCCTTTACTCTATGATACGAGCCAGTATAGCGACCTTCGATTGCTCTAGCACAAGCCACTCGCATGCGCGCGTCTCCGTCGCTCGTGCGTCTGCTCTCGACAGAGACACGCACCAAGATTCAAAATGCCGTGAAAGAGGACCCCCTTGTCGTGTTCATGAAAGGTTCGCCTAGTATGCCGCAATGTGGATTCAGCCGTGCCGTGCTCCAAATTCTCCAGGTTCAAGGCGTGAACCCTGACAAGGTTGCGACGTACAATTGTCTCGAGGATCAGGAACTGCGTGACGGCATCAAAGAATTTAGTGACTGGCCAACCATTCCTCAAGTATACATTAATGGCGAGTTTGTCGGCGGTTGTGATATCATGCTCAATAGTATGTTCGAATATCCTGTATGGTAACTAACACACGGATGCAGTGCATCAGACGGGCGAGCTCGAAAGCACTCTTCGTAAGGCAGGCCTCCTTCTTGAGCCGCTGGACGCCGACAAGTCTTCGTCATCAAACTAAACTCAGTCCATGGATGAATTCCGCTACATGTACGAAATCCTTCTTAGCTACCTGTTTGCATTATAGAAGCTTGCTTGTTTCTATCATGAAATACTCGTACTTGCTTCGCCTTTGTTGCCTTCCTCGTGCCTTTGTTTTACAGTGAAACAATATGACTAATAAAATAAAAGTGAAAACGATTCCAAGTTCGAAACTACACGAGTGGTTCTACTCTTCTAAGGCGGTCTCGCTCCATTTCCGCCTTATTGCAACGCTCCTTCCACTGTTGTACTTGAGATTCTAGCTCTTCAATCGTCTCATACAAACGTTTTAGCTCTTCAGCCTTACGATGGCGACTTCGGCGGGCTGCGATCGTGTTACTGAGTCTCTTCATCGATCGCGCGTCCATCTCTGGCCTTGGACTCGACCCATCCGATACGAGAGGTGGTTCAGCTGGTGACACCGATGATTGCTCCTTTGAATCTCGACGCGACGTAGCAGACTCGGTGTGATAGGTTCTTGGTTGGACAGGTGCATCAAGAGGCAAGAGCTCGTGAGTATCACGTCGTCGTCTGTGTGTGCCCCTGAACGACTTAACCGCATCGGCAAGATCAGCACTTGCAGGCACTAGTGTTGTTGCTGAAGAACGTGATGTTATTCCCTCTGTTCCAGCGATCTCTGGTATTGGTGACTTATTAGCCGTTTGGGTTAGAGACGCTGGAGTGTGTGTATTAGGAGTAAAAACCTTGCTCAAAGCCGATGTCGACGTTGGCTCTGGCGAGAGGAATGGTGATGCATCACAGACTGATGAATTGAGTGAATCAAGCAGGTTTAAAACAGAAGCTGACTCATCACCTGTGACGAGACTGGTTTGGAGGGAGGAAGGAACTCGACGGCGCGATTGCTGCTCATCGTCATCCGGAAAAAGAGTAAAGTCTTGCTTAATTATAGAATCAGGGAGACAGCAAGGCTCATTTAGACGTGCGCGCTTGCTCTTGGGTTCGGACAATGCGTCGCTGTCGGGCCAGGGACAAAGTGCGTCGGTAGTGGGCCATACAACGGCATCAACCGGTGCGAACAATCTTGATCCCACAGCATCTTTAGGCGTTGCCAATGGTGACAATGAAGAATCTGAAGGGATCTCACTTTGATAAAGTGATGTGCCAAGCGTGCTGGTAGAATCAAAGTCCATAGACAGCAAGGAGTCTGCAAGGTTGGGTGAAGTATCACTCCATTCTGATTGCAGAGACTCGCTAGGTGCAGAAAACAGAGGTAGAGTTGAGGAAAGGTGGTCCATGAGAGCCTCAGAGGCAGATTGCGTTTGGATAGGTTCGGTCACCCTGTGGACGTCGTCTGGTGCGGGAAGCGTCGATCCCATGCCTGGATTCTTGCTGGCAATGTTCACGTTCGTTTAAGCTTCTAAATCAAGTTACAAGTAATTCATACGCTCCAGAGAATGGCTCTGAAGCAGCTAAGCGGATTTCAGGGTACATCATGAGAAAAGATGAGCAGCTGCATATGCATACTGTCTGTTTAATTCGACCGAATAGCACAAGGTACTAAGAAGTCTAAGACAAGCGCTGTGAAACAACACAGAAATTCTGGAGAAGGATTAATTTAGTTCATTGTGATAAAAATTCTGTGTTGCTGTGGTCGAAGTTGAGAAGTACTTTGATGCTACTTGCTTGACCCAGACCTTATTTATTTCTTACTAGTTTTGCAGACATATTCTGGTCAACTCTGCACGTTTGGGTCGGAAAGCTAAAATTTGACCAAACGTAGGTGGAGACATGCATAAAGTATTGCAAGCGCGTGCCATGTGATTCGCTTAGCGTATCCAAAAATGAGTCATACGCAAAGTAGTCCCGCATGTATAACGAGTCATATGTGCATCGACGAATCACTTTGTTCGCGATGTAGAAATGCAGGCCCGGGTTGCTACTTTATGGAAATAAATCGCCAACATTGCAGATTGAGATCATCGATGGAATGCTGTCTTGCATCGGTGCAACGAGGCGTTTGTACGTCATGTGGCCGTAGCCTTAACAAAATAGGGAGAGCGTCAAAGTGGTGGACTGTACAGGAATTCATATCGTTGCCAATGTGAATACCAACAGATATGTCGGTGTCATCGTTGAAATTGTCGACGTTGTCCTTCTCCGCCGTCTTTTCGTCAGACGGCACAAATCAGTCAGGTACTCGACGAGATCGTGCATTAGAGTCGTTCTTGTAGTTTCGGTTTAGCCTTTCTAGGACATTTCGTCAGATGCATGTTTGTGGACATATCAGGCTACTGATTCGCATGGCTCGATAAGTGGGTTGGATCTTTTTTTTGCCACACGAGAACGCTTTCCACGTTGATAGATTCATTTCTGAAAGCCAAGCTCATTGACGATGAGAGCCACAAGTCTGGAATACGAAACTGGTATGATCTGGTTTCGACATCCGCTCAACATCGTTGACGACACATGAGATTAGTACTTCTGTACACCCATGGTGATAATCGACATTCTTTCTACAACCAGTTGGTCGTCCGTCTTTGTAGTGCAATGGCCGGTCGGTCGTTTGATGTGGTATGTTGATTTGTGCATACACTCCGCCCATTGCAATGAAAAGTGGGCCTGTATAGCTAGCAAAATGACTGCTACAAGAGCTAAGGGTGCCGCGATGTACAGAGCTAATGCCCTTGGCACCATAGATTGTCTGTATCATCCAAAGAGCATAGATATCCATAAACTTCACATGATGAACATCGGCACTAAACAACAAATGACATGAGTCAGAATCGAACGTCGCATAGCTCAATTCCACGCGGCGTCGAGTGACTCGATGATACACTGCGTTTCGAAATGGCTTATGTGAATCTGGGCGTCCTCTACATCCAGGACTTTATCTGGCGGTACCTTCTCATTGCGATCAGACCAGCGCAACCGACATAAGAAACTATGAATAGTCATGAGAGTAGATTCAGTGCTGAAAGACCCATCACTGCTTCTGGAGACACTAGTGTGCCAGCAAGAATCATAGTATCACGATCGAATGACGAAAAGCATTCAGCTCAAGATGCGTGAAAGATGCCTTTGTTTAATTTGATGAAAGTGAAATAATATTAATAGGTGCTGTGCATTTTGCGAAGCATCCAGCAATGGAATACAATACAACGACTTGATAATGTGATGAACAATGACACTATCCTTCTTTCAAAGCAAGACTTGGCCAACTTGTACGTCAGTAAAAAATAAACGGTGGTCTTTTGACTCGTTACGAGTCGAATGGACTTAACACAATGCGCGCGATCGACCCAGCAAGCGAATGATACGCACATACAAAAAGAGTGTCATTTAGTGAGCTTCTAGTCCATACAATCACGCTCTGAGAAGACGCGGCAAGAAGTCAGAGGTAGAATGAAGTCGATTTGGTACTGTAAACAGGGTCGGTGTGATGTGACTGAAGTGTGACTTCAGACGGCTTTCGAACGTCGCAGATCACGACAAGCATCATTGTGATCGCCTCCGGCCAACATATGATAAGATCATGACATGCGAGCTGCCGACTCATTGTGCGTAGGTCTCTGCAGAATGTGTTTCGCACATTTTAGAACCATGAGAGTCTGAATGAGGGTGGCACAGTAGACATGGAGTGCCGCCATTCTCAGCGCCCAGATACCGTGGATGCCGCAAACCTTGACGTGCAGATTGCCTGCATGAGCAATAGGTGAAACCCGCATCGGGGAAGCATGGCCGACACTGTGATCCAGGGATAGATTGCTTTAAGCTAACTCACCCTCGATTCCCTGTGAGTGGCAGTCCAATGCGTGCGTGTGCAAAGTTTTTTTTTGTTTTGGTAGTGGTAGGAAAAGGCGAGAGATGAGAGGCCTGGGTTTTAGCGGATGTTGGAGTCAAGAAACAATCTCGTCGCGGAGAGCGCAGATGGCCTTGCTGGCCAGCTTCGTCTCTAGCTGCGGCAAATGATGTTGTCGAAACAGAAAGTATTGCAAGGGCGTAGTTGCAATAGTGGGTTCATCACTCGTGCATAAGCTATAGTCAATCGAAGAGGTACAGCTGTAATAGACATAATACATGATTTGGCACAACGGTACAGACTAATTTTCGTAAAGCCTCACCGGTATCGATTTCCCAGATCCAGAGCTCAAGAACAAGCATAGCAGTGCATTCCAGTTCAACATATTTCTGATACGAGGTCCCGTGCCAAATTATATTGATTTTGGTCGCCCTAGGATTCGAGTAATTGAAAAACAAGTTCCATCCATGGTACGTCATAAAACGATTGAATGCAAAATGATCGGGATGCATCTCCTTCTAATTCATCAGTAAAGCTATCATTTACTCCGGCAGATCTGAGGGTATTCTATTGTCTTGTATGAAGCTATGCTACTTGTTGGGACGAGAGAATGCATGCATGTTTTATTCTCATGCCACCGGTATTGTTCCGTGGCGCTTCCGTTGGCCTTAGGTTTTTTTAAAAGGTCCAGCATGTCTCACTCAAGAGCACTCCTACTGGTTTTCAAGGAATGTGCCTTTGGCGCCACATACGCAATGACACTGGAGAAAACGTGCAATACGCGCGTGCGTCATTGGCCGTGTGACTTAAGATGATGGAATCAGAGGCGGTGGTTGTCCACCCAACACGTTCTTTCCAACAGAACCAACATGTGGGGCTGGAAATTTTCTCCACCCTTTGTTCCAATGTAGCCAAGGCTGACCTCCCTAAACGCCTGCGATGGAACATGCAGTTGGCAACATCTCAAAGCGCTCTTTACCATAACGAAGAGCATGTCCATGCACATACAAACAGCATTTCGAGAGCGCACCTTGACTTAGAGCCGATATCTAGCGAGAAAAAAATTACCGACAGTCTGATACGTTCGAACCGTCGTATATATCTATGACGAATTGGCATCTGGTGGCGGCGGTGGTGGCGCATCGTCTGTCTGGTGCGGGCTGTGAGAAGTCGCTGGGGCATTCGTCGTTGTCGCAGGCGGCACACCATTCATTCCACTGGCAGTAGACGCACCACCTCCAAGCCGTGGGCTCGACATACGCGGCATGTCACGCGCACACGAGAACGCAGAGAGGTACGGCGAAATATTTGAGCTAAGTGCCGTGTTGGAGAAGGGCGAGAGAGGACCCGACGACGCCACTGAGAAACGTGCCAGTTCTTTGTTGTGTGGATACACATTACCAGGAGCACCAGCCTGCGACCCCGCTGCTGGTGCCCCCGTTGTATTGCCTTCAGCATAATGTGTGCTTGGCACTGCCCCATACGCGCCAGCATTCGCACCACTGCCATTGACATTGACACTACCGGCACTTCCTGCATGCTCGGCGCCATTATGCTGCGGCGCGTAAAAAGCATTCGAGACATTAGGGCCAGCCGTCGAAGTGCCAGGACCGCCAGGACCTGTAGGGGCATGTGATGTGTTGTACAAACCGGAGCCACGCGATGACAGCTCCGGATGTATAGCCGGCGCGCCAGTTACATACGATGGTGGTGGTGGTGGAGCTGAATTCGTCGCACGTGGTGGACCCGAAGCCGCACCATGCGGGGCATACATCTTTGACTCATGCATTCGCACGGGCATTCCACTAGCATGTGCCGCGGCAGATGACGGCGCTGGTAGTGGCGGTGGCGGTGCTTGCGCGTAGTGCACATTCGCGCCGCGATTCGGACCATACTCGCTATCCATATGTTGTGTATGAGTTGCGAATGAGGCGGGAGCATTCGCATACGAATACGACTCGTCAACATGATGGTCTGGCGCACCAGTTTCGAGAGGCGGTGGCGGCTGCATCGATGGATCAACGGCCGAAGTAGCGACACCGGTAGCGGCAGTTGCGCCTGACAAGGCAGGGTCGACAGATAAATCACCCATAGGATGGCGGTCTGAGCGCGGCGCTGCCACTCCTGCACCTGGGCCGGCTTGTCCACGCGTTGAAGTAGCAGCTGTGGAACGATTGCGCGTCGAGCGGGACCCATTCCCACGCTGTGCACGCTCCGCCTTAGGGCGTGCATCAGAAGGGGATGATGTCTGCACCTCACCGCTCAATACAACACGACACTTTGTTTTGTGGCGTGCCAAAACGTCGCTACGCGAAAACGATTTGCCGCACGGGCACGAGAATGGTCGGATATCAGCATGCCGTCGTTCATGCCGCCGCAAGTACTCGAGACGCGAGTACGATGTATTGCAAGTGGGACAAAGGAACGGTGGCCCATGTTGAGGCGCAGCTGATGGCGGGGGAGCCGCTGTTCCTGCCCCTGCTGCCGGACCTGCTGTTACTGCTGCTCCTGCTGCTTGTTGGGGCGGAGTTGGAGTTGGGGGCACATGAGCCGCATTTTGCACGCCAGTCGCAGCCGCATTAGCATCTACATGCGACGACGACGGAACAGACACGTATATGTGATTGTTGTTCACTGTGTCCCCAACGGAGGACGAAAATGTCGCGAGTGCTTCAGCCGCAGCCGCATGAGGACCGCCGGACACATTGCCGAGAAAGTCGATCGTGTTGTATTGGCCCATCGAAGATGTCGAAGAAGTCGTCGGCTGAGCCGACTGAGCCGGCTGGGCTGATGCTGTCGCTGATGTTGTCGCAGGCAACTTGCCAGGGTAAGAATTCGCGTCATGTTTATGTGCCTTTGCGGGCGGTCCGTCATCTTCCGGGCCATGGGGTGGCGGGTGGTGTTCTTCAGACTTGGCACGAGTCTCTTGATAGCTTGGTGGTGGGCTTCCGTTGTCCATGAAGACGAAACTTTTGGGTAGATAGGACGCAAAGGGCAGTTAAAAACGTGCTTGGCGTGAATGTGGGCGTAGTAGAAAGAATAGGTGAACTTCTGTAACAGTGGTCTTTGCCACAAACACACCCAACAAGGCTTAACAGGTACGCAAGCTCCTCAGCAAAACACGTACGAAGCCTCGTTTGTACTGAACGGCGTGGTGATGGTGGTGGAGGTGGAGGATCCACTTGCCAGGCGTAGTGGTATGGGTCAACGTTGACGTTGCTGCTACGCGTAAGCTATCAGCACGAACGGCACGATCCGTTGTGTGATGGTTGCTGAAGAAAAGGATGTCTTTAGTATCAGAACACGTGCTCTATGCAGTGATCTCGTGCTTCCAGGAATCGTGAGCTCAGGGATCTAGCACACTAGGGCCTAGAAAGAAATAGAACGAGATTTATGATGCCTGGAAAGACCCGAGCAGTGGAATGGATCCCACAGGGTTGCGTGGAGGTATATATCTAGGAAGTGGATGGGGTGGGACTTGCTGGACGAGAGGACGCATGATTTTTTTTTCCTCGATTGCCCTGGTTCCTCCGGGACCCGGGTTCCGTGCAAGGGCGACAGCTATTCGTCGGCAGCGGCGGCGGGGCGCATGCCTTTGTCATCGGGCGCGTTCGGCCGAAGCGATTAGGTCACGCGTACTCATGGCAAAATGGATGGTATGGCTGCCGCACACGGTGCGCTGTGATTGGTGCATAGCCCGTTGCTGACATAACAACATGAAATCCACGAACACACTGAGAGACGCGAAAATGGATGTGTAGATGTGCCCTCCACATCCACCCATCACTCTCCCAACCTGGTCTCTCTAGCTTGGTGATTTGTCATTTGTCGTTCCCCTAGCTCGTGTCAGGGCACACCAATTTTGAGCAAACCTCCACTACCATCCAGATCCATGACATGGGAGGTTCAGTCCAGGCGTGCGCGTCAGACGCAGTCAAAGTTGGACGCAAAGCTTACCACGTACTCGCAATATGTTTCTGAACTTGCTCGTGGGCTACAGCCTGTGGTGCCGTCGTCCGTGTCGGCAGCCCCCACATTTAGTACACCCGATCATGCTGTCGCTGTAGATATAAACGGTGGCAGCTCGGCGCCGAAGGATCATACAGCGATGGAGACAGACATCCAAAGCCTGCTTGTACAGTATTCAGAAGAAATTGACGAGCTTTCCTCCTCGTTAAATGACCCACTTCTCCCACCTAACACTACACAACTGCACTTAGTCCAACGTCACCGTGAACTGCTCGTTGAGTTTGAGCGTGAGTTCTTCCGGTCCAAAACGCACGTACGCCAAACACTTGATCGGCAGCAACTATTGGGACATGTGAAACAAGACATCAGGTATGTGTCAAAAGTTAGATGCCGCTTCATTGTGCGCTTACACACACATGTAGCGACTACCGGGCCCAGCATGCGTCAGAAATCCAGTCATTTTTAGATGAACGAACGCACCTAGAACGGTCGCACCACATGTTGGACGGGACTCTAGAGTATGTGCTACATGTACTTTTGATCGACAGTACTAACGCATCCTTGTTGTTGTTGTTGATTTTTTGCTGATCCTTTCAATTTCTCGCCCATGTAGTCAAGCTTACGCGACACAGTCAGAATTCCGTGCACAACGCGAGCAACTGTCGGGAACGTTGACACGTCTCACACATGTCGTGGCCCAAATGCCTGGGCTCAACAGTATCATGACACTCATTTCTCGGCGCCGTCGTCGCGACACAATTATACTCGCCATTATTATCGGGGTATGCGTAGTGATTCTACTACTAGTGGGAGTGCGGCGCTAGATTCTGTAATACTAAGTCTACCACTTCTACTACCACTTTTCCGACTCCATGATGGCTCGAGTTTATGCGCAGTGATGCGCATAGAAGACAAGAAAAATAGCCCGCTTGCCTATGCGTTATGTATGCATGCACACATGTATGTCATCGTCAAAACAGAAGCTCATGAAAGAGTCAGAGTTCTTCGTCCTCCTCTACAATTTGCGACGGCTTCAACATGCCCGGAATCTTGGCAGCATTCTCACGTTCCTCGGCAATACGTCGCTGCTGCTCAGCCTCCTTGTCTTCGAGGAACAGGTCGGAATTATCTGAGCCGCCAGCCACTTCACGTGATGTAATCAAAAAGTCGCGCAAATGTACCTTGTACTGTGCAAGGTCCGATGAGAGCGAACAGAGGCCGTTTACAAACTGTTCAATGTACTGTGGCTGCACATGCGGGAATGCTGTGCGCAGCAGGTTCGCCGTGTACTGGCGGATGAAAAGGCGATTGTTCATGTTCGGATCAGGGATCTGTGCGGGGTCCCAAAGCGGCACAATGACCTTGTCCGTCTCGATGAGCTCATAGATCCGTGCAAGGAGCAAGCACTGTGTCTTGAAGCCACTCTTGTGGTCCGAGTCTGTCAGTACATAGAAAATGTCTTGCAGTATGTTCAACAGGTATTGCTGGAAAAATGCGCCTGCAATGGCAGGATCCGTGTTCGCAATGTTGTTGAGCAGCTCCAGACAGATGTTCAGACCCGTGTCAGCAATATCGCGCATTGTGTGCTTGATAGCCCAAATAATCGAGTCTATCGTAAGCTTGAACTTGGGCGGCGGCAGCTCTAGCAGTGCGGAGAAACAATGCAAGTTGATCGCTCGCAACAGCTTGAAGAAGCCCACACGATGTTCAGGGAACTCGGCAAAGTCTTGGTTAATCATATTCAATGTCGGCTCAAATACAGCATCAAGAATAGGTGCAATCTTGTCCGTAAGCAGTGCGCCCAGGCGCGTCGTAATGGTGGCCATGACATTCAGCACCTCGGCATCGCGTGCCGCAGGAATATTGTTATGGTAGTCACCCAGGATAGCATCGAGCAGAGACGGGATCAAATTGGCATTCACAGACTCTAAATCATCTGCCCGCCGGATGTACGTGTCAGATCGGAAGAGCGT
>ERZ500990.473-NODE-473-length-13626-cov-3.886596_pt1 | contig 13626 bp, 7 predicted proteins | sample MGYA00248876_ERZ500990 | MGnify/ENA primary metagenome ERZ500990 (study PRJEB25958, sample SAMN03398517) | human skin metagenome | study: EMG produced TPA metagenomics assembly of the Human Skin Microbiome Metagenome (human skin metagenome) data set.
TCCTGAGCGCGGTAGACAACACAGATGAGCTGTGCTGTGGATGGCCAGAACCAACACCACAGACAACAGAAGAATGCGTCGCTGACACGTTTGAGCGCAGCGGGCCGCTTTCCCACTAGGTCGATATGGGTTAGCACGTACGCTTGTTGTATGCCTATCCACTACAGACCAGACACTACTTATGCCTTGGCGATCTCGACAGAGTTCGTGGCGCCAAGAGCCGTCTTGATCTGGCCGTAGATACCGAACTGGAGGGCGGTCATCGTACCGACCATGACGAGACGGGTCGTCAGGCCCGTGAAGAGACCGACAGGGCCGAGGTCCTTGGCAATCTTGATGAGACGGCCCGCGGTCGTCTCGCCAGGGAGAGCCTTGGTCTTGTTCACCTTGGAAAGGAGCGTGTCGGCGGGCTGCGAGATGGTCGCAGCGGCGAAACCGGCGATCAGACCAGAGCCAAGGTTGAACGCCGTAGCCTCCGAGTGCGAGAGCTGTGCCTTGGTCTTGCCATACATGTGGAGTGCGTTCTCGAGGACAATCTCCATCGTGGCGAACTTGGCCATGTTGTAAGGCACTTGCTTGAACAGAATGGGGCCGAAACCGGCGTAGAAGCCGCCAATGCCCTCCTCGCGGGCAATGCGGGCGAAGCCACCAACAAGACCGTTAGCGAAGGTCGGCTGCGAGACGAGACGGATACGTGTGGCTTCCAGAGGGCACAGAGCAATGTCAGCAAAGAACTCGGCGAGAGCCGAGGCAGCCAGGTACACGGACATGCGGTTCTCCTGCGACGTCTTCATGCCAAGCTGCTCAACGATCATCTTCTTGAACAGTTCGTAACCGCCGAACTTGAAACCACCCTGGAGGAAGTAGCCCATAGCCGTCGGGCCGAGACCGGTCAGAAGAGCACCGGCACCTTCCGTAGCGACAATCTGGCGGAAGCTGCCGAACATACCCTTGTTGTACACGGTAGGCTCGAGCTGAATACGCGTCTTGACGACGTCAATCGGGGTCATGGCACCGTGCGTAATACCACAGCAGAGCGAGCCAGCGAGGGCGAAACGCGCGTACAGGTCGACGCCGGTGGGGCCTGCGGGCTTCACTGGTGACTGCACGTTGACGGCGCCCTTGACATCCTTGACGGTGTCCTTGACCGTATCCTTGACCGACTCAACAGTCGAGTGGATAGGGTACGAGACACCCGTGAAGTTTTGAATGTACGACATAATGATTTAGAGAAACACAAGTAAAGTGGTGTGGATGTGTGTGGATGTGGAAAAGAGGTGAGTGTTTGCGTGTGTGAACGTGTGTGGTACGGAAGGGAGAGAGGGAGGAATGGGGAGGGGGGTAAAAAAAAAAAGATTGGCCCAATCAACCCGCCCAACCTCCGAAGCGTTCGATCCAAGCCAAGAGGGTCCGGCGTTGCCTGCCCGCGCCCGCACGAACTTGCACAAACGCACGCACGCACGCACGCATAATTACACACAGCGAGACACACACACACACACACACGCACACCCAAGCACACGGACAAGCCCGAGCCGAGCGCGCGCATGCTTTGGCCAAGGTGGCACGTGCCTCGCTACGAGTGGATGTGATAGGGCCGTTACCCGAAGGATGGAACCTATGAAACAAACCATCTACATGACCCCTTAGCGAATTTGTCAGCAAGAAGAGTGGCGTGGCGGCCGGCCTGCCAAGGGAACGAGTACGCAACAATGTTCGCGGATGAGAGAGAGAGAGAGACGCCATAGCACGTGATTTACGCACCGCGCTGACGGCTTACTCGTCCAAGGCGTCAAATAGGATCGACAGAGCCTGCTGAGCCTGTGGCGTGTGCATGCTATTGCGCGCAAAGTCCAGAGCAATGGTGTGGATGCTGTTGCGGATACGGGTAATAAGCTGGCGCAAAATAGGGAAAAGTTCCGCGTCCGTAGCGTCTTCGCGCGAAGCGACAATGAGCATGTCAGGCGTTTGAGCAATGCAGGACTCGACGAGGGCATTGCGGTGGGAGCTTGGCACAGGCTGCGTCGGCTTGCGAAGACCCTCATAGACGGCATTGGACCAAGGGTCGTTGGGATCGATGCCAGGGAAGCAGCGCTGATTCGAGAGCGACTCGAGACGCAAGCAAAGATAGCCCAGCTGCTTCACCTGCGCGAGTGCAAGGAGTTCCTGCGTCGGCTCGTACATCTGGAAGAGCCCACTACTGCGACGCGCGCCGGAGAGATGCGTGTAGCGGGCAGCGAGCATTTTGGGGTATACGAGAGAGAGATGCTCGGGTGCTTCGATGCCCTTGAGGCGCCGCTCGCCGACAGAGATGATGCCCAAACCCAGTCGGCGCAGAAAGACGACGTCGCGCGGCGTGCAGGACTGCGGCGCTGCCTCGCTGCCGGCCGTGTGGGGCAGGTGTTCATGTTCCTTGTACATGTCAAAGACGCGCTCGAGCTCCTGGATCACATCGCGGCTCACGAGGATCTGGCCGCCGTCCGCTGCGGCACTGATGCGCGCCGCACGGTTGACCATGGGGCCGAAGTAGTCCATGCGGTTGTTGACGGGATCGACCTCACACACGGGGCAGCCCCAGTGCACGCCCATGCGAACGCTCAGGCCTCGGTACAGGAGCGTGCCGTCGTCCGAGTACACGGTCTGTGTGGTGGGTGAGTCGAGGATCTCTTGGGGCCAGTCGATGCTGAGGAGGCGCATCTGCACGCTGAAGCACCAGAGCAAAGCGGCGCTGACGGACTGGAACGACACCATGAACGCGTCGCCTTCGGTCTTGACTTCGTAGCCGCCGATACTGCGCATCTGCCGGCGGAGAAGCAGGTTGTGCAGGCGGATGGCCGACTGCATGCTGGGGTTGGTCTCCCAGAGCAGGGTGGAGTTCTTGATGTCGGTGAACACCAGAGCAATTTGGCCGATCGGAGGAAGCACCTCTCGCTCGAGCCGTGCGAGCGTGCTGTCCAGGTCGTTGCGGCCACGGCGCAGCATCTTCTTCGTGCTGTCCATGCCCCGCTGCGACGCATGCGCATTTTGCACATGCGCATTGAGCCGCTCATGAAAGAGCCCTGCGACGGTGACGACCATGACAGAGATATGGTCCTTGGCGCCGTACGCAATCGCAAGGTCGCGCAGCTTCTGGGCCGCGAGGCGTGGGTTCTCGCGGTCCATGCGCGCGATGTCGACGGCCATCTGGTACGAGAGGAACTTCCACAGCTCCGTGTTCGCGATGATGACGAATTCGTCCGCATCGATGAGCTCAATGCTCAGCACGGACGGACAGGCAGTGATGACAGGCGACAGTTGGAAGAGGCCGAAGGCGCGCGCGACGTCCGTCTTGTCGTTTACGTAGTTGCGCAGCGAGACCCAGCCCTCGGCCGCGCGGATGCGCTGCGTCTCGTCGCGATTCAAGGGATCGTGCCGCTTGCCGAGCACACGGACAAAGCCGCCTGCCCGCGAGAGCACAGCGACGGCGTTGCCGATGTTGGCAATGTACAGCGTGCGATGTCGCTGGTACGCAAGGAGCGCCGTCGCACTGGAGTGCCACAGATGCATGTCATGCGACGAGCCTGAGCCCCAGCCCCAGAACACCTCCTGCGACGAGTGCATGTGGGCCGAGGCGTCGCCAGTAGCGCCAGCAGCGCCGGCGTTAGAGCCACGAAAGTGACTGTGGCTGCTGCCATGGCTGCTGCTACGCACGGCCGACCCGGTCGCATGCTCGGCATGCACACGAAGAATGTACTCCGCATACAGCTGGTTCAGACGAAGAAACGCACGGCGAATGGCGATCGGAACCAGGTCGTTCGGCGCGTGCGTCGACGACGGAAGGCGCACGAGCTCGTCCTCCAGCACACGCGCACAGTGATCTGTCATGAAGCGGGCGATGCGCGTGCCGGCGAGCGACGAGTGGGCGCGGCCCTCGATGAGGCCAAACAGGGACTCGTTCTCGTCGCGGCGGAAGCTCGGCACGACAAGGTCAAACACTTGGAGCGCATCATGCGAGCCGATGGAATCGGCAATGCCGTACGGCATCGCATTCACATGCGCGAGCGTCGTGCGGATGCGGCGGTGGTCCGTCTCGTCAGGCAGCGGCTGGTGCGTCATGGTGACCTCCATGAGGCCGAGCAGGCGCAGATGGTGCAGGCGGTTGAAGTCGGCGAGGTTCTTCTCGCGGCCATTCACATCGGCAATCTTGGGCTTAATCTCGAAGCGCTGGTTGCCCGACAGGTTGAGGTACCGCAGCTCGGGATTCGCATTCCAGTTCCAGTCATAGTGCCAGTTGGCGATGTTGTACTTGAGTGCATTGTTCCCGGCGTCGATCGCCCGCAGCTGCTTCAGCCGGCCGAGCTCCGCCGGCAGCGACAGCAGCTTGTTCCCATTCAGGAAGAGCACGTGCAGGTGCTGCAGCGCCTCGAGGTCCTCGGCGGGGAGCGCACCCAGGCTATTCGACGAGAGGAACAGCTGCCGGAGCGCACGCAGCGCGAGCAGCGCACCAGACGGCACCTCGTAGATCTCATTCATCGACAGGTTGAGCAGCTCGAGGCGCGGCAGGTGCATCAGCACGGCAAACACATCGTCCGACAGCCGGTTGTCCGCCACGCTCAGGTGCACGAGCGACGCAGCGAGGGGCATCGTGTCGGGCGCGCCGCCGTCGGGCATCGGGAGCGAGCTGAGGATGTTCGAGCTCGCATTCAGCACACGCAGACTTTGGCACCGCCACACACTCGCAGGCAGCGAGCGCAGGTTGTTGTCACGCACATCGAGGCGCTGCAGCGCGCGCAACGAGCCGATCGAGTCGGGCAGCTGCGTGAGCGCATTTGTCGCACAGCTCAGGCACTCGAGCTTCCCGAGCGAGCCGAGCGGCGGGAGCGACGCAAATTGGTTGTGGTCCAGCACGAGCTGCCGCAGCTCCGGCACCGAGCGGAAGAGGCTCTCGTTGATCGTGACGAGATTGGCATGCGACAGGTCGAGGCGTGTGAGCGACGACGGCACAGGCGCCGACAGCTGGGCACGTGTGAGCGGATTGTGCGCGAGGTCAAGCGTCTTGAGCGCCTCGCCGACGTCGCCCTCGATGCTGGTGACGTAGTTGTGCGACGCGAGCACATACTCGAGTCGCGGGAGCGCCATCACATCGCCCAGCATGTGCAGGTTCGTGTGCCGCACATCCAGCACCCGCAGCGACACGAGCGACTGCATCTCGGCCGGCAGGCGGCTGATGCTGTTGCCCACGAGGATGAGGCGCTCAAGCTTCGTGAGCCGGTGCACGTCGGACGGGACAATGCTGATCGCGTTGAACGACAGATCGAGATCCCGCAGATTCGGAATCGCACACACCCGCGCAGGAAACGTGTCGAGCCGGTTGTTCGACAGATTCAGGTACTGCAGCGCGCCCATGCTCGGCACGTACGACGGCGCCGACGAGAGGCGGTTGTTCGTCGCGCGGATGACCCGCAGCTGCGCCAGCTGGTGCAGCGGGATGTGCTCCAGGTCCACGAGCCGGTTCGAGCTGATGTCGATCTGCGTGAGCTGCGGAATCGATATCACGCCCTCCGGCACACGCTTGAGCGAGAGCGACGACAGCCGCAGCATCCGCAGCGACGTGCACAGCTGCACAAAGTCGATCGGCAGGTCCGTCAGCGGATTCATCGACAGGTCCAGACTCACGATCCACTGTGCACACCGGTACACAGGTACGGGTATCATCGTGAGGTGCATGCCTTGCAGGTTCATGTGCTTGTACGTGTGGTCCTGGTCCTTGAGCATCCCTATGCTCAAGGTCGGCGCTCGGTCCGCTCGATACACGAACCGCAGCAGGAAACTCAGATCCTGGCGCCCCAGCTCATCAAGGCCATCTGCATCCGTATAGCCAGCCTGGATCAGCCGCCGCCGGAAGATCCGCACCGGCTTTTCACTCGGTGCGAGCGGCCGATCCGTCCCGCGCTCATACAGAAACAGACGATGGCCTTTCGTGTCGGCGACGCTCGTTGCGTGGCGTCCCAGCGCATACGCAACTTCCGACGCCGTCGTCTCGACCGCACACGATATAATCACGTACGTGTCGTTCTGCTGGTACACCCGCATGAACGTCTTGCCCGTGGGCGCCACAGGATCCACATCCGTCGAGCGAAACACCAGTGGCGCGGGTGGATTCCGTGCGGCCAACGGCAACGGCGCATCCCCGTGCATCGTCACATACCGAGCGACCGCATCAGGACCGGCTCCGGCTCCGGCTCCGGCTCCGGGACTGGGACTCGGACTGGGACCAGCGTGTCCGCCGCCCACGCCACCGCTTCCCACACCCCGACGTGAACGCAAAAATGGCAAGTGCGGCGTACGATGCCGCCGTCCAAACGCTGCGTTCCCCACAGACATGAGCGCCATTTTCGTGCTTGAATAGGGCGTCGTCGTCGTCGGCGTGCACGCTGACGACGCATCGCCCGCCCCCTCGGCACTGCTTGTCCCTGCCCATGAGGGCAGCTGCATACCCGTCCCACCCGCTGTCGACGTGGGCGATGGCGACCACGACGACGACGAGGCCGGGCCAGCGCCGTGAACAGGTGTGATGCCTTGCCCCAGTCCCGGCACATGTGCTGGCGGCGGCGTTCGCGACATGGCACGACGGAAGAACCGCGGCCTCTTGGACTCTGTGTCCGGCTCGTCAAATGGATTCGTCCGCATGTACGTTTGCAACGGCGGTGTCGATAGGTCCATGGCCGGCTCGTAGATCACAACCTGTGATAGCACAGAGCCATCATGATCAGACCCAGCACTCGACGTGTGCGGCGGCACAGGCTCTTCATCCTCTGCATATTCTCCCACGACATTCTTCATGTCTTGCTCTCCCGATGGCGACACGACGGCCCAGCTTTCCGGCGCCCGCCACGACGAGAGCGCCACATCGGCCCTGCTGCTGCTGCTGCCACTCGGCGGCGCCACCTCGGATGACGGCGTTCCCGTCGGCGTTGTCGACGAGAGCGCCATGACAAACGGCGCAATGCTCATCGCTGGATTCGTACTGGGCGGATACTGTGCTTGTTCTTGCGCCGGTGGCAGCGGCATACGTGCGGCTGGTTGGGCGGCTGCTTCAGCCTGTAGCTCCGACAGCAGCTGCGGCCGCGGCGCGGACGGCGAGTGCGCTTGTGTGGGCCGCACGTCAGAGGGCGTCGGCGTCTGTGGCGGCTTCGGCGGCTGCATCGCGTCTCCCATGTCTTGCGCGCTCGGTCCCTCACCCATCGATGCACGGTGTCCAAGAGACTCGTCCATCGACACTTGTCTCGCACGCCGCGAGGAAAGATCAGCAGTATGCAAGGAAGAGACGCTCGGCCGATGTGCAGACGATGACGTCGACGGCGGCGACGGCGACCACGACGACATGGTCCGCGTCGCGGGCATCACTGGCACCGATGGAAACTGAAGAGCAGGCGCCAGTGCCTTGGGTGATACATTACTATCAGTCGCACAGCTTGCACATGGCTTGTCGCTTAGCAACGACGAGGAGCGCTCGTCATTCACATCACCACCATACGATAGACTCAACGAGCCAGGCGAGTCCCGTCGCACTCCTTCGGACAGTGTGGGCGGAATCGTTGCAGGCAAGAACTGCGTCGACGACTTCGAACTTGGTGGGCCTGTGCCTGTAGGTGTCGTAGACCCTTTCCCTTCAGTGCAAGGAAACAATGGTGGCTCTTGGCTCAAGCAGCGACCAGAGCCCGTGTTGAGATCCGCGTCAGCACGGGGAACAGCGCCTAAGCGCGATGGATCAATGATATCGCCAATCGTATCGAGGTTGGTGTCAAGCGTCACGCCGTGTTCATGTCCAGCATGCACAGGGCTCTCTAACGATATCGCTCGGTGCAATGGCTCAAAGAGAGCTGGCGGGTTTCTCTCCAGCTCCGCACTCACGCGACGCGACAAGCTTCCATGTCGCGGAATGCAAAGGCGCTTCGTACGCTCCAACTTGTCTTTGCGCATCGATCCCGACGGCGTCGACGTCGTCATCTGTCGCTTCTCGTCCTCACTATGGCTTCGTGCCCGCCATGATGACCCTTGACGAAACAAGGAGAATGGATTCAGCGTGCGCAAACCTAGGCCATGCTGACCATGCTGACCATGCTGACCATGCTGACCGTGCTGGCCGTGCTGGCTATATTCACGACTCGCACTGCCGCCCTCCGAGGCACCTGTCTTGGCATGCGAGCCGTCACCGCCCTGTGACGATGAAAGTGAGGGTGACGACACGGACGGTTGCGTCGATGAAATTGACGTGGACGCTGGTCCGAGCCTTGTACTTGGCCCCATCTCTTGTCTCAGCACAGTCTGGGGCACTGGCGCTGGCATAGATCCTGGCTCGGACGTTGACGCCGAGGACGTTGACGTTGACGATGATACCTGTGGCGCCACTGGCAGTGGCGGTGGCAGCGATGACGACGACAACGACGACGACGACGACGACGACGACAACACTCGCGACATGAGCACAGAAGGCGCTGGGCCAGTCTTGCTCACCGACGACCTTAGCATACCTTCGCCTGTCGCCGTTGATGGAGTTCTCAAAGCATCTTCTTCACGAAGCCATGGTGAAATGGTATCGCACATCTGAGCTCCTTCTCGTTTCGTCTCCTCTACTTTCTGCTCAACAATCCCTCCGCGCGACGGCGCATCACTCGCACCACCACCACTCGGCGTGCTCGCACTCGCATGCATAACACCGCCCAATGTGCGTGTAACGCTCGCGAGGTAGTATGGGACGTAGGTGGTCTGAGCAACGTCCGATTGAGCGTCGTGTCAGCGTCACTCAACCTACTTCAAAATATTCCTGGAGGAGGGGGGGGAGAAAAATAATGAAGACGACGAACGCGGCTCGCACGGGGTAAAAAGCTGCTGAGCAGTGGAAATGAGGGATGGTCACGTCAGACCTCCCCTCCACCCTCTCCTAACAACCTGCAATGATAGTGGAGGTCAGTGTACCCAGCGGTGGAGGGAAGACTCATCCTCATCCGCTGGTGGATGTAGTAGCCTGCCTAGTTGAATGGGACCGATCTAACCTATTGTTTTTCGCGGGGCCAAGTGATCCCACATCAGGCCCATCCAGCCCAGCAGACGCGTGCGTCTAGCGTCTGCGCCAAACGAATTTCTTCACCCACACGTATATACACACCCTCCGCTCAACGCTTTCCTCCCTCTGATTGGCCAGAGGCGGATTCAAATCCTTTCACTACACTCTCGCGACACTTCCATCCGTCCTTGCGTCGGAGAGAGGGGCCTCATTGTCACAGAAAAGCCCAACAAGGAAGCACCAACAAGCGTCTGAGGGGAAGAGAGTAAGGAACGAACGGAGAGGGTGCAAACAAACACACTCAGACCCACGTCCCGGACAGGAAGATATCACCCCCACCACAAGCCAACTTCCTGACCAGTTCGACGCTCGCTTCACCCAAGCCGGATGAGTCTAAGTGACCCAGAGTCGAATCCCCCTGGATTCAAATTCATTGGTTTGGGCCTCGCCGTAGGAAGCGGCCTGTTCATCGGCTCATCATTTGTGTTCAAAAAAAAAGGACTGATCGCAGCGCAACGTAAATATGAAACAACCGCTGGCGAGTCCCATGCATACCTAAAGAGCCCCATGTGGTGGACAGGCATGACCATCATGATCCTTGGCGAAGTCCTCAACTTTGTCGCTTACATGTTTGCCGATGCGGTTCTGGTAACACCCATGGGTGCCCTATCCGTTGTGGTGTGCGCGATTTTGTCTGCTATCTTCTTACATGAACATCTGACCCTCTTTGGAAAAGTCGGCTGTTTTTTGTGTATCGTAGGCTCTGTGATCATTGCCATCAATGCGCCCGAACAAAAGATCGATGGAAATATCCATTCATACGAACACCTCTTTATCGCGCCCGGCTTCTTGACCTGGCTTGGCATCTGTGTGGTGTCGGCACTTATACTCATGTTTATCGTGGCTCCCAAGTACGGCAAAAAGAACATGCTCGTGTACATTACCGTCTGCAGCGTGATTGGCGGACTCAGTGTTAGTGTCACGTCAGGACTCGGCTCAGCTATCATTCTGTCGATCCGTGGTCACAACCAGTTCAAGTACTGGTTCACGTACTTCCTTCTAATCTTTGTCATCGTCACACTCCTTATTGAAATCAACTACCTAAACAAAGCCCTAGAACTCTTCAACACAGCCGCTGTCACTCCCACATACTATGTCATTTTCACGGCCGCAACCATCATCACATCCGTCATTCTCTCTCAAGGCATGCGTGCAGATGCTGTGACGATTGTTACTATTGTTTTCGGCTTTTTCACCATCTGTGCAGGCATTGTGCTCTTGCAGCTAAGCAAGATGGACCCCGACGAACTCCGCCGCCAAAAGGGTCTTGACAGAAAGTCGTCCATGCTCATGAGTGTAATGGAAATGGGCCACGAGCTCGAAAAAGAGCATCCTATTTCGCACATCGAAGACCCTGGCGTCGACTCCATCCGCGGCGGCATGGGCATCGTTGGCAGTATCATGCGTGCAAAAAGCTCTCGCAAAGCATCACGACATCAACGGTCCGCTCAGGACACGAGTATGGAGCCACTCACGACACATTCCCGCTGTCATCCAAATGTCCCGCGGTACCAGTTGTATGATCGTCCCATGCCGCCCCCTACTGCAACGCTTACAAATCCGGGATCCTCCCCGTCGCACCCTGCCTCAGATCAGCATCAGCATGTCCATTTCCTTCCTGGCAGCGACGAATGCCATGGACATCATCATTCCTCCGAAGCAAGACAGTCCTCCGAGCTCGACAAACCGCACAATCTCGATCCACATGTCCTTGTGCCAATCCTCGAGAATCGCGCATCAGATCGCACGTCTCCCAACTCGATGCTATCTCTCCCGCCCCTAGACGTCGATGATACGGCCGATATGGGCAACCAAAGTGCCATCCATCTGCATGCAGCTCCATCGTATGAACTTGATGCATCATCGTTTCTCGAAAGGGACCTTGAGATGGAAGAGAAAGAGCCTGACGTGCAGGACGAGAAAGTCATCGACAATGATGATGACGACGATGACGACGACGATACCAATGGCTGCAATACTGTTCTTCTTGCATCCCCGACGGGCATTGTCGATCATTACTATGAACTCAATACAACTGAGCTGAGCCCTTCCCGAAATGCATCTCTGAGACGTCGCGAACCAACAGATTCCCCCCATCCTGCCAAGACACGCTTCCTCGAGCACAAGGGCTTCGGCCTATTTAAGCCACGTATCCGATCGCAAGGATCCGTTCATGACACTTCCGGATTTTATCCGCGACATTTCACTGTTCCGGGTCTAAGCTCTGCCCAGGAATCCCCAGCGCCCAGCTCAGAGCGAGAGGACCTTCTACCGAATCGGTCCCAAAAGGGACTCGCCCACAATATGTAGCCTGACCCTTTCTAGTCTTCTCGTCCCCTCCCTCCCTCATAGCCGCCTTCGTTTCTATGTAGGCATGTATATATATATGTATGTATAAATATATATATAAATGTGCGTGTGTGTGTGTGTGTGTGTGTCTGCATTTGTGTGTATATATGATGTGGTGTCTTGCACACATTATCATCCTCGTACTGTGACACGGATACCTTCGCATTAAGCACTCTTCTGTGGACCGGATACGGCCTGCTCACGTTGCCTAAACTGATACCGCTGGATTCGTGTTACCGAACTGTTCATGGCACAAAACTTAATACGTACCAGCAGTCGGAGGACTTGAACTCCTTGTGCCGTTGCATTTGTCAAATGACAAGCAAAGAGTAGCATGTTGCGTGGTTGGACGCGCAACGCAAACCGCATAAACACACAACTGCCATTTCGTTAGTACATGATGCAGCTCAAGACAATCAGTGTTCTTTCTTTACATACGAATACAGGCACAAGGTGGGCGTCATACTCCACGAAATCATACTTTCATCCTTCTTCAAATCAGCAATGGCTGCCAGCGGCAAGCCCCAATTCGCCACGGGACCCCAAAAATGCGTTGACTTCCTGCATCAGTACAACACTCGCTTTTAACCACAAGTCAGGGCGATGACGTACAAAGAAGTATTCGCGTGCTGCTGGCGAACGCAACCACGCCACAAATGCACTCGACATGGTCTATGCGGTCAACTAGCGGAGGCTGCCGCTGCGCTAACGTCACGCAAAGCCCCGCTGCATCAGGTCCAACCAGGTCAAGTGACTTGCAACGCCCAATCTCTCACACACGCCGAAGGCGATAACGCATAAATCCCCGCCCTGCATCTCGCGTCCCTCCACGTCGTCAGCGGCACTGGCTAAATACAACACGCAGACGTCAAGCCGTGTGCCTCCCTGTCTCCCTATCGACATCGATACCTGCCCTACTAAGGTCCGTCACTTTCGTTCGCTCATCCATACTCCCTTCCAAAATCAGGCTTCCACGTCATGATAAAGGGCATGCTCATCATCACCATATCTATGATTGCTTCTACAGTATAAAGACTGCCCTCGGAACAAACCCGAGCAGGCAGGCGGGACATCTGTCCCCCCCCCTTATACATTACTTCGTGAAAGACATTGTCGTATAGACATATGCTTAATGAGTCTTGTGAGGACCAGCATTGAGCACCTCGGGGTTCACTTCCTTCTCGTGCGTAACAAAGGCCTCAGCGAACATGCCAGCCAACTTCTTCAGCTCGGCTTCAAAGGCCGCCTTGTCAGGCCATGAGTTAGCCGGGTTAAGCACCTCCGACGGCACATTGTTGACTGCGCGTGGCACTTGCAGGTCAAACACACCTGGGGCAAACTGATCATATTCCGCATTGGCGAGCGAGCCGTCGTGGATGGCATCGAGAATCGCACGCGTGTACTTGAGCGGACAGCGACGACCCACGCGGAACTTTCCACCAATCCAGCCCGTGTTTACTAGCCAGGCGTTGCAATTGACATGGCTCATGCGTTCTGCCAGCATCGAGGCGTAGCGCTGGGGTGGCAGCACAATGAATGGCTGACCATAGCAAGTCGAGAATGTGGGCGAAGGCTCCGTCACACCATCTTCCGTTCCAGGCGTCTTCGAAGTGTAGCCAGCAATGAAGTGGTATTGAGCCTGCTCTGACGTGAGCCTCGACACCGGCGGCAAGACACCGAAGGCATCGCATGTAAGCATGATCACATTTGATGGCTGCGTTGTTGTCATGCAAGGAATCAACGCGTTCGGAATGTACTCGATGGGGTAGGCGCAACGTGTGTTCTCAGTAATCTCTGAGTCATCGTAAAGAGGGTCACGCGTCGCTTCGTCAAACTTCACATTTTCAAGAATCGAGCCGAACCGGATGGCACCGTAGATTTCAGGCTCCTTTTCTGCACTAAGGTTGATGCACTTTGCATAGCAGCCACCCTCAATGTTGAACACACCGTGGTCAGACCACACATGCTCATCATCGCCGATGAGCTTACGCGAAGGGTCCGCCGAGAGCGTTGTCTTGCCAGTACCCGACAGACCAAAGAAGATCGACACATCACCTTTGTCGCCCATGTTAGCGGATGAGTGCAAGGAGAGCTGGCCGAATTTCGCGGGCATCAGGTAGTGCATGACGGAGAAGATACCCTTCTTCATCTCACCGGCGTACTCGGTGCCA
>ERZ500990.475-NODE-475-length-13583-cov-4.107259_pt1 | contig 13583 bp, 6 predicted proteins | sample MGYA00248876_ERZ500990 | MGnify/ENA primary metagenome ERZ500990 (study PRJEB25958, sample SAMN03398517) | human skin metagenome | study: EMG produced TPA metagenomics assembly of the Human Skin Microbiome Metagenome (human skin metagenome) data set.
GGAACGAGATTCGTGTTGAAAAGTGTGTTGATCAGAGTCGATTTACCAAGCCCCGTTTCACCTGCCCATGCGTTAGTTCTCTCGCGAGTCTGTCATACATACCGACTACCATGGCTGTAAACGTAAAGCCTTTGCGCACAGCCGCACGGTGCATCTGATTCGGAAGGTTGGCAAATCCCACATAGCTTGTTAGTTTTTTGCGCTGCGCAGCCGCGGAAGGCGAGACGGCCGGAGCAGATGCCATCATGGATGGGGACGGACGACGAGGTAGAGTTTCCGATCCGTCCTTGCTGGTCCCACACCCTCGCGTCGGACGCGAGCCACCCCATCGGCACGTGACGTACCACGTGGTTGAAAATCGACGCCCTGGTCTGCATGATGGCAGCACGCGCCAGCGACCCAGCTTCCCTGACGACCGCCATGAAACTCACCGCCGAGCTATTAACGCATTGCGACTCGTCCATCAATGCACTCAAAGAGCGTGAGCTTGACTTGCGCGGATTCAAAATTCCTGCTATCGAAAATATGGGTGCTTCGCGCGATCAGAATGATACCATTGATATGACTGATAATGACGTGCGCTTCCTGGGCAACTTTCCTCGGATGCTGCGCTTACAGCACCTCACACTCTCTAATAATTTGATTGCTCGAGTGGATGCGTCCATTCACAAACAGCTACCATACCTTGTGTCGCTCATACTTACCAATAACGCCATATCCGATTTTCAGGAGGTTGCGCATCTGCGCCGCCTTCGTCACATGCGCTATTTGTGCCTCATGGGCAATCCTGTCGCGCGCGAAAAGCACTATCGTGAGTTTGTTGTATGGTGCATGCCGCACCTCCGCGTGCTAGATTATCGGCGCATCACAGAGCGCGAGCGCGCTGTCGCTCGCAAAACGTTTGTGGCACTTGATGGACAACTCAACCAACTAGCCCTCTCGCTCATGGGCTCAAAAGAGCCTCGAGCATCCAGAGGCGCTGCCTCGTTGGAGCCGGACGCACCGCTCCCTACGAGGCGACATCAGCTCACTGACAGTCAGCGTGCTGCCATCGCCGAGGCCATCGACCGGAGTGAAAGCATGGAAGAGATTCGCCGACTCGAAGAGCAACTCAAGCTTGGCTATATCCCATCTTCCCAAACAGCGCCGTGACGCTTTGCGCTCTGTACACCTGTAGTTATATGCGTTCTGTATCCATGGTAAGTCCACGTGACTGCCTCATAGACGTGGCCTTGGCACCAACCACCACACTGGTTGCCTACGACGCGCGTTATGGGCGCACCCCTCCGTGTGCTTGCCGACACGACAGGCGACTGGAGTGAAGAGGCATGCCGCACGGTTGCATATGAGCTCACGTCGTCTCTTGATCTTGGAGAGCATCGGAATGCACTCGTTGACACTATGGTATGGATGCACATGGTCGCAGCAGATCTTGGCGAGCGCGTACGTGCGTGGACTGGCCGACAGTATCATCCGTCACCACAGCATCTTCTTTCGCTTTTGCATAGTTTCAGCGCGATTGTACGTGAACAGCATGAGCAGCATGAAGACCAGCAGCGATTCCGTCTCATGGGTCTTGACAAGCTCCGTGCGACAGTCGAGCAGATCGAGGAAATGCAGTCGCTTCTGTCCACAAAGCGCAAACGACTAGAGGACGCTAACAGTGAGGCAAATGATCGTCTCCATTGCATGGTCGAGCAGCAACAAGCGGCTGAAAGCAAGCGCGAAGCGTCCCTCGCCCTCCAGACTGAGCTGCAGCGTCAGGAGGCGGCTATGGCTCAGCAACGGGCATCGGTCCTGCAGGAACTTTCCGAGGCTGAGCCAGCATTGCTGGATGCACAGGCTGCTGTGAGCAATATCAAGAAGCAGCACCTGAGCGAGGTGCGGTCCATGACCAACCCACCGTCACCTGTCAAGCTGGCCATGGAATCGGTGTGTATCCTACTGGGCCACCGGGTAGAGGGCTGGAAGAGCGTCCAGAGTCTCATTCGTCGTGATGATTTTATCTCGACCGTCGTTAACCTTGATACCGCCCACATCCCGCAAGCACTACGCGAGCGTTTACAGCGCGAATACCTCGACCGACCCGAGTACAATATCGACAGTATATACCGTGCCAGCTCGGCATGCGGACCTCTTGCGCGCTGGGTTCTAGCGCAGATTCACTACGCCCACATTCTCGAAAGCGTAGGCCCGCTGCGCGCACAAGTCCAGATCCTGGAGGAACAAGCGTCTTTAACTCGCCAAGAGGCAGTTAAAGCGGATGCGCCCGTTGCCGAACTGGAGGAAAGTATCGATTCGTTTAAGCGTGAATATGCATCGCTCATCAGCGAAACACAAGCACTAACAAACGAAATGCATACAGTGGAAGCGCGCGTGGCTCGGAGTGTGCGCCTTCTCGATGGTCTCAGCTCGGAGCGAGAGCGTTGGGAACATGGCCGCGAAGCTTTTGACGCACAAGTCAAAACCCTGTCAGGCGACGCTCTTTTGTGTGCAGCAATGATCACTTATGCCGGCTTTTTCGATCAAGCATGCCGCGAAGCTCTATGGCATGCATGGGTTGCGCGTCTCGGCTCATGCAACGTGCCCGTGCGCGCTGCGCTGTCGTTCGCTGATACACTTTCGACGGCCGACGAACGCGCGGCCTGGCAGAATCTGGGCCTGCGAAGTGATTCTCTCAGCATCGAAAATGCCGTGATGCTCCAGCGATGCACGCGTGTTCCTCTGCTGATTGATCCTTCAGGTCGTGCCGTGTCATTTGCTCAAGGTTTGTTTGCGCATGCACAACCGGCGATCACCTCATTTTTAGATGGGGGTTTTGCGCAGGTTCTTGAGCGTGCGTTGCGTTTCGGTATGCCGCTCATTATCACGGACGCCGAGTACTTTGATCCTATACTTATGCCTGTCCTAAATGCGGAAAAGCGCCGCACAGGTGGTCGTTTGCTTGTGCGTGTCGGCACCTCGGATGTCGACTGGGCCCCTTCGTTTCGGCTAGTACTGACCACGAGGTACGCAGGCCTTGTGCTAGCGCCGCACGTATTTGCCCGAGTCCAAGTGATCAACTTTACTATCACGCGTAAAAGTCTCGAGGCCCAGTCTCTTGCCCGAATTTTGCACCACGAGCGGGCTGATATCGAGCAGCAGCGTGTGGATCTGGAACGGATGCAAAGTGAGTTCCAGCGACGTCTTTTGCGACTCGAACAAAGCCTTCTTACAGCGCTCAACGAAGCACAGGGCCACATTCTCGACGACGATCATGTCGTGAGCACACTCGAAACACTCAAGGCTGAGGCAGACGACGTGACTCGAAAGGTGCAAGCTACAAGCGACATCATGACTACGGTCCAGCAGGCTACCCAAGCGTACGTGCCGTTGGCAAGTGCCTGCAGTGCGCTCTACTTTCTGCTCGAGCACATGCAAGATCTGCATCCATTCTATTCGTTTGATATGCGGCTCTTCGAACGTCTCTTGCAGGATGTGCTCTCCCATCCAACTGCGACTGACTCAGAGAACGATCGATGCGACGCTTTGTATGACGAATTATTCATCAGCACCTTCTTTCGTGCGGCTCCCACGCTTTTGCATGCTGATGCTCTTGTGTTAGCTGTGGCGCTCGCGCAAGTGTACTGCCTAGCTGGAAGACGCGCCGGTGAGCTGGACGGAGCTGATTTTCATGCTCTGCTGTATGGTACAGACACACCCACGCTACGTCTTCTCGAGCATGAGAAGCTGGCGCATCCAGAGGCATGGCATGCATGGACCATGCAAGTGGCACCTGAGCTAGCCGATGTGCCGCTGACGCCCCTTTCTAGCGACACGGAAAACCTTGTGCGGCAGGCATTGATTGTGCGTACACTGCGCCCTGATCGTCTGGCGCCTGCTCTTACGCGGCTGGTCCATCACATTTTTGGTACGCCGCTCCTTGATGCAGCGCCGCCCACTATTCACGACATCGTTGAGCAAGTCTCGAGCGATTCACCCCTGGCCATGTGTGGTGTCGCGGGCTATGATGCCAGTGGCATTGTTGAAGCGTGTGCGGCGTCAAAGCAAATGTCTTGTGCAGAAGTCGCCCTGGGCTCGCCGGAAGCCATAGGCATGGCCGACCGTGCTATTATATCTGCTGCACGCTCAGGCTCTTGGGTACTCATTAAAAATGCGCACTTGGCTCCGGTCTGGCTCGCACAGCTTCCATCGCGACTAGCATCACAGAAGCCACATGAGCGGTGTCGAATTTTTCTTACATGTGAACTCTCACCATCCGTGCCGCCATCTTTCATTCGTGCTGCACGCATTGTGATGCATGAACCGCCTGCTGGATGCAAAGCCATTTTATTGGATGCTTTACATGCTCTGGACTCGAGGCCCGCATCGAACACTGATAAGGCGCCTCCTGAGCGGGAGCGCGTCTACTTTTTGGTGGCCTTGCTACACGCAATCGTGCTAGAACGCGCTCGGCATGCGCCACTTGGATGGTCGCACGCTTATGAGTTCTACGACACGGATCTCGAGGCGGCGTACGCAATCGTCGACACGTGTATGGCTTCGGCTGCCCAGTCCAGGCGTAACCTGGCACCCGAAGTGATACCATGGCCCGCACTTCGCGCGCTCTTAGCCCAAAACGTGTACGGCAGTCGCATGGATAGTGACGCTGATCGACACATGCTTGATGCGCTACTGGCGCACCTGTTTATACCCGCAGCATTTGAGCGCGACTTCGTCATTGCACCCAATGCCGTGCAGCCGCTCATCGCGCCTGAAGGACTGCACCGCGAGCAACTCTGTGCTTGGGCTTCGAGTCTTCCAGAACCACAGCCCGTGCACTGGGTTCTCTTAGCGCCTGAAGCCGAGCGTGCTACAGCTGTTCAGAACGCGACACGCACCCTGCGGCACCTCCAAATACTCCGACAGCTTGCTGGTCGCGAGCAAGATATCGTTGTGGACCATACGCGGTCAGAAACAGCACCCGCACCTCCTGCCACATCCGAGCTAGCGGCACTGGTTGAGTCGCACCTGTCCAAAGTACCGCGTTACACACAAACAGACACACTCAGTGCTACAGATCCGCTTGGACGATTTTGGGCCCGAGAACGGCACATGGCACTCAGCATCAGCGACACCGTCTATCGCGACCTCGAGCGTCTAGCTGCTGTACTTGTTCATCGTGCACCACGGAGTAGCGACGACTCTAATATGCTGTCTTGCATCGAAAAGGACAGAGTCCCGACAGTCTGGTGTACATCATCCGTGCCTTACGGTGCATCCTTGGGTGGATGGCTCAACGACTTGAGTGCGCGTACACATCACGCCATGCAGGAAACGCACGAGCGCGTAGAATTGGGCCGCCTATGGGCTGCGTCCGCGTTTCTTACTGCCACACGCCAGATGACAGCGCGTCATCGACGCCAGAGTCTGGAGCAGCTTGAACTTCAATGGCATCTAGGAAGCAAAAGTGCTCCGGACCAAATGACATGGGAGATCGGGCCCATTTGGATTGATGGCGGAGTCTGGTCGGAGAGCCAATTGCATCTGAATAATGGCTCTTCGACGTGCGTCCCGACTAGTACGTTGGAGTGGACGGTCCCTGCAGCCACGATTGCCAAACAAATGTTGCATGTGCCTGTCTTTCTCGATACACAACGGCAGCATCTATTATGCCATGCTGCTATTCCCATCGATTCTGCTGCCGCGTTGGATCTTGCCGTGCTTCGAGCTGTGGCGATTCGGCTCGTGTAGCCGAGTTATCCCATACCAAGGAAATGCCTCGATTCGACCACCCCCGCATGGCCTGTGCCATGACGACTGTAGATATGTCTTTCATCATTGTGAATGGCACGAACCAGCAAACTTGGCGTAGCTGCGGCCATACGCCATGGCTTAGGACATGTGCCAGAAGAGGATCACCGCATATATAAAGTAATTCCACACGCTGCCACATGTCAAAGTTGGAAAGGATATCGAGCTGGATCGAAGAAGGCGCATTTGTTGTAAAATCCCAAGATAGAATTGTCGGCTTGGCCCCTTTGCTTAAACGCCCTGCTTGCGACATGCACATTGCTCTGGCTGAAACACCATCCAAGTGCATCGAGCTGACATGATTCGTACTCAGAAGCAGCTGCTCTAGTGCAAGAGGTGCTAAGTCATCACAATGGCATATTGAGATGTGCCGCACGTAGGTGGCGAAAGAAGGACATTGTACAACAAGTGTGTAGCGCAATCGATTGACTGATACGGATGCATGTAAATACAGTTCTTTATATGCAACAGGCATCATCTTTTGATACATGTCGCGCGATATGGTCAATATTCGCCATAGTCCTTTGTGCGGGAAGTCACAGGTTAAATCGACTGAACGAACCACATGCGACAGAATGCGGTAATGCAGGTCGTAGGGAAGACGCACGACACTTCGCTGGAGTACCGCATCGAGGACTTCTTGCTCATCATGTGGCTTTCTTGACCTGTTGCGCTGATACAAAATAATTGTCAAAAAACAGACAAACACGCTTAGAGAGACTACATGCATCGCGTCATGAATACGATGTAGCCATCATTTGCACATCACAGTTAGGAAATATTCTTCCACCTCGACGCGCCCATCATAGTTAATACATCACGTGAAGTCCATGAGACTAATTACATACAAGCAACACTACACGATGCAAAGAAAGTTAGTCTGCAATGGTGGAAGGTGGTGCATCAGCATGTGGGACACCGGATGATGGCGCAACATTGACAGTATTGTGTGAATTTTCCCTTGGTTCGTCGTTGCTAGGGCCCGAAAATTCCAAGGATGATGCAAAAGGCCTAGCTGACTGCTGCGACGCATCGCTAGTGCCCTCTTTGGTTGGCGACGATGCTGACGATACGCCTTCATCGCCAGCTTTGTCTTCATTTGATTTCTGGGCCGCAATCTCTTCATTGCGCTTACGAATTTCCTCCGTAGTCAAGAATCGGCCACCTGGACCGCGCGGTCGACGCATGGCATGCTTATGACGCGATTCATGTAGGTAGGGCTTCTTTGACTCTTCGTCCAGAGCCAATAGACCAGATACCCATTCCTCGCTAATTTCTGTCGGACCACCATTTTTCTCTTCTTCCCGTTGCTTAATCGCCATCATGAACATGTGACGGCGTTTCTCTTCCATCCGCGACCGTGCTACGCGGCGTTTCAAGATACGTTGGTATTGCTTCGCATTCACATAGAGTGGTTCATCATCCGAATTAGGTGCTTGTGATCGTAATGGCGCCAAGTCCTTAGGCACACCCATCGGTGGTTGCGCGGTTGCCAAGCTAGGCATATCCAACCGGATACCTGAAGCAGGCGGAGGCGCCATACCTGATCGGTAGTACGCCGACGGATCCATCGGAAATGCTTGCGGCCTCTGAGGCACATCATCAGGACCTAAAATCCAGGAGGCTAAATCACTGCCAGGGGCTGCTGGTGCTTCCGTGTTTGGCAAAAAGTCGGTCAGGCCATCACCATGGCCCCCCGCCTCGATATCCCGACGAGCAGAGATCCCACGAGACGGTAGGCGCGGTCGTCCTGGTCCCGGCCCTGCACCACGGAATCTAGATTGCATATCGATGCTTTCGCCAAAAGGTACCGGACTAGTACGCTGGCGCTTTTGCAATGGACGCGGTGGACGACCAGCATCCTGGTCCATCATCATGTGGCGATGTGTCGTTGGGTCGGTAGGCCTGTAGACACTCGTAGGGAAGTTCCGAGCGTTTCCTGGTAGCGGTGGCATAGCACCAAGCGAAGCAGGATAGCCATGGGGGGCTGGGTGTAACACCTCTGCTTCGTCATGTGGTTGGATATCGTGAGGACCGGCAGTGCCAGATGGCCGGGAAGCAGGCGGCCATCCTACCATGTTAGGCGGCCCACGGAGCGGCAATGTGCTTGATGGAAGGCCACTGCCAGCAGCTGCATGGTCATATGCATTGATCTCGGGCACGTCCAAGGGCACACCAAACGACCCAGATGCCTGCTGGATGTAGAACGCATCCAAAGAAGGTGGGGCTTCCGAGCCAATGTCGGCGGCGCTCTCACCAGGTGCATGATGGTTTAGGTATGGCACGAGGTGACTGTTGGCATACGAGTCGCCCGCAGGCGGCCTATGCGGCGGAGAGTTCGTCTGCGATGGATGCCCACCAAAGTATGCAGCATGTGGACTCTGTGGTACGGTCAGTCATATGCATCATCGAATAACGCGTACCTGTGCATAATACAAGGGATTCGATTCGCCTTGACGTCCTAGTCCAGAGCCAAGGATAGGTCCGAGCTGAAAACCTGACCCAAGACTAGACGCCGCACCAAGCCCATTGCTGCCTGAGCCCTCAGACATTATTTAGACCTCAAGTGAGAAACAACTCTGTGTAAGAGCAGCCACTTAAAGATGCCTGCACAACACCACTCTTCCAGGCGTGATCCTGCAGAGAGTACGTGTCTAAACGACCAGTACGCTTCCCGCGATGCTATTGATCCATACCTTATCGCTTACATACGCATCACGTGAATACGCGTGGCAGCGCGTCTAACGCCTTCATGCATGAGCCGCATTGTACTTTTGCACGACCCCAGAAATTTTGCGGAAGAGCCACAATCGCGTGCTTTCTTCCTGGATGGTGAGGAAGGGCCCAACTACCCCGCCACGAAGCACAAGAGAAATACCATTGTTCTCCAGCGAAATCGTGCTCAGATCAGACCACGCCACCTCCCATAGAGCCTTTAGCCGTGCTGTGCGAATGTACACTGGTGGTTAGTTTGCGTGAATACGTACGAATGCGCGATTCTGACAGCATGATGGTTACCCCTGCATGCTGACCTGAAGTGTTGATATGCGCCACATACTGATCGCGTATGAGTCGGCCTGAATCCAGCGTTTGCAGCCACATTTGACCGAGCGCCTCACGCTCTGAATATGGCCTTACCAATTGGTCACTGGCAATAAAGCGCGGCAGTCGAACGCGATCAATGGTGTTCTGGTCAAAGACCTGGGTCGTATTTCGCAGTCCTTCGGTAATGCTGCTTGCCATATCAAACAGACCAGCAGCAGGCTTAGTCACCACACCCACCAGACCACGGCCTAAGCCTTGCATAAAGCCGGAAGCACCACCATCCTCGGCGCCTTCAAGAGGACGGAGAGCTAAACCCTCGATGCCGCTGGCTACGCTGGTAACAAGTGAATTGGCACCCACCGTAATGCCATAAAGAGCATGCTTAGGTTTGTTGCGGAAGTGCCTCGAACGCCAATGAGACTGGAAATCACGGTCCATGGTGACAGCGGCCAAACCCTTGCTAATCGAGCCTGTTACCTTGGACACACTGTCTGTGACACCAAACACGGTCTTTTTCACAAAGTTACTAGCGCCACGAGCAATACCAAAGCCTAGCTCACGGTTGCCATGCATAATAAGACCATAGTAAGGCTCATAGAAAATGTCGGCTACGCCTGAGCTGACGTTGTTGAAGAGACCGACTGGGTTGCCCAAAAAGTCAGCAGAGCCAAGAATGCGATGCACCTGGAAAAGCACACCCTGGCCATAGTGGTATGCGACGCGGTTCAGCAGAACCTGCTTGGATAGACGCACGTTCTCAATGACCAGCGCGTTCAGACGCACGGGTGCCTCGTTCACATTACCCAGCACCATAGTCAACATGTTAAAGATGTAAAAGAACAGCGTACGCGAGCTTTCGGTTTCGTCAGCCTCGTCATGATCTGTCGACATGAACGACAAATTCAAAGCAATCGGCTGCAAATGCAGAATTTCAATGTACACTTGATCAGTGTCAACTGCCTGAATCGGAGGTTCGGGCAGATCGTTCGGATTTTCAATGTAGACAGTCTCATCGTGTTCTTTTTCAACTTCAACACCACTTGCACGCACAAAGTCGTAAATGGCGAACAGAAAATCTTCGTCGAGCTCAGTTGTTAGTTCTTGCAACAGTATAGAAGCATATTTTATGTGTCGCACACCATGTGATTCATCTTTCTTACGAATGACTGAGGCCTGCAGTGTGGGATGCACGTCCAATTCTTTGCCGTCTTTCGGAACGACTGTTGGGTACAGTACGATGGGGAAAATGCTGCGTGGCGTCTGATTGTCGATCTGAATCCATTTGCAAATCACATTTACCGCCGTCGTAACCTGTGATTCCGAATAGCTCAGCTCAAGACCTCGGAACGTAACATACGCTATTTCGCGCACCTTGTGAGAAATAAATGAGATACCCACACCAACGAGCTCAATATTAAACGCAAATAAGATCGACGTGTCGACGTCAACAGCCTTGAACTTGATGTCGGGGTTTGTCGATGGGCCACTCTCACGCAGCACCTTGAAGTTACTCTTCGATTCAGAGTAGTCCGAAATCACAAGGACTTGTGTCGTTTCATCAGCGCGTACGTCGAGCGATACCACACCAGCTGGTAGATCGTCGAGCGCAGCGAATTTGAATGGAAGTAAAGAGCCAATTTCCAAAATGTTGATCACACGCTCACTCCCGTTGATCTGCAGACGGATGTACTTGTCGGCATCCGCGGGGTAATCCCAGGCGTACTTCATCTTGCTGCGAGGCTTGAGCATGTACCTCTTCGGATTTGTATCTCGTGAACTAAGCTGAGCCTCTGTGAAAGAGCCCGTCTGCATAAATACAATCGTGTGATGTGTCTCATTGCGCAGCATAAAAGGCCACGCGCCCTCGCTGGGCAGCAAGCGAACGAAAATGGTAGGACCCTGAATCTGGACATCCACTTGGATCAAGTGCTGAGGCTCATCATCACGGACCATTCTGAGGTAGACGTTACCAATATTATCGATGCTGAATGGCGCTGTCCATTCAAGATTCGAGCCTTCAAATGCAAGTGTGGCATGCTTGTTGGAAGCCACATGGAACCAGTGCAGCGGCACACGTTCGTCTGCACCAATGCGGACCGGATCACCACCCATAGACTCAGCAATCAGAACGGCGTGCGAAAGCCGGTTGTGAATAAGGTAACGCGGGGCGAGCTTGACCACTTTGCTGAGCTTAAACTTAGACAGACCATCTTGAATGTCCAAACCAAGGTGTAGTTCACGGTCGCCGCTGCTGGAAGGAATCACTACCCCCACTTCGGAACCAATAACATCGAACGAGAGCGGCTTAGACCAGCTTGAGTCGCGCGAGCGAATCAGGAAACGGTTGTTACTTTCTCCGATGCGCGACACTAAAAATGGCTTGCGCTGTTCTGACGCATCATAGTCGTCATCATGCGATTCCTGACCAGCCACCATTTTTGCATGACCGGCCCAAGGTCTCGTCTTGATCGTTACCGGTAATTGACTCAAGTTCAAAAAGATATAGGGTGAGAAAATTTGAACCTTGAAAGCACCGCCCGAGTTAGGATACGAGTGATAGTGCAGCTGAAGCTCCAGCTTGAGATTTGACTCGTCGGCTAGCAGCAAAGTATTTTCGACTTGAAAATCGTCCGGATTGTCAGACGCAATGATAGCAAACTCGCTAGGCGAGTAGACGGAGTCCTCTAGTTCAATGCTGAGAAGCAGCAAATGCTGCACGGCGACGACATGAATGGGTGATATGCCACCGCGACGCAAAAAGGTCGACCAGTTCAGGTTGAGATTCTTGTCGAACAAGCGGTAGTGGATGTCATAGGGAAGAACATTCTCGATTTCGACAGGTGCACGCAAGGCCAGCGTCAGGCGTGGATAGTTTCGACGAGACATATGCTGCGTATCATGAATGGCAAAAGCCTGGAACTGAAACGGCGCCTCGCCCTCATCTAAGGCAGGACACACGAAAGAATGAGATGACGTCATGAGCAAGTCCTGCCAGCCCACTGACTCGTTTGACCACGTATAGCCCAGACCTGGATCGGGTCGCACCTTGACTTGACGGCTGTAGGCGTCACAGATTGGGAGAGCCGAATATGTCTCGGGCTCAATACGCAGCACATGATCAGTAAAGTTGCCCTGCTCATCGAGCATACAAGCTTCAAATGGTATCAGGGCACGGTTTTCGATGCGGAAGGTCGATTGGAACGTGATGACTTTGATGTTGTTGTCAAGCTTGACCTCACATAGCAAGCGGTGACTGATATTATCGAGCTTGGGGCGCAAAGTCATTACGCATTCGCCTTCGTGGTCCACGGCAATGTGGCGCACGCGCTCCCATGGCATGTCTTCGATTTGGACCGCGAGTCGATTGTATGTCATTTCCGTTGCATGCTCACGAATTGCGTGCCAGTCACCGAAGGACCATGGCATATCGTAGCCATTGTCGAGATGGTGCACATGGTTGCGTGTGTTGGACGATCCAAGCGGTGATTCTGAGTATACACTGATCCGATAACCCGTGTGATTACGAATGCGGAAGGGCGCCAAGTGCCGAGCCTCTTCTTTGACGCGGTTATCCTTATCCAGGTATGTGAATAGGTTCGTTGTTGTATCGACAAACTGAGCAGCTGCATTAATCTCTAAGCGCTTGCTGGACGATATAGTAAATGTGCTGCTCTCTGGCGACAAGTTACGCTCATAGCGCAGTGACACGGTCCATGGTTCGACTAGTGGTTCCCAATTTGAGGTGGCGAAATTGAAATTATTGAAAGACAAGTCCAGCTCTGTGCTCAGGCGCATATCGGCGGACCAATCATTCAACAAAAGGGTGAAAGGTTTCACGTTCATGTCGAGAACAGGTAGCATCTGTACCTCACTGATCATGACACATTGCAAGCCACCGCCACGCACTGTCAGCTCTTCACGCGAGAAAAGGACCTGACCATTGTCCTCATGCGCATCTGTGATCTTGTTCAAAACGGAGGGAGCATGTACTACTGGTTTTGCAGGCTCAGCAGATGTCTTGGGAGACTCGATTCTCGAAAGAGCCATCGCGTTGCTCAACACATTCGAGAGCAATTCGATATCAGAGCGCGTGAAGCGGACAAGCAGGCGACCCATGTCGATCTCGATACCTGTGATCTTACCTGTCGGTGTCATCTGCGCGTCCATCGATAGCGAAACATCCACTTCGTTTAACAAACTTTGACGGTCATTGGGTGCGTTCATTCGCCAAACATACACACCCAACTGTGTGAGTGATAAGGCCATCACGCTTTGCTTTGTCAGTACAATCTGTCGCAACAGTAGCACAATAGCTTGAGAGTCTGACTGCTTCGGCGATGAAAGCAGGATAATACGTGGCTCGACGATGTTCACACGAAGAGACGTGATGGAAGCGAAGGGCGCGGGCGGAGGCAGTCTCGGCGATTTTGGTGACCGCGTCGTAGTACTCGAGTGCATCGTGGCAGCAGAGTCGCTCGTTTCGGGCAACGGCAAAGGAGAATCAGGCTTGGATGACGTATCGGACGGGGGTGATTCGGGGAAACCGGCTGCCAAGAAAGAAATAAGGGAGAACAGCGGGTCAAGAGAGAAAATCAGCACAGGATTATCGATTGTGACGACCACCATCGCATGATTCTCAGGTGGGGGTGACACAGTATAATTGAGCATGAATTGATGACTTGCACGTGAAGTGGCAGGAATAATCTCACGGAAATGCGTCTCGCGTGACTTGTTAGTATCAATGA
>ERZ500990.488-NODE-488-length-13202-cov-4.504754_pt1 | contig 13202 bp, 8 predicted proteins | sample MGYA00248876_ERZ500990 | MGnify/ENA primary metagenome ERZ500990 (study PRJEB25958, sample SAMN03398517) | human skin metagenome | study: EMG produced TPA metagenomics assembly of the Human Skin Microbiome Metagenome (human skin metagenome) data set.
CTCCGGCTCCGGCAGATTCAGCTGCCCGGCCGTGACGATCTCGTAATCTCCGCCCAGCAGAGCCGCGATCTCCGGGACCTTGCCCGGATTGTGGGTCGCCGCGACGATCCGCATGCCCTTGACCAGCTTCATCATTTCCGACGGGCCTCTCGCATTGCCAAAACGTAATACCGATAAACGATATGTAACGTGAATAAAGCCCCGGGCGGGACTACTCATTGTCTCAAGGACGGAGAACAAACCGCCCCCGCTTCAGATCAGAACCTGAAACAGATTTTCGACAGACCTCAACCCACGGGCACGAACCGCCCAATCGAAAGAGACCCGCCATGCACACGATGAACGCCTCGCTGATGATGGACAAGTTCGGCGCCGCCTTCCTGAACACCGTCCTGCTCGCCGCCCTGCCGACCGCCCTGGTCGCGGTGCTGTTCCAGGCCCCCTGATCGGTCGCTTCATCCCTCCGATCCACGAGAGCTTTGACGATCTTGCACAAGACAGCGAAGTAAGTCGTCTGCAATGACGCCGCCCGTACGTGTGCTAAGGTCACGCACAAGACTTGTGAGCTTTGGTCGAGACATGCTCTCTGCCGTGTGTAATAAGGTGCCATCCAAGATACCTTTCGCTAATGGGCGCGATATGTGCTGGTTGAATACAGCCCGGAATCCACGCGGATTCAAACCTGCCGTGTGTCGTACCATACGCACAAGCTGGCTTTGAAATAGCTGAAGAGTTGGGAAGATTTTTTCCGTAACCGGCACAAGTACATCAACGGCGCCATTGCGCTTGGCCAACACGATTTCTGACGTAAGGCATTCTCCTGACGCTGCAAGGTAAGGTCCGTGCAACATGCGGGCGCGGACGACTTCGCCTGGTGCGTGATATTCACACCGGGCGAGTAAACGTTGACCACCCAAACTAGTAGGATTTGATGGGTGATAGTCCATCAAGCGTAAACAGCCATTCATGTCACACGTAACGATAGAGAGTCTTGCACGATCAATCAAGAAGGCGCCGCACGTCACGGACGTAGGAATATAGTCTCGACCGAGCAAGACAAGGCGTGCTGGGTCTTCTTGGAATGCGACGAAATACGCACTCTGGTAGTAATCTGTGAGAAGTAAAAAATTTTTGACACGCTGAATGCTCGTTGTGTACATGCCCATATCGAGGAATGCCACAGTAACGAGCCATTCACAGTATTCCCAAGAGCGAATTAGCAATTTTTGACCTACAGCTGCGACGAGAAAGCCGTTTAAATCATGAAGTGCTGTAACGGGCGCTCGCATTTCCTCTGTGCACAAGAGCTGAAGGCGCAAAGCATCTGAAGCTGCCATGCCTTCTGACGGCACACACTCGACCACATCGAACACGTACATGTGCCCTTTAGAGGAACGGTCTTCTCCATATGTGACTGTTGTCCCCACAACCACAAAAGTGCGACGGCCGGAGCCACGATCAAGACAATCCATGGGCGCCATATGCAACGCAGACACTGTTTCACACGCACTAAATTCGTAGCCATGTACTGGCGGCTCTCCCACCCTTACGAACAGCTCCAAAGCGCCGCATGCTGCGTAGGTGCGCGTTGGATCTTGCTTTGGGTCACGAACAGGTTGCTCTTCGTCATTGTATAGAACAAATTGCGTTGGCTGCTCGGAGGAAGCGACAAAGCAAGCTAGCTCTTCATGCACCGCCACGTGGGTGTATGTTCGCCCAGTGGACCAACGTAGGTATGGAACGGAGGCGTCAAACGCCAATTCGTTCCATGCCAGTAAACATGCATTCCCATCTAGGACTCCTGTACTCGTCCACATCATGGTGTGTGAGCCAAACGATGTCACAGGTAAATCTGTCTCAAAAAATAGAACAGGCGATTTGCGGTCCCGGACCAGAATCAGGGAGTGGGAACCAGCCACTGCTATGCAATGGTGGCAGCTGCCCATGTTTTCGAGTGGTACAATTGAATCACACGGCGAACTAAGCATATATGCATCCACTCGCACAAATACCAGAGGGAGAGAAGAGGAAGAAGACACGCCTGTGATCCGCGCCTCATACACGACCAGTTGACCTTGGGTATATTGCACAACAAGCACAGGGACATCTCCTAACACGCAGAGCTTAAGTCTGGCAACAGCCAAACGCACATCAGTGCCATGCACTTGCGTGTCAAATGGATCAAGGCATGATGGTAGCATACTGAGGGATTCGCTCTGCCAGCGACACTTGCCATCGGGCAATGAGTGCAATGCGAGCTGCCCATGATCTGTATAGCAAACGAGCCAGTCGCGAATACCCTCGCCCAATACACAGACAGCATCATCCTTTTGACTCCATATGTCTGCGTGCGTGCAAGGGACCTTGAATAAAGATGTCCATATTCCAGTGTAGCGCCATACGGTAACGAGGCCACATTCGGACCATAATGCGACGTACGAGTCTTGGATACTAGCATCTCCATAGGAATCATTGGCGTCACACTCGGCAAACGTTGTCATAATCCGACCATGCTCATCCAGTACTTCTGCGCGCTTGGACGTCACGCGAATAACTCCTGCTTGTGTAGAGCCGCAAGCGATCGTCCGCTGTAAATGCTGTGACAAAAAGTGCGTTGAATTAGACTCGAGCGAATATACCAAACACTCTTCATCCCAAGCTGTAAGCAATAGCCATTTACCATTTATAGAGACAGTCCAAATAGCGTGAGCTGGTGCAATGTTCTGCACAACGTCACACCGGAGTCGCGGCTCGATGACCGCGAGATGATGCTGCATTGTAGCCACCATATGAGGGCGTGCTTTTCCATGTGCGTTGCGAACGACTCCGTATGTCATATCATTCAATGGGCCTAAAGTGGGCAGGACATCCAATACATCCAAGCCAGCTGGCTGTGCTTGTTTCGAAGTCGCGACATCTGGCTTGAAAGAGTCCCCATAGAGGTCCAATGCATCAGCATCAACGTCAGCATCAGGTGCTAAGGATTGTTGATCAGGACCTGTCGATGCCGCTATTTCCGTTGGTGCCTCGAGAAGATTCATCGCATACAAATACGTGTCGTCCTGGAACGATGCACAGAGAATCAACCGCTCAGGAAGAGCTTGGACGAACGAAGCGCCGCCTTGTCGTTCTGGGACTAACACAACATTCAATGAAAGGGATGTAACAGTGCGGCCTTCTAAAGCACACTGAAACGTCAGCATGCGCCCGTCACGAAGAACCAACAGCCCACCATTTGCTTCGGTAAATGTCAAAACAGATGACTGCAAGTCACAATCGCCGGGCGTTGCCGTCGCATTGGGAAGCATCAGTTCTGAAGACGTGAAATCGGTCCACCTGCTCACACTTAATCCAACAAGACGTGCTGTCTGATCCAGGTGCAGGAGCGCTGAGGGTGTTACAACCAGCACGCCGCCTAGCGAGTCCGGACATGCCACAAGATACAATGTATCGTATGGGAGTGCCTCGCTTGTTACAGTAACAGGGTATTTCGTGACAGTGAGATCGAGTGTGATAAAACAAACGCGCGTTGTTAGTCTTGCGCGAGAAAGACTTCCAGTCCATGTGAGCTCAGGCTCATACAATACGGCCAGCATGGGCTTTTGAAAACCAGGCAGAAACACACAATCACGCACATTACGAATAGAAGCATCAACATCTTCTGAAAATGAAAGGATAAATGACGGTGCGTATGGGGCCTGATCGAGGAGCGCGGCATCCCTAGGGTCATCTGCACCCAGCTCGGACGCCTCTTGCACAAAGGGTAGGATTGCTAAAGCATCCTGAGGAAGGAGCAGCGCTGCACAACGACTAGCTGGATCAACCAATAAACGCGGCACAAAGGAAGGCGGGAGTCCGTCAACAAGTTGTGGCGCTCGCTCAAAGGTGTGGATTGAAATAGAGTTGAGATCACCATAAACATCGTCCCATTCCATGAGTGCTAGTTTGGCATCCCGGAACGAAACTAGTAAACGATCACGACCATCAACTTGTGAAGCAAGTGTTTGGACTGACTGTATGCCAGTTACTTGCCCAAAGAGGCGGTGTGAGCGAACTTGCACTAAAGTAGGCACGCCTTTGTCACATCGAATTTCCAAGATGCGGAGCATGTCATCTCGCGCAAGCACGGCATGACAGAGAAGCCGCCCACGATGGGGCGGCCATGAAGGCAATGTACCAATTCCATCAGCCTTCGTCAGTTGAAGTGCTACACCATGCTCAACGCCGCTCGCAGGCACCCTCTGATGGTGCACTGCATAGGCCATCGTGATGGTGGGCACGATCTAGTATGAATTTAGTCATCAATCTACAAGTCAATAAATAAAAAAAAACATGCGTCATCGACCTACTCGAAACGCGCAATGATGCATCATAAATGAGCTATCCTAAGTAAACGCCGCACCCCACACTTTCTTACCTGTGCCACCGCGCGACTTACGTTTCCGGAAAAGTGTTGCTTCTTCCGATGGGATCTCGTTTGTTGTAGTGGTTGAATATGGTTCCATTGGGGTATCTTTATCCGATGATGATGCATGCAGCGATGGGGCGGCGGTCTGCTTAGCAGTCAATGTGAGCTTGGCTTCAGTGTCCGCGTCGTAAACAGCATGGTGACGAGGCCGTTTCACTATCACTGGCACATCCTCATAACCTTCACTTACAGGACGCTTTTCCTCGCCTGAGTCCTCCATAGTGCGTTCTCTAATATTGAACGCCCGAGCTTTGTCTCCATCAGATGTCACTTTTATTGAATCCATACGATTTGCCGAATTTTGCCCAAAAGAGGTCGCTGTTGATGGTAGCTGCGTTGAATTTTCCGTTGAATTTGTTACATCCTTCCATTCTCCAGGCTCTGCAACCATCGACGTTCTTGCTCTTCGATCATTCCATTGCGTCTCCAGTTCATGAGAAATGCCAAGAGAATCGGCTGTTGTGTACGCTGAGAACTTGTCAAGTGGTTTCCAGGGCTTCAAAACCGAGGAGTTCGGCACAGAGGCAGCTTTGCTTTGCTCTACTGGCACCTGCTGATTCTGGTGCTCTCCCATGTCGTATCTTTGAAAGTCCCGTTTCGCTGCTGACTCGATTCGCTGGATCTCCGACTGGGTTTGCAAGTCCTTGCGACGCTTTTCGTCTTTCACTTTGTGTAAGTGATCAAGCGCCTGTGCCACATTTTTCTTGTGACGACTCCCACTTTCATGATGCCTACGCGACGGAACGTCATCGTTAATAGTGACGTTGCAGTATTTACATGTCCAACGCTTTCTGGGCACCCAAACATCCGTCATGTCGAATAACTCTTGTTCTGGTGCGGCCCCATATCTGATTTACCTGAACCAGTCGTCGATTAGGCCTGATTATCATGCACGTGATGAGAAGATAATGGACGAGTCAAACTCGTGTGTACATTTATCAAGACCGATAGACCTAGCTAGAAACTACAAAATAACATGTACAAGACGATAATAAATGACCGAAAATAACTAGTGTCCTGAAGCTGCATCTTTGTGAGACATAAACTTAACGTCCTGCGACTGAGGCGACATAGGGCCATCTGCCCCTTGAGTTGACAACGGATCATGTCTTGATGGTGAAGGACGAAGCGGCCCGCCATCTTGATTTAGGCTGGGTTGACCAAAAAACATTGGTACACCACTACCCAACAATGAATCATTCTCCAGAACACGATTCATCGGCATCATGGGAATTATAGAAGATGGGTGGTAAAAGTTTGGCGAAAGCTCAGCGGCTGGATTCACAGATGCTGAGGAAGACATTGCGGCAGATCTTGACAGGTTCGGTTGCGTTCTTCGCCGCTTGATGGATGATGCAGGCAAACCTGCATCTGAACGCTTATTTGTCTGGAGACCCATATTAGAAGGTGCCCAGCCCGGATGAAAAAGTGGATTTCCAGCGCCTAAAGCGTTTGGATTGGACCCTATAGGCATGGTACCGATAGCCTGAGCAGTGAAGCCAGCGTCAGGTTGCCCAATGTCCACGCCATCTTCCTCTTCCTCCTCCTCATCATCTTGTTCATCAACTATATCAGCGGAGGCAAATTCGGAATCTCTTTGGAATGGGGTTGAAGATGGGCCAGCTTCGGCTTGGTTCGTGGCAAGATCAGCGGGGTCCGGTGCATTAAGACATTCTTGGATGAGATTTCGACCTTCCGGCTGTTTGACGACTGCCTCAAGCTTGGGCGTTGTAAATGTGTAGACAAGTCCCGTCTGTGACACCACAAGAAGCAGTACTTGTGTACCTGTGAGTGTTGCCAGTTCATACGCCTGGGTGTTGGTCAGTTACTTGAACTCTCTAGTCGCACATACCTTCTTCATGATACCAGCTTTCCGCTTGCTGAACGTGATATGACGTCGTGAATCATCATCAATGAACTCAATTTTGATCTTGCGACGACCAGTCTTACTGTCCTTCTCGCCTTTGGCAGGCGAGCGCTTCTTTGAATTCGCACGCGCACTTGCTTCCTGCTGATCCGGTGCTGACGTCGATGTTGAGGCAGGAACCTGTACTGATGAGGTCGCATGTGGGGTAGATTCATGGGTATCTAAGTGCACATTGGAAGGTATCTTTCCCGTATCGGACGGCGCTGAAGATGAGGGTTCTTGTTTTATAGGCCGCTGTCGATCCAACATTGACCTTTGTGAGGTCGATGGTGGCGCTTCGTGTACCGCTATATTGGACGTTGGGTCAGAGTAGCCGCTATATTCTCTTGAAAGTGTGTGCTGAACATTTTGTCCATGGCCCGGCACATCACTGTTATGGTTTGCGACATCGGAGTGTTCCTCTTGTAAATTGCTCATCTGAAAAGGCCAAGACGAATGAGAGTTCATGGTGTCAAATGGCTGTCCTAACGGCAAAGAGCTTGATTGCATATTGTACATGGTGGGGTAGGACGTGTCATGGTCTTGGGATACCTGAGCTCCAAGGAGGTTCGTCACGTCCACCGGTGAAGTGTTGTATGACCCCAGACGCGTTTGATTTGACATTATCGCACCTGCGTGTGTTGAGGAAATCTGTTTCCTAAACGGGGAGTTGCTCAAAACGGTTATAGTAAGAGGGGGGTTCTACCTGTTTATATTATCATCTGCTGCGCCCAACAGGAATTATGCGTGCCAAAGCTTCCCCATGCCTAGCAACGGCCGAACGTGCCGCGCGTCCATGCGCACCTCCATGGCGACGCAAGCTAACAAATAATTCGGCCTCTTTCAATCAAACGTGTCACGTGGTAGGAATCAACAAAGAATGCCAGGAATTCACACCGACTCACTGATACTATGAAAAAAAAAAAACATCTAATACTCTTCAGCATCGAGACCCTCTTCGTCTCCCATAGCCGTCTCCATACCAACTTCTTCATAGTCCTTTTCAAGCGCAGCGAGGTCTTCACGGGCCTCGCTGAATTCACCCTCTTCCATACCCTCACCAACATACCAGTGCACAAATGCACGCTTTGAATAAAGGAGGTCGAATTTGCGGTCAAGACGGCTCCATGCAGTGGAAATAGCAGTCGTATTCGCCAACATGCACAATGAGCGCGACACCTTCGCCAGATCCCCACCGGGCACAAGGGCAGGGGGTTCATTACAGATACCGATTTTGAATCCGGTCGGACACCAGTCGACAAACTGGATAGTGCGCTTTGTCTTGATTAGGCTAACAGCGGAATTTACATCTTTGGGCACCACATCACCACGATAGAGCAAGCAACAAGCCATGAACTTTCCATCACGTGGATCACACTTGACCATTTGGTTGCCTTTCTCAAATGTGGATGTCGTCATCTCAGCCACACTGTTTTGTTCATGGAACGCCTTGTCAGCCGAGATAATTGGAGCATATGTAGCGAGAGGGAAATGAATACGCGGATACGGCACCAGGTTCGTTTGGAACTCGTTCAGATCCACGTTCAATGATCCATCAAACCGTAGCGATGCCGTAATGGACGAGACAACTTGCGCAATAAGTCGGTTCAAGTTCGTGTAGCTTGGTGCGCTAATTCCAAGATTGCGCTTGCAGATGTCATAAATAGCTTCGTTATCCACCATGAACGAGCAATCAGAGTTTTCAAGCGTGGTATGTGTAGTGAGCACGGAATTGTAGGGTTCAACCACTGAACTACTCATCATAGGAGCAGGGTACACGGAAAACTCAAGCTTGGCCTTTTTACCATAATCTTGGGCAAGGCGCTCCAGTAGCAACGAGCCGAATCCAGATCCCGTGCCACCACCGAACGAATGAAACACAAAGAAACCCTGGAGCCCAGAGCATGCATCCGCAAGTTTACGGACACGATCCATCGTTTGATCAATCAGCTCCTTACCAACCGTATAGTGGCCACGCGCGTAGTTGTTTGCAGCGTCTTCCTTGCCCGTCACCAGTGTCTCTGGGTGAAACAGTGACTTGAAAGGGCCGTTACGCACATCGTCCACCACATTAGGTTCAAGATCCACATAGATCGAGCGAGGAACATACTTTCCACGGCCTGTCTCACTAAAAAATGTTGAGAAGCCATCTTCATTCTTAGGCTTGCTTTCCTCTGTGACACGTCCATCTGGCGTCAACCCGTGCTCTTGCAAGTACAGTTCCCAACAGGCATTACCGATTTGAACACCTGCTTGACCGACATGAAGCGAAAGAACCTCTCTCATTATCAAGTACGTGTGTGTATGAAATACCTTCGGCTCAAAAGTGACGTAGAGCTAAGGGACAATCAGTCACACAGAGGTAGTGTGAAACGAATAGGTGGCGCGCTACTAAGCGGGATTGTACACACGCACTCGCCGAGACATGTGGACTTTTGCGAAAATATCCTCCCTATCCATCACGGCCATGCGCGTCATATCACGTGAGTATGTTTCTGTCACACCGCCTGGTTCATATGGATAGGTCGGTAACTGGTTCCAGTGTCTGTGCCTGAATCTGGCTGTTTCGACGCGAAAGCGACATGGTTTATATATGTCTCTCTTCACCCTCTCCCCCTCTCCTAAAATTGTTCAACGTGCATCTAACGAAATCGCCTGTACGTTGTGCTGGAAAGCCACGAAGGCGCAATAAACCATATCTTTGAATACGTAAATCTTTTATTGCATACGTTAGTAGTTGTTCAGCAGGTGAAGTAAATAACTGGTCTAGAGTGTAGCAACCGTGGCTGCTTCTTACTATAGCAGTGGCGACTGTCGAACTGACCACGCTGCAGTACAGCAGTAGCGAAACACCTCGACAAGGCAGGAAGCTATGAGGTTTTTGACGATGACTAATCGCCTTATGAGCGAAGGCCAAGCAGACATAACTGCTATCAATATACCCACCCTAGATCCATACACGGAGGAGCAGCATTGCTTGTCACGCGCCGTTAGCACGTCGAATAGCGTTCTGCACAAGCCACATCTTGATCGCATATATATATATATATTGATCACAGGTGGGCCAGAGTGAGATGGATTGCCCGCGCCACCCGCACGTTCCTCCCAGAAGCGAGAGCGGGAAACATAAGCTTTCTCATGACGGTGACGGAAAAGGTCTGTACACAGACTTACCTAGTACGCGCAAAAATGCACGATGTATGACATTTGAAGAATTCCGTGCGCAAGAGCCACCGCAAGCGCGTCTTCTTAGGTTGCGCGGTCTTTTTGATCTGCTTGTAGACCAAGACAGCTCGTCCGCTCTTGCTGGTGGCCGCGCCAAACAAATGTGGCGTGCACGCGCAAGTAGAGCTCGGTATGGTGCGGGCGGTGCACTAGCTGCTGGAAGTTTAGTTGATGAAGACAATCATGCATCTTCACATGGTTCAGCGAGATCCATCATCAGTGAATGGCTGTCACATGTTCGTCGGACGGCTTACGCCTCTGAACTTTTAGCAGAATGTCGGGCGCGGCATGCTGAGCTTGAAAAAAGACAATCTGAAAATAGGCATCGGCATGATGATCCAGACTCACACAGCCACGCTTGGCGTCGACTTGTTGGAATGGTAAGAGAGGAAGCTGATCCAGTGTTGCCCGATCTCTCTTTATTCTGGAAACGCTTTATGGGAGATTCGGAAAAGTCACCACTCATGTTTCTCGAGTCCGGATGGACGGGTTCCCGCGTTTGGGGCCTTAAAGCGACTGAGGACTCAGCTGATCATGCTAAATTGCGAAATCCCGCAGAGGATGATTGTAAAGACAGGGAGCGTGTGCGACAGAGGCAAATTGAATGGGAAGGCTTTGTCGCATATGCCGAGCTTCAGGAGCGTGAGCTTCATAAGTTGTTCTTTGAGCTGGACTCAAATCATGATGGCATGTTGGACAGGTATGAAATCCAAACAGCGCTAGAGCGGGCCGGAATTCGGGCAACCCCTGCAATTCTAGAAGACTTTATTGCCAGTTTGGCTTCGTCGGGTGTGCAAGATGTGAAGGAATTGCACGGCCGCGACTTGTATGTGACATTTCCAGAATTTCGTGATTATCTTTTGCTCTTGCCTCGCCGACCAACAACATCTGAAATTTTTCATTTCTATCAGGTCCGAAAAGTTGTAGGATTGTTTGGCTCGGGAGGCATTTTCGCCGAGCTAGGAGCCAACTTTGGAAAGACAGCGCGGGGAGTTACATCTGTCAACTTCGATGGAGATGTTAGTCTCATGGGTGAATTATCTACGCCCCTAGAAACAAAAACAAGCGCAACAGGATCATCTTCTACCTCCTCTTCGACTTGTTCGTCCAAGAAGGGCGAATCGCCTGATTCTCCTCCGGGCAGTCAGTCCCAACGATTTTCTAAAGACATGATTCAGCTTGACGTGGCATTCAAGTTTCTTCTTGCTGGTGGATTCGCAGGTGCCGTAAGCCGTACAGCTACAGCACCATTTGATCGGTTAAAGATATACCTAATTACATCACAATCTGCCAAGACTAGTAGCTCATCTAGCGGTGCAGCGCGATCGAATTTGGGTGCGCTCTCGCAGAGTCTGTCTATGATATATCGCGAGGGTGGATTGCGGGGCTTTTGGCTAGGCAATGGACTAAATTGTATGAAAATCATTCCCGAATCCGCTATCAAATTCTTCACATATGAATGTATGAAACGCTTGTTTGCAAAGTATGTGGACGGTGTCACAGATTCCCGCGATGTGAGCGGCATGAGCCGTTTCATTAGCGGTGGGATTGGGGGCATTACGTCGCAATTATCGATCTACCCTATTGAAACGCTCAAGACGCGTCTCATGTCTAGCATGTCGAATCCTGGTCACATTCGGGGCATGAAACTACTTTTCGCTACAGCCCGCCAAATGTCGGTGAATGGCGGCTTCCGCGCATACTACCGTGGCTTGGGCGCTGGTTTAGTTGGTGTCTTTCCTTACTCAGCTATTGATATGTCGACGTTCGAGGGCATCAAACTATTTTATTTGCGGTACACAGGAAAAGACGAACCCGGCGTCCTATCTCTTCTGGCATTCGGCAGCATATCTGGAAGCATCGGCGCTGCGACTGTATATCCTCTCAACTTAGTCCGTACGCGCCTCCAAGCTTCTGGGACTCCTGCACATCCAACTGTGTAAGTTGAGAGAATTTAAGCACATCTGGGACTAACTGGTTTTTTAGTTATAAGAGTTTCTTTGATGCTACTTATCAGACATTCAAGAACGAGGGTTTAATCGGTTTCTATCGAGGCCTTGGACCCACACTCGCAAAGGTGGTCCCTGCCGTGTCGATTAGTTATGTTGTTTACGACCATGTGAGTGATGGCAATTTGTCACGATGGGCTGAACTAACTCACCCACTACAGTCTAAGAAAGCATTGGGTGTGGCTTAATAATAGACCGCTAGATTTGTGGACTTGTTATACTGAGCTAGATGCAAGATTTCATGCACACGCACAAAAATATTTACACACCAACCATGGGATCATCAAGTCGTGGTTCGCAATCCTTACTAAAGTTCATTTGTAGCCAATAACAAAAATGCTTTAGCTGAGATCCCGGCTACCGGCAGGCCACAATTCGAATTATCCAATCCTCATGAAGACGGTTTTTCGTCCGAAAAATGCGGAACCGACCGGCTAATATACCGGGCCAACCATATATTGGAGCCCCACACCGAATCATTCAGGTTTCACTTTCCCGTTCATCATGAATTTCGAGATGAAGACACTGGCTGAGGAGAGAGCCAACCCTCCCTTTGACGTAGAAGCCATGGCCGTCGCCAACCATGGGTCTAAAGAGCGTTTAGATTATAAGCGCAAAGTGATGAGCGAAATTGAACGCCTTCCTGCTTTTTTTAATGACGACTTTTACGACTTGACTAAGGACCAACTACGTGAGCGTACATTCATCAAGATTGGTCACATTGTTGACTGGCTTCAGAACGAGGACATGGATACATTCCGTCAACGTCTAGAAGTATTGTCGGTGGCTGATCCAGGCTTCTGGACTCGGTTTGGTGTGCACCTCGGGCTTTTCACAAATTGTCTGCGGTCGGGTTGCACATCGAGTCAGTTTGCTTACTGGGTTCGCAAGGGAATGCTGAATTGCCATAAATTTTATGGATGCTTTGCAATGACTGAATTGACGCATGGCAGTAATGTTCAGGGTATTCAAACTACAGCGACTTTTGACCCCAACACGGATGAGTTCATAATCAACACGCCCAACTTGAATGCAACGAAGTGGTGGATCGGTGGCGCTGCCCACTCTGCTACGCATAGTGCTGTTTACGCTCGTCTGATTATCAATGGCAAGGACTATGGAGTCAAGACATTTGTTGTTCAACTTCGTGACCCATTGTCATTTAGCAACATGCCAGGTGTGACTATTGGTGATATTGGCAAAAAGATGGGTCGCGATGGTATTGACAATGGCTACATTCAGTTCTCGAATGTCCGTGTACCGCGCGCACACATGCTCATGCGACACTGCCAAGTTACACGTGATGGACAAGTCTCTGAGCCTCCGCTCCAGCAGCTCGCCTACGGTGCGCTGCTTACAGGGCGCGTGATGATGGCTATCGATTCTTCGAACATTGGAAAGAAGGCTATCACAATCGCTGGTCGATATGCGGCCGTGCGTCGCCAGTTCAAGTCAGACGCGAAAAGCGAGGTCGAGACGAAGCTTATTGACTACCCTATTCATCAACGTCGCTTGATGCCCCTTTTGGCTCAGAGTATTGCTTTCCAGTACACCGGTTACCAGCTTGCGCACATGCTCGAAGAAACTACGCGAG
>ERZ500990.490-NODE-490-length-13141-cov-4.429008_pt1 | contig 13141 bp, 6 predicted proteins | sample MGYA00248876_ERZ500990 | MGnify/ENA primary metagenome ERZ500990 (study PRJEB25958, sample SAMN03398517) | human skin metagenome | study: EMG produced TPA metagenomics assembly of the Human Skin Microbiome Metagenome (human skin metagenome) data set.
GTACTATCACGTGGCAAGTGCGGAGGGGTGGAGCCGGTCGAGCTGGCCACCGAATGTTTCAGAAGGGGAGGGATGTTCCGTGGGGCTTTGCACGACCTGTTGTGGATGCTTCATCCGCTTTCTCCTCAGCTTTTAGGAAAAGCACATGTCAGCTTGTCTCGATGTGGATGTAAACCAGGATATGTGATGCCACTGTTTTCACGTCACTTGGGGCAAAATCAAATGTGGACGCGTGTCGTGTTCCTGGAATGTTCCTCGTTTGAGTCCATCTGCCGATACTTCACTAGCATCGATAGGCCTACGTCATAGCGATGCACAATCCCAGAGTTCCTTGCACCACGAAACACGTGGCCCCGCCGAAAAGGTATGCCGTTCCTGGCTGAAAAAGACATATACACCTATCTTTGGTCTAAAAGTACAAGCTAGCAGCAAACACAATATCACGGCGGCATAGCTGGCGACACGTCTCCATCTTGCCGAGAAGAACAGCATCGCCTGATACACGCGCCGAGTCAGCCAATTCACGGAAGGTTTCGTCCAGACGCGTAATACAGCGAACAATCGTGCCTTCACCCACGTCAGTGAGCCGCATGATATCGCGGAACTGCATGCCATTGGCCCATTCGTACACCACCTGCACCAGGCCATCGTTCAGAGTCGAGGAGTCATCATCGGCCGGCAGTTGGTGGGCAAGTTGCACATTGGCGATACGGTCAGCCGTTTCGCGGATGTCCTGCAGTCCTTCCTGGACACGGTGCGTGAGTTGGGGCGTCACACTTGTCTTATCGCGGAAGTGGAACACACTCAAAAGCGCTGCGAGCTCTACGGGCTCGTACTCGACCAGCACTTCACGTATGATCAAGTCGGCCAAAATGAGCTCGTTAGCACTGCGGATCTGACTTGCGACATGACCCTTGACGGTGATGCTGCAGGTATCTGGCTGAATACAGCCCAACTCACAAAGCACACTGAAGCGTTGGTGATAGTCAGGCAGCAGCTCTAGGTTTTCGATGGACATGGATGCGCGCAGCTTGCTAATGTCTCGCTCAAGGATATGCCGCTTGTGCAGTAGGCGATACTGGTCCATAAAGGTCGAAGTGTAGGCCCGAGGCTGGACGTATACTAGCTCATCTAGGGCCTCATCACGCTCGCGCTGAGCATCTTTGAAGTCCATGCGGCGCAATCGAGACCAGTCAACTTCGAGGTCGATGATAGAGCGTGTGATGTCGTTGCCCGTCGCTGCGAGGTACGTGCGAATGTGTTGGATGCTGGGCCGAAGTAGCTCCAGTCCCTTTTTCACAGCAGCAGGTTGCTGCGACTGAATGGCAGTGGTAGGCACTCCGTCCACCTCTAGTGCCGTCACAAGTGCCATGTCCGTGGGCGATACATTGCACACCTCGGGTACAAGCTCGGTCTCGGGGTCCCATGACTGTATGTGGTGAGGTGTGATCCAATAGGGCGGCTCGTTCGTTTTGGTTCGCTTGTACTGATGACGAGGAGAGAGCGCGGCCAGTACAAGGAACTGCTTCTCACTGGCACGCACAATCAGCGCGGGCGATATGGTGCTTGAGCCTGTGAACAAGAGCACAACACGGCCAGGCGAGAGGCACTTGGCGCCAAAAGGATGATGCATGACAAGCGCCATCATGGCATGACTGCATTCCACAGCCCTTTGCGTCCACGCATACACCTCTTCCACCTCCTCGCGTTGCAGCGGCATGTTCTTGAGCGTCGCATCCAGCTGCTCAGCCTGAGAGACAAGCTCATTCAGTTTCGCCTGCTGGTCAGGCAAGAGTCGCTGTGTGGCATTCTCAGAGAAAGAGCGCTTGATCATTTCCTCAATCTTGAGAGTCTCGATGCGAAGCAAGTTGAGGATCATGCCGTAAGTAATGCGGAATTGTGACTTGAGCTTGAGCGGCTGGCCCAAAATCATATAGTTGAGCGTCGACAGCTCTGGCTTATCGCACAAAATCACCACGACACCCGTGTTGTCCAGACCACGACGACCAGCGCGACCGGACATTTGTGTATACTCACCTGGCAGTAACGTGCGGAACTGCGTACCATCGTTCTTACGAATACCGCTGAATACCACGCTGCGTGCAGGCATGTTGACGCCCATGGCAAAAGTCTCAGTCGCAAACAGTACCTTGACCACACCGCGTTGGAACAGCAACTCGACAAGTTCCTTTACGATCGGGAGAAGACCACTGTGGTGTACGCCAATACCACGATGCAGCATATCACGCATCCGTGAAATTTGCGGGACTGTTCGATCTTCTTCGCGAAGTCGTAAGAGACTCCGCTCAATAAGCACATGCACTTCGCTCTTCTCAGCCGCTGTACACAGATCCGTGTTGGGCAACGAGTCGGCATACTCTTCACAGCGCATTTTTGAGAACACAAACACCACGGTCGGTAACAGGGACCGTTTGCGCAGCATACCAACCAAATTCACCCACAGCGATTTGTTGGACGTCAACTTGGGTTGATAGTGGCTCACAGCACCACCCCGGCCACCGCGACCGCCACGGGCTGTGCCGCGCTTTCCCGTAGCAGCAGCTTCACGTTCCTTTTTCGGCTTAAGAGCCTCGACAGCCTTGTGGAAATTGTCCGTCTGGAACTGCCGATTTTCGCCAGCAATTTTGTACAGTTCGTTGCCCGCGTACAGAAAGTGCTCGAGAGGCACAGGGCGCTTAGACGTCGAGATCACATAGACATCGCGCTGCTTGGTGCGTCCCACCCAATCAGCAAACTCTTTGGCGTTTGGCACAGTGGCAGATAGCAGCACAACGTTCACATGAGACGGCAGCATAATAATCACCTCCTCCCAAACGACGCCTCGCTCTTGGTCGTTCACGTAATGCACTTCGTCAAAAATCACGTATTCGACATCGCGAAGAAGCGTGGCAGAGCGGTATAACATAGTCCGCAGCACCTCGGTCGTCATAATCAAGCATGGTGCCTCAGGATTGATATGGACATCGCCCGTGATAATACCGACGTTTTGCGCACCGAATGACTGCTTAAATTCGCGGAATTTTTGGTTGGACAGCGCCTTGATGGGCGACGTATAAAGACACCGCGTCAGGTGCTTCATGGAGAGAGCAATAGCATACTCGGCCACGACCGTCTTACCGGCCGATGTGTGCGCTGCCACAAACACCATGTCATCCTGCTCCAAGTGGTAGATGGCCTGCTTCTGGAAGTTATCCAGTTCGAATGGGTACTTGTAGGCCATCTCGGGCACAAGCTCTGAAAAGTTGTGCATCGATTTCGATGGCTCGACTATGTGAGCCCATTCACGCCGCTCCTCCTTCTTTTGCACATCGGGCATATCATCAAAGAGGCGCGGAAAGCCGGTCACACCTTCCAGCGTCTTATCATATGAGGCTTCCATGTCATTTTTCGGGGGTCGAGATACATATGGAACATAGAGACCATCATCTTCTACTGTGATCAAGGTGTGCTCCGTCTCGGTAGGAGCTTGCGCTTCCAACTCGGCCTGCCACTCTGGCGCCTTCATGGTAACATCGACGGGCATGTCAGCAATATATCCACGTGTAAAGCCAGGAGGTACAGTACGAAGCTCTTCATCATCATTCAATTGGTCATCCTCCGTGGATGTGAGAAGGGCTGCCTCCTGAAGTCCACCCGGCACAGCTGGCTTGGCCGCCACAGAGCCGCGAACAAAATCCACATCCTTGGAAGTTATAGGCACGTCAAGAGACATGAAGGACGATTCAATATCATTCGGGCGCTTATTCACTTCACGTATACCAATAACTCGATTGCGCAGTCCGGATTTTACGAAGCGTACCGTGAATGTCGAGGGACCTGTTTCTAATGTGAGAAATTCCTTGAAGTCATCGTCTCGCTCAGGCTGCTCTTGTGGAAGCATTACGTAGGGGGAATCTAAGTGACGCTTTTGCTTGAATAACTCATCGCCAATCTCCTTGCGAATCTTGTCAGCATCACGACCAGGCACGATGGCCAAAGAGTCCCACATGTCACTAGGAAGCATGAAATGCACTGTCTGCGGCGACTGGACATGTGATTTGTCAGCATCCCCTGCGACTCGATGAGAGGGAGCTCCGCTATGGACCATGAACCTAGAAACCTGGGATGAGTAATAGAGCACATACAGCAATCGCAGTCAAACGGACACAAGGGTGTGTCTACGTAAGTACAGTATACACGTACCACCGCCTGAATTCAACTTGAGTTCATCTTCAGTAAACACACGGTATCCTTCCTCGGTGCGTTTGCCTGAGTCAGCCAATCATGGTACGTACGATCTTTTCCACGAGAGTCCGCGAAAGCCACATCAGCATCATCCTTAGGTGGTGGTGGCTTCCGAGCTGATTTGCTCTGGTGCTTGGCTGAGGTGTCATCATGCACAACCACTGGTACGGCTGCCTTTGAAGAGCTGGGTATGTGGGATGTAGAAGATTGGGACGTAGAGGAAGGGGGCACTTTTTCCTGTGTGAGAGCTTCAGATGCGTCTGACGATGTGGTCGTGTGACTCTTGGACTTTTTCTTGGGTTTCGAGGACGATGACTTCGTAGCGGTGTTTTCGCCTGAATCATGTCTCCGCTTCTTTGACATGCTCGGTGGCGCACCACCCTGGATGGATGAGAAAATGTCATCCAGTTCACTCATGCTGCACTGAACGAAGGAGGAACTGAAATCAGACCGGCTCGTTGGAGGCGTGTTTCGCGTGTGGAGAACCAGGGAGCAGCTGCGTCTTCCCTTCCTCCATTGAGTCGGGCGTCGACCATGAACATACATGGCATAGCTGCGGCTGTGCAATCCATTCGACGACCAGGCTTGCTCATACCGCATCTTCATGTTGCTTCTATGAGGCATCTTGATTGGCATCGCATATATGCATCTGGTGTTCGATATATCGTGTTCGACAAGGACAATTGTCTCACGGCTCCGCATCATGATCAACTGGCGGAGCCGCTCCAAACGACGTGGAAAGAATGTCGTCGTGTATTTGGATCAGAAAATCTATTGCTTGTCAGCAATTCAGCAGGATCTAACTCTGATCCGCAGGCTCTAGCTGCGGAAACGGTGTCGTCTAACCTGGGCATCCCTGTGCTATGTCACGCTGCGAAAAAGCCTAGTTCTCAATGTGCGCGCCAGGTCGTGGAACATTTTTTGTCGCTTGCATTACGCCGTGCAGAATCATCACCCTCCCTCCCTCTGCATGTTCTGGTGATTGGCGATCGCATCACTACAGATATGGTGTTCGCTCAGCGGATAGCTCGGTGTCTAGCAAAGATCGAGTCCGATGGACGACAAGCACAGTGTACTAGTATTCTCACAAAGCAGCTATGGGGGCGAGAGGGACTCGGTACGCGATGTCTGCGTCTGATTGAATCGAGTGTTCTCCGGCAGCTTGTGCGCGTGGGAATTCCGCCAGGTGGATCATGGCTTCAACGTGGCTACCACATACCACCCGAGCTGAAGACATGGGTTGTGCCTGCGGTGGAAGCCCCCTCTTTGGCTTCCGCGCCGACAATCACAATGCCCGAGCCGCGTATGTGGACTCGCCTAAAGAGCGCATGGCAGGCCATGGTCTCTGAGTTCTTTGGCAGTGTCAAGCACGTCCAGCGGCTCGCTTGGTCTTCCTTGACGGCGTCGCCGACCAAAGAATGGCGCTCGTCATGGCGCATGCCTTCCTCACCCAAGCACTTTGCTTCTCGCTCGAGGGCACGACACATGTCTACGTGCCGCATCGTTCGGGCCGTGCATGAAAAGCCGGTGCCGCGTCGACCGATGCCATCTGTGCCGGAAAAGCAGTCTCCTCCGCGGAGTCTATTCGGTATTTCGTGGCTGCGATGGGCTTTGGCTTTAGCAGCCCTTATTCTGCTACCACTGGGATTTATGGGAGGCATTAAATTGAATGAGCTCGTGGATAAGTGGCGGTCCGGCGATCTATCTCATGAAGGAGAGCGCTCGCTGCCTCCGGAGCCCCAGTTGCAAGAGGAGGTCGACCGAGCTGTGGAATCAGAGTCACAGATTCAGCAGCGCAAGAAGATTACGAGTCTCGAACTGGAGCATTACCACTTGCGTCGTGAGCGGGAGCGCATAACAGAAAAGCTCGCGCATTTGGACGAGCGCCAGAAAGCACATAGCGAACGCCCATAAGCTGCATCAGCGATCCCTGGATTCGCCCGAATACCACGCACGGTTTCATTACGTCGAAAAGGGTCAAGTGCGCTGCATCGGGCGCGATGAAATGAATGTGTCATGATGGGGAACAGCCCAAAATGAGACAGTGGTTGGCAGAGTCTTATTCATGAGAAAGCACTTCAGCCTCATACATCTCATTCTGCTTCTCCGTCTCGCTGATCGCATCGTCGTACGTGGTGTCAGTCGACATATGCAGGGGGTTCTTTTCAGGCAGCTCGTCACTGACGACGTTGTGCGAGCGCGGCAAGACCCAGTCACGAACAAACAGGGTCATGATAATAAGGGCGGCAGACACGCCAATGGCAAAGTATAAGACATGCTTCGCTGCCTCATTGTACGCAGTACCCACCTGGGCCTTGAGGAGGGGGTGACTGTCTAACTGAGGTCCAGATGTAAGGGCAGCGAATGGACCCAGCGCGGCCACCGTAGAACGATCTTGCGGAGAGACTAGAGTGGCGTACTTTTCCAGAGCGGCAGGGAAATGAGCATCGAGGAGAGCTGTGTAGACAGCAAGACCCACACTGCTTCCCAGAGAAAATAGCGTCAAGTACACACCCGTGACCATAGCCACATCTTGATGGCGCACGGTAATCTGAGACAAAAGCGTGGTAACTTCGCCCAGGAAGGCACCGCCAATCCCCTGGACCAGCTGGGCCCATACAGCCTGAGGCATCGTGGTATCATTGTCGCGGTAGCGAATTTGTAGGCCGAAGCCAATCGTGCGAATACAAGCACCAGCCACAAGGAACCACTTGAATCGGCGCGTGAACAGAATAATGATACCAGCCACGACACCAAACAGCGTCAGAGCAAGGTTGTCTGAGTTTGTGAAGTAGTTGGCCAAGTCAAGGTCCGTCGACTTGTAGCCATGCGAGATGAACACCCAGTTATAAGCCACCTGGAAGCCCGCCTGAAATACCATGTTGTCAAAGAAGCCGACCATGAACGCAATCAATACATCCGTGTTCATCCACGAATAACGAATAAATGGACGAGGTGCAACGAACCACTCCCAGAGCGGGAGAAGAATGACAAGAATCACGGGACCAACGACAAAGCATCCAATCACCCATGGCGAAGACCACGTCGATTCCACGATGCTAGGTGTGCTGGCGCGGATCAGAGCCGTCACAATCATCGCGAATCCACCCACCAGCAAAAGCAAGCCGACAAGGTCCAGATCCAAGATAAACTCCCAAATGGCCCGACCCAGGCCGTGATTCAAGTACGGGTGACGAGGCACCAGGTTTTTCCGGCGCGCTTTGATCTCAAGGTAGATCAGCATGCACAACAGAGGTGTCATAACCACAGGCACAAGAATACAGAACATGCCAGGCACCCAGCGCCACTGGAGTGCCAAGCCCTTCATGATCTTGGCACCCACAGCGAAAGTGATGAAGATGGGGAACGTGACGAAACCATAACCCAGCACACGGAAACGGGCCGACAGCAGATCAGCAAGAACAATCCAAATGACCATTTGAATACCAGAGTTTCCCATACCGTAAAACACAGCACCAGCCACGTAGTCATCCCCTTTCTGTGACGATGCCATGATAATAAAACCAAGCGTATAACAAAGCATCGTCACGCCCGTGGCTGTGGATCGGCCAAAAATGTCGGCCAGCTTTGCGATGAACAGCTTCGAAATGGCCACGAAAAGCATTTGGGCCGTGTAAGCAGATGCATATGATTCAGAAGCTTTCGTCGTATCACTCTCCAATTTGCTAGTGGCAGTGTACGCCAGCGATTGCGCAGTTTGGTTGTCAAGCGCATAAATAAAGTAGGCAACCCAGACCGCGATCAAGATCATGTACCATGTGTATCCGGACACCGCATACGTGGCCTCGGCAATAGCCACGCCAACCTGCTTGGCATCGACTTCCTTCAGATCAGCGTGACCTGGTTCCACTTCACTCTCCGGAGCCAATTTAGCGACGGGCTTGTCCGTGCGCTCATCCTGACCTATTTCAAATTCAGGGTAATACTTGCGCCATAGATGGCTAAAAAAGTCTCCTATGTGATCCATGGGAGCGTATGAAGCTGATCATAGAAGGATGCAACTTGAGCTTGTGCAATGCGCGCGATTTTTCCCAAATCAGATAGGAACCGAGACCCTCGAAGCCAAAAGGGTTTAGTCAGAAAGGCGCATTATCACGCATACATCGATCCCTCATGTGCGCCAACGTTGAGGATAGTGCCCAAGTCGCATTCGACGCCTTCTCTCCCGATTCGTAGGGTCAATGTTATGTGAAATTCGTTGGTGTCAAAGCATGGTGAAAATGCTATGCATCACAAGCGAGGGAAATGCGCCATATCATGAATTGACCAACATATAACGAAACGTACAAGTTTTACCGGGGCTGTAATGTAGAGGCTTGGGCAGAAATGTGATGTTCCACAAGGAACTACGTGTTGAATGTGATGAAATATGCGCTTTGTTGGATGATACTACTACCCTGTTATTCTTATGCAAAGCGGTCGTGAGAAAGGCCTCGTCAGACGCTGCAAATGCCATTCATAGTGTGATCCATGAGCGAATCCGATGTGCATACAAAGCGAATGTTTTCCTTTTCTTCGATGGAAGCTTTGAGACACCTAAGCAGTATGAGCCTACGTGCTCCTCGTAGTCTGGTGATTTATGCACTGACCAATAGCATCTCGCATCATGATCGAGCTCGGACTCCGGCCGTTGCCAAGACCTGCTGAGTGGAGCTTGGCAGGATATACGATGCCACGTGATAGGGACAACAAGGGCGGATAAGTTGCCTGTGTCTTGATATGCTTGGAGCGCATGTTCGGTGCCGTGCATTAAGGTCCCCTTTTCAGAACAGGTGTTGCAGCACGTTGACCGCAACCATGTCTGTACCACCTTTAGTGGTACTTGATTTGAACGGCACTCTTCTTTACCGGAAGAAAAACAATCAAGGCAGAACTATCCCAAATGGCAAGATCACGACGCGACCGTACTTGCAATGTTTTCTAGAGTATTGTCTGGGTCCATACTATCAAGAGAAGCATAAGAAACTGAATAAAATTTGGCCGGTAAAGAACCGTACTTCAGTGGACAAAAACGCTGCACCACATGGATCGCATTTTTGGTTGGATGCTCATGGGAACGCGGTGTGGTGCCCACCACGCACAAGAGTGTGTCTCATGATATGGTCGAGTGCCTCGGAGGAGAATGTGGATAAGATGACGCAGCTGGTGGCTCCGTTTCAAATTGGGCGTGCATTGTTCCAACGAGTTTGGGCTCGTCCCACCCTTGTCACGAGCAGCCAGCTGGCCACCAAAGTATCCACTGTAAAAGATTTGTCGATCGTCTGGGATGAGCTGAATCGCTGGGACGCCTATATTCAAGACACTGAGACACGGAGCCGACGTCCTACATTTAGATCCCGCGCATTAGCAGGGACTCGATTGTTCTATTATGAGAAGAAGCAAGAAAAGTCAAAAGCTTGGAAACATGTACATATGAACCACTGTGATATGCCACATAATATGCTTTACAAGGAAGCCATGCAGAGAAATTTGAGTGGTATGATGGACTCATATTATGGACCTTTGTTGCATGAGCCGTTTGGACCCAAAAACACGATTCTGCTTGACGATAGTGTGAGCAAAGCTCGATGTCAGCCGAACAACCATATATGCATTCCCGAGTTCGATGCACAAGGTGCGTCGACATATACCAGTTATCTTGATTGCGGCTCACCTCCTCAAATGGTGGACAGGCTGGATGATTTCCTTTTGCAATTCATTGGTGTTCTGGACGTTCTTTCTGACGTTGACAATGTAGAGCAATGGATTCTCGAAGGGAATGCTGCTACGTTTTCGAAATACCAAACGCCAGAGGAGCGTTCACAATGGGTTCAGCGTGGTACCCAGGCGCTCACAGCTCGTAGTATATGTGTAGAACCATAAAAATTGTGCGGGATCAAACGTAGAAAGGCGCGACGCATACGGCCATTTATGGAGTATGCGCGTGGCCCAGCCAAAATTGAAAAAAGAAACTCCCAACGTGGGGCTCGAACCCACGACATTCAGATAACTCTTCGAAATCGAAGAGACTCTAATAAGAGTCTGACGCTCTACCGACTGAGCTAGCCGGGATAAGTTCTGGCAGAAAGGGCTGCAGGTGCCTATTTGATGGTAAATCATTATCACTGCCGTGCCTGAAACTCCCACCTGCCGGACGGTTTCGCGGTCCTTGGCGGCGTGGTCTTACAAAGTGCGGATTTATGTACCTAGGGACACTGTCACGTAAGTGGTTTTCCGTATACGTACTTAAGCTAGCCAAGAATGTCAAGATGAGGCGCTGACGGATTTCCACGATATCTTCTGGCACCAGGAAAATCAGGGCACCCAATTTGCGCGCAATACTGATGGCCAATTTGGCATTGAGACGGCATTCTTCTTCGGTGCCTCCTTTTGCCACGATGGAGTAGTCGACAATACCTGGGCGCAGTGTATCGAGCAAGTCAAGGAGGAATCTGGCATTCTTGAGAGATGGATCACGAAGGGAGCGGAGCGGCAGAGTCGATTTGCCCGACGAATGTACACGATCATTGGCCCATTGTAGAATATCTTGGTCTGATACTGCGTTTCCGCTCTTGGAGAGACCTTGAAGCGTCGTGGTGACGTTAGCACGCATCACTTGCCAGACGAGGCCGAGCGTGAGCGTCTTGGCACCATCTGTGATGTCTGCACCTTGAATGCCGACAATGTGCATATGGTGTGCCTTGGCGAGTTCAATGACATAATTGGTATTTTCGACCATTTTGAATCGGGACAGGGGTGTGTTGTCTTTCGCACGAGACACGCGTTTCCATGCGACAGACCCAGGATGCACCTTGTCAAAGGACTGGAGCAGGATATTGCCATCTTTCAAGTCCTCGAACAAGTTGAATACGCCGGGCTGCACGTCGAGGCTGTTGAGCCACAGAGTGAAAACGCGCGCTTCACGCTCGCCCTCGGCATCAAACTCTTCGACGGGTGGCGCGTCTTGCAGGGGCTCGAGACTGGGCCACGTGTTGAACAGGTGAGCGACAAAGGCGAGGTTTAATTTGGGATTTCCGGCCAGCATGGAGCCGGGCGTGAGGTACTTGCGGCAGCCGATGGCATCGGCACGCTGGAGGATCATTTCGGCGCGCGCCAGTAGATCCTGTTGCTGAAGGGGGGCGCGATCGCACTGGTCAGGCTTAATTTGGGAGAGAAGTATGGTGTAGTTTTCGCCATCCGAGACATCTTTGGAGAAGTTGGAGACGCGCCTGTGCCAGTGGGCCGCCTTGAGGTGATAGTTGAACCAGCGGAGCAAGATTTGGTCAGGAGGGAGTTTGAGGAAGTCTTCGTGCGTTTCGCCCTCTTCCAGCAGGCGGTAGAGTTCTGGGTGGTGCTTCAGATCGATCGCGTTCAGTAGTCCGCGACGCACAATCTGCCAAATCAGACCAAGAATCAGATGCTCACGGCCATCGGTGATGTCTTGTGCGCCGATGTTCACGACGCTGCACCCGATGGCCTTGGCAGACTGAATTACGATGTTGTTGTTTTCTGTCATTTGGAAGGCATTAGGGCCCTTTCCTGCCCTGCCGAGGTTGAGGACACGTTCGTCGATGGTGTCCGGCACAGCTGCGTTGATGAGTTTGCAAAGGAGGAGGCCGTCGCGGCATTCGTCAAAGACTTGGAATGTGTCTGTCGGAATGGGGAGACGCGATCCAATGTGAGTATCGTGACGTAATGTCGCGTTGATGTGCCGTGTGAATTCGTTGCGCTCGTCCTCGTTGATGGTATGTTGTGTGGATGCATTGCTTCCTTTCACCATGACCCTGCCTTTCGAGACGACGCCGGCTTGTGAGTTGCTGCCTTCACGCAGACGTGACACAAGATCCACATAGTCTTCCAGCTCAACACGCCCACTGGCATCCAGGTCGACATCTTTGAGCGTCTCGCGGATCTGGTCGTAGGACGCATGCTCCTGCTGCTGTACCTCCTTCATCACGACTTGGCGGTCCAGACTACCGCGGTCATCCATATCCATCTGCTTGAACTTGGATATGATGGACATCATCTCCTCCTGCGAGATGTGGGGGTACTTGCGCTGCAGCTTGATCGCCTCCATGGTCGTCGTGGCGCGTGTCCGTGCGGACTGGGCGAGCTTGACACTCTCCAACGTAGCCACGTGACATGAGAGCTCGAGGCCCTCGGCGGACGCTGGCGGCGAGTCGAGGCGGCGGCTTGTTTCGTGGCACGAGGCGCGGGGCTCGGCACGATGAAGTTCTCTCACAGTCTGCACTTGAACTCTGTGCCGGACTGGTCGCAGCACTATCTCGACTACCAGCACTTGAAAAAGGTGGTGTATTCACTGGAGCGAGAGCAGTATGCGTCGAATGACACAGAGACAGGGGAGCATGGCGCCGCGCTGGAGAGTGAATCCGAGACGCTGTTGAGCAGTGATCCGAGTGATTTGGACCGACGATTCGTGGTGCACCTGGATGCGGAGCTGCGCAAGATTGTGGATTTCTACTGCTTGAAGGAGAAGGAGTTGGGTGATGAAGTCGATATGACGCACGAGCACATACGGATGGCCGAAGAAGACTATGACGGCGTGTCTGGCGGTGAATCGGACGCGGAAGCTGCGTTGGATGAGCCAGATCCGCCTCGGCGGGCACACGGGCGCACGCGCTCCCATGCATCGGCGAGCGACCCGGACGCCGAGTCGCTGCCGGTGTCTCACCGCTGGTTTCATACCTTTGGCAAGAAGGGCTCCTTCCACAAGTCGCGTCGTCACCACAGTCCCAGCAACTCGAGCTTTGATACCAACCTGGCCAGCAATGATGGCAATTCGATGCGTGGGATGGCGCCGAATGTGTGGATGTCGCAAGACGACTACGCGATTGATTTGCGTCTGACGCTGAAAGATCGGAAGAGCACACGTCTT
>ERZ500990.493-NODE-493-length-13118-cov-4.689964_pt1 | contig 13118 bp, 10 predicted proteins | sample MGYA00248876_ERZ500990 | MGnify/ENA primary metagenome ERZ500990 (study PRJEB25958, sample SAMN03398517) | human skin metagenome | study: EMG produced TPA metagenomics assembly of the Human Skin Microbiome Metagenome (human skin metagenome) data set.
AGCCAGCAAAGCAAAATGTTCTACAAGTCGGCCAAGAAACAAAACTCGTGCTGTGGCATTATGTAGTGTCTAGGTCCAACTTTTTCGCGCCGCGACGTGGGTCCAGCGTTGTGTCTTCAGCCTCCACCTGACCATGGCAGGACCGCCGCCACCCAGGTCGGCGGAGAAGCTGCCAGGCGATGTGGACCGCCTCTTTGAAGAGCACAACGTGCGCGACATAAAAGAATATGCTGAACATCTGTCGCAGCAGGCACACGCAAAGCAGCAGGCAGTGCGAACGCTCGTAGGCGATCGTTTTCACGACCTGTTAAGCGTCTCGCGTACGGTCGTCGATATGAGTGACCAGCTCGCAGTACTACGTCAAACCATCGATATGCTGCTAAGTACCAGCAGTGATGTGGCACGTCAGCATGCAAGTCGTGCGAGTGAAGCTCTCCCATTGCATGGAGAGGCATCTGACGTCGAATCGGCGGCCGCCATGCTGTTGGTCGCTGATGCGCCAGAGACGATTCGCTCGGCTCTCACATCACACGCATTTCTACAGGCAGCTTGGTCGATTATTTTCGCGGGCAAGGCCTGGACATGGATCAAGGAAAGGCTCGACATACAGCAATTTCCTATGCTGGCTTCACAATGGGCCGATGTTCAGGCCCTGCACAAATACGTTCTCACGCGCATCGACGTGTGCATGCAGCAGGCTGGTATGCACACATCCTACGTATTAGATGTGATGCTGGCCTACATCTTGTTGCGGCATGTGTCGGTTGCCTCGGCGCTGTCGCACTTTCACGCACAGCGCGTCAAGGCGGCCCTGCGGACATGCACGGAGGGAGAGTGCGATCATGCGGACCGCCTGCAACGACTTGTGAGATCCGTGTCGCGAACGCTACATCATACACATGAGCTGTGGGCCCGACCAAGTCTCTCACGCATCCTTTCACACCTGAGCAAAGCCTTTTTCGAGCTGGGAGCGCCGCGATCACAAAATTTGTCCATCGCGCCAGAGGCGGCCCGAGACTTTTATGCGCATGTTCCCGTGTTCGTCCAGACATATGAACCGCCGCCGATGCAGGAGACGCTGCATGAGTCGGACATCTATCACTACAACGAGATGTTTGTGCGGCGTGTATGCTCAGAACTGGATTCGGTCTTGTCATTTATAACAACAGAACATCGGCTCGATTCGCTATTGCCGTGTCGTGACAGGCTAAAGGCATGTGTACAGAATAACCCAGCCCATCTCGCGATCTTGGAAACGCGTTTGTCCGATATACTCGTCGCGCAGGTCCGTTACATTCTGCAACAGATGCTGTCGGATGTGCCGAGAAAATTCGCCGAGGCACTGGAGCAGGGAGAAAAAGATACGAATGCGATGCATGACCTGTTCACGGCAGAGAATGTGTCGCCCACACACTGGAGAACTGTGCGCACCGCTGGCATGGAGGCATGCGTCTCGCTCGTGGAGACGCGTCTGCGCCGTATAATGAGCAGCAACGAAGATGTCACGGCCTCGCCCGTGCATGAGACTTGCATGATCCTATGTGACGAGCTCATGCAGGCAGATACGTCGACGATGCAACAGATGCACTGGCTCCTGCGCGTTTGTGTGGCCCTGTATACCAGTCCTGTGCTCACACAGATGCTGTCCCGCACATTCTTTGAACGACTCGCGGACATCTACATGGAACTGGGCACTCGCTGGGCTCATGCCTGTGTTGAGCATGTGGTGAGTATGGATCGAGGCACGATGCCAAGCTTGCTTATGCTTGCGCATGAGCTACACACACTCGGACCGAGTCCGCTGCCGCCTCCGCCTGTATGGGACGAATGGACCCGGCAGACGCACAGGGCGCAGCACGCTTCACCGACACAGCAGCCCATGCCATGGCAGGCGATATGGGAGGCCGAGGATATCGACACGGATCGCGTACGTCTAATCCTAGCTCCCTGGATTCTGTCGCATAGCCGGCCGCACCAAGCCGCAGCACGACACGATAGCTCAGCGCGTGTAGCGCGTGTAGCGCCCCCCTTTATAAGTTGGTAGAAATCGGAGTTGCACGAAAAAAGGCCCTGGTGGACGCGGAGGTTTTCTTCGCTCCTTCCACCACGGCACACGTGTAGTCCCTTTTGTCGCTGTGTATGGACGTGACGCCGCCGATCGTGGACTTGAGCCACCATGATGACGGGCCCGCTGCACGAAAGGACAGGACACGCGTCGCAGCGCCTCATCTGCCGTCGACGGAGATTTTGCCGTCAAATGGCCTCGCGGCTCTCTATGATCCTGTGCCGCTGCCGCTGCCCAAAAGCTCAGCGTCCGCACCGCGCCGCACGTCGCGTGCATCCCGAAAACGAATGCGCACTGAAGAGGCCATCGAGCAGCAAGCATCCAAGTCGTCGTCAACGTCGTCAGCTGCCGACCTGGCAGCTCTGGGTGTCACGCCCAGAGCGACGGAGGACGAACTCGAGGCTCTGAACAACGACTTTTGCGATACGTGTCATGGCCATGGACGATTCATATGCTGCGACGGCTGCCCGCGCAGTTTTCATTTTGCGTGCGTGTGTCCGCCGCTCGACTTGGACGAAATGCCCTTCCCGAACGGCACGCTCTTACCACACTCAGACCAAGCTCAACCTCATGACATGCGGGCTCAACGCGCGCTAGCTGACGACAGCTGGTTTTGCCAGGTGTGCTTCTCCGAGCGCATGCTACCGACTCGTGCGCCTGAGGGGTATGGACCCTTTGGTGTGCTCCTCCAGCACCTTGACACACAAAACCCGCGCATATTTGCTCTTCCCGACGACATTCGCTCATACTACAAGGGCGTGGGAACAGGCCCGGATGGTGCGTACATGGACACCATTGCGCAGCGGCCTGTAAAGCTAAGTCGGCAGGGATTTGCAGAAGATCGTGACCCGTACCAGCTGCGTGACAAGCATGGCGCAGCGGTCTTGTGCTTCCGATGCGGACAAAGCGCCCTGCCTGACGGTCCTACTGCTGCACAGGGCGGTGCATCGCATGGCCGCCGCATGCTGAGCTGCGACTTTTGCACCCTGCACTGGCACCTCGACTGTGTCGACCCGCCCTTGACTGGCATGCCGCCAGCTACGCGCCGCTGGCGATGTCCGGCCCACAGCACACCAGGTCGACCACGCATGCGCATACCCCGAGCTCCGCAGCACACACGCACCGTTCAGGTCCCCCCCGGAGCACCACTGCCTGCGACAGGCGATGCCTATGTGCACATTGTGCCGGACCCTAATGACAAGTTCTTTGACCCTGAGACTGGCGCAGGACGTGCAAAGTCATACGAGGACGTCACGCTGGATACGGACCATATACGCACACGCTACAGGATTCCCGAAAAAACCATCCGCCTCGCATTCTGGACTGCCATTACGCGTCGGTGGCGGCGGCAACAACCACCCGCGCCCTCGGCTCCTGCTCCTACTAGCTCGCCCCGTGTCAGTTACCCTCCCTTGGATGCACTTGTCGATGTGGCCGTCAGTCAAAACGAGCCCTTAGAATTCGTGCCGACACCCACAGGCGAGGTACATGCGGAGTACGCGACTGCGACGCGAGCCTCTCTTCAGCCAGATGCGTTGCCGTATGTGCCCAGTCAGCGGTCCTCCTATGAAGGGAACGAGCGCCCATCAGGGCAGGTTCCCAGCACGTACCTCTACCCGCGGGAAATCCGCGAGCTGCGTGACCTCAAACGCACCGTCGAAATGCTGGGTGGATTCGAGCGCGTGCGTGGCCTGCTGGAAAAGGTGGCGTCGCATGAATAGCAGTCTCATGACTACACGTATGTATCGTATACGTCGTGCTCGTCATCCGACGTAGGCACACTAGCATGAATAGAGTGGGTATAAGGGCGGCGGCGCACAGGGGGGAAAGGCGAGGGCTGACGGTCCACGTCGGCTGCAATGCTTTCCAGGGACACTTCGCCTGTGAGCGCGGCATGGAAAGCAACAGCCCGCGTCCGTGCACGTCCGCGTCGAATCGGATATCTTTGGGGGCAGCGCGGCATCTCATTCACGCAGAGCCGCTGGAGATAAGCCCGGCATGTCACTCGCGCGGCACGGTGCTCCTCAGCAGCAGAGGCCAGTGCGCACGCCTCGAGACGTGGCCCGATGACGGCAGATAACTTGACGAGGCGCTTATCAGGAACATGGCGCTCACCCATCTTGGTGAAGAGAGTGCTTCTTGCATACTGAGCTTCGTGTTCAGCCCGTAACGACGCAAGCGCCTGAGCGCCAGCCTTGACGACGAGATCCTCGACTTCGTCGCTTCCAAGACCGGCAAAGCGGGCACAAGCTTCGATGTGCGTGCGTCTCTTTGGAGCTGAATCACGGGGTAAAAAGTACGCGTCACAGATACAGCATCGTTCTAGAGCACGAAGCACCGTGGCATGCATTCAAGTGGCAACCAGGTACGGCGCGTCCTTGGGCAAAATTGTGTCACATCACGTGGCTGCAGGGGTGACGCCAATAAACAGGTGTTGCACCAACACAAGAATGGCGTCTTTCCGCCATGTCCACGAGCACTCCCGACACTTCGGTGAGCGTGCCAGACAGCCAATCTTCTCTTACAGTGAGTGCCTCGAGCTACCAAAGCGACGAAAGTGTGTTGGAGCGCGCTAGAATGTACGTATGACGCCTCTCACGCAGACTCCTAGAGGAACACACCCATGACACACCGGGCGTGCAAGCCCTGAAAGAGCGTTTTCAGCGCACCACTGATCCCGAGGACGTTCTAGCCGACACAGAACTCCAGCTGGACTGGGACTTGTACCGCGACGTGCCGGATGCGATCGTGCAGGAAGAGGCCTTGCTGTTAGACTATTTCCGCAAACTCAAGTTTATCTACTTGGAGCAAGAAACCAAGCTGCGCTTCTTAGCTGACCTGCAAGATGATCCAGAGACCGGGCAAGAGCCGCAAATCTTGTCCACGGCGGATGTGGCGCATCGCGAGCAGGAGTGTAAGCGCGTCAAGCAACAGCTCGTGGAAGCCAAGACCAACGTCCGGCGTCTTCGATCCGATATTGACGAGGTGTCTGATGCACTTGTCGAACCATGGGAAGCAGTAGAACAGCATACATCAGAAGCCGCATCTCTTCTTTCCGATATCACTGATATGGAGCTGGAGCTGGCCAAGATCAAGGCGGCAGAAGGCACACATGGCTCGCTGACGACAGCCGAGGCTGAGGCGGTCTGTGATGAGCAGATTCTCTCGATGCAGGCCATCGATGATGAAACGACACATATCGTCCATGAAATGGAAGCCGCCAAAAAGGAGCTGTCTGAGGCGCTTCACCAGCTTGACCGATTAAAAGCCGAACGGACAGCCGCTGAGAAACTCGCAAACGATGCTCGGCTCGGTATGGGTCGCGATCGCGGTCGTGATTGGGAGCTCGAAAGACTCTGTGCCAAGCATACGTCTACACTTGATGCGCTGGAACATGCGCTGGGTATCACGCAAATGTCCGCACCGCGTCCCAACGAGCTGCATGTCGCCATCACCCGGCCAGCTGCGAAGCGATCACGTCGGTCTACGCGCTCTGCTCCCGTCGAGCACCAACGCACACTCGTCCTCCGCTTCAACGAGCCAGGTGGGCGTCTTGAACATCTGGAGCTATGGGATGCCAATGATACCAAGCCACTAGCAATAGACGAGGACTTGAACGTACTCGTCAAAGAGGCTATCCACACTAACCACGCCGCGGCTCTTGTTCAGGCTGTTTGGCGCTCATATGCATAGATTTGGCATGAGTATGTCCCCTACAGAAGCATAGTTGGCATGTCTTCCAGGTACTGCTTGAGCTTGACAAGGAACGTCACGGCGTCACGACCGTCGAGAAGACGGTGGTCGTACGTCAGAGCAACGACCATGACAGGACGGACCTCGACCTTGCCGTTGACGACCCAGGGCTTCTCCTTGATGGCATGCATACCCAGAATAGCCGAGCCAGGCAGGTTAAGAATAGGAGTTCCGAACAGAGAACCAAACACGCCACCATTCGAGATCGTGAACGTCGATCCAGTCATCTCTTCCAGCGACAGTTTGTTGTCACGCGCCTTGAGACCCAGTTCTGTAATGGCTTGCTCAATCTCAAGAATGCTCATGCTCTCAGCATTGCGGACAACGGGCGTCACGAGACCCTTTTCGGTGCTCACTGCCACACCAAGGTCAACATAGTCGCGGTACACAATCGTGTCACCGAGACCCTCGCCCTCAATGCTTGCGTTGGCCGAAGGGATCTCGCGCAGAGCCAGGGCGCATGCCTTCGAGAAGGCGCCCATGAAACCAAGCTTAACTCCGGTCTCTTTCAAGATACGGTCCTTGTGGCGGCTCCTGAATGCCATCAAGGGGCTCATATCGATCTCATTGAAGGTCGTGAGCGAAGCAGCGGTGTTCTGCGACTCCTTCAAGCGCTCAGCAATGCGCTTGCGCATGCGTGACATCTTGACACGCGACTCGGTGCGTGCACCAGCCTTGGGGACCTGTTCCTGAGCCTGGTTGTCGGCAGCCTTCTTGGGCTCCTCCTTCTTGGGCTCCTGCTTCGGCTGTTCTTGCTTAGGCTCTTCCTGCTTGGGCTCTTCCTTGGGTTGCTCCGGCTTCGACTCCTCCTTCTTAGGCTCCTCCTTTGGCTGATCCTTGGGGGGCTCACCAGGCTCGATCTTAAACAGGTCCTTGCCCACCTCGACATTGTCCTCAGGCTGAGCAAAGACCTCGGTAATTACACCAGACTCCGGCGAGTTCACGCTCACATCAATCTTGTCCGTCTCAATGGTGGCGACCTCGTCGCTCTCATTAACATAGTCGCCCACCTTTTTGTGCCAAGCACTGAGCGTACCCTCCGAAATCGACTCGGCCATCTCCGGCACCTTTACAATTCCGAGAAGGCGCGTCGACATGGAGAAGTGACGACTAGACGCCATGGCAAGTGCCGCCGAGTATTTTGGTGCAGCACGCGCCATGGCGCGTGCTGATGCAAAGGTGGCAATTGACAACATGGTCTGTAGGGAGCAAGATTGTATTTGGGCGGGCCGCCGGCCATGTCCGATTACCACGATGGGCACATCACGTGCCGGAGAGTGGCCGGTGCGGCTGGCCACTCCACTTGAGAATCCGATCAAAGCAGCCGTCATGTCCTCCAAGAATGGGGACAGGCAGCGCTCGATCCCTGCATGGAAAACGCTCGGTGTGGGTGGCACTGCAGGACTTGCATCTTGTGTCTTGCTCCAACCCATGGACCTGCTCAAGACACGCATGCAGCAAGAACGAACAGTGGACCAAGCGCCATTATCAGCCTTGAAACGGCTCGTGCGAGCGTACAAGTCGGTGGTTGACACATCAGGATACCGTGGTCTATGGCGTGGAACAGTACCTACTATAGCACGGAATGTACCTGGTGTTGCAGCTTACTTTTATACCTTGAATCAACTGCGCTGGTTCGTTGCAAAATGGCAAATACCCATGTTATCCATCCGTGGCGCTACGAACGCATCGCTGAGCGGGCAAACATCGACAATGGCGCGTCTCTCTAATACAGGTAATGTTTTAACAGGAGCAATAACTCGAGTGTCTATTGGATTAGTTCTTAATCCTATTTCCATTGTTAAAGCACGCTTTGAATCAAATCACTTTACTCAGGACGCATACCCTACATTATGGACTTCTTTTCGCACGTTGTACAAAGACGGTGGCTTGAAAGGGCTCTTCCGTGGATTTTCCGCTACGGCACTGCGAGATGCACCTTATGCAGGCTTGTACCTTGCACTTTATGAACAGCACAAGACATGGCTAGGCCGTCTCTCACGGACCGGTACAGGCTCATGGTGGGTTGTAAGCACCAGTGGGCTGTGCGCAGGAACACTGGCGACAATCCTGACGCACCCGTTCGATATTCTCAAAACACGTTTGCAAACAACGCCAGCCCATTTGTTGCACAGCACTGCCAACGGCCAAATGAAGCTTAGTCTATTTGCTACCGCCCGGCATATCCTTAGCTCAGATGGCTGGCAAGCCTTTTGTGATGGCCTAGGCCTTCGCTGTGCTCGAAAAGCCGCCAGCAGTATGATTGGCTGGTCAATCTTCGAGATAGGTCATCGATGGGTATCTGTTACATAGCTCTATACGAACATGGCGAGTGTACACGTACAATAATATACAAAAATGCAACTTCAGCGACTGCGCGAGTCAGAACGATTATTCACAGACAAAGAAAGTGTCTCGGATGAATTTCGTAGAGCAGTCAGCGTGCGTGCAAACATGCGAGGGCCTGGCGAGCGAGGGGAAGCAGGCACGTTCATAGGCGCTGCCATACGAGGCTCTAGCTCCAAACTGCGATAATAGAACTGCTCATTTTCGGCAAAGTATTCAGATGGTGTGCGATGCCGTCCATCATCATAGATGCCTCGAATAAAAGTCTGAATCTCTGGCACGGGTGAGATTGAATAGGGTTTCTGAAATTTTTGGAAGCCGCGTAAAATTTGCTTCAGCTGGTAAAATCGCGCGAGGTTAACTAGAGGAAAATCAAAGCCAGGAAACACACGTTGAACAGGATTGCCTTCTTTTGCAAATGTTATATCTGTCAGAATCAGACCAAGAAACGGTACAGTTGGTCCTTGCGCGTTCTGTAAGCAGGTGCGATAGGCATTAAAGTTGCGCGCAGGATCCATTAGCTGACTCAAAAACTCAAACTTGGCAATCTTGCGGGGAGGCAAACCTTTCCACGTTTTCTTAAGTCGGTGAAGGTTGCTTGAGCCAAGCGCACCTAAGATTTCCATTAACAGATTGAAGTTTTGTAGCTTGTAGCTCGCTTCAGCGAATAAGATGAAGAAACGGAGGACTAATGTGCGTTGTTTCAAATTGGTTTCACGCAAAATGCATTGACTGATCCAGCTCGTCAGTTGTGTCGACATCTTCGTCATTTTTCGAATATATTGTGGACAAAAAGAGTCCGGAACGTCTGTTTCGACGGGATACATGGGCTCAAAAGGATCAATCGCACAAAACAGAGTGTTTTCACACAAAGTGATTTGACGCGCAAGTTCCAATGGATCAAACTCTAAAATAGGTACCTCCCATATAGAAGAAGAGTTTTTTAATGCATTCAATAAGGAACGAGAGACAATGGGGAGAGGTGGCACACTTGATCCTTGGGTTCGTAACGTGTGTTGCATGATGTCGTAAACTTGTGGTGATGTTGGTAAATGTCTTGAGCGAAGAAGCCAATTGCTTGTGAATTCGAGCTCTTGGAAAATCCTTGATTGATAAGTGAGAGAAGCTCTGTGTGAAAAATCCAATAAGTCAACTAGAATGGGAGAGTCCTGTGCCATGTCCCAATAATCACGAACCCATACGACGAGAATGCTAAGGATACGTTCTCGGTGGGCATTGTCCTCTGCCATTTCGTATTTTTGTATGATGCTCATTAGACAATTTCTTGGGGAGCAAAACGTTCGGAAATTCCTGAGAAAGATCTGCGTAAAAAGTGAAGCTGGTCCGTTCTCCGGATGACACAGGGTGGAAATGAGGCCACACACATTGGCACCTGCTACAGGGCACCGTTCGTCATGGATGAGCATTTTCATGCAGGTTTCCACATCATTTTCTTGCTGTGTTGTGTAGAACACGGGGTTCTGTGAAAGGATATCATTTAAATCCTGGTTAGGCACATCAGAAATGACTGATTTGTTCCAGAGAGACTTGGACAGTATTACATCTAATCCATCGTCCCGCCAGGTATCCGACGTTAATGAAGACGAGGAGGATGAAAAGGAGGAGGAGGAGCTAGTAGATCGCGATAATCTACGGCGTTGCATGTGTTTCATGATGGTCGGCTTGGTGTACCCCCCGTCATCAGAAAATGGTAGCTATCCTTGCGAAATGGCGTAATTTTTAAGGTTTAGTTTGGAAGCGGAGATTAAAGCAACAAACTGCCAGGCGGCGCTGCAAGTCACCAATTAGAAAACAGTGTTCTGGTATACATGGACCAATCATTTTTTTATCCGAGAAAAAAAAATTGGAGAGATGCAAAATTGCCAAGATACGATATTACGCTCTGGGCTTTTCTCTTGCTCCAAAGCAACCGATAGTGAGAATGCAGTGCAATAGCCTCCGGAATTCAGCACCGCAGAGTTTTGATTCTGTACGCCGCAGTTTTTTGAGCATAACGAACTTTTAATATCTGAGAAGTGAAACATTGCAAATTGTCTACGGGAACGTATCGTATCATAATCAGCAAACATCACAGAGAATTTCAGGGTACATCTCTTGTAGTAAAGCAATCATTGTTGGAACCAAAGATGGAAAGGTACACCATATACATGCCACCTCAGAATGCATGGATGGTAACTCGAGCCCTGTAAGCACATATATGGAATTCAGTGAAGCTATGTGCCTTCCTTTTACTCTTTCGAGGAAGACAGGCTCATAACCCATTCCACCATATTTACATCAGACCGGTGCCCCTGAAGTACAAAAGGATGGTTCCGGAGCTCCATAGGGGTGGGCCGCTTGACCGGATCTTTACACAAGCATACTGTCACAAAATCGATCATATCAGGCGGGAAGTTTGCATCTGGATTAAGCTTGGGTGGAGGCTCATGCACAATATGCTGCAATAGCTCGAGAATAGAAAGAGAGCGTACATCCTGCACGCCTCTAGGAGCAGCATGTGTAGTGGCGTCAGGATCATCTTCCATTTCAATGGCAAAAGGGAAGCAACCATGCGCAATTTCAATGACAGTGACACCCAGGGACCATACATCGGACTTTATGCTGTATTGGTCACCTTGGATCCGCTCAGGACTCATGTAAGTGCTCGTCCCAACAAATGTGTCTGCCATGCTATTAATAAGCTCACCCGATACACCAAAATCACACAGCTTGATTTGGCCTTGACGGTTCACTAGGATATTGCTTGGCTTTACATCACGATGGATGATCCTGAATTGTTCATATAGGTATGAAAGGCCATGGACGACGGTGTATACAATTTTACCGCAGATTTTCACGTCGATTGGGCCATGCTTTTGGTAAATGGTATCCAGTGATCCCATATCCATGTATTCCATGCACATGAAGATATGAACATCACTGAGAGAGGCGCCATAGAACCCAACGATATACTCAGAGCGGCATTCGTGGAGAATCTGGAGCTCACGTAGGATTTGCTTCCGCACTTCTGGTTTCGCATCAATAAAGTTGACTTTTTTCGCCATCAATATGCCAGTGGGTATATGCAGTACCTTAGTCACCGTGCCCCCATTTCCTGCACCAAGATCTGCCAAAGTGCGAAGATTAGACGCACTGAGATCCAGACGGGGCAGTTGACCTGAACCAAGATCCAGATTGTTCATTCGCTGGGTTACAGCATCGTGTGAATGAGGCAAGGAAGAAGTAGAGGAACCCAATCCCGTGACGATACCCGGAGATGTAGAGGCCTCTTCTTGGGACGAAGTAGAGCGCTGCTCGGATGTAGTATGCAGTGTGCAGGAGCTGCCGTCAGATTGTATGAATCGAGCGAAAGGCGCAGCACGCTCATCAGGTGGTGGCGGCTCAGGAGGCTGGGTGTCCTTTAGCAACAGGCCCTTGAAATTGCGGTTTCTCCGATGAAGCATAGACGGCATTGTAAGAATATGCGTCTTGTCAGGGAGGGTGGGAAGGGGTGGGTAAGAGGTCACCACTGGGTAGGTGCGAGGATGCCTGGTGTGAAGGAATTCCGAAGCAGGTCAACTCACCAGCCTGCACGCTGAGCCAGCGGCAATAGACAAACGATCCCCTATGTGCTTAGTCATTGATTCACACACGGCATTGCGTCATATGATCTGTCGACGTGTAGCGAGCCACATATGCCAAGGCAAGAGCCAATCACGTCGTGATAATCGACTATCATAAGGGTCAAAGTCAACCACCTCCAGTTTTTCCAAAAATCGACGCGTCTGGATCTGAACGGCAGGCATGTCAGTACGCAGCTTAGCCATAATATACATACCAGCAATAGCATAGGAGCTACAGCCTGAGCTGGCACACGGCCATGCAGCTCATCACGGATAATGGAGCGAGCTGTAATCAAGTAGTCGTTCGCACGTGTCGCCGTGGCAAACACGGCATTCTTGAGACCATGTGCGTGAGGACCGTGTCGATACACATCCTCCTGTGATACACCTGCATCCATGATATACTCGAGGGGGAGAGGCAAGGTGGGCGTGCGTGGCACACCACCTGCCTGGCGCGCGTAACGAGACATGCCACCCCCCGGACCAGCCGTAGGTGATGCAGGAAGGGGTGGGGGGTGAGTGTGACGCGGCAGCGAGGCCAAAAAAATACCGAGACCCATGGCCTTACCTAGATGTGAGAAGAGCACATCTACGGTCGACTCGGAGATGCCCTGCAAATTCAAAAGTAAATAGAGTATGCGTGATGACGTGGCTTCGGCATATGTCTCGAGTTCCTCGAGCGTGGGTGGTGTGAGTGGCTCTGCCAGATCAGCTTCACGAGCATCGATGATGCGCAGAAAGTGGTCCTTCACGAGGGAGCCATGCTTCATGACCGCGGGGTCCATGACGGCGTTGCAGAGTCCTAACGCAATGGGGTGCTTGGGTGGTCGGTTCGCATACACCCCCTCTATGGCATCGCGCCACCACTGCATGCGTATACGCCCAACGAGTTCGTTGCTCACAACATCTTTGATTGAAGCTAATTCGATGTGAAATGCACGGAGGGCCCAGAAATGCGGCTGTAAGCGCGGCGGGTATGCGACATGAGAAAGGTACGCCGCATAGTCGCGTGTACGCACAGTATCGATCAGCGGCTGGAGGCGTGCGCTGGTGTGCTGTGCTCGGACGAACTGGTGGGGCGCTGTGGCTGCCCCTCGCAGCATCAGTGGAAGCAGGGGCTGAAAAAAGGGCCCAATTGGGACGCTCGAACGTTTCTACTCCACGTATGACGGCCGACGCCCAGCAGGTCGACGATGCGCGGAACGTGCGGCGCAAGACAGAAGCTTTGTCCGACAGCGAGCCGGACGACGAGGAAGCTGACAGGGATGACGAGGAAGAGGCTGATGTACAGAAAAAAGAACAAGCGCGACGTCCTGCACCCGCCTTCACCC
>ERZ500990.501-NODE-501-length-12850-cov-4.524502_pt1 | contig 12850 bp, 8 predicted proteins | sample MGYA00248876_ERZ500990 | MGnify/ENA primary metagenome ERZ500990 (study PRJEB25958, sample SAMN03398517) | human skin metagenome | study: EMG produced TPA metagenomics assembly of the Human Skin Microbiome Metagenome (human skin metagenome) data set.
CTTTTGCAAGGGCAGGCGTCAGCCTTTGGCCGTCCCAATTGCATAGTGTCACCGCACACCTAACGAGCCCCGCTGCGTTGGGTGCGTTGCGGGTCTTTCTTTCTACACTCGTCCACATGCTCAGTCTTCATCTTACGCTTGTGCTTGGCTGCACAATCGTTCAGACCATATGGCGCAGACGCATGAATTCGACTATGTATTGGGACATGTATGCATGGCATTTACCGTCCGTGGCAATGCTATATGCAAGCCTCAGCACTGTATTTTTACTCGTGCTGCGTGTGATTTGGGCATCAAAAGAACCAGTGAATCTAGGACTCGACAGTCGTAGCCGCTCGGCAATAAACAACCAAGCCGGACAGCTTCTACCCATGCATCTAACGCAAATCACGTCTGCTTGGAATCCTTTAGCCGGACACACTGGACTGACGGAATGGATCATCCGTCATATCATGGGCGGCATGAGCGCCGGCGTCGCTCTAGCAGGTATGTACGACTTCTTCGCACCGACAAACCCATCTTTTATCTTTCTCTCTTTTGCTTGCTCGCACGTTCAAATTCTCATGCTGATCTAGCGGTTTTGCCTATGCACCCAATATTCGGTGCACTTGTCATACTTTGTGGATTGAGTGTTCAGGCATTCGTGCGTGAGCAACTGGGAATGCCATGGGATGCCACCTTCCTGTCATGGGACGCAACATCGCGCTACTGTCACGCGTAGCAGGTGTGCGCTCAGAGTTATTAAGTGTTCTTTCACAAACACACACACAAAAGATACCCGAAAGACATCGCTCGCATCCCACGCATGGACGATAGTTTATGCAACGTATGAATACGTGTCCTTCTCGCCCTCGACACGTTGCAAATACTCCTTCTCAATGAGGGTATCGATAGCCTTTTTAATGTCGGGCACCTTGGGGTGGAATCGCGACTGCAGTTGCAGGATCACCTCATTTAACAATAGATTGTGCTTGTACGTCTTTCGTGCTTTCATAATACGTACAATAGTCGCTTGTAGCAGCACTTTGCGATCTTCGTGAACTGTACGTGCGACCTCAGCAGACTCGACTTTCTGCTCGGCACGCACGGGAATGTGTAGATTGATGCGCACCTTCTTTGCCTTAAAGTCCATGTTCAGTGAGTATGAGTCGTCCAGCACGTGAAGCACTTTCAACTTCACTAGAGGCACCAGCGCTGCATGCAGCGTTGATTTGTCGAGCCGCGTTGCAGCCGCAATTTCATCAAACGTGAGCACCGTCTCTGAGTTGAACAGGAGCAGCACAGCCGTCTGGTATGTCGATGTCGTGAAGATGTACTTGCGGGACAAATAGTTGGTATGTAGTTCGTTTGTCGACAAGTGCCAGAGCCAAGCAAGCTGCCGATGCGTGTGTTGTTTGTGATAGAAGCGTGTGAATTCGTCGTATGTCGACTGCAACTCAGCCGGCACAAGAAAGTCCGTTTGTGGCGCCTGTAACGGCCATACACCGGACGTAAGCACGAAGGAGTAAAAGCTGAGCTCCTTGTTCTGTTGCATGCCAGACTCTTGGAAGCGGTCATTCAGCTCCTTACTAAGACCTGCCTCTGTGAACATGCGCTGGATCTTGCTTGTGTATTCGAAACCACATGCCTCTTTGAGCCGAGCAATCATGCTTTCTTCAGCATCGGTTGATGCCGACGCGAAGGACACTAGTCGACGCGACAAGAACTTGGCATAGAACTTCTGGAAATAGTCGCGGTCCTCAATGTACTTGAACACGATCATCGCTGCATTAAGCGACTCATCCAAAGAACTTTCCTCGTCACCGCCACGGCTGTGCTTTTTCAGCAGCGCATCGATGAACTTGGCCAGGAGCTCTGGACTGCGACTCGCTGATACGCCTGTCGCCTGATTCTGGTTCATATACACTCGGCACGCTTTGTCGAGAGACGCAAAGAAGCCAGCTTCCGAATCAAACGACTTGGTTATAATGCGTACACTGTCATGATACACACGGAGGAGTGCATGGACGTATGTGGTGGGTTCAATGACATCGGAATTCTCCTCCATGTCGCGACTCACAGAATCAAGGCCACTCGCCTTGACATGCGCCTCGAACTGCACACGCAAGGGATCCAAATCACCAGGCGACTGCGACAAGAGAGTGTACATGCGCGCCAAATCCTCCGTCATGTCGTTCTCCAACAGTGTCTTGAACTCCTGCCAGAAAAGATCTCGGTGCGCTGAAACGAGCTCAGCTCGACACACTTCCATCAACGGCGCACGCGTGCTGGAATGCATGTACATCTCCACACGATTTTCCTCCTCTTCCAGGCGAAGCTCAGCCTTTTTCATGTAGTCGGTCATTGAGTTGTGGGCTAAGAATTCAGCACTCTCAGCCTTGTAAAAAGACGCCGTCGCCGCAAGGAATGCCTGCTGGAACTCTCGCAGGTATACATCTAGGTTCAGCCGCACGGCATCTACATCATCGATACCCAGCGATACGCAGCTGTCCAGCACGCACTTCAGCAATGCCGTGGGCACAAGCTCGCCGTGTCGCTGCTTCTCGATTTGGTATAGTACTGCATCCATCAATGCATGCCCTCGTTGAATCGGCACAAATATATGTTTCATCCATTGTACCAGCGCTAGCGTATACACAGTGTGAATGTCGGTTCGTCCCTCTTCCCTCTCATGCTTGACCCAGTGCCGATTTAGGTATATCAGCATTCGGTGCACGAAATTCGCCCCATTGGTGTACCGTTCCCATTCCGCCGAGTAAGCGCGCAACAGTTCCTCGCCAGACAAAGGCACTAGACGTGTATATATCCCTTGCAAATGTTGCAGGAAATAGTTCGCCACTCGCATGTACAGCTCACCACCAACGAGATGCGCTCCTGTTGCCATACCGCTTGTCCCACCCATCCCGCTACTGATGCAGTAATTGTACGCTGCTGTATACAGCTGCATATAGCGCTCGTACGACATTCCCTCGGTAAGACGCGTCATCTAAGATAGGTCAGTATGGCAAACAAGACTCCCTTGTATGACGTACGTACCATGACGTCAATCCCACTCTCGAGAAAGTTCCATGTGGCAACAATGCTGTACAACGTTAGATAGTTCATACATACTCATTGGATGGCGGAAGGTTAGTGCCATCCGCGGCTCGTGTCGCCATTGTAATGCCACCTCCCTAGACCAGCTTTCCACACGTTGATGGGATGGGACGGAGTAGGCGTTGGCTCACCGACTCAAGCGGAGAGAGGTTGAGTGAACCACGTGCTGATTAAACATGGTTCCTTTCTTCCACATCGCGAGCGCCTAGGCCTAAGAGGACACCCAAAGAACTAGTTGGCTGCCTGGCCGAGTTGGCTGACGCGGTCATATCGCGAGCTGGCCTTACCGCCACGCAGGCTTTCACCGTCGCGTTGGAGCAAGCATACCATGGATCCTGGAGCACGCGGAGGCGTATGGGGGTGTGTAAGAGAGCACGACAACTCTGACGCAGCATGTTCGGTGAGGCGGCAGGTGTGGAAGGCGTGCCGGCATGGATGAAAGGCGCAGACACTATGTGGCATGATCCCGGTGGGTCAGGGCCTTCTGACATGGGCCGTGCATTAGACTTGGTGTTTGTACGTATGATCGATGTCGTCTTACGTTAGATCATCGATGCAACAGGTTCGATGGGTTCTTAGTACGTGGCCCTCTTGATCTCACAACCAGCATCAATGTAAGCAAGGACCATGGATGTCGTAAGTGGTAATGAGCAGCATCTTACTCGCTAGTCGGCTACCCGAAACATTGAGATGATTTGTGATCAGGTACGTATATTCACCCCCAGAACTTTGCGTGCTTACGTGCGCGCACCACAGATCACTCAGTCTGAATACCTTGCATCAGAGGGCGCGTTGCGTGTAGGCCTCATCGCGTACCGTGACCATCCACCGCAAGATCATGTGTACATTGTAAAAAACTGTAAGTGAAACTCGCAAACATTTGATTTGGTGCAGGCATTTTGCTCATCCTGGGACAACCTATGCACGCATTCACGCATACACACACACACACACACACACACACACACACACTCTCTCTCTCTCTCTCTCTCTCTCTTGCTATCTCAAATTGCACATGTCTACTTTTTTTCTAAAGAGTCTTTCGTTTGTGGCGACTCCTTGGGGACCGATTCACCCTGGTCATCCAGCTTCTTATCTTTGTTTTCGTCAGCGCCGTTCTTCTCATCAGTATTGTGTTCGCCCCGAGCCATTTCAAGGCGGTTATTCACAAGCGCATGCAGTGCAATCACAGAACGGATCAGGCTGCTCAGGTATACAATCAGCAGGCGGTCGTTGTTTGCGACACGGAAGCTGCGCACAGTCTCGGGCTTCTCGAGATCTGGGAGGTAGTTAAACACATTCTGCAGCTCATACACAATCTCATGGTTCACAGGCAGTTCGCCACGCAGCACTGCCTGAAGGTAGTCTCGAATATCCATGAGCCGACGGTGTAGGCCATGCAACGACGCTAACTGCTGAGACACTCGGTCCGACAGAGAGCCCATGGTGGTGGTATCGCGAATATCACGCAGCAAGTGCTCAACACCTACTTCCTCCGACTCTTCTGCTTCAATGGTTGATGGGACATGCATAAACGTCTTCTGTGTGGCAGTGCCGTCATCTTTGATTTCCTCGACGGCCACGTAGGCATCAGTGGGAATGCCTACGTCGTCTCGTTGCGGATCAATTATTACCATGACAGGCCGCGGAGTAAATCGCTTTATCAGCTCATTGATCTCGAGATCCGACGACCGCAACTTCGGTCCGGTATGGTACCACCCAATCATCTTCTCACGTGCGTTCACTTTCTTGAACATCTCGAGCATGCCGTCAATGTAGTCGTGGTCCAGGAACAGTGTCTTTGGATCATGCTCGTCTTCCTCAAATGGAACGGCAAAACTGTTCGCCACATTGACAGACTTGCCATTGTCCTGACCCAGCAGCACGCCGACTACTCGTTTCCGTGAGCTGATCGACACACGCGATGCATGATCCGTCACCGACAACAGCACCAACGGATGCACAACCACTGTTGTTGCAGCTGAAATCATGCTCATCTTTTCAACGTTAGCTTGTGTTGTTCTCCTACTCGGCAAACGACAGACTCTACGCACCTCCTCTGACGTCGTCGGCATGTCGTCTTGACCCTCACCGATCGCCGATGCCACGCGTCATCACACAACTCTGGCCGAGGGAACTTGAGTGCGCCGACTCCTATCACGTGAGATGCGCGTGGCTATCCAAGTGGAGATGTGTGGAGATGTGTGGAGATGTATGAGTGTGTGTGCACGGCGGAGAAGCCATGCGGTGCACAAGTCAGCATAACGCGTCGCAGGAAGAGATGTCAAAGAACCTCTTTCTCCACACGCACACACGCAATCTCTCTCTCTCTCCAGTAGTGTGTGAGGCGATTCCAAGTCTTTTGTCTTTTTGTTCGTGTCGCCAACCAGCACGGTCTTTTTCTTGTCCGATTACGCGATCGTGTCAACCTCGAAAGGCTCACAGAAGAACGCGCCTCTCCGCGAAGCGCTCACGCGTGCTAGTAGGGAACAGGCCGACGATGTGCAGGAAATAGTTGAAGCGCTTATGCAGACGCGTCTTGATGCGTCGTGCACGCTTCATCTCGTCGGCGGCGCGACAGATCGAAACATATCGCACACAACCAGAGTACGTTGCGCACCATTTCCCCCTTACACACCAGAGCATGATTCTAATTCTGCTAAGAAACGCACTCGTGAATCACCATATCACACAAGATGCACACCGCACGCTCCGCCGGAGCTATGGCATCCTATTCTCTTGCTATAGGGAAACAGAAATCCGAGAGGCATTGTTTGCTTTGCTCTGTGGGTTGACTGAGCGCCAGCATGTGCGTGCCTTCCGAGTTCGTGCGTTGCTGGCGCTCTATCATGAAGACAAATCGCCCCATGTATATGATTTGCTCGATACATTCGCCATGTACTGGCCGTCACTGCTACTTCCCGTCGACCAAGCAGCAAAACCCTCGTCGTCATCGCAAAAAACAAACAGATCCCTGGCACCAGCCTCGAGCGACACGTTACCGACGCCGCCATGGCATGCATGGGTTCATAGTCTTCCATGTTGGATGCCTCCTGATATGGTACCAGGGCTTGCGACTGGGATGCACCCCATTCGATCGCGCGTACCTCGCTGTGTTCAAGTCGCTGCTCTGTTGGATCATGATACGAACTGGGGCGTGCGTCTCGCTGCCTCTGTTGGGCGATTGTTGGCTGCACATTATGCATACCAACATCGGAAGCAAAAGCACGAACCAATGCCTGATGTCCCTCCATTCGATCCGCATGCTAGCGCCATTCTCGATGCTCTTTACATGCACTGCGCTCCGATGCAGGAGCTCCCAATGCCCCTGGTGCCGTTCCTGGCTCATGTTATTCGGTCCATGGGCCATGATGCTGTCGTGCATTTGAAGCAAAACATGGACATAAGCGCTTGGGAACGGACGTGGCATCCAACGTTGTTGGCTTTGTCACGCCTTTTCACCTACCTACCACACCTGCCTTGGGACGTGACCATGTTCCCGGCTCTAATCCGGCCACTGTGTCATATGGCAGCCATGGACGGTGTTTCGGACATGTTTTCTGCTCATATCATGCAAGCACTCACGCGCGCACTTTCTCATTGGTGCTGCACCAATGCAGCAGAGACACATCCATTTCTTCTCTGTGTTTTGGAGCTACAGGATGCACTCCTGCTTGATGGCGATCCATCCATCGCCATGTACGTCGCGACGATCCAACTGCACGCCGTTCTGATAAAGCATGGACGCGTCGAAGCCTCAAATGCATCATTTCCATGCCCATTCATCCAGCTTGCGACGCCTCCAGCGATGGCCGGCTCGGTTCTCACATTGGACCTTCTTTGTGCACATGTGTTACGTTTGCGGGCACAAGTCCTTGATGCATCTCAGCCTCTAGCGCTTGATGCTCGATGTATAGATGCTATGGCTACATCCCTGGTCGACATGATCTGGAGTGGACGCGCCTTTGGCCAATTCCTCCAACAGGGCCTTGTTATTGATCACGTCATGGCATGCGATCGCGGAGCTATGGCTATCATGAAGTACGCATGTGACGAATTGAGGATTGTCCCGTTTGTTCTTATTGCTTCGTTGTCGCATGGTGCACTCCTTGCGCCGCTCTTTGAGCAATACTGCAACGAGAGCCTCCTACCTGGGCATGACATCCGCGCTCCCATCACACCTTCAGCGCTTCGGAGTGCGCGTGGCGCGGGGCTGCCTGAACACATCCAGTATGTGGATATTCGACGTGACTATCTTCTTTGGCTCGCACGTCGCGGAGCGCCCAACATACTCGCTCTCTTAGAGGCATTTGTTCCATCATTGCGGACGCTAGCCGCGCCCCCTATGCTACAGTAATGTACTTATCAAATTCCTTATTTTGTTTTTTTTTTTTTTTGCACCCATCGGCTCCCCTTCATCCTTTTCTAGGCGCGTTGTCGCATTCGTGCACTGACAGTGCGCAGCTTCGCATACACTTTGCCTGGTGGACTGCCCATAATCAGCGCCACGATCGAATCCTTGGCCATGCGGATATTTTGGTATGCACCCAATATATGGATCTTCGTGTCAGCCAGAACAATGCGTGTTCGACTGGCATTCTCGATCGCAAAACGCGTACGACCATCTTTGCCGGCAATGCGGCCTATGGCTCGACTCAGATGGTCGCCATGCAGTGTCTTGACATCTTTCATTTCGAACGAGTCCACATACAGATCATCAAGACGCAAAAGCGCAAGTGCATCATCAGCGTCAAATCCAAGCGCATAGGCTTTCACAAAGTCGCATGCTTTTTGTATGACCCCCAGATCCTCCGTATATTTGGACGACTTGATCTCAACAGCCCGAGTGCGCACATTCATACGCACCATAAGCCCCGCTTGCTCAACTAAAGGCGTATAAATCTTTGGCCAATCACGCTTCAACGGGCTCATGCGGTGGGGCGGGATGGGAACCTTGCGTACCTGCGAATAAGCCCGGTTGTCGGCCCCGGCCTGGGATGCGGCCAAAGCAGACGCACTGATCGGCTGGAATCGTAGTGCATCTTCGTCCATATCTACATCCTGTCCGCTTGCTTCATGATGATCCGGTTGCTCTGCCATGTCCTGGTCAATTATCAGTTGATCGTCCTCATCCTGGTCGCCGGTATCGCGATGCCCTGAAGCCAACATATCTTCGTCGTCGTGATCATCATCATCTGAATCTTCTTGTCCGAATGGCTTTCTTACTGGTAGTTCGTGTTTTTCCTGAGATAAGGGTTTGGGGTTTGATGCCGAGCGCTTTTCAGATCGCTTCAGCGCCTTCGCGGACGCGTTCGCCCTCTCCTGCTTCATCGTGACCGTCGAGATGAACAAGCGACAAGGAAAAAAAATAAATTTTGATCGCTGACTCAGCCAGCGTCAGTCGAGCACTTCGCAATTTTTCAGGGGAGAGATGGGGGAGGAATTGTCGATGCACTCTTCACGGACGGTTATCAGAATCAAACGCAAATAAAGCTTATGCAAACAAGTAACACATTCTCTCCCTGCATCTAACTGTCATAAAAAACCAAAAAAAAATCAAAAAAAAAAACTGAGAAGAGAAACGACCAGACGCATACATGCATGGCAGACACGCGGTAAACCGCTCTGAGAAATACAACACATGAGTGCTGTTGCACGTCCTACAGTGGTGTACAATAAGATGCACTCATCACAGTCTAGACAGACAAAAGATGCTCTTGAGCATGATGGCATCAAAATTTGCATGCCCAAAGACTCGCATACAAATTCACATAGGCGAGAGAAACGACTAGTCAACACTACATCCACTTCTCCAAGCTACACATAAATAGAGAAGAGATCTCAGAAGATCTAGCACACAAAGAAGATGAAAAAAAGGAATTCAAAAGTTTACGAGGCCCCACCCACATTGTAGACTTACTCAGTGTGAAGACCGCCCGTCGACGAGGCAGCAAAGCCCGTCTTGCTTGTGTCGGCGGCAGTCGCCGGAGCACGCGTCGATGGAGTCGAGCCTGTGATCGACAGGAATGCCGGGCGCAGAACACGGTGGTACACCAGCTTCGCACCCTGCGTCTGAGGAAGCATAAGCCAGACAATCGCAAGCGTCTTGAACGTGTAGTAGAAGGGGAACCAGTACAGGACAAAGTTCACGAATGTCTCAACAAAGTTGAAGAAGCCAAACACCACCCAGTACGTAAGCCACTGGATGTCGTCCTGTGGCTTGGGCGTCTCGAGAGCGTACAGCGAGAAGTACATAGGGATGAAGAAGCCGATGAAGTTCGTCAGGAAACCGGCGAAGCTGAAATCATGTTAGCACAGGGGAATCTACTAGCTCAGGCTGCCATCGGAACATACATGTTAAAGAAAATGAGCTGTGCATATGTTAGTACAAAGACGGCAGGCCGCAAGTTTAAGATACGTACAATTGTGAGGATCGACAAAACACCAACGGCAATGTACGACTTTGGCACAGGAAGGTGCTTGTCGAAACGGTTCAGGGCCGGATACCTGGACATCTGAGAGACATGTAAGTCCACCTTTCATCCTTCATGGCGTATGACGTACCTCAGCATCGAGCTAAAATAAAAAAATTGTATCCCAAGTCGAGCACAAATGCGCAAATCATGTGTCAGTAGAATGCTCCTCATTACACAGAGTTATTACGCACCTGAGACATGAATCGGTCGACCTTCTGCTGGATCACTTGAGCCTGGGATGCCATTTTGGTTGTTGTTGGTAGACGGAGACCAAAAAACCTGTAGTCTACATCAACTGAATGTCTATGGGCTACCCGGCTTGGTCTTGGCCGTGTAACACCGCGTGGCCGTTTCGCGGCCTACAAGGGCATTACGGCCGTGGTTTTTTACCAGTGGCTGGAATGCCGCAGCCCCTGTAATATTAGTCAGCCATAGAAGACCGTTCGACAAGTGGAACTGAGACGACTGTGATTCACGCCGTACAGAGCCCATCTTCGACGCCACACGAAGACATTGAGAAAGAATGTTGCCAGCAGCGAGTCGTAACGCCGTATTTGGCGTGTTCACACGCCCCATGCTGAGCGCTATGCGTATGCAGACGTCACTTCCACAACGCCTTTACTCCGACAAAGCAGAGGGACAGAAGAAAACCGATAACGACGATGGCGCTGTGCCTGAGAAGGAGTCTGCGCAGTCGGAAACTGCGCCGGAAGAGGATGCTACAACAAAGCAGCTCAAGGAAAAGGATGCACGTATTAAAGATCTGGCCGACGACCTGTTGTATTGCAAGGCTGAGCTGCAGAATTTCCAGCGCCGCACGGCTGAAGAGAAGAAAACCATGGGTGACCATGCCATTTCTCGTCTAGCCAAGGACCTGACAGAATCCATTGATGTACTCGACCTGGCTCTCCGCTCTGTGCCCGAACCCTTGCGAAAGAGTAGCCAGACTGACAACGAGCCGTCTCGCGCCTTGGCAGAGCTATACGATGGTGTCAGTCTTACACGCAAGAGTATCCTCGACATGTTGCGCACACACGGCATTGAAGCATTCAACCCTATCGGCGAGAAGTTCGATCCATTATTGCATGAGGCTCTTTATCAGGCTCCCGTACCTGGTAAGCAACCTGGCTCGGTTCTCGACTGTAATAAGATTGGCTATATGATCAAGGGCCGTCTCTTGCGTGCTGCACAGGTCGGAGTAGTCCAAGAGACTGAGTAATAAATCATGGAAGAGATTGGGGCATGCCTTGGACATATCGAACACAAAAAGACACACTCACACACTCAAAATTAACAATAGTATAGCATCGACGCGCTCTTACACTAACTAAATCATGCACAGAATAACGGGTTCTTTCCATATTTTGTTTTCGATCGATTCTTTCCCATACCCAACTAACGAGAGTGCGCGTGCGAGCCACCATTTAGACCATCAATACACACACCTTATTGCCTGAATCAAGCAAGGTGATCAGTCTTTGCTATGGGTCACGTGATGTCCACACTAGCCAACGCTTCGCGGAAGTCCATACTTGACCTTTGTGGATTTGTGGGCAAGGCAGGTCGATGTATATGAAAGTAGAAACAAAGACAAACTAGGCTATATGTGGGAATAAAAATGAATAATGGAATGCTGCAGACCGTTCGTGTCAGCAGGACCAAATGACCAACCTGTCGCGGTGGACCGCGTAACTCGGTTTCTGTCACGTGCTTCGTTTTTCTTTGTAGAGGCCTCAGGTTGCATGGGTTTTGAGCCACTCGCCCAAAGGAAAAGCGCGGGGGCATGCGTATGTGGGTGAAAGCCTCTAGAGATGCCGCCTTCGCCGCCACAATTTCTTTTTTTTTTTTTGAACCTGGGAAAATTCGTTTCTCTTTACCCCTCTCTCTTCCCAAGTGGTCGTCGTAGCCCCTTCAGGTCGCGCCCCCCTACTAGAACAAGAAAAGCTTTCCAAAAAACCCTAAAAAAAAACTTACATTACCAGAAACCATGTCGTCTGACGTTGCCGCGACGCAGCCAGCTGCGACTGCAAACCCTCCAGCTGAGACGCCAGCTCCTGTGACGTCGGAGGCCACTTCTAGTGTGCCTACCTCGACGACGGAGTCGAAACAGCCAGAGAATGAGAAGGAGAAGGAGAAGGAAGAAAAGGAAAAGCCCAAGGCTGCAGCATCACCAGCGCCGACGCCGGCAACAACAACGTCGTCGTCGTCGATGAACCAGGGATCTGTGAATACGTCTTTGTACGTCGGTGAGCTTGAGCCGAATGTGAACGAAGCGATTCTTTTCGAGATTTTCAACATGGTAGGTGCTGTCAGCAGCATTCGTGTGTGTCGCGACACGGTTACGCGCCGCTCACTTGGATACGCGTACGTAAACTTCCTCAACGCCGAGGACAGTGAGCGCGCGCTGGAACAGCTGAATTACACACCAATCCGTGGGCGTCCCTGCCGTATCATGTGGTCGCAGCGTGACCCAGGCCAGCGTCGTGCAGGCCAGGGCAATATCTTTATCAAAAACCTGGATGAGGCTATTGACAACAAGGCGCTGCATGATACGTTTGCAGCGTTCGGAAAGATCTTATCGTGCAAGGTGGCTTCGAACGAGCACGGTAGCCTTGGATATGGATTTGTGCACTACGAGTCAAATGATGCGGCTGAAGCTGCGATCAAGCATGTGAACGGCATGCTTCTGAACGACAAGAAGGTGTACGTGGGCCACCACATCTCGAAGAAGGACCGCCAGGCCAAGATCGAGGAGGCACGTGCTCACTACACGAACGTGTATGTGAAGAACCTTGACCCGGCCGTGACGCAGGAAGAGTTTGAGAAGCTCTTTGAAAAGTACGGCAAAATCACGTCGGCGGCCATTGCGACGGACCAGGAGGGCAAGAGCCGTGGCTTCGGTTTCGTCAACTTCAGCGAGCACGAACAGGCTGCCAAGGCTGTGGAGGAGCTCAATGACACAGAGTTCCACGGCCAGAAGCTGTTCCTTGGACGCGCACAGAAAAAGTCGGAGCGTGAGGAGGAGCTTCGCCGTGCATACGAGGCTGCCAAAAACGAAAAGTTGTCCAAGTACCAGGGCGTCAACCTGTACATCAAGAACCTGCCTGAGGACTTTGATGATGAGCGCCTTCAGGAGGAGTTTGCGCCCTTTGGTACGACGACATCCGCCAAGGTCATGCGCACACCAACAGGTGCGTCGCGGGGCTTTGGATTTGTGTGCTATTCAGCCCCTGAGGAGGCCAACAAGGCCGTGGCCGAGATGAACGGCAAGATGATCG